>OKRR01000053.1_pt1 | contig 114837 bp, 113 predicted proteins | sample 1601211 | NCBI WGS metagenome assembly OKRR01 (sample SAMEA3541525, study PRJEB24748) | human gut metagenome | biome: human gut; feature: human-associated habitat; material: faeces | place: China | collected 2012
ATCATAAAGTAGCAATTCAAAAACGCTAGTAAGTTAGCAATTAGGAAAGGACCATTCTTCCTATGTGGGAGAAATGATCCTTTTCAAGGAATGAAGGACAGCTACGGCCAACGTAAGATACCAACCTCTTAAAATATCTTGTAGTTATCTGCCCTTCAATAATATAAACGATGCTTTCGGTAAAATGTGACCGAAATTGTTATATAATCCCAAAATCACGCATTTCACCATTCTACTATGTTAGAATGTCATTGTGAAATAGAATGTTTAGCTTTTGAATGTGGAGATAAAAAATGATTGATATTTATTGCACCACAGTTCAACTATATGGAATTCAGATCAGATATGATGTTATGGAAAAAATCATGGAGGATGATTTCATATCAGAAAATGATTTTATTAAACTTACGTTCAAAGATGGCGTAAAATGTGCAGTACGAAAAAAGGATATTATCAGTTTTATAGAGTCAGATGACGATGAGTAGCACGCAGAAATGCGTGTTATTTTTATGCGCAAAAAGGAGGCGGGAATAGTAATGGCATTTGATGGATGGCTCTTAAAAATCAATGGAGAAATATTCCCGAATGACTTAATTGCACTGGAATCATACAAGTGTACACCGGATCAGATAATGGATTTGGACCCATATCGTGACGGAAATGGATTGCTACATAGAAATGCACTGCCGCATACAGCAACATCGATTGAATTTACCACGCCGCCCATGCATTTACCAGATGTTGAGCGGATCAATCAATATATACAACATGGGGCAAGGGTGCAGTGTGAAATAGAGTACTGGAATACCAATACATCTTCGTACGCATCTGGAACCTTTTATATCTCAGATGTACCGTATGAGATCATAAATGTGGATGAGGTGAAGAAAAACATCTTGTACAAGGGGATAAAAATAACAATTACAGAATATTAGCGAGGTGAGGATAGATGCTGGCGTTGCCAGAAGAAATAAAGAAAATATTTTGGCAGGACAATATAAACGAGAAGACACGGCGGAAGTGGAAGCTGCGTTTTTTTGATTCTGATATCCAGCTGATCTATCCGGAAGACACCTTGTTTCCAGCAGATGACTTGTTTCCGGTAGAGCAGGAACCAATCTATGTCATTGACAACAGTCAGATGCAGACTGAGTCGTTAAAGATCACGGAGAGCCTGTGCGAGTCTGATACACTGGCATACGGCGAATGCAATGCGGCACAACTTGAGGTTACAGTTGCGGATGTGTTGCAGGATTTGACAGGGAAAGAATTCATGGTCAGCGTTGAAGTTGGGGACTATGAGATGTCCATGGGAATCTATACGGTGGAACAATTTACTCGTCAAGCGGACCGGCGAATGAAAAAGATTACGGCTTATGACCGGATGCGCAAATTCTCAACTGATGTTGCTATGTGGTATCAAGGACTTAAATTTCCAATGTCGCTTCGGGAGTTCCGGTGCAGCCTGTGTGAGTATGTCGGCATACAGCAGATAGATGTGAAATTGCCATTAGATGATATGCAAGTTGCAAAGACAATTGAGCCAGAGCAGCTGAATGGGCTTGATGTTATTCAAGCAATTTGTGAGATTAATGGGTGCTTCGGTCATATGGACAAGACAGGCCGATTGAAATACCAATTTTTAGATAAATCAGGACTTTATCCTTCGGAAACCTTGATGCCATCGGAGGAACTTTTCCCCAGTGGTTTGTCAGATAGCGAAAATACAGAGCAAATTGCCTTTTATAAGCAGTCTGAGACAACGTATGAGGATTATGTTACGCAAACCATTAACCGTGTGCAGATACGTCAAGAGGAGGGCGATATCGGCGCATTATATCCCAATGATACCGGAGGGAACAATACATATGTGGTAGAAGGAAATTTTCTGGTTTACGGGAAATCAGCAGATGATTTGGCAACAATCGCATCATCTGTCTATGACCAGATATCAGGGATTTCTTATCGACCGTGTAAGATTGTGACGGCTGGGCTGCCTTGGGTAGAAGTTGGAGACGGGCTGGTGTGCTATACATCTGATGATGTGATTGAGACTTATTGCCTTAAACGCACAATATCTGGCATACAGGGCATGATGGACACGTTCGAAGCGTCCGGTAGCAGTGACTACGAGGAAAATTTCGATATCCAGAGTCAGATAACTCAGCTTGAGGGAAAAGCAGCTGTCATTAAAAAAAATGTCGAGGAAGTATCAGTTCGTGTGACAGACCTCAAGAATTACACAGAGGCCCAGTTCAAGGTGACGGCAGAAGCTATTACATCTGAAGTCTATCGGGCTACAAAAGCCGAGGGAGCGTTGTCGACAAAAATTACCCAGACAGCAGATGCAATTACGCTTGAGGTTAATAAAAAAGTTTCAAAAGGTCAAGTAACCGAAAATCTTAACTCTGAGCTGAAGATCACCGGGAATAAGATTGAGATGACGACAGGACATTTTGTCATCAACTCGAAGAACCTTAAAGTGACAGAACAGGGAGATCTCGAAGCATCTGGGAAAATCACAGCTCAGTCTGGAAGAATCGGAAACTGGACCATAGATGATAATGGCCTTGTTGGTGATGATGGATCAGATCGCAGTGCGACAATTATTGGTGGCCACATTGAAGGATCTACAATGAATGTTGCTGATGGAATCCTCAATGTGGAAGATGGTTATGGAAACTCATCCGCTATTGTTAGGATTGGTGATTTTGTGTGTTCGGATGAGTACGGCAGAAGTATTTTTCAATCATCCGATGAGATGACCGGAATGTCTGGAAATCCGTCAAATTCTAAAGGCTTGTATTTGTGGGCTGGATATCGTGGCAAAAGCGATTATGCCTTTGTTGTTAATGCCGACAAGGAAACTCACATCCGTGGATCACTGCACATAAGCGGTAATTTGTATCTGAACGGAACAAGCATCTCAGGTGGATCGTCAAGCATTTCTGGTAGTGTGTCATCATTAAAAGTAGGATACGACCTCGATGGATCATGGGGATCAGATTGGCTCGAAATCTACCCCAAAAACAAGCCGAATATCAATGATTATCCAGACTATAAAGGAATGGATTATCTATATGTATACCTTGAAAGGCATTATAAGAGTTAAGGAGAATATGGGGAATGGAAGAAAAGAGAACACTTGAATATGATTATGAGCTCATGAAACGTGCCGGGGCGCTCCTTAATTCGATTACAGTTAAAGGCGTTGAAAATATCCGTGCACTTGCTGAACTTGCTAATATCTTGGATTCCGGACATTTTGTCGAGGAGAATGATGAAGCAATCATAAAACACAAAAAAGGTGGACCAGATGACGGGCCAAGGAAGAAAGAGGGTGAATCCTAATGGCGTACCAATCTTTCTATAACATCACAGATTGGCAGAATCTTCCGGCACAGAAGACTGCTTTAAACAGGACAAATCTTTTGCACCTTGAAAATGGCGTTAAAGAAGCTGATAACAGAATCGTGCAGCTGGACGCTCTAAAGTTGTCCATGGAGATCGCCAACACACTTGTAAAATCCGTAAATGTAGATACAAAAACAGGTGTTATTACGGTTACTAAACTGAACGGCGCTATCGAAACGTATGATTTAGACATTGAGCGTGTCGTTACTAACTTTGATGTGACGGATGAAGGTATCATCATTCTGACATTGGCTGATGGAACTGAAAAACAGGTTGATATTGGGAAATTCATCAATACTTTCAAAAGTTCTGCTACGGTTGCTTTTAGCATGACCGACCGTGAGGTAACAGCCACTATCATAGATGGATCAGTGACGATGGATAAACTGGATCCATCTATCCAGTCAGAATTACGGCAATACATGCTTGACGCGCAGAATGCCAGAGATGCAGCGCTGCAGTATCAGAAATTTGCTAAACGATATACCATTGGTGATGCTGAATTTGAGGGCAGTGATACCGATAATGCAAAATATTACTATGAAGGTACAAAACAGGCTGCGGAGACCACGGTAACTAATGCAAAATCAGCGGCGCAGGATGCAGAAACTGCAACATCACAGGCAATGATTGCGACTCAAAAAGCAACCAATGCAGCGGCGTCAGCCAATAGTGCTTCAGCGGACGCACAGATAGCATCGGAAAAATCGGAAATAGCAACGACACAAGCAGAAAATGCAACGCAGAGAGCACAAGGAGCGGCAAATAGCAAACAGACAGCAACTACAAAGGCAGAAGATGCATTAAACAGTGCTACTGATGCTAAAAGGTATGCAGTAGGTGGCGTTACCGCTGAGGACGCACAAGACAATGCAAAATATTACTGCCAGCAAGCTCAGAAGCTGAAAGATCAGATAGATAATGCGGCAAGTCTGGTAATACCGCAATTTTTCATTGATCTGGAAACCGGCGCCCTTATGAGTGATAAGAAAGCACAGGGAATGAGATTCTGGCTTGAGGACGGAGCATTCTACGGCGAAGCTGGATCAGAAGAAATGGAGGTAACGGCATAATGGCTGTAAACTATGGACAAGTGGCAATCGTGCCTAAAGGCGTGTGGAACGCTGAAGCTCAGTATAAAGTAAATAACCTTGTAGAATATGATGGAAGTAGCTATGTGGCAAAAGTACAACCACCAGTTGGAACACTGCCGACAGACACATCTTACTGGCAGGTATCGGCAGCAGGAACGAAAAAAGCGACCCCTGATAGCTTTGGAATTGTAATGCCAGATGGAATTACCACGGAGATAAAGGAAGATGGCAAGCTGTCAGCAAAAACGGCTCAGCAGAATGCACTTGGAGTTGTCAAAGGCAGCGATGATATCACTGTGGGTGAAGACGGTAACCTGACCGTAAATACTACGTTTGAACAGGCCACAGAGCTTGCAAATATTATTGCCGGTGAAGCAATCAAGTCCGTTTTAGGCAAGGTGTCCAAAGCCATTGCAACAACTATGAGTCTGGATGAAAATGCTTTGCTCAAGAATATGATTTCCGGGATTGATGTAAATGATGGGAATAAAGTGCCGAGTAGCGCATATATTCATTCTCTGGTTGAACGAATTGGAATGGGTACTGCGCTTGAGGGGGGATTTGATAACTTAACGGCTGGGCTCAATTCAGTAAATAACAATTTGAGTAAAAGAATTCCGTTTGATACAAAACCAGAAGAATCCAGTATTGTAAATCGAATTATTTTAATGCAAAAAGCTGGATATAAAGCGGCTGTTTTTTGCTCTAAAGACACATGCTCAGACAATCCTCCAACGACAGGGTGGTATAACATATTATATTGGGGAATGGCCAGCGAACAAATCATCCTTGCAAGTTGCACATGGCAGCCCAAAACTACCTATTACGGAGTTTTTAATCTTGATGATACAGCTCCAACCATTACATGGAGGGAAATCGTTACAAAGAGTGATCTACTCACCCAACTTTTAGGAAATGTAAAGGTTACTGGTGAGGATGCACGATCTTCTGTCGAACTTTTTTCGTCATTACCGGGTAATACATTATACTTCTTCCATTGTCCAGGAACAAAAGGCATCGCGGCTGAACTTGGTTTTTCAGACGTGAACAATGCATTGTGTGGTTTTATTTATAAAGCATCTACGTGGAGAGGATGTGGTATTCTCATACCAATGACTGGTGTTGTTACTGATTACAACATATTCGTAGGACGTTTAGAAGCAGAAAATAAGTTAAAATGGGTCGGTATCAAATAAACTAACTTTCTGCTGTCCAGTTGATAATAAACTTTTTGCCATCATAATTTATGAAATGCAGTTTATAATCAGATGGGTCAAGATATAAAGCTCCTGAATTTACACCGACATTCTCAAAACCGTAGGACGCTGCGCCAGTTCCATTAACAGGTCTACGTGCTTTAAATTGTGCGTTAAAAACCAAAGTTTTATCTATCGTATTTTGTTTTGTAACAATGTACGAATTATCTTGCGATGCGGACAAATCGCTCTTTAAGGCATACTCAACAAATTCGCCTACAGTTTTATTAGAATAAGTTGCAACATAAGTTCGTCCCGACCAAATATCCTGTACTTCGATTCTAAAAGGACTCCCATTTTTGAAAATCGTCACCATACATTGAGTATCGAACGGAAGGCCTGTTATGGATTTGCTTAAGCAATAAAATACTCCTACTGATGGTACAGGCATTTTTGCAAGCAAATTATTGATGGAAGCGCCTTCCGATAGTCCAAGTTGTGAAAGATCGTTGTAAAAATGGAAGTTACTCAAATTGTTATTTGGGTAAACATGAAGTTTGTTCATCAAATTTTATAAACCTTAAAACTAAGAGCCCACAAGGGCTCTATTTTTTATGAAAGGAGTTCTTTCTATATGAAATATGAAAAAATCAAATTAACCAATGGGAGCGAGTATGAGATTGTTCCCGGTGGGCTTCGGGAGAGTTCAGACAAGACATCTCTGACAATTATTGCTCTTATGGGTGATAAAACCTTAGCTGACGTGGATTCTGAATTTGACACATCTGGGAATGTGGAAAAAATTATTGTTCTCGATTATGAAGGTGAGTCCATTGATATCAAGAAGGGATATCGCTATGAAGTCGGCTGCAAAAAGCAGAAGGACTATGTTATCGGTCGAGAAGAGGTGGTTATTGAAACAGCTGATGCAGTAACGACGGAAGCTTCCGAGTCCACAGAGACCGAGGTGCCGGTAGAAAAAGAATACCGTGATATCACGGGAACAGTCGCTATCATCGAATTGAGTACAGGCGACCTTCGTAAAGAAGTGGATGAGCTGAAAGCAACTCTTGCAGAGCAGTCGGCGGCTATTGACACATTGATTCTTGGAGAACTGGAGGACTAAATCATGTGCGAGAGACTGAAAAGATTATATGTAACAGGGAAACTTAGCGATACTGGATTAGCTAATGCTGTTATTAAAGGCTGGATTACTGAAGAACAGCGAAAGGAAATTGTTGCATCCAAAAAGAAAAAATAGTAGGAGGTACTGGACATGACAGACGAAGAGGTTGCTGTAAAGTTTGAAAATCATGATCTACAGATTAAATCCCTCAAGCACAGAATGGATGAACGAGAGGAGCAAGGGAAATCGCTTAGCAGCCTTGCACTGTCAGTGCAGAAATTGGCGCTGTCTATGGAATCTATGATCGAGGAACAGAAGAGCCAAGGAGCGCGGCTTGCTAAATTAGAATCTGAGCCCGGAGAACGTTGGAGCGGCATGACAAAAACTATATTTAATACTATGGTTGGCGCTGGATCTGGGGCATTGGCGGTCGGGATTATTCTGTTGATGGCTCATTACATTAAATAGGAGGAGTTACATATGTTGGAGAGATTGTCGAAACTGATTGATGTTAAGAGCATCATGACATTGGCACTGACAGGTGGATTTATTGGCCTTACATGTGCCGGAGAAATCACAGGTGACCAGTTCTTGACTATTTTTACGATGATTGTCGGTTTTTATTTTGGGACACAGGCGCAGAAATCTGGTAAGTAGAGAGGAGGTGATCCTTTTTCTCCCGGTCACGGGGTTATGTGGCGTTGCAAGGGCTCAGAGAAATCTGGGCCTTTTCTTATTATAATTGGAAGGAAGGCGCTTATGAAGATATCTCAAAAGGGATTAGAACTTATTAAAAGATTTGAAGGATGCCGGTTGAAAGCATATCAGGACAGTGTCGGTGTCTGGACCATCGGATATGGCACTACAAATGCAGATAAGGTGATCACTGGAACAAATATTCTCTCAGGATTGCAGATCAGCCAGAGAACCGCGGATGAATGGTTGAGACAGTCTGTCGATAAAAAGTACGGACCGAAGGTAGAAAAATACAATGCCGCATATGGGTGGAACCAGAATGAATTTGATGCTCTCGTAAGCTTTGCGTATAATATCGGTTCCATTGACCAATTAACCGCAAACGGGATCAGAAGCCGGTCAATGATTGCAGAAAAGGTTCTCCAATACAATAAGGCCGGAGGAAAAGTTTTCCCAGGATTGACGAGACGTCGTGAAGCTGAACGGGCATTATTTTTAACTCCTATGGTTTCAGAGAAAAGGACCGGGTGGGAAAATGAAAATGGTAAATGGTCATTCTACTTATCAAATGGTCAGAAAGTGAAAAATGACTGGTACTGCGATAATGGAAAGTGGTATTGGTTCGGGGCTGATGGAACCATGTTTGCAAATCAGTGGGTTCAGTATAAAGGAAAATGGTATTATCTCTCTGATAGCGGCGCAATGGTGACGGATAAGTTATTCGCAATTAAAAATGAAATATTTGCATTTGGAAGTGACGGAGTGATGAGAGAAGGAACATTCACTGTTCATACAAATAGCCGCGGAGCTATCGAATTATAGGGCGGGTCATCCGCCCTTCTTTAATGTCTGGCGTTTCTAACCGAAAAATTCCTATATTTTAAGTTATACATTAACAATTTGAGTAACAGCAGAAAAACGGTGCGTATTCCCACGAACATTACGACAGGGACCAATATTCTAAAACTTGATCCTGGATTTTATGCCCATGAAGATAATAAAGCTTCTAATCAAGATAAATTAAATATGGGATTGCCTGTTGCTGCATGGCACTCACATATACATGTTTTTGGTTTTTGGGCCAATGCAGAAAAGACTAACGGATATTTAACTTTCATCGTAGAGGATATGGGCGATAAAACTGCCGGAAAAATATATTATAGAGCACTTTCATGGGAAAGTTGGAGTCCGTGGAAAGTGATTTCAATGACTGACTTTTCAAGCGCTACGTGAGAGGAGTCTGATTGAGTAAACCGTTGCGTCACGAAACAACGCCTACTGTATTTCCAGTATATATGTTCCAATTCTTTCGACTGTTGCTTCGAGCATGAATTTATATTATCAAACACGCATTGCAATAATATTGACATTGAATGCTACATTTGATTTATCTGTATGAACGTATGGAATAATAGTATCTCTTTTTTTTGCGTTTATAGCAACACAAACACCTTCGTATGCTATTCTCGAATCATAGCCCTGTGTAATGCCTCTGTGATAAAAGCTTACAAAATTTGTTTTTCCAAATGGCAAGATTGCACGATTGGCTGTTATCTGCATTTGAGCATACATAGAACATGTTTCATCTGTGGGGTTTTGTAATTCATATGTCATTAAAAGAATATAGTTTCCGTCAGATGGTAACGTCAAAACAGCTGTATTTGTTCCAACCGCCCATTCTGCTGTTGTATATATTCCACTTGCCGTTGTTACTGTTCCAATATTACTCAAATTGTTATTTCTTCCCCAAAATCACGCATTTCACCAACATGTAATGATAAAATGATATCAGTCAATATTATGTGGGCATTCAGATTCGTTCTGAGTGCCTTTTTCTATGGAGAAATATGGAAAAACAAAATAAATCTGAGAAAAAGAACTTCATATGGAAAACAAAGCATACGCCACTGAAAGATAGAAAGACTTCCAGTGGCCTTACTTTTTGGCCGGAGAAGGTAGAAAGTGACGGTGATGGAGAGAATGCTGACCAAAGGTAGAAAAATGTTGTTTACCGATGTTGATGAGATAACTCCTCAAAACATTCTGCCAGTGCTGGACAAGGCTTTCTCTCAACATGAATGGAATGTCATGGAAGAAATTTACCTTTTTGACTATGTTGCCGGTGATCAGCCGATTCTTAATCGTGAGAAGAAAATCAGAGAGGACATTAACGAGAGGGTAGCAATCAACGTTGCGCGCCGGATAAAGAACTTCAAGGTCGGATATGAATTCAGTAATCCGATTACATATGTTCAGGCCGGAGAAATTCAGGCATTAAAAGGCAAGCTCGAAAGGATACTTTTCAAAATCTTTAAAAAGGACGAGTCAATCAAGGACGACTATCGGATCACAGCGCTGAACGAGATGCTGAGAGAGCAGAGCAAATCTTCAAAAGATGTGTTGCTGGCAGACAGCTTTAAGACCTGCGGGCTTGGATATCGTTTGATTATGCCGAACGACAATGAAGATGAGTTATCGCTTTTCAAAATCACGACGCTCAATCCGATGTGCGCCTTTGTCGTGTACAAAAATGATGCGTTCCGTGAGCCAATGCTTGGCGTATCGTTCGCAATCACCGATAACGGATCCTACAAAATTGGCGCATGGAGCACGAAAAACTATTTTGAAATTACCCGTCCTATAGGCCTGCGTGCATCATGCAATGAGGGATTTACTGTCAAGCCGTGGGTATATGGAGAAATCCCGGTCATTGAGTATGCCAACGAGAGAAACATCCTTGGTGATAGTTTCGGATGCTTTGAGGCCGTGATTCCAATTCTGGATGAACTTAACACTGTCAACTCTGATCGTGCGAATGATATTGCTCAGTTTGTCCAGTCACTCTTATGGTTCCATAACTGTGAACTGGATGAAGATCAGAAAAAGCAGATTGTAGATGGAAACGGCATGATTGTAACGAAGAGTGCTGGAGACGGACGAGATGCGAAGATCACTTATCTCACGCAGACGTTAAATCAGTCAGAGATTCAATCCTATGTAGACTACTTAAAAGGAGAAACGCAGGAAATCTCTGGTGTGCCGATGTTTGGCATTTCTACGGGTGGCTCCACGGGAACGGCAACAAGTATGTCAAACGGGTACTCTGAAGCAGATTCAAGGGCGCAGACAAGCGAGCAGGAATTTGAACAGTCGGAACGTCGTGCAATTAAGATGATGCTTGCGATTGCTCGTCATGATAAGAATAAAGATGATGCGGACATTGGTAGTCTGAGAGTTTCCGATGTGGGAATTAAATTCTCCCGCAACAAGACATACAATCTTACCGACAAGGTCAACGCATGGGCGACAATGCTCAAGAATGGCGCTGATCCTCTTAGGGCAACAGAGATTGCTTCATTCACGACAGATCCGCAGCAGTTTACCGTTGACTCAATGAAAATGATTAAAAAGATACAAGAATCATATGCTGCAAGCGACAGTTCAGTGACCGAGACAGAACCGGATGCTGATAAAATCATGCAGGATAATTCGGATCAGAGCAAAAACAGCCCTATGTCCGGGAAATTATAAAATCAAGCACTCAGAGATGGGTGCTTTTATTATGCGACAGAGAAGCCGCCATACAAATTTCGCAACAGACAACTTCGGAGAAGAAGTATAAAAGCGCAAATTTTAACAGGCAGAGAAGCCTTAAAAACGCAGGAGGTTATTTATGGATTGGAAAGCTATTTTAGGAAGTGCTTACAGCGAAGGAATGACAGATGAAGAGGCGCAGACGAAGTTCAATGAGCTTTATGTGTCGAGGGCAGATCATGACAGAGAGATCCAGAAAAGCAAGACTCTCATCGACCAGTATACTGCTCAGATTGCTGAGAATAAGCGTAAGCAGAGGGAACAGATGTCAGAGTCTGAGAAAGCGGACGCAGAGCGCAAAGAACAGTGGGATGCAATGGTGAAAAAGAACCAGGATCTTGAGAGGACTCTTAAGATTTCCGAACTGGCTGGTGCCTACATGGAAAGAGGCTTTGATAAGGATTTTGCAACAGAGACCGCAACAGCCATGTACGACGGAGACAACGCAACTGTCCTCAGTAACGAAAAAATCTTTGCGGATAAGCGGGAAGCATCTCTCAAGAGTGCTTGGGAGAAGGAGTATCAGGTAAATCCTCCGGCTGGCAATGGTTCTGGAAAAGTGGACCTCTCCAAGCAGATCGCAGATGCTCAGGAGCGTGGCGATATGGTTGCCTACGCTTCTTTAGTTCGCCAGCAGAGCGAAATGAATGCAAAAAGATAGAAAGGATAGGTAGAAAATATGGCAGATACATATGCAATGAGTGGAAATACCCCGAATTACAGTGGAATGCTGTTTAACAAGGGTAATACAAAGACTCCGTTTTCCACTATGATCGGTGCAAGACGGAAATCAACGAACCATACAGAGTTCGTGACCGGACAGGAGTTTGAAACAGCACAGGGGTCTCAGCCGGATATCTCTGAGAGCAAGTCTCTGACAGCTCCGGATTCCAGTATTGTGACAAGGGAGCAGAAAACAAACGTAACACAGATCTTTCAGGAGAGCGTTGGTATTTCTTACGGTAAGATGTCCAACATGGGTACACTTGGTGGAATCAACGTTGCAGGACAGCAGCCGAACCCGCCGACTGAGGAAGATTTCCAGATTGCCGCGAAGATGGCTAAAATCGCGCAGGACATCGAGTATACCTTCATCAATGGTGTATACCAGAAATCTACAGGTGACAGCGTAGCCAACAGATCCCGTGGACTTTTGAATGCCATTACTTCCAACGCAATTGATGCTGATGGCAAGCCGCTTAGCTTTTTACTTCTCTGTGAGGCATTAAAGCTGATCGATGACAGCAATGGTTCTCTTGATGGACTTATTCTCGGCCTCGATGCTACAAGTAGAATGCAGCTGAATGCTGACGCTGCGGCGAACGGTCTGACTATCGTCAATGCAGGCAGAGTTGTAAATGGTATTGCTATCGATACCGTACTTACTCCGCTTGGCACAGTAGGCATTAGAAGCCTTAAATATCTTCCGGGCGGTACGGTTGCTATTTTTGATCCGTTAGTGATGGCTCCGGTTGAGCAGCCGGTACCGGGCAAAGGAAACTTCTTCCTCGAGGAACTCGCTAAGACTGGCGCGGGCACTAAGAAACAGATCTTTGGCCAGATTGGTCTTGATCATGGACCGGAGTGGTATGCTGCGAAGATTACAGGACTGTCTACAAACATGCCGAAGAACGGTGATCTCGCTCGTAAGGTATATCAGATTTCTGCATCTGATCTTGCTGACGAACCGGCTCTTGGAAAGCTGACAGTGGCATCTGTGGCGAGCACAACAACAGTTGGAAAAACAAAGGTCACAGTAACCCCGGCAAAGGATAGTGGCAATTCCTATAAGTACAAAGTTGGAAGCAACGCGACAGGCGTTGTGCTGAACCAGAATGTACAGACATGGCAGGCATGGAACGGCACAGATGAGATCGAAGCAACATCCGGCCAGGTAATCACCATCGTAGAGTGCGATGCAAGTTATAAGGCTGTGAAGGCAGGTAGCGCAACAGTTAAATCTAAAACAGAGTAGAGTGAGGTGAGAATGAGTGGAATCGGAAATCTTAGCTGATGTTATGGCATATCTCGGTGATGAGGTGACAGAGTCGGACAAGCCGGTTCTGCTCATCCTCGTTAATCGCGCTATTCGTAAGGTTTGTACGAAGCGTTATCCGTTCGGTTATTCGGACGATGAAAAAACGAAAGCCGTGGAGAAGTATCGGGATACGATCTTCGAAGCGGCTGTTTATTACTGGGCGAAACAGGGTGCTGATGGAGAGAGTTCTCATAGCGAGAATTCCATCTCTCGGACCTACAACGCAGAGGATGCTATTTTCTTTGACGTGATCCCAATGGTAAAGGTAATGTAACCCCTCGAAATCGAGGAGTTTAAGCGTATGGGAATCCATACGAACAAGAAAGACGGTGCGTGCTCGGCTATACCTCCCGGCCGGGCGCAGGGTATGTGCATGGAATGGTGGTGGGCAAGCACATGATCGTCGTAAATGGGAGGAAAGTGGAGGTTATAATGACAAGAAAAGAAGAACTGTTTGCGTATTATGAGTCAGTGAAGGATAGAGCTGTCTGTGTGACTTTCTTCATAAAGATGCCGACAGGAGAAACAGAGGTTATCTCTAATTCAAACATCGAAGCGAAGATGGCATATATCGACAAAACCTATGATGATGAACTTGTTCATTCCGGATGTAAGCAGATCTGCATCGAGAACTATGCTTTTGCGTGCATAGATGACGCGATGGATTTCGGCAGTGCAATCATGAACATGAAGGAAGGGCTCAAGGTTGCCCGCAAGGGTTGGAATGGAAAGCACCAGTATATTCAACTTGCTTCTGGAATTTCATATAAAACTCCGGATGGAAAAATCGTCAACTGTGACCATGAGGCAATTGGCAACCGCGCTATTGCGTTTGTAGGAACCAGTGGTGTACAGATGGGGTGGCTTGCATCCCAGGCAGACATGCTTGCGGAGGACTGGATGGTCGTAGAGTAAGAGAGACTTAGTTCTCTCTTTTTTCTTTGCCGGAAGGAGAGAAGATGATGAGAGCACTGAAACGCAATAAGGTCAAGCTGTGGTATCAGCTCTACGATGCCAATATTCCCGTTTATGAAACGGATCTTGATGGAAATCCTGTTCTCGATCCAGTGACCGGGAATCCGCTTCTAACAGGTGAGTACATAGCCGGATATAAGAGCCCGGTGCTATTCAAAGCGAATGTTTCTCCAGCCCGTTCTGAGGCATCTACAGATCCATTTGGCGTGAATGTAGAGTATGACAAGACCATTTGTTCATGCGATCTGGATTTGCCCATCGATGAACTCTCAATGCTATTTGTGGACAAAGAACCACAGTATGATGAAGAGGGATATCTTTTCAATGATCCGGATTACAAGGCGGTCAAGGTGGCGAAGAGCCTTAATTCTCTATTGATTGCAATTAAGAAGAAAACGGAGGATGCAGATGGCTAAATATAGAAAGAAGCCGGTTGAAATTGAAGCAATTCAGTGGACTGGCGAAAATCAGCGAGAAATGTTCGACTTTCTTACCAATGGTGAGAAGAAAGATGAGTACATGACTTCTTTTGGAGAGACCTTTCGTATAGATCATTTTGCTATAAAGGGTGGATTGATCATTAAGACTTTAGAAGGCGAGCATGTAGCGAGTATCGGAGACTATATCATCAAAGGTGTTGCTGGTGAATTTTACCCATGTAAGCCTGATATCTTCGCAAAGACATACGATCTTGCAGAGGAGTAAACAGTCATGGCTAAAAAAGTAATCCGCGGAGACCTGTCAGCAAAGGGAATCCAAAGTATTATTGACCAGCTCAAGTGCTACAAGACAGATCTCCACCGTAAAGCGGAGCTATTCTGTGAGAAACTTGCAGAATCTGGGTTGGAAGTCGCAGAGAGCCATATTGCGGAGTCTCCGCTGGGTAAAACGATATCAGTTCGCATAGATATGGAACCGGCGGATGCTGGATGCAAGGCGATGCTGATTGCAACGGGACAGAAAAAGTCAAATGACTATGGCACCATTTCTACTTTACTCATGGTTGAGTTCGGTGCAGGTATTCACTACAACTCAAATGCCAATCCAAAAGCCGGTGAGATGGGCTACGGTGTCGGAACTTTCCCGGGACAGATCCATGCATTTGAGGATGGATGGTATTACTGGGGCGAAGATGAAAAGTGGCACTATACGCATGGTATAAAGGCTACAATGCCGATGTATAACGCAACCATAGCTATCCGTGAGAAGGTTCAAGAATGTGCGAAGGAGGTGTTTGGCTGATGATTGATATCTCATCCAGAGTCTATTCTAATCTGGTGGGCGACAAGACTTTGCAGAAGTATCTGAAGGGCAGTGGTACCACGAAGAATGACAAGCCTCCGGCGTTCCCTTATATGTATGTGAAAACGCTTGGGGAACCGACCACAAGCGCATCTCTTCAGAATGATCAATGCGCGATAAAGGCTTCATTTGAAATCACAGTCTATGACTCTAAGTCAAGTACCACGGCAAAACAGCTGATATTCCATGTTGCAGAACTAATGCGGCAGATGGGATTCACAACGAACTACGGACCGACAGAAATAGACCGATCAAGCACAACAGAAGCGTATCGTTGGCTCGCAAGGTTCAGAAGGACTTTTGGTGCTGGCGATTCATTATAAGACAACGGGACCATCTTGGAGGTGGTTCTATTTTTTTACCTATTTTTAAGGAGGGCAAAATTTATGGCAGCAAAAGCTATTGATTTAAGTACCGCGGGAATCAAGGTGGCGTATGCAATCGAACAGACTGCCGGTACAAAGCCGACCGCATTTACCAATATCCCGAATCCGAAGAGTATTCCCGACACAAACCCGGAGCCGTCTACTTATGACTCCACTTCGCTGAATGCGACAGAATGGAAGACCTACATCGAGGGCCTGAAAGATATGGGTGGTGCGCTGGCAATCACATTTGGTATGTCACAGGTATTCCTCGATATGTGGGAGAAACTTTGCGATGATGTAGAGACGTCAGCGGCATCCAACAAGCGTATGTGGATGGAGTTCTGGCATCCGAAGCTGACAAAGAGTTTCTTTTTCACTTGTGAGCCGACCAGACTTGGTTTCCCGTCCGCAGATGTAGATTCTATTTGGGACGCAGATGCGAACGTAACACCGACAGGTGAAATCGGTTGGGCTGAAGCTATCGTACCGACAGACGCAGAGTAATCATAAGAACAGGGAGGTAAATTTCTATGAAGACTTTAAAAATTGGCGATAAAGAGTATGTTCTGGAGTTCAGCTTTGAAGCTGCCAGTCATAAAGGCTGCATCAACAAGATGTTCAAAATGATGTCTGGATCCTATCTCGGTAGATCCGGTGTATCTGGTGCAGCAGACGAGACAAAAGCCGAAAGAGCATCAGCGCTCATTGATGGCGTCGCTGATATGTATTCCGAGATGCCGAATACCGTTCTCACAGCGTTCTATGCTGGTTTACTGGAAAACAACGCTGTCATGAACGAGAAAGAAGCAGGAAAGCTTCTTAAGCAGTATTTCAAGGAGCATGCAGGAGATGAAACGGCGACATTCCCGGGATTCTTCAATTTCATCAAGGAGTGCATGGAAGATGACGGTTTTTTCAAACTGAGCGGGCTGGACAAGATGATCGAGAACCAGGCGAAAGCGATGGCGGAGGAAGCTCCGGAGGAGACAGCCAAGTCCGGATCCGAGAAGATCAAACAGACCAAGGAGAAATCGACCTCTGCAAAATAATTGAGGAAGAAACCCTGCCGTATGCTCTGATGGTTGGTGTGCCGTATGATCTTTTCTGGCATCTGAATCCGCGAAAACTGAAAGCATTTGCTATGGCATATGCGCGGAGAAGGCAGGAACAGTTAGATGATATGTGGTACATGGGACAACTTGTGGCGGCAGCTATGGATGCAACGGTATGTAACATGATGCCGTTTGTTAAGCGCCCGCAGAAGGGTAAATACCCGGAGAAGCCGATCAGAATCCTTCCAGAAACAGAAGCGGAACGCAAGGCGGCAGAAGAGCGGGAGCTTCAGAAGTTCATCGGATTCGCCGGTGCACTTGAAAATAAAGTTAAATCGAAAACCACGAAGGGCGAGTGATAGTCATGTCACCCGCCTTTTTTTATTTACAGAAAAGGTAGGTGAATACCATGGCTGACGTGATTGATGAGTTAAAAGTCCAGATTGATGCCAGCACGAAAAATGCTGATGTGAAATTAGACAAGTTCATCGCAAAAATGGAGAGCCTTCAGAAAGTGGTTACGGGCTTGTCTGGGTTCAATGCGTCCGGATTTGCAAACGGGCTGAGTCAGCTTGCAACTTCCATACAGGACTTTAGTTCCAAGACTAAGGCGGCAGATTTCAACCGTGTTGCCAAGGGCCTCGATAAACTTGCCGCAGTGAATGCTCAAGGGCTTGAGAGCACAGCAGCAGCAATGACATCATTTGCGACAAGCATGACTGGACTTGGGCAGATGACTTTCAATGCCGACAATCTGACAAAAATGGTGAATTCTGTCACAAAACTTGGTGGAGCGAACGCAACACAGGCGCTCACAAATTTACCGCAGATATCAGCCTTGTTAAAATCATTCATTGCAGATATGAACTCCGTAGGCAGTGTTACATTCAATTTTGACGGTCTTGCCAATCTCGTAAATAATATTTCACGTCTTGGCGGGGCAAAGGCTACACAGGCCGCGGCAAATTTGAAACCATTGAAGGATCAGATTCTTCGTTTTGTTTCTGGTCTCAACGGGATTGGTACGCTTAATTTTGATACCACAGGTCTTGCAAATCTGGTATCCTCAATCACCAAACTTGGCGGTAAGGCGGCGCTTGCAGCGGTCCCTAATATTCAACAGCTTGGAGTGGCATTAAATCAGCTGATGGCTACGTTGTCACGAGCACCGGCGGTCAGTCAGAACACGATACTCATGACACAGGCTCTGGCGCAATTGGCGTCGAATGGTTCTAAAGTTTCAAGTGCTACATCCGCGATATCTGGAGGACTCTCACGGTACACTGGGGCTGCGGGCAAGGCAATGAAAAGCACGAAGGGACTTGCGGCACAAATCGGAATGTTCTATGCCCGGTGCTTCATGCTCATTCGTGGGGTGAAATCTCTTTGGAAATCCACAGAGAAAGCGATGGATTACATCGAGACATTGAACTATTTCGATGCAGCATGGTCACAGGTAGCAGATAACGCTGTAAACAGTTGGAAAGAAGCGGGATATGATTCTGCCGAAGCGTATGCAAATTCGTTCGCACAGCGGGCACAAAGCGTCACAGGCAAGATGACAGGCTTCACAGCAGACGATTCCGGAAATCTTAAAGCGACTGGGCAGGTCAGCCTTGGACTGGATCCAGAGAAACTGATGAACTATCAGGCTACATTCGGTCAGATGGCATCATCAATGGGTGTCGCATCAGAGACATCTCTCAAATTGTCACAGGCATTGACGGAAATTGGAGCTGATCTTGCATCGGTTAAAAACCTCGATTTTGAAAGCGTTTGGAATGATATGGCATCTGGCATGGTCGGTATGTCCCGAACACTTGATAAATACGGCGTAAACATTCGTAACGTAAACTTGCAGGAAAAACTGTCAGAACTTGGAATTGATGCAAAAGTCAGCAAATTAGGACAGGAAGAGAAAGCCCTTCTGCGTGTCATCATCTTGTTACAGTCCACAAAGTACGCATGGGGAGACCTCGCGGATACTATCAATCAGCCAGCAAACCAGCTCCGTTTATTAGAGGCTAATTTCGGCAATCTGGCACGCACTATTGGTAGTTTGTTCCTTCCCATCGTGACGAAGGTTCTTCCGTACCTTAATGCAATGGCAATCGCATTACAGCGTTTATTTTCGTGGATCGGCAGCCTCCTCGGAATTAAAATGAGTGGGTTTGGCACATCCATTGGTTCTGCGGCAGCTGATTGGGGAGATATGGAAGATGCAGCAGGTGGAGTAGCTGACAGCACTGGCGATGCTGCAAAGAATACGAAGAAGATGGCAGACAACCTTCAGGGATTCGATAAGTTGAATGTTATCAGTACAAAATCCGATTCTGGCAGTGGAAGTGGGTCCGGTGCTGGCGGTGGAGTAGGTGCAGATTTAACAGCCGCCTTTGATAAGGCATTCGAAGAGTATCAGCAGGCATGGGATGCGGCATTTGCCAATGTAGAGAACTCTGCGCAGCAAATGGCGGATAAGATCCAGAACGCATTCAAGCAGATCTGGGACGCGGCTGAACCGGCACGCAAATCCATTAAGGCATTATGGGACGAGGGGCTTTCCCGGCTCGGTACGTTCACATGGACAGCGCTGAAGGACTTCTATTCTGAATTCCTTGTTCCGTTAGGAAAGTGGACATTAGGCACTGGATTGCCGATGCTTGTGGATAGCATCAATGCGTTCCTTATGAAGATTGACTTCCCGGCAATCAATGATGCACTTCGGAATTTCTGGCAGGCGCTGGAGCCGTTTGCTGAGAGTGTCGGTACTGGGCTGATTAAGTTCTTCGGAGATCTGCTTTCTATCGGCGCGGATTTCATCAATGCGGTTGTCCCGAATGCGTTGAACGGTATTGCGTCAGCATTAAAGGCAATCAGCCCGGAAACTGCCGAGAAAATTGGATATGCGTTAGGCATTATTGGAGTGTCCTTGACAGCACTTGGAGCTATTGCATCAGTAGTAACAGGTATAGCAGCATTGGGGAATTCCTTTATTGCATTAAAAACTGGTTTGGGTGGAATCTCAGAATTATTGGCACCATTAACCGGTATATTCGGGGAAGGTGGAATTTTCGGAGCTGGTGGAGCAATAGCAACCGCATCAGCACCAATGGTAGCATTAGCGGCGGCAGCGGCAGCATTAGCGGTTGGACTTGGATATGTGTTTGCAACAAATGAAGATGTCCGAACAAGCTTTTTCAATGCGGCTAAAGTTATTGGTGGTAATTTTATGTCTGCATTTCAAGAGATCGCGGGAATAGTTGTCCCAGCGATTTCTAATGGATTTAAAACACTGCAGAGCATTCTGACACCATTTGCAAACTTTTTGCAAACGGTCTTCACAAGTGTTTGGCAGGACATGATAAATCCGGCACTTAGTTACATCGGAAATACGGTGATTCCAATTTTATTGGCAACATTTAAAAATTTATGGGAAAATGTTCTGGTTCCATTTGGAAATTTTCTGTCCAGTATTTTCAGACCGATTATATCAGTGCTTTCTGATGCATTTACAGTGCTGTGGAAGAATATAGTTGTTCCGCTTGCAAATTTCATAGGAACAACCTTCGCATCAACATTCGAGGGATTAGCGAAAATATTCAATGTTACGATTGTTCCTGGTATAAAGAGTATCATTGATACATTTTCATTCCTGTGGAATAGCGTACTGGTTCCAATAGGCTCTTATATTGTAAGTCGTTTTGGACCGGATTTTGAAGCAACCTTTAAGCTGATCGGTGGTCTTATTGATGGTCTTAGTTTAGCTTTTACAGGAATCATAACTTTTATCACCGGATCATTTACTGCTGATTGGAGGCAATCGTGGGAAGGTGTTAAGGATATTTTCAAAGGTGTTTTTAATGGCATCATATCTATTGGTGAATGGGCGATCAACGCAGTAATTCGAGGATTCAATAAACTCTTTTCTATAAAGGTGGCAGATTGGATTCCAGAAATCGGAGGAAAAACTTTTGGAATACATCTTTCAGAAGTGAGCCTCCCACGATTTGAGACCGGTGGATTCCCAGAAGATGGGCTCTTTATGGCAAACCATAATGAGTTGGTAGGTAAATTCTCTAACGGTCAGACCGCGGTTGCCAACAATGAGCAGATCACTCAAGGTATTGCGATTGCTGTTCAAAGCGCTAACAGCGAAATGATTGCAGAACTTCGGCGTCAAAATGAACTCCTTCAGATTATCGCAAATAAGCCGGTAATTGATAAGGGAGACATAGTGTCGGCTTGGAAATCTGGAGCAAAGGATTTTCGGAAGCAGACAGGACGGCAATTGGGTATCGCATACTGATTATTGCAAAATCCCTCGCTTGTGATAGAATAAAAATATCACGAACGGGGGAGGAATAATCATGGCTTTAATACAGTGCCCAGATTGCGGGAAGATGGTGTCGGACAGATCGAGGGAGTGCCCGGGCTGCGGGTATCCGATTTATTTATTAGCGAGTGAAAACAAGAAAGAAAAGCGGTGCGAATACTGTGGAACCATGAATCCATGGCATGCGACACATTGCAGTAGCTGTGGTGCAGAGTTGCCCGCAACAGAAAGTGAAAACAAGAACAGTAATGGCGGAGAGACACATACATCTGAAAAAGTGAATCAGGATAACATAACTTCAAATGTATCTCAGAGTCGAGAGAAAAAGCAGAAGTTTTACGAAAAAGCTTGGTTTACGATACTGATGCTAATTTGCTTTTACCCAGTGGGAATCTTCACAATGTGGAAATATGAATTGTTTTCCAAGAACACCAGAATCATTATCAGTGCTATTTTTGCATTTATAACAATTGCAGGAATGTTTAACAGTACAACTGCGCAGGCGATGATGTTGGCAGTATATTAAAGAGGGGTCGAAATCGACCCCTTATTTTATTTCAAGAAGATTTTTCACATCCGTTGACGCATCTTGACACCCATGGTATTATCATAGTACAGAGAACATACATTCTTTATAGTAATAGAAGTGCTACAAACAGATATGCTTGGGACGCGAAAAATGTCGAATGGGAGAAAGGAGAGGATACAATGACATATACAGCAAGTGATATTGCAAAGTACATCGTATCCTATTGTTTTAGGAAAAGAAAACCTGTTAGTAATTTGAAACTACAAAAAATGCTTTATTATATGTGGATTGAGTATTATAAAAAGACTAAAAAAAGCTTATTCAATGATGATATATGTGCATGGCAGTTTGGACCGGTCATTCCAGATATATATTATGCATTTTGTGCATATGCAGGAAGACCAATAACCAAGGAATATTGGATTGCCTTAGATGATGATGATCGAGAAAAAATTGATAAAATTATCGAAGAATATTTACCTATACCGGTTAGCACACTGGTAGATAGAACTCACGAAGAGGGTATGCCTTGGGATTTGGTATATAGAAATGGCCTTGGAGCGAGAAATGTAATTCCACGATATCTTATTAAATCCAAGGAGTGCGCTTAATGCTGATAGAAGAATCTGAACGCAGACAAAATGTCCTGGAACAATATTTGAGGGAAATGGCGTCGTCGAGCATGGATGATGAAAAAGTTCTTGATATGGCTGTAAAATTAAGAGATCTGTATCTCGGTGGATTCAGACATAATTATTCCGGATTTTTCCCGATAATCGTAGATATTGCTCAGCCAGATAATGAAATGGACTTAGAGTTTCTGTCTAATAATATTGAAAATGTAAGGCATTTAGTAGAAAAAGATCATGTTGAAGGTGGGAAAGAATTCAAGTGGTTATATAAACCATTGTCTAAATTGAGTGATCATGTAAATCTCGAAATTGCCCGATACGCATATTATTCAATTAATGAGCAAAAACTTCAAGATATGGAAGCGAAAAACAAAACGCTGAATGCTGATCTGATAAAAGCAAGACAAGAATTGATGGTGGCCAGTAAGCAGGCACATGACATGCAGACTCAGTATACAACGATTCTTGGAATCTTTGCGTCGGTTATCATTGGATTTATTGGAAGTTTTACATTCTCAACCGGCGTGCTCGATCATGTTGCAGAGGCAAATGTGCATCAATTAGTGTTGGTAGTATTACTTGTCGGATTCTTTTTTTATAACATGATTGCAAGTCTATTGGGATTTCTTAGGGAGATAAATTCGTGGAAACTTGGTTCAGTGGATGATGGATCTCCCCATAAAAGAAAAAAGAATTGGAAATTCTGGATAATAAATGCTTTGATTATATTGATGTTACTGATAGATATAGTTGCATGGGGAGTATCTGGCAATAACCAAAAGGAAGCACGGTTAGAGTCTTTTATAACAGTAGAAACACCATCTCAGGTACAGTAATAATAAAGCCCAGGCCATCACGGTCCGGGCTTTTGCAAATCAATTTTCAGATCTTCGGTGCTGTTCCATCTCAATATCATGCAGAATTTTCTTAACGGAATGCGAGTGATGAGTGCTCAGTTCATCATAAATATGCTGCAGAGTCTGATCTGATAATTTGGGTAAAATGCTCCGGAAGTCTTTTCCTAAATCAAACATAGTATTCCCCCTTGAAATAATGGGCGGAACCTTATACAATTATGTAAGGATCCTGGATATACAGGTGACAGAAGGGTAGTCGTGCGTTGGTAGCCAGCCTGTTCGCGACTGCCCTTTTTATTATGAATTCCGGCCGGTCATCATCTTGTAATTACTATATCCTATCGAGCGAAGATAGTCAAATGGAGTAAAATCACCAAAATATTACGCAAATAACAATTTGAGTAAGAGAATCGGTATTGTCGGATATAAAGGCGGATGGTTAGCTGATGCGTCATCTGAAAACAACAGGATTTTTGTTTTAAATTTTGATTCTGATAAAGGACAGGACCAAATGATTGTTTTCAAAGATCGTATTAGTGTTACATTGCTTCGAGATGGCGTCTGGAAAGAACAATACAAAGTAGCTACATTAAATGATTTATGGCCACAAAGTTCAGGCATTGAAATTATTGCTGAAACAGATATGAGAACAATAACAACTCCAGGACATTACTATTGCGTAAATAATAGTACAGCTGCTTCTTTAAAAAATTGCCCGTTATCAGATGCTTTCACGCTTGTTGTCTATAGAGCTGCCGGTGGCGTAGGCGACAATGTTCATTATGTGGCTCAAGAATATACTTCTTATCTTTGTAATAGGCGTGTCATTCAAACATATAACAAGGATAGTAAAAATTGGACAACACATGAAATTCAGTTCAAGCCCTAAACAGGGATGAAAACAAAACTATATCTTGTTAATGATGTATTCTCACCGATAACAGAGCAGTTTCCCTGTACCGAGACTGTCAAGTTCTGATTTTTTGAAAAACGGCTCATAACAAATATGTTTACAGTTTCATCAGTTTGAATTGTTCCGTCCCATTGGTGTCTTCCCTGAACATAAGCATTATTCACCATATAATACAACGATGCTTTTTGTTCAGAAGATTTACAGTGTAATTTCCACCGTAAGATTCCGATACAGTCAAAAGGAATGGTTATGCTTGCGTCATTTAATAAAATTGTGCCAGATGGTGATAATGTTTGTGTAGATTTTAAATATTGTTCAACAAATTTAATTTCTTGTTTAGAAATGTAATCAGATAGCATTGACGTTGTTGCAAACTGATATTGTTCTGTCCATTTATTATTTCTGAAGATCGAAACAGCCGCCGTGTCCTTTAAGAGTAATAATTGATTTATTGTTCCGTCACTAAAACGCATAGATAACGTGCCAAATCGTTCATCCGGGATATCATTCAAGAGATCAGCAGATGCAATATTGTCTCCAACTAATATTCTCTTACTCAAATTGTTATTTGATATAAAGTAGTATAATATCGCAACGCTCAGATGGTCCACCGCCATCGATGGGAGCAGTTCAAATAATCGGGAATTTTATGTGGGCTGGGAATCCCAATTTTGTTTTTGCTAGGGAGTAAGAAAATGGCTTGAAATAGTAGAACATCCTCTTGAAATTGCATGAAATCGCATTTTATTTGTCAGTTACTTGTCGATTTTGAGGTTAAAAAGCCTAATTTTGCTGAGTTTCCTGTTTCTGTGGGAGAAAAATAATAAAAGAAAACCGGCGCTGCAGCAGGGATCCGTGGAAAGGGATTCCTGCAGACATCGCCGGTTTTCTTTCTGTCAGATGGTTTATTCGTGATCTTCGGTCACATTTGCCGTAGTCTCGGCGGATCCGTCTTCGAATTTCTCATCCGGAACCGCTTCGCAGGCGCAGGTATCATCGGATGTTTCGTTTTCGGCTGTCTCAGCTGTTTCAGCAGTATCGACAACGTCGACAGGGGCATCCTCCGGCATCACTTCCGCGATCTTAGCACCGCACTTGCTGCAGAAAGCGGCGGTCTTCTCGATCCTTGCACCGCATTCCGGACAGTGGATAAATCCTTCCAGGGTGGAGAGCTTGTCCTGGAGTTCGTCGATCGTCTTTAAGCTTTCACGGATCAGGGCAAATTCTGCGGAGTAAGCTTCCTCGTCAGCTGCGTTTGCGGCTTCGAAGACTTTCTTGCCGATCTGGGCGTACTGGCGGTTCACCGCCTCTTTTTCTCTGGAGATCTGTGTTTTTAACTGAACGGTGTCGGAAACTTCCTTCGTTTTCTGAGCGACCTGTTTTCCGGCCTCCGTGAGACTGCGCTTCATATCTGTAAAAAATGCCATATGCAATAGACTCCTTTCTGAATATGGATAGTGAGCGGCTGTGTGAGAACAGACGCTGAATATTATCTTTATTTTAGTCTTTTTTGTGGGAGAAGTCAATCATTATGCTGGCAGCGTAACGACTTTGGTAGGTTGAAGCGGAAGAGAAAGTGTGCTATGATAATAGACAGTTTACACATCGGACCACAGTCCGGGGGAAAGAGAGGAACTATTATGGGAGAGAAGAGAAAACCAGCAACGATCTGTATCCAGAGCGGCTGGAAACCGAAGAACGGGGAGCCGAGAGTTCTCCCGATCTATCAGAGCACGACCTTTAAATATGAGACGAGCGAGCAGATGGGGCGTCTGTTCGATCTGGAAGAGGACGGATATTTCTATACAAGACTCGCAAACCCGACGAACGATGCAGTCGCAGAAAAGATCTGCGAGCTGGAAGGCGGTGTCGCTGCGATGCTGACTTCCTCCGGACAGGCTGCAAACTACTACGCAGCCTTCAATATCTGCAACGCAGGTGACCATATCATCAGCGCAGCAACGATCTACGGAGGAACCTCCAACCTGTTTACCGTTACGATGAAAAAACAGGGGATCGATGTGACGCTCGTTGATCCGGATGCACCGGATGAGGAGATCGAGAAGGCGTTCCGCCCGAACACAAAGATGGTATTCGGCGAGACGATCGCAAACCCGGCGTTAGTCGTTCTCGATATCGAGAAGTTTGCCCGCCTTGCGCATAAGCACGGCGTACCGCTGATCGTGGACAACACGTTCGCAACTCCGATTAACTGCCGCCCGTTCGAGTGGGGAGCAGATATCGTGACACACTCCACGACAAAATATATGGATGGCCATGCGATGACTGTCGGCGGCTGTATCGTTGACAGCGGAAACTTCGACTGGAATGCCCATGCGGACAAATTCCCGGGACTTACGACACCGGATGAGTCTTACCATGGGATCGTGTATACAGAGCGTTTTGGAAAGAAAGCGTACATCACAAAGGCGACAGCCCAGCTGATGCGTGACCTCGGATCGATCCCTTCCCCGATGAATTCCTTCCTCTTAAATGTCGGACTGGAGACTTTACACCTCAGAATGCCGAGACACTGTGAGAATGCACAGAAGGTAGCAGAGTGGCTGCTTGCGAGAGAGGATGTTGCCTGGGTCAACTATCCGGGACTCAAAGACAACAAGTACCATGCGCTCGCGGAGAAATATATGCCGAACGGAAGCTGCGGCGTGATCTCCTTCGGCTTAAAGGGCGGAAGACAGGCAGCAGGCGAATTTATGGACAAACTGAAATTCGTTGCGATCGTTACCCATGTCGCTGACGCGAGAACGTGCATCCTTCATCCGGCGAGCCATACCCACCGCCAGCTGACCGATGAGCAGCTTGTGGAGGCCGGAGTTGATCCGTCCCTGATCCGCTTGAGCGTCGGGATCGAGGATGTGGATGACATTATCGAAGATTTAAGACAGGCACTGGAAGATTAAAAACAGTTTTGCAGATCAGCCAACTGATCGGAGACTGATATGGACGAGATAAGTTGAGGCATAATATATGATGGAAATGGATGAAATGAAGGGAAAGGGAAAACGCGGACTTTTGAGAGTCGTATTCGGACGAACTGCGTTCTTCCTCTTATTTATAGCGCTGCAGCTGGCAGTGCTGTACTGGGTCTATGTGTGGCTGGACAAGCGATACCAGGCATGGGGATATGGTTCCTTTGCTGTGATCAGCGCGATCCTCACGATCCATATCCTGAATGAAAAGCAGAATGCGAGCTTTAAGATGGCCTGGCTGGTCCCGGTCCTCCTGTTCCCGGTATTCGGAACCCTGTTTTATGTGTTCGTCCAGCTCCAGACAGAGACGAAGATCTTTGCGAGACGGATCGAACAGGTGAAAAAGAAGACGGACCATTACCTTGATCAGGACCCGGATGTTTGTAAGAGACTGGAACTCAGGAGCCGGAGCAATTCTAATCTCAGCCATTATATGAAGGAGAGCGGCGGCTATCCTACCTGGGACCGGACGAATTTCAAGTATTTCCCGCTGGGAGATGACTTCTATGAAGATGTTCTCCGGGAGCTTCAGAAGGCGAAGCGCTATATTTTTATCGAGTATTTTATTATCGCAAAGGGAGTTATGTGGGACTCCATCGTGAAGATCCTGGAGCAGAAGGTGAAGGAAGGCGTCGAGGTGCGGATCCTCTACGACGGAATGAACTCCTTCTCAAATCTGCCTCATGACTATCCGAAGGAGCTGGAGGCAAAGGGGATCCACTGCCGGATCTTTAATCCGATCCGCCCGGCGATCTCGACAAGCCAGAATAACCGCGATCACAGAAAGATCCTCGTGATCGACGGCCATACGGCATATACCGGAGGAGTGAATCTTGCGGATGAGTATATCAACCGGAAAGTCCGCTTTGGACACTGGAAGGACAATGCGATCCGCTTAAAGGGCGATGCGGTGAATAATTTTACCGTGATGTTTCTCCAGATGTGGGACGTCTGTGTGAAAAAGCTGGACTCCGATTTCGATTACAGCAGATATCTGGACACCGGCGATTATTTCCACGCCCCGGAGCTCAACATGGACGGCTTTTCCATTCCGTTTTCCGACAGCCCGATCGACGGGGAGCCGGTCGGACACCAGCTCTACCTGGACATCATCTACCAGGCGAGAAAATATGTGTACATCATGACTCCGTATCTGGTTCTGGATGACGATATGATCACGGCGCTCACCTATGCGGCAAAGCGCGGTGTGGATACAGTGATCATCATGCCGCATATCCCGGACAAGAAATCGGCGTTCATGCTGGCACATTCCTACTATACGGAGCTGATTGAGGCCGGTGTAAAGGTATATGAGTATCTTCCGGGCTTTGTCCATTCCAAGACATTCGTCAGTGATGGGGAGAAGGCAGTCGTCGGATCTGTAAACATGGACTTCAGGAGCCAGTACCTGAATTTTGAATGTGGTGTTTATATCTATGAGAATCCGGTCGTGAAGGATATCCGGTATGACTTTGATGAGACGTTAAAGAAATGTGTCCGTATGACGAAGGAGAGTGTGGACGCGCTTCCGACACTCCATAAGTTCTGCGGAAAGGCGATGCGGCTCATTGCACCGCTGATGTAAAAAGAATCAGACGAAAAAATGGAGCAGAGAAGATCTGCTCCATTTTGTTTTCACTTGTTGAAATCCTGTGACGCAAAAGACCCTGTTATTCGTTTCCGCTCTTATCACTGAGCGGATCTGCAGAGGCTGTATTGACGGATGCTTCCGCGCGTTCCCTGAGACTTACTGAGGCATTTTCTTTTTTGTAAGCGGAGATGGCCTCAGCGATCCGTTCTCTAATGTACTGATCCTTTTCCAGTTTTCGTTCCGCTTCGTCCGGATTGTCAAGGATCGGCACAAAGAGAAATCTGCGGACAGCAAAGAGGATCGCGACGGCAATACAGCCGATGAGCGCCTCTTTTATGGCAAGGTGCTCGATGACCATTTGTCTTGCGACAGAGAAGAGAAGAACTTCGATGATAGAGTCGATATCATGGCGGCAGAACATCTTCAGAAGCTCGACACCGATGACGAGATCAAAACTTTTCTTCATAAAGTCTGAGAGATCAAAGCCGTTGTCAAGATACAGACTGTACAGGTTTTGCGGGACCGGTATGAACGCGATACAGATCGCGACGATCAGGATCAGGGCACAGGCGATCTCAAGATAAGAGGAGACTTTCATGAGAAAAAGCTGTGCCCGCTGGATCCGTGGGCTGGTGTAATGTTTCATGTGGGGTACCTCCTGGGTGAATTTATCTCAGTCTGATAAGATCCCGGCTGCGTCCGGCCGGTAAAAAGCATCAGACTTATATACAACGTGAAAGCGTTCAGAAGATCCGATTCCATATGCCGGAAAAGTCATGACTTTTGTAACTTTAGACAATGTGGACAAATAATTAAGAATATTATATAAAAATTTAGCAATGTTTTCAATTATAAATGTTGCTTGTGCAAGAAAAAATACAGGATCTGTTTTCCGGCTGGCGACAGTGCCCGGGGATGGAGCACCGTGTACAGTCACCGGGTGACGCCATGTTCACAATTTTTTAATAGAAAATTTTTTGCTTTTTGATTACAGATATGTTACACTAATGTTTGTATGTGCATGACAGGGACAATTGTCCCTGCCCATAAAACGCTCTGCTTCGTCTGACGGAACGTGACAGACGGGGAGCGGAAATCGGAAACAGCATGGAGAGAAACATATGAATGATGATAAAGATACGGTAAACTATATGGATTCAATCAATAAAGCGAGCAGAAAGCGGAGAAGAAAACCGTCTTTCTGGGAACACTACGGGATCCTGGTGATCGGCGCAGCAGTTCTTGCGGTGATCGCTCTGGCGGTATTGTTCGGAGGAAAGGCTGTGACTGCGGTCCGCTCAAAGATGGCGGCAGCACAGGCGGCTTCCGAGTCGGCGGCGGAGAGCGAGAGTGCGGAGGAGTCTTCCCTTGCGGCGGAAGAGGAGAGCCGCGCTGAGATCGAATCAGAGTCTGAGGCGAGAGATGCGAAGATCCAGGAAGTGATCGATTCCTATTCAAATCTCGGGATCGCGAAGGTGACAGGATACCTGAATATCAGAAAAGACCCGGACGGAGCGGCGAATGTCGTCGGAACGCTCTCGGACGGAAGTGCCTGTGAGATTTTAGAGACTCTGGATGGCTGGGTAAAGATCAGCTCCGGGGAAGTTGAGGGATATGCAAGCTCCGAATACATCCTCACCGGGGATGAGGCGAAAGAGGCTGCGAAGGACCTCGTGAAGGAGCGCGTCTATATTACGGCGGATAACCTGAATATCCGTGAGACTCCGTCCACAGACGGACAGATCGTCGGAAAATGCCTGCAGGGAGAGCTCCACGAGATCGTCGGGGAAGAGAATGGCTGGTATAAGATCTCCGGCGGTTACATCTCTGCGGATTATGCGGAGAAACGCTTCTGTATGAATGAGGCGAACAAGCTGGATATGAAGGCGATGGTCTTAAATTTCTATGACCGTCCCGGCGTTTCCAATGTCTCAAACTACCTGAATATCCGTGCCGGCGCCGGGGAAAATGAGAAGATCATCGGAAAACTCCCGAGCTATGCCGGATGCGAAATCCTGGAGGATGCGAACGGCTGGTACAAGATCAGTTCGGGCGGGATCACCGGATATGTAAAGAGCGATTATATCCTCACCGGAGACGAGGCAAAGCAGGCGGCGATGAACCACGCGGAGTTAATGGCGATCGTCCATGCGGACCGACTGAATGCGAGAACGGAGCCGTCCACCGATGCGAAGATCTGGACACAGATCTCTGAGAACGAGCGCTACCATGTCGCAGAACAGCTTGACGGCTGGGTAAAGATCGAATTTGATGAGAGCGGCGAGGGAGACGGAGATGATGAGATCTCGGCGGCCTATGTATCTTCCGAGTTCGTGGAGGTACGGTACGCCCTTTCCGAGGCGATCAAGTTCTCCCCGACGGAGGAGAGCGCGTCCTTAAGGAGCCGGATCGTAAACTACGCGATGAAATTCCTTGGAAATCCGTATGTATGGGGCGGAACGAGCCTCACAAAGGGAGCGGACTGCTCCGGATTTACAATGTCCGTCATGAAGAACTTCGGAATCTCCCTTCCGCATTATTCCGGATCCCAGGCAAAGAGCGGAAAACGGATCAAGTCGAGCGAGATGCGTCCGGGTGATCTGGTATTCTACGGAAACAGCCGTGGAAAGATCAATCATGTTGCAATGTATATCGGAAACGGGCAGGTCATCAATGCGGCGAGCCGCCGGAGCGGGATCAAGATCTCGACCTGGAATTACCGCACACCGATCTGTATCGTGGATGTGATCGGAAACCGTTCTTAAAACGGAGAATGACTCAAAACAGAATATGATTTCCTGAAATGGAACGGATAGGAAAACTCCTTTCTGTGCATACTGGGGATACCTGGTATGTCGGAAAGGAGTTTTTTGATATGAATGAAAAGGAACAGAAGGAGATAAAGGCGGAGGAGGAACGGATCCGGGAGAATGGTCAGGCGACGCTTGAGGAGAACGGAAAGCGGATCCATCTTTTGTCGATCATCGGGGAGATCGAGGGACATGAGAACCTGTCGGGAAGCACAAAGACGACGAAATATGAACATATCCTGCCGGAGCTCGCCAAGGTGGAGAGCGATGAGACGATTGGCGGTATCCTGATCCTTGTCAACACGATCGGCGGGGATGTGAGCTGCGGACTGGCACTGGCGGAGATGATCGCCTCCTTAAGCAAGCCGACTGTGTCTCTTGTCATCGGGGACAGCCATTCGATCGGAGTTCCACTTGCAGTGGCATCGGATTATTCTTTTATTGTGCCGACCGGAACGATGCTGGTGCATCCGGTGCGCATGAGCGGGATGGTGATCGGAACGGCACAGACGTATGAATATTTTGAGATGATCGAGGACCGGATCATAAGTTTTGTGTCGGAGCACAGCCGGATCGACAGGGAAAAACTGAAAAAGCTCATGCACAATACAAAAATGCTGACAAAGGATCTCGGGACCGTACTTGTCGGAAAAGAGGCGGTGGAGTGCGGCCTTATCGACGGGGAAGGCGGGATCCGGGACGCGATCGGGAGATTAAACAGGATGATGGAAGAAAACGTTGTTGCCCACAGGTAGAAAATCCGGAACCGAAAATATGTTCGATTTGTGATTTCTTACGGTTGCATTTTGAAAATTTTTTTTGTATACTATACTTTGGGGTACTTGCCCTGTAAAATAAAATGTGCTGATCAGTTGAAAAATGTCGCTGTTATCATAAAAAGTGTCAAAGATTCTAAGGAAACTTAGAATCTTTTTTTATTATAAACTGCTGCTGCCACTGATCTGCCCATGAAAAGCCTCTGAAAGAGATTTGCGAGGATTTAGATTAAGAAACACAGAAACGGCCGCAGAGGCATTAAAACTCTTATAAAACGGAAAGCAGAAGCTGAAATAGCCAGAGAAGCTAAAGCAATGAAGATCAAAATAAGAATAGCTGCATGTCGCAGACATAACAGATGACAGAGCAAGCGGCAGAAGCAGGAGAGAGCATTCTGTAACTAATATCGGAATTGCATATGATATACATCAAAATTGCAAAAATGATTTTATTGAAAACCAGTTAATTATGGGTAAAATGAATTGATTTTCTATCTATAACTCATTAGAAAACCAAATCTATAACTGAATTTTTATAAAAATCCGTTTTATAGTTTTAGGATTGTAATGAAATATTTTTTCTTTATGATATAATCAGAAGCAGAAGTAAAATTATAGGTGCAAAGGAGATTATCCATGAAAAAAACATATTTCGTTACAGTTGAAGAAATTACAGATACTGTTAAAGACAAATCATATACTACAAAAGAAAGAATTGTAACAAAGATTATCTTGTGTATTTATTTGACAGCTTTAACAGTGGGTATACTTTTTTCACTAAAACAAGTTATATTAATATCATCATTTGTTTCGTTCATTGCATCTATCGCTTTTGGACCATTAAGCAGCATAGCATCAAGATCTGATTTGACTAAGATAATAACATGGTTTATTTCATTTGCTGGTGGATGTGCATTAACCGTTATGACTTACGAAAATTCATATTTAGAAAGAATAACCCAGCTTAATAATGAAAATATTGGAAATACGTTGACTCTCAGTGCCATAGGAATAACTCTTCTATACGATTTGTTGAAGGTAAAGTAAACGTTTAATTAGGTTTGGTTAGCGAGAGACCCAATGAGTAAATTAGAAATGGATCTATTATCAAGAACAATACTATCCATAGAGCTTTATTGGGAAAATAGGGATATATAAAAACAAACATGGGATTTATTATTAAAAATAAACCTAAAATTGAATAAAAAAGGACATTAGATGAATCTAAAATTTTTTTATATTTAATATTGAATTTATGAATAAAACTTTTCATGCAAAAACTCCTTTTTATTTATTATGTGAGTTTTACGAAAAATAGAGATGGAGATTAGAGATTTTTCTGCATCTGCCTCTGAATGCCACGGCCACTGATGGCAGTAGGACTAAAATCATGATTAAGAGCTGATCGGCAGCTCAGAAGAAGTGACAGCCGCAGAAGCAGCAGGAATGCCTACGATTTGACCAGACAGTTGCCTATTTCCGTTGAAATGTCTCTGCATATGAACTCTATGATTTAAAGCAATTGCAGTTAAAATCCAGCCGCATTCGCATCCTTAAATATTAAAATACTTGAAATAAGAGAGAAATACTGCTATGATTACCTATAAAACATGAAAATAGAAAAAGTTAAACATGCCAGAATACTAAATATAGTATATAAATAGATTTTATAGAAAAACAGGTTAAACAAGGAAACGAAAATGAATAAGAATACATAAATATGAATATTATACACAAATAATCGAGTTAAATATAGAAAAAATAGCTTAGAATCTTTTTTTTATTATAAACTGCTGCTGCACTGATCTGTCACTGAACTGCATCTGAAAGAGATAAAAAAAAGGCAAATAAAGGCCGAAAAGAAAACGATAAAGTAGATTATGATGCAATATTGGGATTCTTGTATGTTTAAAATTAGATGCAGTTAATGACAGCGACAGTCGCAGAGATCTATTGAAAGGCGAAATCTGCTTCTGGCATTGTATAAGTTTCACGACTGCTTTGACATTTTTTCAGATACATTGACATTTTTTGACAGATGCAGACATAAAAGGGGGAAAAGCACTTGGCTGGAACCAGGAAACAAAAAGAAACGACAAAACAATCACAGACGTCCGCGAGAACGAGATCATCATCAACAGCGAAGACAACAGGAAGATCCGCACAGGCGTCTAAAAATAAGACAGCAAAAAATCAGACAAGATCCACGGCAAAGAAGAGAGAGCCGGAACCGGAGTACGAGGAGGACACTGGATTTTTACAATCCGAAGCGGTGATCCTCGGAACATTCGCGGTATGTGTGCTGTTATTTTTAAGCAACTTCCATATCTGCGGATTTCTCGGGAATTTTTTCAGCCAGATCATGCTGGGTGTATTTGGCTGTATCGGCTATCTTGCGCCGCTCCTGCTTTTCGCGGAGCTGTTATTTTACGCTTCAAATAAGGGAAATATCCGCGCGGTCTACAAGATGATCGCGGTGGAGGTCCTGCTGATCGTGCTCTGTGGACTTGCGCAGCTGATCTTTGGAGGCGGATACCAGGAAGGGCAGACGATCCTCGATATCTACCAGTCTGCCGGCGCGAGCGGGCTCGGCGGCGGTGTGATCGGCGGCGTCCTCGTCATGATCCTTCACACAGCGGTCGGAACGATCGGAGCCTATGTGGTCCTCATCGTGTTCATGATCATCTCCCTGGTATGCATCACGGAGAGATCGTTCGTGTCCGCGGTGAAGAGCGGAAGCGGAAAAGCCTACCAGTACGCGAAGGAAGATTACAGCAGAAGAAAAGAGATCCATGAGGAGCGCCAGGCTGAAAGGCGCAGACTCCGGGAAGAACAGCGCGTCCAGGGTGTAAACCTTGCGGCGACGGATTTCTCGAAAAATCCGGATTTCGGCGGGATCGCCGGCGGATATATGGGGGTTGTGGATGCCGAGGCGGTTTCTGAGACGGACGTGACAGAGGAGAAACAAGCAGCCTCCGGTACATATCATGAGGAAAAACAGGGTCAAAGATCAGAGGCGAAGCAGATGCAGCCGGATCCGGCCGATATCTTCAAAGGAAAGATCACGATGGGCGGACGTCCTCTTGAGGAGGTGGATGTCTCCCGGGAAGAGAGAACGGCGGAATCCCGTCCGGCGGAAGAGACTGCAAAGAATACAGAACGAGTTCCGTTTGCGGAAGCTCCGGCATCGGCCGGAACCCGTGAGGACGAGGACGTGTTTATCCGTCATGGGGAGAATGCCTTTGACGATCCGGATCTTTTTCCGGATGAAAAGAAGAGGGAGACGGAAGCCTGGGAGAGAAAACCGAAGGTGTCTGTCTTATCCAACATTCCGGATATCCCTGTCGGGGAGTCTGGGGAGGACGATGAGATCCTCGCCGCGATGAGAAGAGACGCAGAGAGGGAAGCAAAGATCTTCCGCTCAGAGCCCCCGGAGCAGAATGAGAGCGCAGAGAACCGGGAACCTTCAGAGATGCCGGAGACGGTATCCGCAGAGAGCGGACAGAAAATAGAAGCGGAGACAGGAGCAAAGAGCGGGGAAATGACCGCTGCAGCTGCTGAAAGTGAACCTGTATCCGTATCTGAAACCGCGGAAACTCCGAAATCGTCCCGGATTTCAGAAGAAAAGTCCGTGATGGATCTGACAGATGATGAACTTCTCGATACGGAGCCGTATGTGGAAAATGACGATTACTGGATCCAGGCGGCTGCGGAGCCGGGAAGCCGCGCTTACAGAGCGGCGCATCCGGAGAGTGCGGAGCACGATGATCCTGTGACAGAGTTCCATGATGACAGTGAACCGGACGAATGGGCTGAGGAAACCAGCCCGTCAAAAGTACAGGAGATCCCGGGGCCCGGACCAGGACCGGAGGATCCGATCGTGGAACCGGCGCCGGCTGCATCCGGACAGTCAGACATGGAACAGCCGACGTGCCGGGAAGACCGTTCACCGGACCGTCCGGCAGCCCGCGAATCTGCAGACGACAGGCGCAGGGTCGTGACCGCATCCGGCAAGGTGATCGAAACGGATACAGAAGAGATCATAAAGAAAAAAGCGGAAGCGAGAAAGCGGGAAGCTGCCGAGAGAGAAGAGGCAGGAAACGAAGTCTTAAAGGAGATCAAACAGACGGAGGAAAAACCGAAGAAACCGTATGTGATCCCGCCGCTTGATCTCTTAAAGAAAGGTGTTCCTGTGACGGGACAGTCGGAGCAGGAATTTAAGGATACCGCGATCAAACTCCAGCAGACACTCCGGAACTTTGGCGTCGGGGTCACTGTGACGAATATCAGCTGCGGCCCGACGGTCACCCGGTATGAGCTTCACCCGGAACAGGGCGTGAAGGTGAGCAGGATCCTGTCTTTAGCGGACGATATCAAGCTGAATCTCGCGGCGGCGGATATCCGTATCGAGGCGCCGATACCCGGAAAAGCGGCCGTCGGGATCGAGGTCCCGAACAAGGTCAACAGCATCGTATATCTGCGTGATCTTCTGGAGAGCCCGGAATTTAAAAACCATAAGTCAACGCTGGCGTTCGCCGTCGGAAAGGATATCGGCGGCCAGGTCGTCGTTGCGGATCTTGCGAAGATGCCGCATCTTCTGATCGCAGGACAGACAGGTTCCGGTAAATCCGTGGGGATCAATACAATGATCATGAGCCTCATCTACCGGTCGTCACCGGATGACGTAAAACTCATCATGATCGACCCGAAGGTGGTGGAACTTTCTGTATATAACGGGATCCCGCATCTTTTGATCCCGGTCGTGACCGACCCGAAAAAGGCGGCTGGCGCGCTCAACTGGGCAGTTGTGGAGATGATGGACCGCTACAACAAATTTGCGGCCTCAAATGTCCGTGATCTGAAGGGATATAACGCGAAGGTTCAGACTCTGGCGGAGAGCGGGGATATCCCTGCTGATCAGATCCCGAAGAAACTGCCGCAGCTTGTCATCATTATCGATGAGCTGGCGGATCTTATGATGGTCGCTTCCAATGAGGTGGAGGACGCGATCTGCCGTCTGGCACAGCTCGCCCGCGCTGCGGGGATCCATCTTGTGATCGCGACCCAGCGTCCGTCCGTCAACGTCATCACAGGCGTGATCAAGGCGAACGTGCCGTCACGAATTGCCTTCTCCGTCGCATCCGGCGTGGATTCGAGAACGATCCTCGATATGAATGGCGCGGAGAAACTGTTAGGAAACGGCGATATGCTGTTTTACCCGTCCGGCTATCCGAAACCGCTCCGTGTTCAGGGCGCTTTCGTCTCGGACGGCGAGGTATCAAATGTAACCGAGTTCTTAAAAGAACAGAACACGGATGCAGGATATAACACGGAAATCGAAAAGAAACTGAGCCAGTCCTCCTTCGGAGGAGGAGCGGGCGGACAGAATGAACGGGACGCGCTCTTTACGGACGCGGGCAAGTTCATTATCGAAAAGGATAAAGCGTCGATCGGCATGCTGCAGAGAATGTTCAAGATCGGCTTTAACCGCGCTGCCCGGATCATGGATCAGCTTGCCGAGGCCGGTGTTGTAGGTGAGGAAGAAGGAACGAAGCCAAGGAAGATCTTAATGTCCATGGAAGAGTTCGAAGAATTCCTGGAAGCAGGATACTAGGAACTGCGGCAGCTGTGTGGATATCAGACGGCTGCCGGACGCGAATTGCGCAGATCCACTGAAAAGTTATGCTACTACAAAAGGAGGATACCGATTATGAAGACCGATATCGAGATTGCACAGGAGACAAAGATGCTCCCGATCACTACCGTTGCATCCCAGTATGGAATCACTGAGGATGACCTGGAACTTTATGGAAAGTACAAGGCAAAGATCTCCAATGAGCTCTGGCAGGAGATCAAAGACAGACCGGACGGAAAACTCGTTCTGGTGACAGCGATCAACCCGACTCCGGCAGGAGAGGGAAAGACGACCACCAGTATCGGACTTGCCCAGGCGATGGCAAAATGCGGAAAGAAAGCAATGCTTGCCCTCCGTGAACCGTCCCTCGGACCGTGCTTTGGGATCAAAGGCGGAGCTGCCGGCGGCGGATATGCCCAGGTTGTTCCGATGGAGGACTTAAACCTTCATTTTACCGGTGATTTCCATGCGATCACAACGGCAAACAACCTTCTGGCTGCGCTCCTGGACAACCACATCCAGCAGGGAAATGCACTTGGGATCGACCCGAGACAGATCCTCTGGAAGAGATGTCTGGATATGAATGACCGTGTGCTCAGAAACATCGTTGTCGGCCTCGGTGCAAAGGCGGACGGCTTTGTCCGTGAAGACCACTTTGTGATCACGGTTGCCTCCGAGATCATGGCGATCCTCTGTCTGGCGACGGATATGAAGGACTTAAAGGAACGTCTCGGAAAGATCATCGTAGCATATAATTTCGCGGGAGAGCCGGTAACAGCAAAGGACCTCAACGCAGTCGGCTCCATGGCAGCACTCTTAAAAGACGCTATCAAGCCGAATATGGTCCAGACTCTGGAGCACACAGGCGCCCTTGTACATGGCGGACCGTTCGCGAACATCGCCCACGGATGCAACAGCGTTATGGCAACAAGAACCGCATTAAAACTTGCTGACGTTGCGATCACGGAGGCAGGATTCGGCGCGGATCTCGGAGCTGAGAAGTTCTTCGATATCAAATGCCGCAAGGCCGGCATCCATCCGGATGCAGTCGTTCTCGTTGCGACCGTGCGCGCGTTAAAGTATAACGGAGGTGTTCCGAAGGACCAGCTTTCCGAGGAGAACCTTGACGCGTTAAAGAAGGGAATCGTAAACCTGGAGAAACATATCGAGAATATCCAGAAATACCATGTTCCGGTCGTAGTTACCTTAAACTCCTTCCTCACAGACACCGAGGCGGAATATGAGTTTATCCGGAACTTCTGTGAGGAGAGAGGATGTGAGTTCGCTCTGTCCGAAGTATGGGCAAAAGGCGGCGACGGCGGCATCGAGCTCGCAAAGAAGGTATTAAATACTCTGGAGACAAAGAAGAGCGATTTCGCTCCGTTATATCCGGATGAGATGGGAATCTCCGACAAGATCGAGACGATCGCGAAGGAGATCTACGGAGCCGGAAGCGTAAGCTATTCCCCGGCGGCGAAGAAGGCAATCGCAAAGATCACAGAGATGGGATTCGGCGATCTTCCGGTCTGCATGGCGAAGACCCAGTATTCCTTATCTGACGACCAGAAGAAGCTGGGACGTCCGGAGGGATTTGATCTGACGGTGCGCGACGTCTATGTGTGCGCGGGTGCCGGCTTTGTGGTTGCGCTCACAGGTGCGATCATGACAATGCCGGGACTTCCGAAGAAACCGGCGGCGGACAATATCGACGTGGATGAGAACGGAAAGATCACAGGGCTGTTCTAAATTATAAAAGTGAAAGAAAACTTGCAGGCGGGCGCTTTTTGTTCCCGCCTGTGCGGGTTATAGGAAAGGATGACGACAGTGGTAATTGGAGATTGGTTAAAACGCATGAAATATGTTCTGGTTTCCGGCAGTCTGGATCAGAACGTGGATGAAGTGATCTATGATTCAAGAAAGGCGAGACCGGATTCTGTGTTCGTGTGCATTCAGGGCAGCACCAGGGATTCCCACGAGTTTATCCCGGATGTGTTAAAGGCGGGCTGCAAGGTCCTCGTGATAGAAAAAGAAGTGGAAGTCCCGGCAGATGTGACGGTGATCCGGGTAGAAAACGGAAGACTTGCACTGGCGGAACTCTCCGCGGCGAGATTCGGCTATCCGGCGGAGAAGCTGATCACGATCGGGATCACCGGGACAAAGGGAAAGACCACGACGAGCTACATGATCAAGGCGGTCCTGGAAGCCGCCGGAAAGAAGACCGGGCTTATCGGAACGAACGGAGCTGTCATCGGGGATGAGAAATTCCCAACCTCCAATACGACTCCGGAATCCTATGTGGTGCAGGAGTATTTCCACAAGATGGTGGAGGTCGGCTGCGAGTGCTGCGTGATGGAGGTTTCCTCCCAGGCACTGATGCTGCACAGAGTCGGCGGGATCATGTTTGATTACGGCCTGTTCACAAATATTTCCCCGGACCATATCGGGCCGAAGGAGCATAAGAGCTTCGAGGAATATCTTTTCTATAAATCAAGACTTCTGACTGTTTGCAAAACAGGTGTCGTGAACCGTCTGACCGACCACTATGAGGAGATCACCCGTGATGCATCCTGCAGACTGGTGACATACGCGCTGGGCGGGAATGCAGATTTTACAGGTGATGACATTCACTATGCGTCAGACCATGATTTCGTGGGGATCGAATTCTCCGTCCACGGACCGCTCAACGGCAGAGTCCGTGTGGGAATGCCGGGAAAATTCAATGCGGACAACGCTCTTGCGGCTCTCGCAGTGTGCTCTCTTGCGCTCTCCGGCGGAAGTGGAAACCTGGATGAAAAAACGCAGAAAGCAGTCCTTACTTCCCTTGAAAATGTCCGCGTGGACGGCCGCATGGAGATCGCCTATGTGTCAAAAACGTGCAGCGTGATCGTCGATTACGCGCACAATGCGGTCAGCATGGAAAGCCTGCTCTCGACACTCCGGGATTATCATCCGAAGCGTCTCGTCTGCGTCTTCGGCTGCGGCGGAAACCGTGCGAGGGACCGCAGATATTCCATGGGCGAGATCGGCGGAAAGATGGCGGATCTCTGCATCATCACAGCCGACAACCCGCGTTTTGAGAAGAATGAGGACATTATCAAAGATATCGAAGTTGGTCTTGCAAAGACAGACGGAAAGTATATCGTGATCCCGGACAGACGGGAAGCGATTTTTTACGCAATCCACAACGCTGAGGAAGGCGACATGATCGCGATCATCGGAAAAGGCCATGAAGACTACCAGGAGATCGAGGGAGTAAAGCACCATTTCCTTGACCGGGAAGTTGTGGAAGAGGCAGTAAAGGAGATTGGAAAGTAATGGAGAACGTAAGTGTTCAGGATATCGTTCGTGCCACCGGGGGCGTGCTGCTCTCCGGAAACAGCGATGTCCTGTTAAATAAGATCCGTCTGGATTCCAGACAGGTGGAGGCAGGAGACCTCTTTGTGCCGATCATCGGTGAGAAGGTCGATGCGCACCGTTTTTTACCGCAGGTGGCTGAAAACGGCGCCGGCGCTGTCCTCACAAGTGAGCAGAACGCGAAGACAGAGGAGATGGAAAAGACTTCCTGCGCATGGATCGCTGTGGATGACACGAAGAAAGCGCTCCAGGCAGTGGGACGTTATCTCAGAAAGCGCCTGGCATTGCCGATCGTCGGCGTTACAGGAAGTGTCGGAAAGACTACGACGAGAGAGATGATTGCAGCGGCCCTCTCTGCCCGTTACCATGTATACAAGACTCCGGGAAACAGCAACAGCCAGGTCGGCGTCCCGATCACTGTGTCCGAGATCACAAAGGCGGATGAAGTCGGGGTCCTGGAGCTTGGAATGAGCGAGCCGGGCGAGCTCACCGTGATCGCGCAGATCGCAAAGCCGGATATCGCAGTGATCACAAATATCGGGATCACCCACATCGAGCAGCTTGGATCGCGCGAGAATATCTATAAAGAAAAGATGACGATCCAGGACGGACTTTCCGACGGCGGCGTTCTCGTCTTAAACGGCGATGACGATATGCTGCAGAAGACGAAAGGAAAGGATGGCGTGAAGACCGTCTACTACGGAACCGGTGAAAACTGTGATTACCGCGCGGTGGATCTCGTCCTCACGGACGGAGAAGCTGAATTTACGGCGCTCCACGGCGGAAAGACACAGAAGATCCGCCTGAATGTCATGGGCATGCACAATGTGATGAATGCCATGGCGGCCATCGCGGTCTGCTGTGAGTGCGGCATGACGATGGCGGAGGCAGCGGAGGGACTTTTAACGTTCCACGGCTTCAAACACCGCCAGCAGGTCTATGCGGACGGACGATTCACGGTGATGGACGATTCCTATAATGCAAGCCCGGCATCCATGAAAGCGGCGCTCGATGTGTTTAAGGGACTCACCGGAAAGCGCCACATCGCTGTCCTTGCGGATATGAAGGAGCTCGGAGAAAATTATCTGGCCTACCACAGGGAGGTCGGTGAATACGCGGCAAATTCCGGGGTGGATCTCGTTGTGACACTCGGAGAGGCGAGCAAGTGTCTCGCGGAAGGCGTCCGTGCGGTGAAGGAGATCCCGGTCGTGGAGTTTTTAGACCGCGACGAGATGGTGAAGTATCTGGAGCAGGAAGTAAAAGACGGAGACTGCATCCTCTTTAAAGGATCCAACTCCATGGGACTTTCCGCTGTCGCGGACAAATTTGCGGAACTGGCAGAGAAGTAACATAAAAACTGCTATAAAGCTTCTCAAAGAAAGGAGGGACCTGGATTGGAACAGTACGCGGACATTATCATTGATCTTTCTGTAAAAAATGTGGACCGGATCTTCCAGTACCGGATCCCGGCCCATCTGAGAGAAGCTGTAAAACCGGGGGTACAGGTAAATGTCCCGTTCGGAAAGGGTGACACGGTGCGGAAGGGCATCGTCGTCGGGCTCTCGACGGAGACGGACTACGACCCGGAAAAGATGAAAGAGCTCATGTCGGTGGAGGAAGGTGCGGTCCCGATCCGTACCCAGATGATCTGTCTGGCGTTCTGGATGAAGGACCGCTATGCAACCACGATGAACCAGGCGTTAAAGACGGTCCTCCCCGTGAAGGTGAAAGTGACGCCCAGGGAGGAGCGGGTGATCGTCTCCTTAAAACCCCGGGAGGAGATCGAGACGCTGCTCATAGAAGCGGAAAAGAAGAAATTCCGGGCAAGAGTCCGGCTTTACCGGGCGCTCCTGGAAAACGATGAACTGCCGTTAAAGCTCACATCGGAGAAACTCGGCGTCACATCCGCTACATTAAAACCGCTGGTGGAAAAAGAGATCGTCGAATTAAAAGCGGCGCCGAAGGAACCGGGACACCTGGGAAGCTTTTCATCCGCGCGGAATATTTCCCTGAATGAGGAACAGAGACGGGCGGCAGAGACTGTGATCCGGGACTATGATTCCGGACTGAGAAATACCTATCTGCTCTACGGGATCACGGGAAGCGGAAAGACGGAAGTCTATATGGAACTCATCGATCATGTCCTGCGGGAGGGCAGACAGGCGATCGTTCTGATCCCGGAGATCTCCCTGACTTACCAGACCGTGATGCGCTTTTACCGGAGATTCGGAAACCGGGTCGGGATCATGAATTCCAGGCTTTCGGCCGGTGAGCGCTATGAACAGTCGGAACGGGCGGCAAACGGGGAGATCGACATCATGATCGGTCCTCGTTCCGCTCTTTTTACACCGTTCCCGGATCTCGGCCTCATCATCATCGATGAGGAACATGAAGGCGCATATAAGAGTGAGACGGCGCCGAGGTACGATGCGAGAGAGGTGGCGCGCGTCCGGGCAGATATGAGCGGGGCGGTCCTTGTTCTCGGATCTGCGACTCCGTCCGTGGAGAGCTACTACCGGGCGGAACAGGGGGAGTACCGGCTTCTGACACTCACAAAGAGAGCGAAGGAGAACAGCCGCCTGGCGGGAGTCCACATCGTGGATCTCAGGGAAGAACTCGCAGAGGGAAACCGCTCGATCTTCAGCCGGAAGTTAAAGAAACTGATCGAAGACCGGCTGGAGAAAAAACAGCAGGTGATGCTGTTCATGAACCGGCGGGGATATGCGGGCTTTGTGTCCTGCCGTTCCTGCGGAAAAGCGATGAAATGCCCGCACTGTGACGTGAGTCTTACCTACCACAGAAACGGCCGGTTAAAGTGTCACTACTGCGGATTTGAGCGTCCGCTCCCGGATCGATGCCCGTCCTGCGGATCCCCGTTTATCGCGCCGTTCGGGACCGGGACTCAGAAGCTGGAAGAGTTCACAAAGCGGGAGTTCCCGACTGCCCGCGTGCTTCGGATGGACGCGGACACGACTGCAAAAAAAGGGGCTCATGAGGAGATCCTCGTCACCTTCGCGGAGGGGGGCGCGGACATCCTGATCGGGACCCAGATGATCGTAAAGGGACACGATTTCGAAAATGTGACGCTTGTGGGTGTCATGGCGGCGGACCTCTCCCTCTATGCGCCTGATTTTAAGAGCGCGGAGCGGACCTTTGAACTCCTGACCCAGGCGTCTGGCCGTGCGGGCCGCGGGGATCTTTCGGGGGATGTGGTGATCCAGACCTACGCGCCTGACCACTATGCGGTCTCCTCGGCAGCCGAACAGGATTATCTGCAGTTCTACCGGCAGGAACTTCTCTACCGGAAGATGATGGGATATCCGCCGCTCGTGGGACTCCTGACGATCGGTCTTTCTTCAAAGAGGGAGGCAGATGTTGTCCGGGCGTCGGAGGACTTAAAACGCGTTATCCTGCGGGAATACGCTCTGGACGGGCTGAAAGTCATCGGCCCTGTGGAGGATTCCCCGTATAAACTTAATGATAATTACAGAAAAATTTTATATATGAAACATGAAAGTTATGATATACTATTAAAAATCAGAAATTCTGCCCGGAAGCGGGAGACCATCCCGGATCTCTTCCGGAATGTGTTTGTGCAGTACGATCTGACGTGACATCATGTTTCGGCAAAAACAATGCGGGAGCCTTTCTGGCCCCGGTATCATAAATATGAGAGGAAATAAAATAAAATGGCAATCAGACAGATCAGAACCATCGGAGATGAGATCCTTACAAAACCGTGCAAACCGGTAAAAGAAATGAATGAGAGAACGATCGAACTCATTGAGGATATGTTTGAGACAATGTACGAGAGCAACGGCTGCGGTCTTGCGGCTCCGCAGGTAGGTGTTCGCAAGCGCATCGTGGTCATCGATGTGGATGACGGAAACCAGTATGTACTGATCAACCCGGAGATCCTTGAGACGAGCGGCAGCCAGACAGGACAGGAAGGCTGCTTAAGCGTTCCGGGAAAATGCGGACAGGTGACCCGCGCGGAGCACGTAAAGGCAAAAGCGCTCAATGAAAATATGGAGGAATACGAGATCGAGGCGGACGGACTTCTTGCCAGATGCATTCTCCATGAGTGCGACCACCTGGACGGAAAACTTTATGTGGACCTTGTAGAGGGCGAACTTCAGGACACAGTCGGAGAGGAAGAGGAATAATATGCGTATCGTATTTATGGGAACGCCGGACTTCGCAGTTCCGACGCTGACCGCTCTTGTGGAGGGCGGACATGAAGTGATCGCTGCGGTGACGCAGCCGGATAAACCGAAAGGACGCGGAAAATCCGTCCTTATGACGCCTGTAAAGGAAAAAGCGATCGAGTATCAGATCCCGGTATACCAGCCGGTGAAAGTGCGGGATCCGGAATTTGTGGATCTCTTAAAAGTGATGGCACCGGACGCGATCGTCGTTGTTGCCTTCGGACAGATCCTGCCGAAAGTGATCCTGGATCTGCCGAAATACGGCTGTGTGAATGTTCATGCGTCCCTGCTCCCGAAATACCGCGGAGCTGCCCCGATCCAGTGGGCAGTCATCGACGGCGAGAAGGAGAGCGGTGTGACCACGATGATGATGGATGTGGGACTCGACACCGGAGATATGCTCGAGCAGAAAGCGATCCCGCTCGATGAAAAAGAGACGGGCGGAAGCCTGTTTGACAAGCTCTCTGCCCTTGGCGGATCAATGATCTTATCGACGTTAAAAGGACTCGAGGACGGAACGATCACGAGAACTCCCCAGGGAGAATCGGAGACTTCCTATGCGAAGATGCTCACGAAAGAGATGGGACATATCGACTGGACAAAGGATGCGGCGTCCATCGAACGCCTTGTCCGCGGCTTGAATCCGTGGCCGAGTGCCTATACTTCCTACGCAGGAAAAACCATGAAGATCTGGGCAGCGGATGTGGCTGACCTTCCGGGCGAGAGGACTCCGGGAAAGATCCATGTGACAAAAAATCAGCTCTTTGTGGAGACCGGTGACGGCGTCCTCGATGTAAAAGAGCTTCAGCTTGAGGGAAAGAAGCGGATGGATACGGCTTCCTTCCTGCGCGGCTTCCAGATGGAAGACGGAAGTTTCTGCGAATAAGGCCTGTGGCAGGATCACACTGCAGCGCTCAGGCAGAAAAGTGACTGTGAAGTCAACATGGGAACGGCAGAAACGACATCGAAAGGAGAGATGTTTATGTACGGAATGTATGGTTACGGTTATGGATACGGGTTTGACCCGACGATCATCCTTGTACTGATCGGAGTTGCCCTCTCACTCTGGGCGCAGGGACGTGTGAATTCCACGTTCTCCAGATACTCGAGAGTCCGCAGCATGACCGGGATGACGGGTGCTGAGGCGGCGAGACGCCTTCTGAATGCCCAGGGGATCTATGATGTGACGGTCCAGCCGATCGCAGGAGAGCTGACGGACCACTATGATCCGCGGACGAAGAGCGTAAATCTGTCCCAGTCCGTATACGGGGCAACTTCCGTCGCAGCGATCGGTGTCGCTGCCCACGAGTGCGGACACGCGATGCAGGACAATGAAGGATACGCTCCGCTGCGCTTCCGGAGCGCTCTGGTCCCGGCGGCAAACTTCGGCTCTAAACTTTCCTGGCCGCTGATCCTTTTAGGACTTGTGTTCGGCGGACTTGGCTCCCCGCTCGTTGAGATCGGGATCCTGATGTTCTCCCTTGCGGTGCTGTTCCAGCTCGTGACGCTTCCGGTGGAGTACAATGCGTCCGCCAGAGCAGTGAGACTCCTGGATTCCCAGGGGATCCTTGCGGGCGAGGAAGTAAGCGGAACGAGAAAAGTTCTGAATGCGGCAGCCCTCACTTACGTGGCAGCGGCGGCGACCTCGATCCTGCAGCTTCTTCGTCTCATTATTCTCTTTGGAGGAAGAAACAGACGTGACAACTAATACGACAAATATCCGGGAGGTCGTCCTTGACGTCCTCCTGGAAGTCCTTGAAAACCACAATTTAAGCCACCTCGTCTTAAAACAGGCGCTGGAAAAGTACCTGTTTCTGGAACGCCAGGACCGCGCATTTATCACAAGATGCGTGGAGGGAACGCTGGAATACAGGATCCAGATCGATGCGGTGATCGACCGCTTCTCAAAGGTAAAGACTGCGAAGATGAAACCGGTGATCCGCGAGATCCTCCGGATGTCGGTCTACCAGATCCTCTATATGGAACGTGTCCCGGATTCCGCTGTCTGCAATGAGGCGGTAAAGCTTGCAAAAAAGAGAAAATTCCAGGGACTTTCCGGCTTTGCAAACGGTGTGCTGAGGACCGTCTCAAGAGAAAAAGAAAATCTGTCCTGGAAGGATGCATCCATCCGGTATTCGATCCCGCAGTGGATGCTGTCCATGTGGGAGGAGATGTTTGGAAAAGAGACCGCGGAGACGATCGCGGCATCGTTCCTGGAGGAACGTCCGCTCACGGTGCGGTTTAACGAGAGTATTGCCCCTGCGGCGGAGACCGTCGAAGAACTGAGAGCCCAGAATATCACGGTGGATCTGTCAGATGTATTCCCTGGGATCGCTTCGATCCGCGGATTTGACTACTTAGACCGAGTCGCCGCGTTCGCGGAGGGAAAGATCACGGTCCAGGATCCGAGCTCCTCTCTGGCAGCCCGGATGGCATCCATCAAGCCGGGAGACTTTGTCCTTGACGTGTGCAGCGCTCCCGGAGGAAAGGCCATGCACGCGGCAGATCTCCTGAGGGGGACCGGAATGGTGGAAGCGCGGGATGTGAGTGAGAGAAAGACGGACCTCATCGAGGAAAATATCATGCGCTGCGGATTTCCCAATATCCGGACAATGGTCTGGGATGCGACGTTCCTGGATCCGTCCATGATCGGACAGGCAGATGTTGTCCTCGCGGATCTTCCGTGCTCCGGGCTCGGGATCATCGGCAAAAAGCCGGATATCAAGGAGCGGATGACGAAAGATGAGATCGTGAAACTGGCTGGACTTCAGAGGGAGATCCTCTCTGTGGTGTCCCAGTATGTGAAAACGGGCGGAACGCTTGTTTACAGCACCTGCACGATCACAAAAGAAGAGAATGCAGAGAACGCGGACTGGATCGAAAAAAATCTGCCGTTTGAGAAAAAAGAGATCCGTGACCTTCTGCCGGAGGCGTTAAAAGCTTCCTGCGAGGAGAACAGGATCCAGCTTTTGCCGGGAGTCCATCCGTGCGACGGATTCTTTATCTCGGCATTCAGAAGAAAATAACTGTGCGGATATACCGGACAGTTACAGAAAAAATAACAGAACTGCTGTTTTGGAGAGTGGAGAATGGAAAAGAAAGACCTGAAATCAATGACGTTGGAGGAGCTGACAGAGTTTGTGAAGGAACTCGGCGAAAAGCCGTTCCGTGCGAAACAGCTGTACCAGTGGATGCATGAAAAACTGGCCGCATCCCTGAACGAGTGCACAAACCTGCCGAAAGCGTTTAGGGAAAAACTCGCGGAGAACAGTACATATACGTCTTTACGGACCGTAAAAATGCTGGAATCCGGGATCGACGGGACGAGAAAATATCTGTTTGGTCTCGATGACGGGAACGTGATCGAGAGCGTCCTGATGAAATACCATCACGGAAATTCCGTATGCATCTCATCCCAGGTCGGCTGCCGCATGGGCTGCCGGTTCTGTGCGTCGACTCTGGACGGACTTACGAGAAACTTACGTCCTTCAGAGATGCTGGATCAGATCTACCGGATCCAGAGATCCACGGGAGAGCGCGTTTCCAATGTGGTGGTCATGGGAAGCGGAGAGCCGATGGACAATTATGACAACCTGGTCCGCTTCATCCGGCTCCTCTCCGACGAAAACGGCCTGAACATCAGCCAGAGAAACATCACGGTCTCCACCTGCGGGATCGTTCCGAAGATCTTAAAGCTCGCGGATGAAGGTCTTTCGATCACCCTGGCACTTTCTCTTCATGCGCCGGACGATGAGACGAGAAAGACCCTGATGCCGATCGCCAACAGCTACTCCCTGTCGGAGGTGCTTCCGGCATGTAAGGAATATTATAAAAAGACAGGAAGACGCCTGACCTTTGAGTACAGCCTGGTCCAGGGAGTCAACGACAACCTCGATGAGGCAAAGCGCCTGACAGCGCTCTTAAAGGATATGCAGGGCCATGTGAACCTGATCCCGGTCAACCCGATCAAGGAGCGTGACTTTAAACAGTCCAACCGGGACGCGATCGACGCGTTCAAAGGCTACCTTGAAAAACACGGGATCAACGTTACGATCCGCCGGGAGATGGGCCGCGACATCGGCGGCGCCTGCGGGCAGCTTAGAAAGAGTTACCTGAGTGAGGAGGGACTGTCATGATCTCTTACGCGAAGACAGATACCGGAATCGTGAGAAGATCCAATCAGGATTTCCTGTTTGCATCGGATCAGCCGGTGGGACCGCTCCCGAACCTGTTCATCGTTGCAGACGGAATGGGCGGACATAAAGCAGGGGATTTCGCATCCCGGTATGTCGTGGAACATATGAAAGAAAATATCGAAAATTCTGACGCTGTGAGTCCGGTGATGGTCCTGAGAAGAGCGCTTGAAAAGACGAATCTCGGCCTTTATGAGGAGTCCATGGAAGATCCGGAGCGGGAAGGAATGGGATCCACCCTGGTGGCGGCCACCATCGAGGACGATATGATGTATGTGGCAAACGTGGGGGACAGCAGACTCTACCTTCTGCGGGACAGCCTGGCCCAGATCACGCGGGATCACTCCCTTGTGGAGGAGATGGTCGCGAGAGGGAAGATGGAGCGGGACAGTGAATCCTACCGGAACCAGAAGAATATCATCACGCGCGCTGTAGGGATCGGAAAGCGTGTGGAGGCGGACTTCTTCGAGGTGCCGCTTCTCGAAAGCGACTGCGTTCTGCTCTGCTCCGACGGACTGACAAACATGGTGGATGACGCAGAGATCAGCCGCGTCTTAAAGACGACGGACACACTGAAAGAGAAGACGGACGCCCTGATCGATGAGGCAAACCGGAACGGAGGAAAGGACAACATTGCGATCGTCCTTGTAGAACCTCAGATAAGTGAGGTGAATGTATGATTCTATATCCTGGAACGATGCTCCAGGATCGGTATGAGATCCTGGAAAAGATCGGATCTGGCGGAATGTCAGATGTGTATAAGGCAAAATGCCATAAGCTGAACCGCCTTGTCGCGATCAAGGTTCTGAAATCGGAGTTTACTTCCGACGCCACTTTTGTCAGCAAATTTAAGATGGAAGCCCAGGCGGCAGCCGGACTTTCCCACCCGAATATTGTCAATATCTACGACGTTGTGGATGAAGGAGACATCCACTTCATCGTTATGGAGCTCGTAGAGGGAATTACTTTAAAGAGCTACATCACGAAAAAAGGTCATCTTGAAGTGAAAGAAGCGATCGGGATCGCGATCCAGGTTGCCTCCGGGATCGAGGCTGCCCACGAGCAGCATATCATCCACCGGGACATCAAACCACAGAATATGCTGATTTCCATGGACGGCAAGGTGAAGGTCGCGGATTTCGGGATCGCAAGAGCCATCTCCTCCCAGACCATGAATGCGGCGACGGTAGTGGGATCCGTCCACTACATTTCCCCGGAGCAGGCGCGGGGCGGATACAGCGATGAGCGGAGTGATCTGTATTCTCTCGGTATCACGATGTTCGAGATGGTCACCGGTCATGTCCCGTTTGAGGGAGACAACACCGTGACAGTTGCGCTGGCACATCTGGAAGATCCGATGCCGGATCCGAGAACACTGAATCCGGAGGTTTCCCCGAGTCTTGCCCGCATCATCTTAAAATGTACGGAAAAGAGACCGGAACGCCGCTATCCGAGCGCGGCAGCCGTGATCAGCGACCTGAGAAGAGCGCTCTTAAACGACGATGATCCGAATGTCGGTGTGATCGAGGAGGAAGACCACAGCTCCGATACGATCGTGATCAGCCCGAATGAGCTGAATATGATCAAGACCAGGAGTGGAGAGCGGATCCGGGAGTCAAAGCCGGTGAAGGAGATCCGTGAGCGCAGGGAACGGCGTGATCTGGAAAAACGTTATGAGCAGCCGGAGGACGCAAAGAAAGACCAGAAAAAGAGCAAAGAGAACGACGAAGCGACCGGGCTGGAAAAGATCCTGACCGGCCTGGGTGTTGCGGCAGCCGTGATCATCGTGGCGGTCGTGATCGTATTTATCCTGAAACTCGGCGGCCTCTTCAGGAGCAGCACGCCGGAAGATCCGACGGAGCAGGTCTCCCAGGAGGCGACCACGGAGGAGGCAAAGACCACAGCGGTATCGGAGACAACGATCAGCCAGAAAGAGGTCTACATGCCGAATCTTGTGGGACATTCACAGGATGAAGCTGAGAAGATTCTGCAGGGACTCGACCTTTCCATGCAGGTGGAGCAGGAAAATTCCGACGATGTGGAAAAAGGCATGGTCATTTCCCAGAAAGAGAAACCGGATACCGTGCTCCCGCGCTTTTCCAAGGTGACCGTCGTCATCAGCGCCGGATCTGACAAGGTGGATCTCGCGGAACTCGGACTTTCCGGAATGACTCTTGAGACGGCAGTGCGCCTCTTAGAGGGAAAGAACCTGAAAGCAGATGTGCAGGAAGAATCCAGCGAGGATGTCCCGTCCGGAACCATCATCCGCTATGAGCCGGAAGATAAAGTGGCACTCGGAAGTACCGTGACTCTGTATGTGAGCACGGGGCCGGAGGAAGAATTTGTCTCTGTTCCGAATCTCTACGGAAAGACAGACGCGGAAGCATCCGTACTTCTTTCTGCGGCAGGACTTGTGGCGGGCGAGATCTCAAAAGAGTATGACTGTACGATCTCAGCCGGCCATGTCATCAGCCAGGGCGTTGAGGCAGGAACCCAGGTCGCACCCGGAGAGACCGTGGATTATACCGTGAGTCTCGGACCGGAAGCGCCGAAAAAACAGTTTATCGCCTCCCTGGATGCAAGTTATCCTCTTCAGGTCTCCTACGGACCGGGGGCAGCGTCCTCCGAGATCCAGATCCTGATCCGTTTAAAACAGACGGTAAACGGAAAAGTGACCTACACGAAACTTGCAGAGCCGAAGTCCTACAGCGCGGACACGACCTTAAGTATCAAGCTTGACAAGATCCGCGGCGCAGACGGCGTGCAGACCGGTGAAGTGGAGATCGTGGATCTCACGAACAATGTCGTTCTGACCTCGTACAACGTAACCTTTACGGAAGTTGACAGCTGATAAAAGGCGGCAGAGAGCGGATACGAAACCTGACTGCGGAGCATACGGGCAGTCAGGATGAGATATGGGAGAGTGTATGACTGGAAAAATCATTAAGGGGATCGCCGGATTTTACTATGTCCATGACGGCGTTTCCAAAGTATATGAATGCAAGGCAAAGGGCGTATTCCGGAACAGGAAGATCAAACCTCTTGTGGGTGACAATGTGGAATTCGATGTGCTCTCAGAGGAGGAATGCCTCGGAAACATCGTGGAGATCCTCCAGAGAGAGAATTCCCTGATCCGCCCGGCCGTCGCGAACATTGACCAGGCGATGATCGTGTTCGCGGTCGCTGATCCGGAACCGAACTTAAACCTTCTGGACCGGTTCCTTGTCACGATGGAAGCCCAGGATGTGCCGGTGGTGATCTGTTTTAACAAGACGGACCTCGGAAAAGAGGGAGAGGCTGACCGGCTCGCTGAAATCTACCGGAACGCAGGATATGAAGTTCACTTATCCTGCGCTCTTGAGGGAGATGGGATCGAGGCGATCCACGATCTTCTCCGGGGAAAGACGACAGCTCTTGCCGGTCCATCCGGTGTCGGGAAATCGTCCCTGACGAACCGCATCCAGCCGGAGGCGGAGATGGAGACGGGTGCTGTCAGCGAGAAGATCAGGAGAGGACGCCACACAACGAGACATTCCGAGCTGTTTTTCGTCGAGAAGGAAACCTTCGTGATGGATACGCCCGGATTCAGCTCGATCTTTGTTGACGATATGAAGCCGGAGGAATTAAAAGACTATTTCCCGGAGTTTGAAGCCTATGAGCCGGAATGCCGGTTCCTTGGCTGCGTCCATGTAGGAGAGCGGGAATGCGGTGTCAAGGATGCCGTAAAAGCAGGAAAGATCGCAGGATCCCGGTATGACAATTACCGGTTGATCTATGATGAACTTAAGAATAAAAGGAGATATTAAGATCATGTATATTTTAGCGCCATCGATTCTTTCAGCAGATTTTTCAAAACTTGGAGAGGATGTAAAGACTGTTTCCGATGCCGGAGCGCAGTACATCCATCTCGACGTGATGGACGGAGCGTTTGTTCCGAGCATTTCCTTCGGTATGCCGGTGATCTCTTCCCTCAGAAAGACGACAGACCGTGTGTTTGATGTCCACATGATGGTGGAGGAGCCGGGAAGATATGTAAATGATGTGAGAAAGGCCGGCGCGGACCTCATCTGTGTCCACCAGGAAGCCTGTCTTCACCTTGACCGTACGATCAACCAGATCAAGGAGACCGGCGCGAAAGCGGCTGTCGCATTAAACCCGGCGACACCTGTGGAGACTCTCTCCTGCATCTTAAAAGAGGTCGATATGTTCCTCATCATGTCCGTCAATCCGGGATTCGGCGGACAGAAATTTATCCCGTACACCTTAGAGAAGATCAAAAAGCTCCGCACCATGTTAAATGAGGCCGGTCTTACCACGGATATCGAAGTGGACGGCGGCGTCAATGCGGCAAATGTGAGAGATGTTCTCGACGCCGGTGCAAATGTCATCGTTGCCGGTTCCGCGGTATTTAAGAATGATGCGGCAGCGAATACGCGGGAATTTTTAAAGATCTTTGACGAGTATTCTGCAAAATAGAACCGGCAAAGTCTGCGGTCACTGTGGTATCATACGGAATTCCCGCTTCAAGAATTCCCGGATACGAAGAGTAACGAAATCATTTCATCAGCCATGCGTTTCCTGTATGCCATGAAGATCATGGAACAGGAAACGTCATGGCTGGATTTTTATCTCAGTCAGATAAGATCCCACCTGATCGGATCAAAAGGAGTGTGACAATGAAAATGAGTTCAGATATGAAAGAAGCTGCGGACACTTGCCTGATCGTGTCCGGCGGGCCGACAGATCGGGAGTTTGCGGCAAAATTTGTAAAGGAGAGGAAGTACCCGTATGTGATCGCGGTGGACGCCGGACTGGCTGTCTGTGAGGACCTGGGACTTGTCCCGGATCTCGCGGTGGGGGATTTTGACACCTTTGGTCTGGAGCGGATGGAGGAGCTAAGGAAGAAGGAAGGCTGGGCAACGGATGTCCACAAGCCGGAAAAGGATGAGACGGACACAGACCTCGCAGTCCGCTCCGCTCTCCGCGCTGGTTTCTGCACAGCCCATGTGCTCGGCGCTACGGGCGGAAGACTGGACCACGAGCTCTCCAACATTCACCTGATGAGGGCTGCGAAAGATGCCGGACTTTTTATGGAGATCTATGATGCAAAGAACCGGATCTTTCTCCTGACGCCGGACGATGAAGAACATTCCGTCTTTCGAAAGACAGACCTCTACGGAAAATACGTCTCTTTTCTGCCGCTCACGGAGAAAGTTCTCGGGATCACGCTGGATGGATTTAAGTATCCGCTCCATAATAAGGATATCTCGATCCTGGAAAACCCGAGTCTCTGCGTCAGCAACGAGGTCCCCGGGGAGTCTGCAAAGATCTCATTCCGTGAGGGGATCCTGATCTGTGTGGAATCCGGAGACTAAGATGCGGGATCAGGAAAACGTTGCAGAATGAAAAAGATGAAAGACTGAGCGCAGGACACAGGCAGAAGGCGGGACCGGAAGAGTGGAATAAGAATCTACTGGACTGCATAAAAAAACCAAAACTGGACATTTTGCACAATCCACATGAGTGTTACTATGGATGACAAGACAGAAGAGACAGCTCCTGCATGACCTGTCGGAATGGCCCCGGAAGCTCATATTCACGAAGAGCGATTCCTGATGCCGGACGGCATACATCTGAAGAGAACTGCCGGATGGACTGTCAGTAACACACGAGGGGAGACTTAATTATGAAAGAAAAGAATGACCAGTTAATGAAAATCGCGCAGGCGGGCCTGATGGCGGCGCTCTGCTATATCGGATATGCGGTGTTCCCGGCGATCTCAGCCAGCGGAAGCAAGATCCACATCGGAAATGCGTTCGTCGTCCTTTCCGCGTACCTCCTCGGAGGTGTCTACGGAGGTCTTTCCGGAGCGGTCGGCTTATCGATCGCTGATATTGTCGGCGGCTACGCGGCATCTGCACCGAGAACCTTTATCACAAAGCTTGTGATCGGCCTGATCGTCGGCTTCGTAGCTCATAAGATCGCGAAGCTTTCCGATGAGCATGACCATGCGTATGTGATCCGCTGGTCCGCGATCGCTGCAGTCTGCGGTCTCGGCTTCAACTGCTTCTTCGAGCCGGCGTTAAAGTATGTATGGTACACCTTATTATTCCCGAATGCTGACAAAGCCGCATCCGCGATCAAGGCGCTCCTTGCGATCACAACGTACACGACGATCATCAATGCAGTGATCAATTCCGTGATCGCCGTGATCCTCTACGCAGCGCTCCGCCCGGCTTTAAGAAAAGCGGGTTTGATTTCTGCAGAGATAGTGTAAAAGATCAGGATTCAGGGAAAATAACTGAAAGATATGAATCAAAGTATTTTACGCAGAATTTCTATTTGTCTATGTGCTGACGCCCGTGTGAACAGGAATCCCGGGAACGGCAGTGTATAAACGAAGGGGATTGCGGAAACACAGAAAGACTGGAAGAAAAATTATGCAGAAAAAAATTGCTGTGATCAATGATCTTTCCGGGTATGGCCGCTGTTCATTAACAGTGGCTATTCCTGTTTTATCGGTCATGGGCCATCAGTGCTGTCCGGTACCGACAGCGATCCTCTCGAACCACACGGAATTTCCGGTGTATTTCTTCGATGATTACACGGAAAAAATGACAGCCTACACTGACAAGTGGAAGGAACTCGGTCTCTCCTTCGATGCGGTGGCGACAGGATTTCTCGGCTCGGAGGCACAGATCGAGATCGTCATGGACATGATCCGGAAACTGGAGTCGGAGGAGACGTTTGTCGTCGTCGATCCTGTCATGGGAGACCATGGACATGCCTATGAGACCTACACGCCGGAGATGTGCGAGCAGATGAAGGAACTCGTCTGCATGGCGGATATCGTCCTCCCGAACGTGACGGAGTGCTGCATCCTCACGGATACCCCCTACAAAAAGGAAAACTGGACGCGGCGGGAGCTTTTAAATATGGCGATGATGCTTCGGCTCATGGGTGCGAAGTCCGTGGTCATCACGGGAGTCCGCGAAGGCAGCTATTACACGAATGTGGTCCTGGAACGCGGGCAGATGGAAGCAAAATTTATCAGGACAAGATCTTCCGGCGGCGAGCGCCCGGGAACCGGAGATGTTTTCTCCTCCGTTGTGGCTGGGGCGCTCCTAAATGGAAAGTCCCTTCCCGAGGCAGTCGCTCAGGCAGCAGGTTTCGTGAAAGAGTGCATCAAAGTCTCTGATGAGGAGCAGATCCCGCACGCGAACGGCGTCTGCTTTGAGAAGATTCTGGGGAAACTGATAAAAAAGTAAGAGAAATCCCCTTCCTTTTCTCGAAGAAATATGATATATTTTTATCAAAGCGTGTTTTACGCAGGAAAGCCGTCAGATATCGGAGAACGTGTATCAGGAAAACTCCGGATCCACGGACGGCACCGGATCTGATAAAGCCGGAAGAGAGAAAATTTACGCGGCGTTTCCGCAGATCGGCCGGAAATGAGCAGGCCTGATCCTGAAATGTTGGAATTGCTGCAAAAATAAGGAGAAAAGCGATGTTAGATTTAAGATTTGTAAGAGAAAATCCGGAAGTCGTAAAGCAGAACATCCGGAATAAATTCCAGGATGCGAAACTTCCGTTAGTAGACGAAGTGATCGAGCTGGACGAGGAGAACAGAAAAGTAAAGAAAGAGGCTGATGATCTCCGCGCAAACAGAAACAAGATCTCCAAACAGATCGGTGCGTTAATGGGACAGGGAAAGAGAGAAGAAGCAGAAGAGGTAAAGAAACAGGTTACCGCAGCTTCCGATCACCTTGCTGAACTTGAGGAGAAAGAAAAAGACCTCGAGGAGCGCATCAAAAAGATCATGATGACGATCCCGAACATCATTGATCCGTCCGTTCCGATCGGTAAAGATGACAGCGAGAACGTGGAAGTACAGAAATTCGGTGATCCGGTCGTTCCGGATTTCGAGATCCCGTACCACACAGAGATCATGGAGAGATTCAACGGAATCGACCTTGACTCTGCAAGAAGAGTTGCCGGAAACGGTTTCTACTACTTAATGGGCGATATCGCAAGACTTCACTCTGCAGTGATCGCATATGCAAGAGATTTCATGATCGACCGTGGATTCACATACTGCGTACCGCCGTTCATGATCCGCAGCGACGTTGTTACCGGTGTTATGAGCTTCGCAGAGATGGACGCTATGATGTACAAGATCGAGGGCGAGGACCTCTACCTCATCGGTACAAGTGAGCACTCCATGATCGGTAAATTCATCGACCAGATCATCCCGGAGGAGGAACTTCCGAAGACCTTAACAAGCTATTCTCCGTGCTTCCGTAAAGAGAAAGGCGCACACGGCATCGAGGAGCGCGGTGTATACCGTATCCACCAGTTCGAGAAACAGGAGATGATCGTTGTCTGCAAGCCAGAAGAATCCAAGATGTGGTTCGACAAGTTATGGCAGAACACCGTAGACCTGTTCCGTTCCATGGACATCCCGGTTCGTACCTTAGAGTGCTGCTCCGGTGACCTCGCTGACCTGAAGGTAAAATCTGTCGATGTTGAGGCATGGTCCCCGAGACAGAAGAAGTACTTCGAGGTAGGAAGCTGCTCCAACCTTGGCGACGCTCAGGCAAGACGTTTAAGAATCCGTGTAAACGGAGCGGACGGAAAGAAATATTTCGCCCACACCTTAAACAACACGGTTGTAGCTCCGCCGAGAATGCTGATCGCTTTCCTGGAGAACAACTTACAGGCAGATGGTTCCGTAAGAATTCCGGAAGTTTTAAGACCGTATATGGGCGGCAAGTCCGAAATCAAATAAATAAGGAATTTCATAAAGCTGTGGCGAGTCATTTTGTCACAGCTTTTTTCCGTTTTGTAACTGTTCAGTACCCTCACGATTGCGGGCAGACATCCATTCCAAACCGGCTTCGCCGATGGGATTTTTGCCTTCAAACCTATGTTATATTACGGTCAGCGCAGCAAGTGCGCAGATCTACGGAACAGTTACTCTGTTTTTTATATTACAAAGGAGATGAGTTTCATGCCGGCAGCATTTGCACATGATCTTTACGGGAGAAAAGTATATATGGAGGCAGATCCGATCATCAAGCGGATCATAAAGAAAGAGCGGTACTGCTTTCTTCTTGGCGCGCATGGACCGGATGTCCTGTTTTTTTACAAAGCGCTCGGAAAGAACAAGGTGAACCAGAAAGGCGTGAGAATGCACGGGGAACCGGCTGCAAAGCTTTTTGAACGGGGAAAGATGCTGGTCCATGAAGCGGAGACGCGGGACGAGCGGGATGAGATGATCGCATACCTCATGGGCGTTGCCTGCCATTTCTGTCTGGATAACCGGGTCCATGACTATGTGAACGCGGAGGAGAAACGGACCGGGATCACCCACGCGGAGATCGAGACGGAGCTGGAGAGACGGCTTCTGGAGCGCGAACACATGCGGCCGCTCCACTCAAACCTCACCTGCCATTTAAAGATTACTGCCCAGACCGTCCGCGCGTCCTCAAGACTTTTCGATGAGGACCCGATCAAGGTCGCAAAGGCCATTATGAGCTTTAGGACCATGAACCGGCTGTTCATCAACTCCAGCGAATGGACGAAGCGGTTCTGCTGCTTCCTGCTTCGCTTTACGGGCTGCTACGGGGTGATCCACGGCATGTTCATGAGAAAACAGCCGACACCGGGATGTGAGTCGATCACAGACCATCTGGAGAGCGAATTCCATGAGGCAGTCCCGGTCGGGGCGGAGCTTCTCAGCGACCTGTTTACATACCTGAGAGGAAAGGGACCGATGCCGGAACTGTTTTACGGAAACTTTAACGGGGAGACACCGGCGTAATTTTTGCAGACACAATGCGGAAAGAAACAAAAACTTGGAGAATAAAGGAGAACCATCATGCGGGGAAAGATCTATGGAATCGGAGTGGGACCGGGTGACCCGGAGCTTATGACATTGAAGGCGGTCCGCCTGATCCGAGAAGCAGATGTGATCGCGATCCCGGGAAAAGACCGGGAGTCCTGCACCGCATATCAGATCGCCAGCGGGGCAGTTCCGGAGATCAAAGATAAGGAGATCATCCCTGTGGTGTTTCCGATGACAAAAAATGAGACTGTGTTAAGGGAGAGCCATGAGGCGGCGGTTCAGAGCCTTACGGCGCTTATGGACCAGGGAAAGACCATCGCGTTTCTGACGCTGGGGGACGTGACGATCTATTCGACCTACGGCTATGTCCATCAGAAACTTTTGAGTCTCGGATATGAGTCGATTCTGGTAAATGGGGTCCCGTCCTTCTGCGCGGCGGCGGCAAAACTCGGGATCTCACTCGGGGAAAAGGCGGAGGCGATCCACATTCTGCCGGGATCCTATCCGGTCGCAGACGGACTGGAGCTCCCGGGAACAAAGATCTTAATGAAGTCAGGAAAAAAGATCGGGGACGTGAAGCGGGAACTCATGGAAAGAGAGCTTCCGGCCTGGATGGTGGAAAACTACGGAATGGATGGCGAACGGCTTTTTGAGAGCGCTTCGGAAATTGCGGAGGACGCGGGATATTATTCCCTTATTATCGCGAAGGACAGGGAGGAACAGTAGCGCATGGAGACAAAAAAATGGCGGACGATCCGGATCGGAACGCGGAAGAGCAGACTGGCGCTCGTTCAGACAAAGATGGTTGCGGAGGCGATCCGGGCAGTATGTCCGGAGGTCGTGTGCGAGCTGGTGCCGCTGATGACAAAAGGCGATAAGATCTTAAAGACATCCCTCGTGGCGTTCGGCGGAAAAGGCGCGTTTGTCGAGGAGTTTGAGCAGGGACTGTTAAACGGGGAGATCGACCTTGCGGTCCACAGCGCGAAGGACATGCCGATGGATCTGAGCGACGGGCTCTGCATTGGGGCAGTTTTAAAACGGGAAGATCCGAGAGACGTCTTTGTAACGGTAAAAGGCCGGACTTCGGAGCGGATGCCGCGGATCATCGGAACGGGAAGCCCGAGACGCCAGGTTCAGATCATGGAGCGCGGGGACGTGGAGTGCAGACTTCTTCGCGGAAATGTCGATACACGGCTGGAAAAACTATATGCGGGAGAGTATGATGGGATCATTCTTGCTGCTGCTGGTCTTTCCCGCCTCGGACTTCTGGATGATCCGAGATTTTCATTTGAATTTCTGGAACCGGAAACCTTTATCCCGGCAGGCGGCCAGGGGATCATCGCTGTTGAGGCAAAAAAAGGCAGCGAGGTTTTAAAGATCCTGGAAAAACTGAATGACAGAGAGTCGGAGCGCGCCCTGTTTGCGGAGCGGAAGGTCCTGCGCCTTCTTGGGGCAGGCTGTACCGCGGCAGTTGGTGTGTACGCGAAGGAAGAGAATGGAAGCTTCCGGATGGATCTGATGAGGGAAACAAAGAACGGAGTGACCCACACTCAGGTTTCAGGAGCAGCGGAGGATTCCATGAGACTCGCGGAGCTTCTTGTCAGACAGGGAACCGATGGGGATGTGCCGGCAGGAAAGGCATTTCTCGTCGGCGCAGGTCCGGGAAATGGCGGTCTGATCACTGTAAAGGGGCAGCAGATCTTAAAAGCGGCGGAAGTTCTCGTATATGACCGGCTTGGCTCCGAGGAATTATTGTCTTTAGTGCCGGAATCCTGCGAGCGGATCTATGTCGGGAAAGAGGCAGGTCACCACATCAAAAAACAGTCGGAGATCAACCGGATCCTTGTGGAGAAAGCACTGGAGGGGAAACGTGTAGTCCGCTTAAAAGGTGGAGATCCCTTCGTCTTTGGGCGAGGCGGCGAGGAGATCCAGGCACTCACGGAGGCAGGAATCTCCTATGAGGTCATCCCGGGCGTCACATCCGCGATCGGAGCACTGGAAGCGGCCGGGATCCCGGTCACACACCGGAATATCGCAAGAGATTTCCATGTCTTTACAGGACATATCTCCCATGAGGACGGCGAAGGACTCTACGGGGATTACAGCCTGTATGCGAAACTCCCGGGAACCCTGATCTTTCTGATGGGATTGTCCAACCTTGAGGAGATCGTGAAACGTCTCATGGACGGCGGAAAAGACGGGGAGACGCCCGCTGCCGTTGTGACGGACGGAACACTGTCCCGAATGCGCGTTGTCCGGGCATCCTTAAAGGATCTGCCTGAGGCTGTAAGAAAAGCGGGACTTACGCCTCCCGGAATCATCGCTGTGGGTGAGGTCTGTGCCTTCCACTTTACATCTATGGTGCCGGGCGTGCTTACTGGAATCACGGTGGGAGTCACCGGAACAGAGGCCGTTAGAGGACGGATCATAAGCCGCCTGTCCGATGAGGGTGCGAAGACGGTCCGCGCGGGGGAATCCCTTGTGGTACGGGAGTCCATGGAACGGCTGGATCAGGCGTTTGCGGACCTTTCCCGTTACAGATGGGTGATTTTTACGAGCCGGAATGCAGTCCGGATCTTCTTTGACCGGATGCGGGAGAAACATGTAGATATCAGAAAACTTGGCGGATTAAAATTTGCGGTTGTCGGGCGCGGAACAGGGGAGTATCTGGAGAGCGTCGGAATCACGCCGGACTTTATCCCGGAGGAATATACAACGAAGGCGCTGGCAGATGGACTTGTCAAATACCTGAAGGAGAATGGAGAGACTTCTGGGGCAAAAACTGCTGCCGCCAATATAGCCTACAGCATTTCCAGTTCAGAAAATGTCTGTCCGTGTGCTGAGGCAGGAAAATTTCTGATCCCGCGGGCAAAGCAGGGCTCGAAGGTCCTCACGGAGACACTGGCGGAACAGGGATATGCGTTTGATGATATTCCAATCTATGATATCCTGGTGGAGCAGACGGAGCTTGCGAGACTTAAAACTGCCGACTATATCACGTTTGAGAGCGGCTCCGGCGTCCGAGGATTCTTCGCGGGACGTGAGGCGGAAGCGGTATCTCTGTTTGAGACGGTGAGACCAGTCTGCATCGGAAAGGTGACAGCGGCAGTCCTTGCGGAATACGGAGTGAAGAATGCCCTGACAGCTTCCGACTATACAGCGGACGGAATTTTAGAGGTGCTGCTGACGGACAGAAACGAGATCACGAGGTAAACATGGATACCTTTGTATACAAAGATCATAAAAAGTTAAGATGCGGATACACCACAGGGACCTGTGCGGCCATAGCGGCCCAGGGGGCGGTGCGATTTCTGCTCACAGGGTCCTGGAAAGAGACGGAGGAGATCATGACCCCGAAGGGGATTCCGGTGTGCGTATCGCTGGAAGAGAAAACTTCCGGGGATAGTTGGGCGGAGTGCGCGGTCAGGAAGGACGCAGGGGACGATTATGATGTGACGAACGGGATCCTGGTGTATGCGCGGGCGGAGTTTGTGAAAGATAAAAACTTTTATGAAAAGGTTCAGATGTCACATCTGGAAAGTTCCGGGTTCGGAGTTGCAGGAGAAAAACCTGGTCTGAGTCCAGAAAACCAGAAACAACAGAAAAAAGCGAATGTCGCTCATCAGAAAGAGGCACTTCCTGAGTCGCTTGTCAGAATCGACGGCGGCATCGGCATCGGTCGCATCACAAAATCCGGTCTGGATCAGCCAGTAGGCGCTGCAGCGATCAATTCTGTGCCGCGTAAGATGATCCGGGACGCTGTCTACGAGCTTTTGGAGGAAGCCGGAGAGCTTCGCCTGGTATCGATCACAATATCGGTTCCTGCAGGCGTAGAAGCCGCGAAGAAGACCTTCAACCCGGTCCTGGGAATCGAGGGCGGGATCTCCGTTCTCGGGACCAGCGGGATTGTGGAGCCCATGAGCGAGGAAGCGCTTGTCGAGACGATCCGCACCCATCTAAATGTCTTAAAGGCAGAGGGCAGAAAATGGGTGATCGCAGTGCCTGGAAATATGGGCGCGGGATTTTTAGAGAGGTATCTCGTAGAACATGGTAAATTCTGTACCGATGCTCATCAAGGGAGTAACGCGGCGGACACGGATGCTGCTGTTGAGGCAGAACAGATGGCTTATGGAGAATTATCAACGGGAACAGAACCATCACTTCTGGAAGGATTTATGAATTCCCTCGTCACCATGAGCAACTTCGTCGGCAAGACCATTGACCTTGCCGCGGAACTGGGCTTTTCCGGTATCCTGATCGCCGGTCACATGGGAAAACTCGTGAAGATCGGAAACGGGATCATGAACACCCACTCCAGGGAGGCGGATGGTCGCATGGACACGATGCTGTCCTGCGCGTTATCTGCCGGAACCGAGGACCTGGAACTCCTTAGAAAGATCCAGAGATCCAACACGACGGATGAGGCGATGGATCACTTAAAACAGGCGGGAATCATAGAGGACACGATAAACGTATTCTTAAAGCGTGCCGATTGGCACCTTACCCATCGATCCAGGGACGAGGTGAGGACGGGAATGATCGTCTTCGGGACAAAGGGGGAGTATCTGGGAGAGACGGAAGGCGCGGACGCGATCCTGCGGTCAGCGTTGAAAGAGCTGGATCAATAAGCTTCCACTTAGCGCTGAAAGAACTGAAACAATAAGTTTTGGAACAACGCATGAAAGTTACGGTCTCTGATCATTCATCGAAATTAAAGGAAACACTATGGAAAACAGGCAGAAAAATTACGGGAGCGTCCATGACACAAAGGCATCCATGATGTATAACCGCTTCCTGAAACAATACAACGAGTGGCTTTCCGGCGGACCGATCCCGGATACCGGAAATCAGGATATAAAGTATTTTCTGGGCCAGCAGCGGAAGCGGTTGGAAAAACGCGGACTTCACAGAGATTCATCCATAGAACTCCGGGGTCTTCTGGCCTCAGCCGGCGCGATCCCGCCGAAGGTCGGAAAGAAATATACGAATGTGATAGAATTCCGCACGGCGCAGAGAAATACGACATATTCCAGGGGTGGACGGATCATCGGAAAATTCCGGAAGAAAGAGATCTTATACCAGACGATCACCTTCGCGAATGAGGCGACGGTAGACGGAACGGAGCCATGTACCTGCCCGTCCTGCGGAGCGGTGAGCCAGATCAAGGCGCTGTTTGAAGGCTGCCCATACTGCCACACAAGATTTCTGATGCAGGATCTGTATCCGAAGGTCGCGAATTTTTATTCCATTGAAGACCTCAGCTATTCCACGGAAGAGATCAAGAGAACATTAACTCCCTGGTGCGGCGGAGGGGCAGTCATCTTCACGGTGTTCATGCTGGCATACCTGGCATGGGAGAGGGCAAAGACCGGTGATCCTCTGACACTATATTCCATGATCTGCCCGCTGATCGGGTATCCAGTAATCGGAGCCTTCGGCGGATATATGCTGTTTGCCTTAAAAACACTTGGGTATATTTTCTGGCGGGCGATGCAGAGCCTTGGACTTCTGTTTGCCACTTCTGGCAGCAAAAACAGGCTGATCCGGTTCATGAAGAATTACGAGCCGGATTTTGGCTATGAAAACTTTGCAAACCAGGTCATTGCTCTGGCAAAAAATATTATCTTTTCCGAGCCGGGAGAGGACCTTTCTATTATCCGTGGTCCCTGGGATGGGGAAAGTTTCCAGAACATCACGGACATTGTATACAGGGGAGCTATGTCGGTGGGGAACTGCTGGCAGGAAGGCCCGTATGTGTATGCGGATATCGATCTATACTTCTGCGATACATATGACAGGGGAAGTTCGATGAAGGAGAAAAACGACAGGATCCGGATGATCGTCGGAAAGAATATCCAGATCCCGCAGGACCCGGGATACTCGATCCATCAGGTCTCCTGTGAAAGCTGCGGGGCAAGCTTTGACGCGATGAAGATCCGTCACTGCCCGTACTGCAAGCGGGAGTATGACATGAGAGACCATGCATGGACGGTCATGAAGATTCGAAAAACAGGAGGAAAACCATCATGATACATTTTGTTGGAGCCGGAAGCGGAGCGCCGGACTTGATCACGGTCCGGGGACAGAAATTCCTTCGGGAGGCGGACGTGGTGATCTATGCGGGATCCCTTGTGAATCCGGAGCTTTTAAAGGAGACGAAGCCGGGGTGTGAGATCTTAAACAGTGCCTACATGACTCTTGACGAGGTGATCCGTGCCATGGAGCAAGCGGAGCGTGAGGGAAAAATGACGGTGCGGCTTCACACCGGTGATCCGGCGATCTACGGCGCGATCCGGGAGCAGATGGACCGGCTGGATGAGAAAAAGATTGCTTACGATGTATGCCCGGGGGTCAGCTCCTTCTGCGGCGCTGCATCGAGTCTCCATGCGGAACTCACGCTGCCTGGCGTGTCCCAGTCCGTGATCATCACGAGAATGGCGGGGCGGACCGGAGTCCCGGAGCGGGAGAGTTTCCGTTCTCTGGCGGCTCACCATGCGACCATGGCGGTGTTCTTAAGCACGGGACTGTTGTCACAGATGGAAAAGGAACTTGCGGAAGCAGGATATGAGTCGGACACTCCGGCGGTGATCATCTACAAGGCGACATGGCCGGAGGAGAAGATCGTCCGCTGCACCGTCTCTACGCTGGCGAAGTCCGCAGAGGAGAACGGAATTAAGAAGACGGCAATGATCTTTATCGGTGATGTATTCGGCACGAGAGAGGCAAACGGCTACGAGGAGTCAAGACTCTATGCGCCGGACTTCTCCACGGAATTCAGAAAGGGGACGGACATATGAAGAAGCTGACAGTGGTCGGCATGGGACCTGGAGAATATGAATCCATGACGCTCCGTGCCGTAAAGGCGCTTAACACCTGCGATGTGATCGTGGGATACACGGTCTATGTGGATCTCGCGAAGCCGTACTTCCCAGATAAGGAATTTCTGACGACCCCAATGAAGCGGGAGATCGAGCGCTGCGAGATGGCATTTGTGGAGGCGGAAAAAGGACGATCCGTTGCGATGATCTGCAGCGGGGATGCCGGAGTTTACGGAATGGCGGGACCGATCCTGGAGCTGGCAGAAAAATATCCGGATGTGGAACTGGAAGTAATCCCTGGGATCACGGCGGCGCTCTCCGGTGGAGCAGTCCTCGGCGCTCCTCTCATGCATGATTTCGCAGTGATCAGCCTGAGCGATCTTTTAACCCCGTGGGAGACGATCGAAACCCGTCTCGATGCCGCGGCAAAGGCGGATTTTTCCATCTGTCTCTACAACCCGTCGAGCAAAAAACGCGCCGACTATTTAAAACGTGCGTGTGAGATCTTCCTGAGGTATAAATCTCCGGAAACGGTCTGCGGGATCGTGAAAAACATCGGACGGGACGGGGAAATGAAGAAGGTCATGACACTCGCGGAATTAAAAGACTACGAGGCGGACATGTTCACGACTGTGTTTATCGGAAACAGCCGGACCGAAAAGTCTGTTCTTGGCGGACAGGACTGGATGGTCACACCGAGAGGATACCGGATATGAAAATAGAGGAAGAAAAAAAGATCGCGATCTTTGCGGGGACCACGGAAGGCCGGCTTCTCGCGGAGAGACTGGCCGGGAGCAATGTCCGGGCGGATGTTTTCGTCGCGACGGAGTACGGAAAAGAGGAGATCCCGGAGGTACCGAATCTCCATGTCCATGACGGGCGCATCGATGAGAACGGGATGGAGGATCTGTTCCGGGAAAAACGGTACGATCTGATCCTGGACGCGACGCACCCGTTCGCGAAGGTCGTTACGGCAAATATCCGTGAGGCAGCGAAGAAGACAGATACGCCGTTTTTGCGGATCCTGCGGGACGGAGGCAGGAGCGGAATTCGGGTCCAGACGCTGGAGGAAATCCAGAAAATTGCGGCTGACCGGAAAAATGAGCCGGTATTTGTCGATTCGGTCTGCACGGCAGTCGAATTTCTGAAGATGACCGAAGGATCGGTCTTTGTCACGACCGGAAGTAAGGAATTATCTGCGTTTCTGGAGCTTCCGGACTGGGAGACAAGAGTCTACGCGCGCGTCCTCTCGATGCCGGATGTTGTAAAGACATGTGCGGACATGGGATTCTACGGCAGCCATCTGATCGCGATGCAGGGACCGTTTTCGGAAGAGCTGAATGTCGCGATGATGAGATCCGTCCATGCGAAATGGATGGTGACGAAGGAATCAGGGAAAGCCGGCGGCTTCGGGGAGAAAGTCAGCGCAGCGAAGAAAGCCGGAGTAGGACTCGTCGTGATCGGGCGTCCGGCGGAGGATGGGATCTCGCTGGAAGATGGAATCAAATATCTGGAGAAAAATTTTTCACTCGCAGCTTCCGATGGGCATGAAAAAGACGATGCGGACGACAGACCGGAACAGGCAGGAGAGAGCTGCCAAACAGGTTCAGATCTGATAAACACAGATCATATCGCTCCGGAGAAAGCAGATCGGAACCAGCCCGCTCCTGCACAGGAAGACTCCGTCGGATCAGCGGTCGGAGAAAACATAAAAAACGAAAAAATTCGCCAGGTTTTCCTCATCGGAACCGGCCCGGGAGATTCATCCTGGCTTACAGGCGAGGCAAAGAAACGTCTTGAGGCGTGTGACCTGATCGTCGGCGCATCCCGCTGTGTTAGACAGCTTGCCGATTTCCACAAGCCGGTCTACGAGGCATATCAGCCGGAAAAGATCGCAGATTATCTGGACAGCCATCCGGAAGCAGGGATCATCTGCGGAGCCATGTCAGGAGATACCGGATTCTACAGTGCGGCGGAGAAGCTCTCCACAGTCCTGGAGAAGCGCGGATCGTATGAAGTCACGATCATTCCGGGGATTTCATCGGTCGGATACTTTTTCGCAAAGATCCGGCGCCCGTGGGATCATGTAACACTCTTCAGCATGCATGGTCAGGAGACAAATTTTGCGTCCGAACTGAAACGCACCGGACGCGCGTTCGTCCTTGGAGGCGGAACCGATTTCTACGGGAAGATCTGCGGACAACTGGAAGAACTCGGAATGCAGGAGACAAAGCTCTTTATCGGTGAGAACCTCTCTCTGGACGGGGAGCAGGTCCTCTCCGGATCCCTGGAGACATTCAGGGAGCGGAAGGCTCCGCCGCTTGCGGTCCTCTATGCGGAATGGAACGGTCCGCTCCGGCCGATGTCACATGGTCTCCCGGATGAGGAATTTCTTCGCGGCAAAGTCCCGATGACAAAGATGGAAGTCCGCGCGGTTTCCGTATCGAAGCTGGAGCTGACGGAACATTCCGTTCTCTACGATGTCGGGGCCGGAACGGGATCGATCTCCGTGGAGTGCGCGGGACTTTCCGACTCAGTAAAAGTCTTTGCGATCGAGAAGAACCCGGAAGCAGTGGAACTTCTGGAGCAGAATTTCCGGAAATTTGCACTTACAAATGCAAAAATCATCGCGGGAAATGCCCCGGAGGCATTGAATGACCTTCCTGCTCCGACGCACGTCTTCATCGGCGGGAGCAGCGGAAAGATGGAGGAAGTCATTGCGCTCTGTCTCAAGAAGAATCCTAAGACAAGATTTGTCGTAAACCTCATCACACCGGAATCTCTTGCAGCTGTTCTTGCGGCGGCGAAGACACTTCCGGTAACGGAACCGGAGCTCGTGACCCTGACAGCAGCCAGATCAAAAAAAGCCGGAAACAGCCACCTGATGATGGGACTGAATCCGGTGTGGATCGTGAGCTTTGAAGGGAAGAAACAGGGAGAAGAACATGACGAAATATGAGATTTTGAAGGAGACGGAACTATTTGTCCTGGATATGGATGGGACTTTTTATCTGGACAATGATGTGATCGACGGAGCACTGGATTTTCTGGATGAAGTGAAAAAAGCCGGAAAACGATTTGTGTTTTTTACAAACAATTCATCCAAATCACCGGGAACCTATATTGATAAACTGGCAAAAATGGGATGCAATATTGGCAGAGAACAGATCATCACATCCGGTGATGTGATGATCCAGTATCTGAAAGAGTATTATCCAGGAAAAGAAGTCTATCTTGTCGGGACGCCGGATCTTGAAGATAATTTCCGCGAAAATGGGATCCGACTGACGAAAGGGATGCCGGACGTGGTGGTGATCGGCTTTGATATGACACTGACGTATGAAAAGCTGGAACGCGCCTGCACATATATCCGGAACGGTGCTGTTTTTCTTGCAACCCATTTGGACATCAACTGTCCGACAAAAGACGGTTTTATTCCGGACTGCGGTGCCATATGTGCGGCGATCTCCCTGTCGACAGGGAAAGAACCGAAGTATGTCGGAAAACCATTTAAAGAGACAGTGGACATGGTCCTGGAACTGACCGGAGCGAAGCGTGAGGAAGTCTCCTTCGTCGGAGATCGTATCTATACAGATGTAAAGACCGGAGTGGCAAACGGCGCACATGGGATCCTGGTCCTGACCGGAGAGACAAAGCCGGAAGACATTCCGAAGTCTGACGTTGTTCCGGATGCTGTTTTCACAGGATTAAAAGAGATGGGAGAACTGCTCGGAGAAAAATGAACAGTGTCCATTTTGTACCCATCTATATGATACACTAAAAATAACCGATCCGCATAAATGCCGGAGACCGGAAACCGACCCGGCTTTCAGATAAGGCGGACATATGCGAAATCGGTCAGCAAAAGAAGAACGGTGGATGACACATGGAAACAGATATGATAATGTTAGCAGGTGCAACCGTGATCGGAGGAATCCGGGGAATCTATTCAACTCTGCGGTTGATCTATTATATCTTCTACATGATCGCGAACTGGAAGATTTTTTCAAAGGCCGGAGAACCGGGCTGGAAATCCCTGATCCCGTTCTACAATGTTTATACGGAGTATAAGCTGATGTGGAAACCGCAGCTCGCGTGGACTTACATCGGACTGGGAGTTCTCGCAGATATCTTTCTCGAAAACACAGGGACAAGCGCCCTGATGTTCCTCGGTGGTCTGGTTTGCACGATTGCTTACCTTGTAATTGATTTCAAGGAAAAACAGCATGTTTCCAAAGCATTTGGACACGGTTTCGGCTTTGGCGTAGGACTTTTCTTCCTCCAGCCGATCTTCTCAATGATCCTCGGATTCGGAAGCGACCAGTACCAGGGAAATCAGTCATAAAAACAGAAAATAAAAGATGGGAAGCAGGAGCACTTGGCGGCTCCTGCTTTTTTTGATGCAGAGGAAATAGCGATGAAATTTTTATCCAGGAGGACCTGTCCAAAAAATGCGAGGACAGACAGATATAATAAAATCATACTTCAGATGGAGAGTGAAAATAAGGAGTGGGGCAGGAGCAGAGAGATGAGAACGAAAATTCAGGACACGTGGGATATTTAAAGGACAGGTAAAATGATATAATAAAAATATCAAACAGGAAAGATGCAGGCAGAATACTTAAAACGAAGAAAAAAACACATGGAACAGGTTGCGGCATCATCCACAGGGATATCCGGAATTAGGAAAAGGGGGATCTATATGAGAAATATGACATTTGGAGGATTTTTAGCAGGCTTATGTACGATCATCGGACTTCTCTGTTTTATCGGAGCAGTCAGCGACGCAGCAGAACCGAAATGTATCGTGACCGGGTGCAGCAACAAGCGGGCACCGGAGAGCAGTTACTGTTATCTCCACAAACCGTACCGAAGATCTTATACAAGTTCTTACTCGTCGGGGAGTTTGGGCAGAAGTTCGTCCTCGTCCTACGGAAAGTCATCGGGAAGCAGCTCATCCGGATCATCCAGCTATAAAAGCAGCAGTACTTCCGGCAGCAGCTCTGCAGCATCCAGAAGCTCTTCTTCCTACAGCAAGCCGAAAAGTTCTTATGGAACCAGCAGCTACAGAAAAAGCACAGCGGATTCCTACGATGACGGATATGATGACGTCTATATGGACGGGGATTACGACGATGACCGTTATGCCGGAGACAGCGACTACGCGGATGGCGTCGATGATGCGCTGGATGAGCTGGGGGATGATTAGAAAAACAGCGGAGAAGATTGCAAACCATGTCTGGCGCTATGAAATTACTGATGGTATATAGAAACAAATGGAATGAAAATACAGAGTACAGGAGGAAATGTTTATGAAACATATTGTAATCGACCTGGAGATGAACAAGATCGCGCGCAGCTCAGAAGCGAGAAAAATCTGCAAAAGCGAGATCATAGAGATCGGAGCCGTCATGCTGGATGAAAACCTGCAGGAGATCGGGAACTTCCGTACATATGTAAAACCGGAATACAACGATAAGATCGCGGCGGAGATCCGGAATCTGACCGGGATCACAGACGTGATGGTAGCGAATGCACCGGTATTCAGGGAAGCATTCCGGATGTTCACAAACTGGTGCCTGGGAACCGGAGACGAGGTCACGATCTATGCCTGGAGTGACTCTGACTACAACCAGGTCGTAAAAGAGATCCTCTTAAAAGAATACGAGCTTTCCGACGAAGAACACGGCCTGATCGACACCGAGTGGACCGATTTCCAGAATGAATTCGATGCGCACATCGGATTCGAGAGACGGATCTCCCTGGAACTCGCCCTCGACATGGCCGGAATCGATTTCTCCGGCAGACAGCACGACGCCCTCGACGACGCCAGAAACACCGCCGACCTCCTCCACGTCTTCCGCGACCGTGATCTCTTCGAGAAAACTCTCCGCAAAGTCAAAGAAGCGATGGACCCGACGCCGCTGGGGAATACGCTGGGGAGTATGATTGATTTTTCGGGGTTTGTGGTGGGGTGATGCAGGTTAAAGCCAAACACTTGCAGAAATTTCCGAAAACGGAATCAAATCTGCAGAAAGTGAAAATAAATTCCGAAATGGAAATATAATCCGGACCTGAAATGTCATCATCTTGCTATTTTGATATAAGAATGGTAAAATCGAGAATAACAGGAAAATGCGGCGATATAGCGGTTTCGGGATGTAGATCCTGAAAAAATTGAAAATCATCTGACAAAGATCAATGGAAACGCGATCATTATTTTTGATACAAAAGCCCATAGGGAAGAAAAAGAAATTTTCTATCATGGAATCCTTCTGGGACTTCTGCGCTGTGCTCAAAACTGGCTGATCCAGTCAAATGCCGAATCCGGAGACGGTTTCGCAGGCATCCTGATCGAGCCGGAAGATCCGGATTCCGGAATTATCATCGAGCTGAAATATTCCCAGACATTTTCTGGACTGGAAAAATATTCATCTGTGATACAATATAATAATGAAAATTCACTAAGCAGTGTTCTCACGATTGCATATTTAAGTGCTATGCAATTTTATTTTAAGCCAATACGGGAACTTCCCACAGGACGAGGATTTGCTGACTTTGTATTTATTCCCAAACCGGAATATATGAAAGATTATCCGGCATTAGTCGTAGAATTAAAATGGAATCAAAATGCTCAGACTGCCATGCAGCAAATAAAAGAACGCAATTATCCAATGTCGATTGAGCCATATACCGGTAATATCCTGCTTGTCGCAATTAACTATGATAAAACAAAAAAATCACATCAGTGTATGATTGAGAAGTATATAAAAAAGAAGTGATCGATATTTGGGGTTCGTTATCAAAGAATAAGCTGTGAAAGAGGTGTTTTCGTTGACCATCGAGGAAATTCTTGCAGGTGAATCGTTTTCTTATATGAACTTGATTGAGAATAGCTCTTTTTTTAGCTAGAGAGGCAAGATCTGGAATGATGAATATGTTAAAAAATGGATTATCAGAAGAGAGCACTCCAACTTCCATCCGTCTCCCCCGCATCATGATCGCCGCCGAAAAGAGCGGCGGTGGGAAGACATTTTTCACCTGTGTGCTTCTTTCACTCCTAAAGGAGCGGATTGAGGCGGTGCGCGCCTTTAAGTGTGGCCCCGATTATATCGACCCGATGTTTCACCGGACGGTGCTGGAGATTCCATCGCGAAATCTGGACAGCTTTTTTGTGGGGGCGGATACGCTGCGGTATCTGCTGGGACGGGAAGTTCTGGAGAATAAGGGGCTTCCGGCGAGCCGGATCGCGGTCCTCGAGGGTGTGATGGGATTTTACGATGGTCTCGGCGGTGTCTCGGAGCGCGCCAGCGCATGGGAAGTGGCGGATCTTACGGATACACCGGTGATCCTGATCGTTGACATGAAGGGACGGAGTCTTTCGGCACTTGCCTCGATCAAAGGCTTCATGGAGTATCAGGAGAGGAGCCATGTTGCAGGCGTGATCTTTAACCGGCTGTCTCCGATGATATATCCGGGACTTAAGAAAAAGGCAGAGCAGGAGCTGGGGATCCGCGTGTTCGGATATATTCCGGAACTCAGAGATCTGACTCTGGAATCACGCCATCTGGGACTTGTCATGCCGGAGGAGATCCCGGGACTCAGAGAAAAACTGGAGTTTGTAAAGGAGAAGATCCGGGCGGGGATCGATCTGGACGGGATTTTGGAAGCAGCGGAGAAAGCTCCGGAACTTCTAATTAAGATTCCGGAAATCATAAAAAAACAGGCAGGAAAAACAATATCAGGAGCAGCCGCTGTCCATACTGTGTGTCATGCGGTTTTTGATGGAAGCAGAGCAATTTCTCAGGGAAAAAGAGAATTGGAAGCGCCTGCAGCAGATAATAAAAACTCCAGCAGCCCCGTGATCGCAGCTGCAAGAGACGAGGCGTTCTGCTTTTACTATGAGGACAACCTGGATCTTTTAAAAAAACTTGGAGCCAGGATCCGATATTTTTCTCCGATCCGGGATCAGGAGATCCCGCCGGAGGCATCTGCGCTGTATCTTGGCGGCGGATATCCGGAGCTTCATGTGAAGGCACTTTCAGAGAATAAAACGATGCTTTCTTCGATCCGGGAGGCGATCAGGAATGGGATGCCCTGTATCGCAGAGTGCGGCGGGTACCTCTATTTGAAAGAATCGATCGAAGATCCGGATGGAAAGCGCTGGGAAATGGCTGGTGTTCTTCCGGAAAACAGCCAGGATACCGGGAAGCTTGGAAGATTCGGCTACATTACCGTGACAGCGAAAAAGGGCGGACTTCTAGGACCAAAGGGAACGCAGTTTCGCGCCCATGAATTCCACCACTGGGATTCACCGGAAAATGGAACTGATTTTCAGGCGAAGAAACCGGTCGGGACCCGCGGCTGGGAGTGCGGATACACAACCGAAAGCTTCTATGCCGGTTTTCCACATCTGTATTTTTACAGCAATCCGGAGATCGCGGAGCATTTTGTAAAGCAGGCACAAAGCTGGAGAGAAGCTCCACAAAGAATGACATAAGGAAAGATAATGAGTGACAACACGATGACAACAGAGACAATCGAAGAAAAATTTCAAAGCTGCCTGGACCGGATCGTCCCGGCGGATCGCCATGCAATGGAACTTGCGAAAAAACGATGGGATTCCGTTGCAAAGCCGATCGGCAGTCTCGGGATCCTGGAGGATGATATTACAAGGATCGCCGGGATCAGGCGGAGTGCGTCCGGGATCACGCTTGATAAGTCCGTACTTGCAGTCATGTGCTCGGATCATGGCGTCGTTGCGGAAGGCGTGACCCAGACCGGGAAGGAAGTGACCCGGATCGTGGCGGAGAATTTCACGCGGGGGGAGACTTCGACTTCCAAAATGTGCCGGATTGCCGGAACAGATCTTTATCCGGTGGACATAGGGATGGACTGCGAAGTGATCGGAGTAAAACAGCCGGATCCGCACCGGATCCTGGACCGAAAGATTGCGAGAGGTTCCGGAAATATCGTGAGAGAACCTGCGATGAGCAGAGGGGACTGCCTGCAGGCGCTTGTTTCCGGGATCGAACTTGCGTTTACGTTCCGGGATATGGGATATGAGCTTCTCGCTGCAGGTGAGATGGGAATTGGAAATACGACACCTGCTGCCGCGATGAGCGCAGTGCTCACGGGACTTTCCCCGGAGGAGGCGACCGGACGGGGAGCCGGACTTTCGGATGCCGGGCTGGAAAAGAAAAAACGGGCAGTTTCGATAGCGGTCGGCCGCTTTTATGAAACATATCCGCAGTACCAGGGCGGAACGAAGGAAGATTATGAGAATGGGGCGCTCTCGGCTGTGACAGTCCTTTCGGAGCTTGGCGGTTTTGACCTTGCGGGAATGACCGGGCTCTTTTTAGGCGGGGCGGCGGCCGGACTCCCGGTCCTCATGGACGGGTTCCTCTCGACCGTATCGGCACTTCTCGCGGTCCTGATCTGCCGTAATGCGAAAGATTATCTCTTTGCCTCGCACATTTCCAGGGAACCGGCCGGAAAAGCGGTTCTTGAAATGCTTGGACTTCCGGCGCCGCTCCATCTCGGGATGCATCTCGGCGAGGGAAGCGGGGCTGTAGCGATGATCCCACTCTTAAAGATGGGAGCGAGCGTCTACGAAGAGATGAGCACTTTTTCCGACATTTCCGTCGAGCAGTACGTGGATTATGAGAAGGAGGTCCGGACATGAGAGCGGCGATCATAGCGTTTTCGATGTATTCCAGGATCCCGATGCCGATGTTTGAGTGGAAGGAAGAGGACATGAAATACGCCATGTGCTTTTTTCCCGCGATCGGGGCGGTGATCGGAGCGGTGTTTTTTGGAATGTATCTGCTGCTCGACAGGATCCTGACGGGAAAGATCCTGGCAGCGGGGATCCTCCTCGCAGTGCCGCTTTTTATCACGGGCGGGATCCACATGGACGGATTTATGGACACCTGCGATGCAAGAGCGTCATATGGCGACCGGGAGAAGAAGCTGGGAATCTTAAAGGACACGCACACAGGAGCGTTTGCGGTGATCTTCGGAGGACTGTATCTGATCCTCTACGCGGCGGCGTGCACGGAACTTGATGAGGGAAGTGCGCTCCTCACAGCGATCGGGTTTATTCTTTCCAGGGCGCTCAGCGGTCTTTCCACCGCAACATTTCCGGAGGCGCGAAAACATGGGATGCTGGCAGATTTTATGAAGGATGCGAGAAAGAAGACCGTGGCAGTCTGCATGCTCGTGATCTTTTTCCTGACGGCATTTCTGGAACTGCTCTTTGGCGGTATCTGCGGCGGTATTGTTGTAATTACAACGGTTTTGATCTTCCTTTGGTATCGCCACATGGCAGTACAGGAATTCGGCGGTGTGACCGGAGATCTTGCCGGTTTCTTCCTGCAGATCTGTGAGCTTGGGATCCTGCTCGCGGCGGTGATCGGAAAGGCGGTGTTTTAAGTGAAACTTTTACTGATCCGGCATGGGGCAACGCCGGGGAACCTGGAGAAACGATATGTGGGCAGGACGGACGAGAGCCTGACGCAGGAATCTCTGGAAAAGCTTCGCAAAGAAGCAGAGAGAATCCGGGAACTTTCCGGAATACCTTTGGCAGTCGTCACAAGTCCGATGAAACGGTGTCTGGAGACCGCGGAAGCTTTATTTCCGGAACATATTTACCGGGAGGTTCCGAGGTTTCAGGTTGAAGGACTTTCCGAGTGTGATTTTGGGAAATTTGAATATAAAAACTATCTGGAACTCTCCGGGAATGCGGAATATCAGCATTTTATCGACACGATGGGAGCGGAGGGATTCCCGGACGGAGAGAGTACGGAAACGTTTAAGGCGCGGACTGTGAACGCGTTCCGGGAGATCCTTGCGAGATTATTTCGAGATATAGAGGATTCGGACAAAACACTTGTCTTCGTCGTCCACGGGGGAACGATCATGGCCGTCATGGAGGCGCTCGCAGAAGAGCGGAAGAGTTACTATGACTGGCAGGTCGGGAACGGCGAGGGGATCTTTGGAGAGATCGAAGCGCCGGATGGACGGATCGATCAGGTAAGGTTCCTTTGGAAAAGCTTTGAAAAAGGTTGAGCAGGAAGAGAATGATGGATGACCGTTTATTATGGTCATATATAAGGTTATGGAAAATGATAATGGAAAAGGGGAAAAATCATGATTCTTTTATTATCAGTATGCAGCATCGGATTTCTGATCTACGGTGCACTTGTTGTCAGTGGGATCTATACGCCGATCAGCTCGAAAATTCTGGTTGAGGACGAGGAACGGGCGAAATGGTGCCATACGGAGGGCGTCACAAAGATGCTCTGGGGGCTGGATCTTGCGTTTTTGGTAATGTATCTTTGCCGTGTTTTCCCGGCATTTTTATGGCTTGGACTGTTTCTTGTGCTGACGATCGTGATCATCATCATGGCTTATAAGAATAATGGAAAGTATTTAAAATGACGCAGAAAAATCAGACCAGTTCACTATATGAGAAATGGCGTTTTTGCGGTATGATAGACAGCGAACGGAACAAACATTAAAGGAAGATTTTTATGACAGACAGACTCGAATTACTTGCAGTGGTCGCACTCGGCTTTCTGCTCGATCAGGTCCTCGGGGATCCGCACTGGTTATATCATCCGGTGCGGATCATCGGGGCTTATATTTCATTTCTGGAGAAAGGGATCCGGAAGCTTTTTGGAGAGGGAGAGAGTGCGCTCTTAGTTGGCGGTGTGGTACTTGTTATTCTCGTGACCGGGACAACGGCGGTCGTATCCGGCGGGATCTTATACACCTGCGGCAGGATCTCCCCATGGCTCCGGTTTCTGGCATCTGTGATCCTGTGTTATCAGCTTTTTGCGGTAAAATCCCTGAAGGATGAGAGCATGAAGGTGTACCGGGAATTGAAAAAGGACGACCTTGAAGCGGCGCGGTATGCGGTGTCGATGATCGTTGGGCGGGATACTAAAGTGCTTGATATGACTGGTGTCACGAAGGCGGCGGTGGAGACAGTTGCGGAAAATACGTCAGACGGTGTTGCGGCACCGCTCTTTTACATGGCGATCGGCGGACCGGTCCTCGGCTGGGTATACAAGGCAGTCAATACGATGGATTCAATGGTCGGGTATAAGAATGACAAATATCTGTACCTTGGACGGGCGGCTGCGAAACTGGATGATGTCTTGAATTTTATTCCATCGAGACTCTGCGCCTGGATCATGATCTTTGCGGCGTATCTGCCGTCCAAAGGGCACGAATTGGACGGAAAAAATGCGAAAAAGATCTTCCTTAGGGACCGTTTCAACCATGCGAGCCCGAATTCCGCGCAGACAGAGTCGGTCTGTGCCGGAGCGCTGCGGGTGCGCCTTGCCGGGGACGCGTGGTACTTTGGAAAACTCGTAAAGAAAAAATATATCGGAGATGATCTGCGTCCGGTGGAACCGGAGGATATCCGCCGGGCAAACAGACTTCTCTACCGGACGTCGTGGATCCTGATGGGGATCTGTGCGGTGTGGGAGATCATTCTGGAATTGCTGTAAACAAGGTACATATTGGAGGAATCAAAATGGCAAAAGTGATCATGATCCAGGGGACCATGTCGAATGCGGGGAAGAGTTTTCTTGCGGCGGGGCTCTGCCGGATCTTTAAGCAGGACGGGCTCAGGACGGCACCGTTTAAGTCCCAGAATATGGCCCTGAATTCTTATATTACGCGGGACGGACTTGAGATGGGACGCGCCCAGGTCATGCAGGCGGAGGCAGCCGGGATCGAGCCGGAGGCGGCGATGAACCCGATCCTTTTAAAGCCGACCTCGAACATGGGATCCCAGCTCATCGTGAACGGCGAGGTCCGCGGCAATTATCCGGCGGCGGAGTATTTTAAGATGAAAAAGAGTCTGATCCCGGACATCATGGATGCCTACAATTCCCTGGCATCCCGCTTCGATGTGATCGTTGTGGAAGGCGCGGGAAGTCCGGCCGAGATCAACTTGAGGGAAAACGATATCGTGAACATGGGACTCGCCGAGATGCTGGATGCGCCGGTACTTCTCGCCGGGGACATCGACCGGGGCGGCGTTTTCGCCCAGCTCTACGGGACAGCGGCCCTGCTCACAGAAGCGGAGAGGAAGCGGATCCGCGCCTTCGTGATCAATAAGTTCCGCGGGGATAAAGAGATCTTAAAACCGGGTCTTTCCATGCTCTCTGAGCGGATCCGGATCCCGTTTGCGGGTGTGATCCCGTACATGGATGTGGACGTGGACGATGAGGACAGCCTCTCGGAGCGCCTGACAGAAAAACATGGAACCGGACCTCTTCTTGACCGCTCCGGCCATGCGGCTTTTGCGAAGATCTCCGTGATCCGGCTTCCGAGGATCTCGAATTTCACAGACTTTAATGCACTGGAGCGACTGCCGGGGATCGCGCTTTCTTATGTGAGCCGTCCGGAGGAACTGACCGGATCGGATCTCATCATCCTCCCTGGGACAAAGAACACCATGGGAGATCTCAAGTGGCTCCGCCAGAACGGGCTGGAAACTGTAATCACGCGGATGGCGGGAAAAGGGATCCCGGTCATCGGCGTCTGCGGCGGGTTCCAGATGCTGGGAATGAGTCTTTCCGATCCGCATGGTGTGGAAGAAGGCGGAACGATGCGCGGCATGGAGCTCCTGCCGATCCGCACGATCTTTGCGGAGAAGAAGACGAGGACGAGAGTAAATGGAACGGCAGCCGGGTTTTCAAACGCTGGAGTACCGGTAAAGATCAACGGATATGAGATTCATATGGGAGAGACGATCCGGGACGGCGGACAGCCGTTTTCGTGGATCCAGTACGAAAATGGGGAAAATATCGCAGCGATGGCGATAGATTCCGATGCGCGTTCAGGATATAAAACGGATTCGAATCCGAATGGAGCTCCGGACGGTGGGAAAGAAGACGGCTGTATCAGCGGAAACGTATTCGGAACCTATGTCCACGGAGTATTCGACACAGAAGAGATGCAGCATGCGATCCGCGATTTCCTCGCAGAGAGAAAAGGTGTTCGTCCGGAGACATATGAAAACGGGGAAACATTCTCGATGGCAAAGTATAAAGAAGAGCAGTATGACAAGATGGCTAAGATTATCCGGGAAAATCTGGATATGGATATGATCTACCGGATCCTGGAACGAAAGGATGTGAGATGATGAGTGGACTTGACTGGACCGAAGAATTAAAAAAGCGGACGGGGATCGATTTCCTGACAACCCGCCCGATGGAAATCGAAAAAAAGAGTTTTGAGATCATAAAAGGAGAGCTGGGCGAGGAATTTGTTTCCCGGTATCCGGCTGATGCACTTCCGGTTCTCTGCCGTGTGATCCATACCACCGCCGATTTCTCCTACCGCGACACCCTCACGATCACAGAAGGCGCGATCGGACTGGCAAAAGAGGCGATCCACCGGGGGCTTTCGATCATCACCGATACGACGATGGCGGCATCCGGGATCAACAAGACGGCGGCCAGAAAATTCGGGATCGATGTGCACTGCTTTATCGGGGATGAGGATGTGAAGGAAGCTGCAAAGGCGAGCGGGATGACGAGATCCGCGGTCAGCGCCGAAAAGGCGGCGCGACTTTATCCGGAGTGTATCTATGCAGTCGGAAACGCGCCGACGGCGTTAATGCGCCTCTATGAGCTGATCGAAGAAAAAAAGATCCGGCCGGCGCTCATCATCGGAGTACCGGTCGGATTCGTGAACGTAGTCGAGGCAAAGGAACTGATCCTTCGGACGGATGTCCCGGCGATCGTCGCCAGAGGACGAAAAGGCGGGAGCAATATCGCCGCGGCGATCTGCAACGCACTGTTATATGAGGCGGGAGGACGATAGCGGTTCGCTACTTTACTTCCTGCACCGGGATTCCCGGAACTGCCATCAGAGAGTAGTTGGTGTGATAGACAACGAAACCTGGTGCGGCTCCGGGAACTTTTTTTAAGTTCTTCCGCTGGATATAGTCGACTTCGACCTTCTCATTCCCGCGGCCTTTGGAGTAGTAGGCAGCCAGCGCACCGGCTTCCTCAAACACGCGGTCCGGGAGCTCTTTTCCCTCAGTCTTTACGATGACATGGGAGCCCGGGATCCCTTTTGCGTGGAACCACCAGTCACCGCCGTTCGCAAACTTGAAGTCGAGTTCCTCGTTCTGATAGTTGTTCTTTCCGACATAGATGTGGAATCCGTCGCTGGAAAGATAGTGGAACGGGCGGCTCGTGATCTTCACCTTTTTGCCGCCTGTGTAGTGGCGCTTGATATAGCCATACTCCGTGAGCTCTTCCTTGATCTGGACAAGGTCCTCCTCGAGTCTTGCGATGTCCATCGATGTGCTGATGGATTCCAGGTGGGCGATCTCCGCCTTCGTCTGTGCGAGCTGCTCGGTGACGGCCTCATAAGTCCGCTTCTGTTTATTGTACTTGTCGAAATACCGCTTCGCGTTCTCCTGAGCCGTCATCGTCGGATCCAGCGGGATCGTGATCTCTGTATTGTCGTAATAATTCAGACACTTAAAACTCTTTTCTCCGCCGGAGAGACCGTACCCGTAGGTATTTAAAAGTTCTCCGTAGATCCTGTATTTTTCCCGCTTTTCCGTATCCTTTAACTGCCTGGTCTGCAGATCCAGCTTCCGGACGCTGCGCTCCAATGCGTTGGAGATGATCTTTCTGAGGTCCGTGGATTTCTGGTGGATCCTGGATACCGTGTTCTTTTCCGCATAGTAGCGCTCTAAAAGTTCACTGATGGAGAAAAAGTTCACGGTCTTATAATTGCCGCCTTCCATCATCGTGAGCGGTACCGATGCGAATTCGACCGGTTTCTCGCCTTCATAGATGATATTCGGCGTAAAATTGCCTTCGCGGACATCGTCCATGATCCAGGTGAACGCGTGGAAGAGATGTGTGAGTTCCGCATCGGAAAATTCCTTCGCGGAGACATCCCCGTCGAGTGATGCAAGGTGGCAGATCTCGGCGGCAACAACCGGGCTTAAACCGGTGAGATCCATGTAGAGGGCCTTTGAGAGGTTCTGCGGGGTGTTGTGCAGGAGTTCCTTAAATTCTGTCTCCGTGATCGTCAGCGGATCTTTCTTCTCCCCGGAGTGCGGGATAAAGTAATCGCGTCCCGGGAGTACCTCTCGGACAGAGCTTACCTGTGCGGAGATATGTTTGATGCTGTCGAGGATCACGTTGTTCTCATCGCAGAAGATGATGTTGCTGTGTTTTCCCATGAGCTCGATCACGATGATTTTTCTCCGGAGATCGCCCATCTCATCAAGATGCTCCACCTCGATCCGGACGATCCGCTCCAGTCCCGGCTGGGTCACGGAGATGATCCTGCCGTTTGCGATATGCTTTCTTAAAAGCATGCAGAAGTTCGGAGCCGTCATCGGGCTCGGTTTGTTGTTTGATGTAAAATAGAGGAGCGGGAGACTGGCGTTCGCCGATACGAGCAGACGCACGTTCTCCCGGTTTCCTTTAATGGTAAAGAGTAATTCGTCCTTTTCCGGCTGGGCGATCTTTGAAATCCTGCCGGAGACGATCTTTTCGTTCAGGTCGCGGACAAGGTTCGCGATCACGATTCCGTCAAATGCCATGGTGTATGAGTTCCTTTCGTTTTATCGATCATAAATTCTAAGATTGTCTGATATGTGTACGCTCGGGAGACTCTCTAAGAGTATCTCCCGAGTGTGGGAATGGGCGGATCGGATCTGCTTCATGAAAAGTGTTCATGAAAGATCGCGTTGATCCGTTCCGTCAGCTCCGCGACCGAGTGGGCCCGGCTTCTGGAACATTCCCGCGCAGGGCGGCCGCAGAGGAGACAGGTCCGGCCCGGCTGCCCGATGTCACTTCTTGAGATCTTTTTTCCATCCCGCCCGATGATATCGATGTCGTAGAGTCTTCCGAGATCGGACGCGTCCTCTAACGGCACGAGAAGGCGTTTTACGGCGAGCGCATCCGCATCCATGCAGAGAAATGCCTCCGGACCGGTCTTATCGAGGATTAGGCTGCGCTTTAAGACCGAGATCTTTGCGGTATCCAACGCGGAAACGATCTCCGAAAGTGCAAAGGCAAATGCCTCCGGAACAAGCGGCAGGACCTTGACCGGCCCCGGGATATTTAAGGTGAAGGAGACGAGAACGCCGGGAAATTCGGAGAGAAGCTGTTCCTGCATCCAGACGCGCCGTTCCCTGGCGTTTAACATATCCGGAAGCTCGGCATCGGCACCGATGAATTTTTCTAATGTTTCTTTTTCTGCGTCATTTAATAATAACTGTTCTATTTCTGGATCATTCCATAAAAATTTTTCCATAAAAACCTCAGATCTCATGCAGGATCTCAAGAAATCCTTTCATATATTTTGTGAGATACATGTCCTTCCGGTAGCAGGCGTAAAAATGTCTTGGATTCTCCACACCGAGGATCGGATAGGAGAAGTAGGCGGAATCCGGCGAGTTATCAGTCTCGACATAGGAATCCGGACAGGCCATCACGACAGGACTCGCCGCAACGACATGTTTTCCGACCTCGATGCTGATCGTGACAAGGTCGATCTTCGGCTTCATGTCCCTCGTGATAAAGAGGGAGTCCTGGATCGTCCGGACAGAGTGACCGGACTGGCTGGAGACGAAGGTCTCATCGCGCGCCTCCAGGATATCGATCGGTGTCCCGGGCGCGATCCGTTTCGCAAGTTCGCATTCGCGGTTCACGATGAGGACAAGCTGTTCCTCCTGGATCAGGTCGTAGACCAGTTCCTCGTGGCGCGGGGATGTCGTGAGAAGTGCGATCCCGACTTCCCCCTCCAGGACGCTTTTTTCCATGGTCGCAGATCCCTGCTCATGGAGTTCCAGCCCTACATGGGGGAAACGTTTCTTAAAACGCGGGTATAATTCCGGTAACAGCTCCATGCCGCGCTGGACCGAGATCCCGAGGCAGATGGTCCCGAATTCTTCCTTGCTCAGCTCCTCGACCTGTTTTCTCAAGTTTGTGGAGATCGTTGTCACCTGCCTCGCCGCCTCCACGTAGAGCTGTCCGGCCGGCGTCAGGGTGATCGGATCGGTGGAGCGGTCAAAGATCGGGGCGCCGAGATTGCTCTCGGCGGTCTTTATGATCTGGCTCAGAGAGGGCTGGGAAACGTAGAGCTTTTTTGCCGCGTTTGTAAAGCTGCCTTCCTTCAGGACAGTCAGAACATACTGCATGTGTTTTTCATTCATAGAGGCGTCCTCCCCTGACTTTTTATCTCAGTTAGATAAAACTCCTGTTTTTCTTTCCTATTCTATCACATCCGGTCGGAAAAGACAACGCGGGGAAACCGGAGCGTTCCTGCCGCCGGACCGATCCGATGCCCCATAAGAATTTCCCTATATTCTCTATAGAGGGATATGTATTGGATTAAAAAAAATACAAGTGATATAGTAATGCCATAGAAAGTTATAGAACTCAGGCGGGAAAACAAACGAAATTTGTGTATCCTGCATAATGAGAAACGGAGGGAATATATGGAAATCAAGAAGACAGCCATGGCCGGCACACTGGAATCCAGTGACGCCCAGGTAACCGTGGAGCCGGGCGAAGGAAAGATCGAGCTCACGATCGAGAGCAGCGTGATCCACCAGTACGGCAGACAGATCCGGAAAGTCACACTGGAGACCCTGGAGCGTCTCGGCGTGGACAGTGCAAAGGTCACGATCTTTGACAAAGGAGCGCTCGACTGTACATTAAAGGCGAGAGTGGAGTGTGCGGTCTACCGTTCCAACGGCATCACCGAAAATCTTCCGTGGGGAGGTGTCATCCGATAATGCATCCGAATAAAAAACGCTTAAGAAGATCCATGATGTTTTTAAATTGCCAGAAACCGGGTCTCATCAAGGATCCGTACATCTACAAACCGGATTCCATCATGTTAGACCTCGAGGACGCGGTCGCGGAGAACCAGAAGGACGCAGCGAGATATTCCTTATATCATGCGCTTCAGGAGATCGATTACCGCGGCGTAGAGCGGGTCGTCCGGATCAATGGTCTTGACACTCCGCACTGGAAAGAAGATATCCGCGTCTGTGTCGCGGGCGGAGCCGACACGATCCGTATTGCTAAGACAGAGACGGCGCAGGATGTAAAGATCGTGGAGGAACATGTCCTCGCTGCGGAGCGGGAGTTTGGACGCCCGGAGGGAAGTACGCTTTTAATGGCAGCCTTAGAGTCCTGCAAAGGCGTCTTAAATGCCCTGGAGGTATGCCAGTCCTCCGACCGTCTCATCGGGATCGCCTTATCCGGCGGTGACTACACGAAAGATCTCCAGACGACGATCACCGGAACCGGCGTGGAGCTCATGGGTGCGAGACAGCACATGATCATGGCGGCGAGAGCGGCAGGCGTCCAGTGCTGGGATACCGTGTTCACGAATCTTGACGATATGGAAGGTTTCGAGAACGAGACGCGGATGATCAAGATGATGGGATTTGACGGAAAGTCCCTCGTCAACCCGAGACAGATCGCGATCGTTCACAAGGTCTTTACTCCGTCCGAGAAGGAGATCGTTTTCGCGGAGAAAGTAGTCCGTGAGATCGATGACAAGAAGGCAAAGGGAATCGGTGTCTTCACGGTTGACGGAAAGATGATCGACATCGCCTTCTACGACGGTGCAAAGAGAACACTCGCCATGGCGAAAGCAGCAGGCGTTTATAAGGGGGATTTATAAGATGATCAATGCAGTTGGAAGAGAAATTCCCGAAGAGATCTTAAAAGCGACAGGCAAAGAGGCCTTCAAGGGCGTCTATGCCTATGACGATTATGAATATAAAAAGGCGGCTCCGACCGTCCGGACGTTAAATGACCCGACCCGGAGCAAGCTCGTTGAGAACATTCACGATGCGCTCGTGAAATGCGGCATCAAAGACGGAATGGTCCTTTCCTTCCATCACCACTTCCGGGAAGGCGACTATGTGGTGAACATGGTCATGGAAGAGGTCCACAGGATGGGAATCAAGGATATCACGATCTGCGCAAGCTCTTTAGGAAAGGCACATGATCCGATCGTCCCGTACATTGAGGACGGCACAATCACTGGGATCCAGTCATCCGGCGTCCGCGGAAAGATCGGGGAAGCGATCTCCACAGGACGGTTAAAGAACCTCGCGATCATGCGTTCCCACGGCGGACGTGTCCGTGCGATCGAGTCCGGTGAGGTCCATATCGACATCGCCTTCATCGGTGCACCGACCTGTGATGAGTATGGAAACATGAGAGCAAACGGCGGAAAGAGCGACTGCGGCGTTTTATCCTACGCGATGGTGGACGCCCAATATGCGGACAAGGTCGTTGCCGTGACAGACTGTCTCGTTCCGTTCCCGAACCTCCCGGCGAGCATCTCCATGGTGAACGTGGATTATGTGTGCGTCGTCGATGAGATCGGAAATCCGGCAAAGATCGCGACCGGCGCTGCAAAGCCGACGACCGATGTGAGAAAGATCATGATGGCAGACTACTGCACAAAGTTTGTGGTCAACACCCCATACTTTAAGGAAGGTTTTTCCTACCAGACAGGCGTCGGCGGGGCGTCCATCGCCTCCACGATCTCCCTCGGAAAGATCATGGAAGAGCGCGGCATCCACATGGGACTCGGTCTCGGCGGCATCACGACTCCGATGTGCGAGCTTTTAGCGAAAGGTCTTGTTAACAAGCTCGTCGATACCCAGGATTTCGACCAGGGCGCGATCGAGTCCATCAAGACGAACCCAAACCATTTTGAAATTTCCGCGTCCGAGTACGCAAACCCGTTCAACAAGGGCGCTTATGTCAACAAACTCGATTTCGTCATCCTGGCATCTCTGGAAGTTGACGTGAACTTTAACTGTAACGTTGTAGTCGGCTCCGACGGCATGATCACGGGCGCCCAGGGCGGACATCCGGACACGGCAGCAGGAGCAAAGTGCACGATCGTGATCGCTCCGCTCTTACAGGGCAGGATCCCGGCGATCTGCACGAATGTGACGACCGTTACGACCCCGGGCGAGTCCGTCGACGTTGTCATCACAGACTACGGAATCGCGATCAACCCGAGAAGGCAGGATCTCATCGAGTGCATGAAAGACGTTGACCTTCCGTTCTGTACGATCGAAGAGCTTCGCGACAAGGCGTACGCCATGGTCGGAACTCCGGATCCGGTACAGTTTGACGACCGCGTGGTCGGCGTGATCGAGGCCCGCGACGGCACCATCATCGATGTGGTCAGAAAGATCAAAGACTATGAATTTGAGGATGAACAGTAATCTGTCTGTCCCGGTGCTGTGAAAACAATTTCCCCAGACATGTTTTCGCAGCGTATACCCCCTTAGATAAAGGAGAATTTGAGTATGTCTGAAATTCCCGATGATCCTCGGTGTGATCCTCGTCCTTTCTGGATACTACACCTGGGACAACTTTGCAAAGCTCATCAAGAGCGGCTTTTCCAGCACCGGCCCGACAGCGGCACTGTTCGTATTCAGCGTCCTGTACTTTGGGATCATTCCGGTGTAAGCACGTTTACAGAATTGACAATTTCCCTGATTTTGATATAGTGGCTGTCTGATATACCCCACTGGACAGCGCAGAATACTTCCCATATGAATGAAAAATCCCCAGCGGTCAGAATGCGAAAAGCCGCTGGGGATTTTTCTGCCTTATTTTTCATATGCGATCAGAAACAGAATATTTGCACAGAAATCTGGTTGACTGTAATTTTTATTTGCCGTATAATAATGGTTATCTATGGGAAAGCGAGGCATGTCTGAATGATTAAGAGCATGACCGGATTCGGCCGCCACGAGTTAGTGACGGACGAGTGTAAGATTTCAGTAGAGATAAAGGCGGTAAACCACCGGTATCTTGATCTGGGAATTAAGATGCCGAAGAAATTCAATTACTTCGAAGCATCCATGCGTACCCTCTTAAAGGATTATATCCAGAGAGGAAAAGTAGATATATTTGTGACATATGAGGATTATACCGACGCAAAGGTATTCCTCAAATATAACAAGTCTCTTGCACAGGAATATATGGACAGCTTTAAAAAGATGGCTGATGACTTTGATATCGACAATGATGTGAAAGTGTCCATGCTGGCAAGATGCCCGGAAGTCCTCACGATGGAGGAAGTTCCGGAAGATGAAGACCATATGTGGGAGCTCCTGAAAGATGCGCTCTCAAGAGCCTGTGAGGGATTCGTGGAGTCCAGGATCCGCGAGGGCGAGAATTTAAAGAACGATCTCGTAGGAAAGCTCGAATATATGCTGACACTTGTCGACTTTATCGAGGAGCGCTCCCCGAAGGTGATCGCGGAGTACCGCCAGAAGCTGGAAGACAAGGTAAAAGAACTTCTCGCGACCGCATCCGTGGACGAGTCCCGGATCGCAACGGAAGTTACGATCTTTGCAGATAAGATCTGTGTGGATGAGGAGACCGTCCGATTAAGAAGCCACATCGAGGGAATGAAGAAGGAACTTTTAGCCGGCGGCAGTGTCGGAAGAAAGCTCGACTTTATCGCCCAGGAGATGAACCGTGAGGCAAACACGATCCTCTCAAAATCAACGGATCTCGAGATCTCCGACCGCGCGATCCTCTTAAAGACAGAGGTCGAGAAGGTAAGAGAGCAGATCCAGAACATCGAATAAAGCTTGTGTAAACACGGAATGCGGAGCAATCCGCGGCCCGCGAAACCAGCAGAATACATGATTGAGTAATCAGGAGGCATTTGTAATGCAGACAAAAGGAGTCCTCGTTGTAGTTTCCGGATTTTCCGGAGCAGGAAAAGGAACCGTGATGAAGGCGCTCTTGAATAAATATGATAATTACGCGCTTTCTGTATCGGCGACCACGAGAAATCCGAGACCGGGGGAGGAAAATGGAAGAGAGTACTTTTTCCTGACCGAATCCCAGTTCGAGGATATGATCAAAAATGACGAGCTGATCGAACATGCACGTTATGTAGATCATTATTATGGAACACCGAAAAAATATGTGGAAGAAAAGATGGCTGCGGGAAAAGACGTGATCCTTGAGATCGAGATCCAGGGAGCACTCAATATCAAGAAGAAATTCCCAGACGCGCTTCTCGTATTTATCGTACCGCCGACTGCGGAGGACCTGAAAAAACGTCTTACCGGCCGCGGAACTGAGAGCGCGGAAGTGATCGAAAAACGTCTCCGCCGTGCCGCGGAGGAGTCCGACGGAATGGATTCCTATGACTATATCGTAGTCAATGACGATATCGATACCTGTGTGGAAGATCTCCACAGCCTGATTCGCTCCAGCCACTTTAAAGAGTCCGCGAATACGGATCTTGTGGCGAGAATGAAGCAGGAGCTGCACGATATGACAAAATAAAGAATGTATCCGTAAAAATGCTACATGCAAAACCGGATACTTCAGATATTTAAAATTTATAACAAAAAACAGCAAAACTTCTCGCATCTTTACAGATGGAGAGGAAAGCTGCAACCAGGAAACTCATGATCTGAAAGGGGTATATTTTATGTTACATCCGTCTTATACAGACTTAATCGAAGCCGTAAACAGCGACGTTGAGCCGGGCGAGCAGCCGGTCGTTCAGAGCCGTTATTCCATCGTCATCGCAGCATCCAAGCGTGCGAGACAGCTGATCGCTGGTGACAAACCGCTCGTAGCAGGCGCTGCCGGAAAGAAACCGCTGTCCACCGCTGTTCAGGAGCTTTATGAGCAGAAAGTAAAGATCCTCACAGAGGACGAGGAGCCGGAGATCGAGACTGATTTCGAGGTGAAGGAGAGAACTCCGGAAGAGATCAAAAAAGAAGAAGAGTACGCGGAAGAATAAAAGCGATCCGCCCGGCCGTGTGATGCCAAGCCACGGACGGACGAACCGGAGAAATATGTTGGAAAGGGGAGGAAAACGGCTGAATCTGGCTTTAGTTTCCTCTTTTTTTCGCTGGCGGCTTCAAAAATGCCGGATACGGCTGCGGACCGCGAAGCTATACAGAGAAAGGAAAAACAAACAGAATGAATTTACTTTTCATATCACTGGGCTGTGATAAGAACCTTGTCGATACGGAAAAAATGCTGGGAATCCTCGGGAAAGAGGGCTATTCCTTCGTGGATGATGAAAATGAGGCAGATATCGTCGTTGTCAATACCTGCTGCTTTATCGGCGATGCAAAAGAAGAGAGCATCAACACGATCCTTCAGATGGCGGAGTTAAAGAAAACAGGCCGCTTAAAGGCGCTGATCGTAACCGGATGTCTCGCACAGCGCTACAAGCAGGAGATCATTGATGAGATCCCGGAGGTAGATGCGATCCTTGGAACGACTTCCTATGAGGCAGTCGGGGAGGCGATCAAAGAAGTCATGCACGGAGAAACACCGGAGGTCTTCGAGAGCATCGATGCGCCGGTGAGCAAGACTATAGACCGTCTTGTGACGACAGGCGGACATTATGCGTTCTTAAAGATCGCGGAGGGCTGTGACAAGCGCTGCACGTACTGCATCATTCCGTATCTTCGCGGAAAATACCGCAGCGTTCCGATGGAGCAGCTTGTGAAGGAAGCGGAGGAGCTTGCAGAAAAAGGCGTGAAGGAGCTGATCCTGGTCGCTCAGGAGACAACCCTTTACGGAAAAGATCTCTACGGCGAGAAGAAACTTCCGGAGCTTTTAAGACGTCTGGCAGCCGTATCCGGAATCCAGTGGATCCGTCTCCAGTACTGTTATCCGGAGGAGATCACCGATGAGCTCATCGAGACGATCAAGACCGAGGAAAAAGTCTGTAACTATCTGGACATCCCGATTCAGCACGCGAGTGATGCGGTCTTAAAGCGGATGGGCAGAAGAACAAACAATAAAGAGATCCGCGGGCTGATCACGAAGCTCAGAAGAGAGATCCCGGGTATCGCACTCCGCACGACGCTGATCTCCGGTTTCCCGGGAGAAACCGAGGAAGACCACGAGATCCTGATGCAGTTTGTCGATGACATGGAGTTTGACCGTCTTGGCGTGTTCGCGTATTCTCCGGAGGAAGACACCCCGGCCTTCAGCTTTGAAAACCAGGTTCCGGATGAGGTAAAACAGGACCGCCGCGACGAGATCATGGAACTCCAGCAGGAGATCGCTTTCGAGAAATCCGAGGCAATGAAGGGACGCACCCTGGAAGTCATGATCGAGGGCAAGGTTGCCGACGAGAACGCCTATGTGGGCCGCACTTATATGGACAGCCCGAATGTGGACGGACTGATCTTTGTAAACACCGGACTTTCCCTGATGTCCGGAGATTTTCTGAAGGTGCGCGTGACCGGCGCATCCGAGTATGATCTGATTGGGGAGGCAGAGGATGAATTTACCGAATAAACTGACCGTTTTACGTGTGATCATGATCCCGTTTTTTGTAGCTGCACTTCTTTATGACGGCGGTGCAAACCAGAATATGCGTTACGTGGCAGCTGCGCTCTTTATCATTGCGAGTCTGACCGATATGCTGGACGGAAAGATCGCGAGAAAGTATAACCTGGTAACAAATTTTGGAAAATTTATGGATCCGTTGGCGGATAAACTGCTTGTATGCTCCGCACTGATCTGTATGATCGAGCTCCGTGAACTCCCGGCCTGGATGGTCATCATCATTATCAGCCGTGAATTCATCATCAGCGGTTTCCGCCTTGTGGCTTCCGATAATGGTGTCGTGATCGCAGCGAGCTACTGGGGAAAATTTAAGACAACGTTCCAGATGATCGGAGTGGTACTCCTGATCTTCAACATTCCGGCACTTTCCATGGTGACGACGATCGTGATCTGGATCGCGCTTGCATTGACTGTAATTTCACTTGTTGACTACGTCGTGAAGAATGCCGGCGTCCTTACGGAAGGAAAAATGTGATGATTCGAACAGAACGGGGTTATGCCCAGATCTTTAAAATTTACGGAAAAAGCGAGACAGAGGTAAAAGAGAAACTTCAGGACCTTTTAAGACAGGGCGGTGCGGTCGTGATCTACACGAGACGCCGCGGAAAAGATGTCCACGTTCTCGCTGAGACGGAGGCGGAGGATGAGGAATCCGCAAAGACAGCCTTAAAACCAGTTGCCAAAGAGATCAAAAAGGCGCTGGGAGATATGTATTATTCCACAAAAGAGAATGAGACGATGGAAGAGACTGTCGTGCGTCTCCTCACAAAATACGGACTCACGGTGACAACCGCAGAGTCCTGCACCGGCGGCATGGTGGCTGCAAAGATCATCAATGTTGCGGGCGCGTCCGATGTATTTGAGCAGGGCTATATCACGTATTCGAATAAGTCAAAGAGAAAGATCCTTGATGTCAGCAAGGCAACATTAAAGAGGTATGGAGCGGTCAGTGAGCAGACTGCAAGAGAGATGGCGCTCGGCGGAGTCCTTGCAGCCGATGCAGATGCCTGTGTGGCCGTAACAGGACTTGCAGGACCGGACGGCGGAACCGACGAGAAACCGGTCGGACTTGTCTATGTTTCCTGCTGTATGAAGGATGATGTGATGGTGGAGGAATGCCACTTCCACGGTACGAGACAGGAGATCCGGGAACATGCGGCTCTGGCGGCACTTGATCTCCTGCGAAGAATGATCGTAAAGTCCAAATGATCGACAGCGTGCATTTTGACACAGTCTGTACAAAAACACGCAGTTCAGTTGGAGCAGCCGCAAAATATATAAGAAATGGGCAGGTGGATCATGCGCTGGTATGAAAGGCTGTATGTCGGGGAAAAGGCGAAAAAGCACAGATATGAGACGATCCAGGCAGTCCGGAACGGACAGGCCTTTGGCTTTTATGTCCTGACACCGGCGGCAGGGGACCGGAATCTTCTGGATATTTACCCGGCACTGACCTTAAAACTTCCTTACTATCAAACGCAGGATCTTCTGATCGTGGGGATCGCCGAGGACTTCGAAGATGCGTCGATGCTTGCAGGGCGGATCGTTTCTGAGACCTACAAAAAGACCGGCGGATACGATGTGAACTCCTTTCTTTTCGGAAAGGGGTGCTGCGAGTGATCCATGTTATACTGATGATCTTGAAGATCATCGGGATCCTTGTTCTGTTGATTCTCGGTCTGATCCTTGCGGCAATCCTGCTCATTTTGTTCGTCCCGGTGCGTTATCGGGCAGATATCTCGTTTGACGGGAAACCGGACGGGGAGGCGGCAGTCAGCTGGCTTTTACAGGCTGTCCGGATCCGGGTGAGCTATCACGAACATGCGGATGTATCCGGGCAGGTACTCTGGTTCAAACTGTTTGATATGAGGCTGTGGCCGCCGGAGGATGAAGCCGAAGAGTTTGAATCTGATCGGAATGATCCAAAAACGGCAGATGAAGAACCCGGACAGATAATTTCAGAGATAAACGAAATACCGGAGATTCCGGATAGGAGACCCGAAACCGGAACACCGGAAAGCTCTGCTCCGAAACCTTCTTTTTCGGAATCAACCACAGAACAAAAAGCAGATATTCTTGATCTTGAGCTGGAGAAACACGCCGGAAGCAAACTGACGGTTGTTCCAGAAAGTTTAAAGGAAGACGATGAACTCGTTGTGCATACGACAGAGATTTCATCAGGATCAGATGTGCTTCCAGAAGAAGATGCAAAAACTTGCTCTGAAGATCAGCAGATTCCTTCTTCGGAAGGACAACGGAGCGCGACGGAAGAGGAAGATGAATTACTAACTGGTACTTCTTCTCAGAAAACACCTGCTGCTGATGTGCAGATAACTCAGTCGAATAAAGGAAAGACATCAAAAGAGAAGCGAACAGGATTCGCCGCAAAAATAAGAGAAAAGTTCGCCCAGCTCATAAAGAAACTGCGCGCGCTTTTCACCTGTATCCGCGAGCTTCAGGGAAAGATCGGGAAACTGGCCGACGGGATCTTGAAAAAGAAGATCTCCCTGGAAAAGACATGGAACAGTATTTCGATGTTCTGGCATGATGAACAGAACCAGAAAGCGTTCCGCCTGATCCGGAAACGGATCGGGAAGCTTGTCCGGTATGTGCTTCCGAGAAAACTTTCAGGGCGGATCCATTTCGGATTTGATGATCCTTATGACACGGGACAGGTTCTCACGGCCGTCAGCCCGTTCTATGGCTTTTATGCGAAGACTCTGACTCTTGAACCGGATTTTACAGGAACTGCGCTTGACGGTGAGATCCATTTAAAAGGTCGGATCGCACTGTGGTATCCGCTGTGGACGGCGGCGCGACTGTTTATCAGTAAGGATTTCAGGCGGCTTCTGAGATTTTTGAGGAAAAGAAACGCCAAAAAGCAGAGCAGATAGTTTCCTGCTTTTGCGGATACTTCCTATTATGAACCGGCAAAATCCGTGACGGCTATTGTATTGTGCGAAAATTTTAGTTTATGGTCGTGAAAGTAACTCTGACTGAGATAAAATGTAAATTTAGGAGGAATCGGTATGGCAGAAAATCAGTTTCCATCTACCGTAGATGCACTGTTTAAGGGGATGGATCATTTCATTACATCGAAGACCGTTGTGGGCGAGCCTGTGAAGGTGGATGAGAACACGACGATCATTCCGCTTGTGGACGTGACCTGCGGTATGGCAGCCGGTTCCTTTGCACAGTCCGCAAAGACAAATGGCGGCGGCGGTATGAGCGCGAAGATGAGCCCCAGCGCCATTCTTGTGATTCAGAACGGCATGACAAAGCTCGTAAATATCAAACATCAGGATGCGGTCACCAAAGTCCTCGACATGGTCCCGGACATCGTAAACCGCTTTACTGGTGGAAATGATGTAACTCCGGAGGCAACGGCAAAAGCGGAAGAAATGGCTTCCAAGATGGAGAAAGAAAAATAAATACGGAAAACAAAATTCCCCGGAGCGATTCGGGGAAGCGTTATATCTGGGAATCATTAGATTTGAGACCGCATAATCTGTCATAGAAATTCCTTTTAGGGAGTATGAGTATGAAGCGATTATGCGGTCTCATGCTGTTCTGCGTGGGTTTTGGTATGACCTGGGCCTTGATATTGCCGACAACCTTTTTTCTTGTGATTACGGCGGCAGCACTTATGATCGTGGGATATAATTTATTTTGTGGGTAAAACAGGACAGATTGAATGATACCGGATCTGCAATTCTGATTTTTTCGGCAAAGGAGTCGAAAAACGGCATACCGCATTCTCGTTACTTTCGTGATGAGCAGGTGTGCCAAATTTTTTTTCAAGACGCAGAGCAGACGTTTGCTATATATAAGAACGTTTGATATAATGTAAACACGGAAGTAACTATTCAGTAGGTCTGCGCACTTGCTGCGCTGACCGTAATAAAACATGGGATTTTTGCTCGTAACTGTGAGGGTACTGAACAGTTACACACGGAAGTATAAAGATGGAGAGGAGGACTTTTATGGGACCAATTTTTGAGGGCGATGGGTGGTTCTGCGTGATAGCAATCATTGTTTCGGAACTTTTAGCGGATATTCCCTGGCTGTCAGCTCAGATGAGACTCCCGGGAATCGTGATGATCTCACTGATTTTTGCCCTGTTTTACGGGCCGGAACCAAAGCGGATCTCGAAAAAAGTTTTCGTGGGAGGAGTAGTGGGTCTTATGGCTGCTTCGCTGCTTGGAGAACTGGTCGGAAATTTTATTGGAAAAGGTATTTGAATTGTTCTGTTGGGAAATCAGAGCCGAATGAAAAAGGCATCCTCACATGAGGATGCCTTCATTTCATTTCCCTATCTTGTAAAAGGAGGATTAAGCTCTCTCAACGAGACCGGATCTTAAGCAGGAAGTGCATACATACATCTTGCGGGAGCCGCCGTTAACCTTAACCTTTACAGATTTTACATTCGCGTTCCAGATTTTATTGGATCTTCTATGGGAATGACTTACTCCATTACCAAAGTGAGCCGCCTTTTCGCAAATAGCACATTTAGCCATGATTCCACCTCCTTAATCATTCATACGGTTGGATGCAAAAATCCATAACATGGATATCATAGCAGAAGATTGCGTATTTTGCAAGCAAAATTTTTAAAAATTTCACATTTTTTTGAAAAATAGGTGGAATCCCATGGACAGAGAAAACGGGATATGGTATATTAAGGTTATCAAAGTTCAATAATAAAGGAACTTTTGCGCCTTGATATCAGGATACGGCGCTTATTATCAGTAGGAATGGAGGCTTAGAGTATGAAGGGATGTATTAACAATAAAATGGGACAGATCCAGATCGACACCGATGTTATCGCTCTTTATGCCGGCACGACAGCGGTAGAATGCTTTGGAATCGTGGGAATGGCTGCAGTAAGTATGAAAGACGGTCTGGTTAAGCTTTTAAAGAGAGAAAGCCTGACTCACGGAATCAATGTTACGATCAACAATAATGCAATTGACATCGACTTCCACGTAATCGTATCCTATGGCGTCAGCATCTCGACCGTAGCGGATAACCTGATCGAGAGTGTGAAATACAAAGTAGAAGAGTTCACGGGAATGCCGGTCGAGAAGATCAACATCTTTGTTGAAGGCGTTCGAGTGATAGATTAAGGAGGAAGTAAGATCCATGGAATTAAAGTCCGTAGATGCCGCTCTCTTACAGAAAGCGGTTCTGGCCGCAGCAAAAGGCCTTGAGGCAAAAAAAGAATGGATTAATGAATTAAACGTATTCCCGGTTCCGGACGGTGATACGGGTACGAATATGACCATGACGATCATGGCGGCTGCGAGAGAAGTGGCTGCGATCGAGAATCCGACAATGGAGTCCATCGCGAAGGCTCTCTCATCCGGTTCTTTAAGAGGCGCCCGCGGTAACTCCGGCGTTATCTTATCCCAGTTATTCCGCGGCTTTACAAAGGAGATCAAGGAATCCAATGAGATTACCGTGACAACTCTGGCAAACGCGTTTACCCGCGCGACTGAGACTGCTTATAAAGCAGTTATGAAGCCGAAGGAAGGTACGATCTTAACTGTTGCAAAGGGAATGGCAGAAAAGGCCGTTGATCTTGCGACCCAGACTGACGATGTGATCGACTTCCTGACCCAGGTGATCGAGGAAGGTGACTATGTATTAAGCCAGACTCCGGAGATGCTCCCGGTATTAAAACAGGCGGGTGTAGTCGACTCCGGCGGACAGGGTCTGATGCAGGTCATGAAAGGCGGTCTTGACGGTCTTTTAGGAAAAGGGATCTCGTTTGATGCGGTTGCTCCGGCCTCCGGAAATGAAGGATCCGCAAAGCCGAAGGTGGCTGCAGGAAGTGATGATCTTTCTACATCGGATATTAAATACGGCTACTGCACTGAGTTCATCGTAAACGTGGAAAAACCGTACGATATGGAGGAAGAGCAGAAGTTTAAAGGATATCTGGAATCCATCGGTGACTGTGTTGTCGTTGTCTCCGATGACGATATCATCAAAGTCCATGTTCACACGAACCATCCGGGTCTCGCGTTCGAGAAAGGCTTAACCTACGGTTCCCTTTCCAGAATGAAGATCGACAATATGCGCGAGGAGCACCACGAGCGTCTGATCCAGAACGCGTCGAACGTTGCCCAGACACCGGATGCCCCGGCGGAGGCAAAAGAAGAAGCTCCGGCTGCAGATGAGCCGAGAAAGCCATACGGATTTATCGCTGTCTCCATCGGCGAAGGTCTCGGCGAGATCTTTAAGGGGATCGGTGCCGACTATCTGATCGAGGGCGGCCAGACGATGAACCCGAGTACCGAAGATATGTTAAATGCCATCGATAAGGTCAACGCTGACGTGATCTATATCCTTCCGAACAATAAGAACATCATTCTTGCCGCAGAGCAGGCAAAGAGTCTTGTGGAAGATAAGAAGATCTTCGTCGTTCCGTCAAAGACCGTACCGCAGGGAATCGCAGCTCTCATCAACTTCCTCCCGGATCTTTCTCCGGAAGAGAACCTTGAGAACATGACTGCTGAGATGGGACATATCCGTACCGGCCAGATCACCTACGCAGTCCGCAATACAAACATTGACGGAATGGAGATCCACGAGGGCGATATCATGGGAATCGGCGATTCCGGCATGCTGGCAGTCGGTCAGGATGTGGAGGAGACGGTTCTTGAAACCTTAAAACGCATGGTGGATGATGAATCAGAACTCATCAGCGTCTACTACGGCGAAGATGTGACGGAAGAGAAGGCCGAAGCGCTCGTAAAGAAGGCGCAGGAAGCATTCCCGAACTGTGAAGTGGAATTAAACGACGGCGGTCAGCCGATCTATTATTACCTGCTCTCTGTAGAGTAAGCAGAAAAGTGTCCCGGAAATTGCAGGAACCGCTCAGAGTGTTTCTGTACGATCCTGTATTTCCCGGCATATGTACAACGACAGAAAAAGCTGCTCCTTTTGGTCAAGAGACCTGACGAGGCAGCTTTTTCCGTTGCCGCCCGGTTGAAAGGAATAGTCCGCGGCGGATCCTGGCATGCAGATATGAGGCCAGAAGAAATGAGAAAGGAGCATGAAACCGATGGCAAACGACCAGTCCATAGAGACCTTAAAAGGGATCGGAGAAAAAACAGCAAAACTTTTTGAGAAAGTCGGGATCCGCACCATCGATGACCTGCTCCATTACTATCCGAAGGGATATGACACGTACGGGGAGCCGAAGGCGATCGGCGAGCTCTCCGAGGATGAGACCAGTGCTGTAGAGGGCTTTTTAAAGAGCGGAGCGACCGGCGTCCACATCAATGGACTCTCGATCGTCCAGGCGACGATCAGCGACATGACAGGGAAACTGCGCCTTGTCTGGTATCATATGCCGTACCTGAAAAATACGCTCCGTCCGGACAGTCACTTTATTTTCCGCGGACGCGTGATCCGGAAGAAGAACGGTCTCACAATGGAACAGCCCCAGATGTTTAAACCAGAGGCATATGAGGAACTTTTATCCAGCATGCGCCCGGTCTATGCACAGACAAAAGGTCTTGGAAATAAGACGATCACCTCCGCAGTCGAACAGGCGCTCGCGATCCGCACCCTGGAGCGGGATTATCTTCCAGCCAGCTTAAGGATCTCCAACGAACTTGCGGAGTACAATTTTGCGATCGAGCACATCCACTTTCCGGCAAACGAGGAAGACCTGAGATTTGCGAGAAAGCGGCTCGTCTATGACGAGTTCTTCTTCTTTCTTCTGGCTGTGCGCCATTTAAAGGAAAAACGCCAGAACATCCGGAGCCCGTTTCATGTGGAAAAGCAGGAAGAATGCCGAAGGCTCCTGAAAGATCTGCCGTACAGGCTCACGAATGCCCAGCTGAGGACCCTGGAGGAGGTGCTGGGAGACTTAAAGAGCGGCTCCGTCATGAACCGCCTGATCCAGGGAGACGTTGGTTCCGGCAAGACGATCATCGCGGTCCTGGCACTCCTGGCGGTCTGTGAAAATGGGTATCAGGGCGCGCTGATGGTCCCGACGGAAGTCCTCGCGAGACAGCACTATGAGTCTGTGGCGGAATTGTTTGCCGCACATGGAGTCGAAAAGAAAGTGATTCTCATCACCGGATCCATGACGGCAAAGGAAAAACGGCTTGCCTATGAAAAAGTCGCGTCCCATGAGGCGGATATCATCATCGGCACACATGCCCTGATCCAGGAGAAGGTCGTCTATGATAATCTGGCGCTCGTCATCACGGATGAACAGCACCGTTTCGGTGTTGCCCAGCGGGAAATGTTTGGAAATAAGGGACAGATGCCGCATGTGCTCGTCATGAGCGCGACGCCGATCCCGAGGACCCTGGCGATCATCCTGTACGGGGATCTCGACATCTCTGTAATTGATGAACTTCCGGCAAACCGCCTCCCGATCAAAAACTGCGTGGTCGACAAGAGCTACCGCCCGCGCGCCTACCGTTTTATCGAAAACGAGGTAAAAAATGGGCGCCAGGCATACGTGATCTGCCCGATGGTGGAGGAGAGCGAGATGATCGAGGCGGAGAATGTCCTGGACTACACGAAGATTTTAAGGGAAAATCTGCCAGGGATCCGGGTCGAATACCTCCACGGAAAGATGAAGGGAAAAGAGAAAAATAAGATCATGGAAGAATTTGCCGCCGGAAATATCCAGGTCCTGGTCTCCACCACCGTTATCGAGGTCGGCGTCAATGTGCCGAACGCAACGGTGATGATGATCGAGAACGCAGAGCGGTTCGGCCTTGCACAGCTCCACCAGCTTAGGGGGCGCGTCGGGCGCGGAGACAAGCAGTCCTACTGCATCATGGTCAACGCGTCCGGAAACAAGGAGAAGAACCGGCGTCTGGAGGTCCTAAATAAATCCAACGACGGCTTTTACATCGCTTCCGAGGATCTCAAACTCAGGGGCCCGGGGGATCTCTTTGGGATCCGCCAGAGCGGCGATCTCGAATTCCAGCTGGCGGATATCTATACGGATGCCGTGACACTGAAAAAGGTGTCCGAGGATGTGAACCGGCTTCTGGCGAGGGATGAGAACCTGGAAGAGGACGAAAACCGGGAACTGAAAAAGCGGCTTGACCGGTTTATGGAAGAGAAGTACGAGAAGCTGAATTTATAGAAAAAGAGGAGAATGACACACATGACGAGACTTGATGAACTCTTATATGAAATGACACGCTATGACGATAAGGATGTACGACGGATCCAGCACTTTTTAAAGGTGCATGAGTTTGCGAGACTGATCGGTCTCGCGGAGAACCTTGATCCATACACCCAGGAGGTCCTGGAGGCCGCAGCGATCGTTCATGATATCGGAATTCACAAGGCAGAAGAGAAATATGGACGGAATACCGGAAAATATCAGGAGATGGAAGGTCCGGGAGAGGCACGGACGATGCTCACGGCGCTTTCCTGGCCGCCGGAGGTCATTGACCGCGTCTGCTATCTCGTGGGGCACCATCATACCTACGACAATATCGACGGAATGGATTACCAGATCCTCGTGGAGGCGGATTTCCTTGTCAACCTCTTTGAGGACGGCTCCACGCCGGATATGCAGAAAAACGTATTTATCCGGAATTTCCGGACGGAGGGCGGAAAACGCCTGTTCCGCCTGATGTTCGAGAGCGGAGAAAACGAAAAATAAACCGCCTGGACCCAATGGTGCCGGGCAGCAACGATGATTGAAAGTAAGAGGAAAGAATCTATGATGATCGAACTGAAACAGGTATTTTCAGGAAAGCGCCTGGAGGAGGTCCATGCACTCTATGAGACCGCCTTCCCGGCATGTGAGAAAAAGCCGTTTTCCATGATCACCGCCGGTCAGGAGACAGGACTTGTCGAGATCCTGGCGATCGAGGAGAATAACGGATTTCTCGGTCTCGCCATCATGGCGAAAGCAGGAGACCGCGTCCTGCTCGATTATTTTGCGATCGCTGATCAGGCGCGCGGACATGGCGTGGGATCCGCAGCACTTAGGGCACTTCGCGGGAAATATCAGGGCATGCGGCTCATCATCGAGATCGAGAGTACAAAATGTGTGGATGAGGAGGAACTTTTCCTTCGTACACGCCGGAAGGAGTTCTATCTCCGGAATGGGTTCACGATGCTGCCCTACGATATCGATCTCTGGGGAACCGAGATGGAGATGCTGTCGAACGGAATGCCGTGCTCCTATGAGGAATATCTGGATATCTACACGACTGCGTTCGGGGAAGAGGTCTCGGACCGGATCCACTTTTTGCGGGAGGTTCCGGCGGCGGAGGAAATCTGATCACAGATGGAGCAGAAATGATCCGCATGGGACCGCGTGATCAGGGATATTGCCGCTTTAGAAAGAAAAGGTATGGCAAATTCACAAAAAGTACACAGTGGTGTGCTATAGTTGGCACAAATAAAGCTTTGCCAACAATTAACGATGAGAGGATTACAAAATATGAAAAAACATGTATTATTAGGAGCACTGCTCCTGACTGCAGCACTTTCTGCAAGTATTACCGGCTGTTCTTCTTCCGGTACAAAAGAATCCGGCTCTCCAAAGGTGGAAATCGCTGAGATCCGTGATGAGACCGTGGAACCTGACTTTTCCGGCGCTGATATCGAGGTATATTCCTTAAATGCACCGATCGACTTCGATTATTCCAGTGCGGACACCGACATGATCTTTAAAAAGAAGGACGGAGTATGGCTGGATGCCATGGATTCCGCGATCCCGATCAATCAGGATAAATTTGATGCGATGGCCCGGAACTTCTTAAATCTCCACGCAGTTTCCGAGATCGCGGGTGCAGACGGCAGTGATCTTTCTTCTTACGGGCTGAGCGAACCGGCATATACGGTTACGATCACAGATGGAGAAAAAGGAGCGATCACCATGGATATCGGAAATCAGGACGCCGATGGCAATTATTACCTTTCCGATGAAAAGAAGATCTACACGATAAAGGCTGCCACCGTGGATTCCCTGGTATTCGATTACTCTACACTCGTTGTCCGTGACGGTCTTGATCTTCAGATCTCCCCATCGGATATTCAGAGTGTCTCCATCACAATGGATGGGAAGACAATGACCATCAGCAGCTCCGATACGGAAGCGATGACGAAGATCGCAGACGGGATCAACAACCTCAAGGCATTTGATTATGCGAGCTATCATATCCTGAGTCAGGAACTTACAAATGCAGACCTGACAACGGATACGCGCAACACCTTCCAGGCAGAGCTTACGGTAAACGGAGAGAAGAAATCTCTCACAGTCTATGTCGGAACCTATGCAAATCCGGATCAGACATACCGTTATATCCAGCTTGACGGTTCCAACATGATCATGGTGGTCGACAATAATGTCGTTTTGAATCTTTTAAACGGAATGATCCCGGAAAAAGATCTTCAGTAATGCGGAAGAGACTTGTTTTGCAAAATTTCTGAAAATTTTTCAGGTCAGAAGGCAAGGAAAAGGAGAGAGAAGCTACCTTTTCCTTGCCTTTTTTTCTTGTTTGAGCTATTATAATACATAACTTTGAAAATAAAGGAGAGAAAAACATGAATCGATTACTCGATCTCTTCCTTACGTTTGCCAGAATCGGCGGTCTTACCTTTGGCGGCGGATATGCGATGCTTCCGATCCTCCAGAGAGAAGTCGTTGAGAAAAAAAAATGGACAACGGAAGAAGAACTTATGGACTATTACGCGATCGGACAGTGTACTCCGGGCGTTATCGCGGTAAATACAGCGACTTTCGTCGGTCAGGGACTCGCAGGTCCGATCGGCGGTATTGTTGCAACCCTGGGAGTTGTATTCCCGTCCCTGATCATCATCACGGTCATCGCAGCGTTTATCCAGAACTTCGCACACCTTGCGATCGTCCAGAACGCTTTCGCGGGGATCCGTGTCTGTGTCTGCGTCCTGATCTTCAATGCGGTCGTAAAGCTCTGGAAAAAAGCGGTTGTCGATAAGCCGACACTTGTGATCTGCGTGCTCGTGATTCTCGGCTCCGCGCTGACAGATCTTTCCCCGATCGTATTTGTAATTTTTGCGGCGGTTGTTGGAATTATCCTGAAGAATAAGGAGGTGGCTTCCAAGTGATGATCCTGATCCGATTATTCTTCGAATTTTTCAAAGCCGGACTCTTCGCGATCGGCGGCGGAATGGCGACACTGCCGTTCCTCTATAATATCTCCGACAAGACCGGATGGTTCACTTACGGACAGCTTGCCGATATGGTGGCGATCTCCGAGTCCACACCGGGACCGATGGGCGTCAACATGGCAACCTATGTCGGCTTTACAACGGCCGGACCGGTCGGCGCAGTCATTGCCACACTCGGTCTGATCACACCGTCGATCATCGTGATCCTGATCATTGCCGGCTTCTTAAAGGCATTTAAGACAAACAAATATGTCCAGAACGCCTTTTACGGTCTCCGCCCGGCCTCCACAGGCCTGATCGCGGCGGCAGGACTTTCCGTCCTTTCCCTGGTCCTTCTTCACAAGGACGCCTTCGCGGCGAGCGGAAAGATCACAGACCTGATCAGTATCCGCAGCATCGTCCTTCTCGTGGTGCTCTATTATTTCACCGCGATCTGTAAAAAAACAAAAGGACTTCACCCGGTAGCGTTCATCGCGGCTTCCGCTGTGATCGGGATCGTACTCCGGTTCGGTGGAGTATAAATTTCAGTACATCAGCCTGTGGGGGATCTTCCGCAGGCTTTTTATTTACGCGAACAACGAGCCAAAGTCCGCGCTTGCGCGAGCCCCTGGCGACTGTCGCGATAACAAGGGGAAACCCGCGAAACGTGTTTTTACCCGTTTCCCGAATATATGTTCGATAGAAAACACTTGCAATTCTGGAAGTTTTAAGTGTATAATAGGAAAAGCTGACTACGAAACATGGCCGGAGCAGTTATGCAGCGGCCACGAAAATAAAAATGAAACTGCGGCGGGGAAATGCTCTCTGCCGCAGTTTATGACTTATAATTGGAGGTCTTTACATGGCGAAAGCACAGTATAATGCTGACAGTATCACCGTACTGGAAGGACTGGAGGCAGTCCGCAAACGTCCCGGAATGTACATCGGAGGCGTTGGAACTAAGGGCTTAAACCATTTGATATACGAAATCGTCGACAATGCGGTGGACGAGCACCTGGCCGGATTCTGTACAGAGATCACGGTAACGCTGGAGGCGGACGGATCCTGTACCGTAAAAGACAACGGCCGCGGGATCCCGGTGGAGATGCACAAAAAAGGCGTCTCCGCAGAGCGCGTGGTCCTCTCAACTCTTCACGCGGGCGGAAAATTCGACAATAATTCCTATAAGACCAGCGGCGGACTTCACGGCGTCGGTTCTTCTGTTGTAAACGCTCTGTCGGAACGGATGAAGGTCAAAATTTCCAGAGATGGAAAAGTATATTATGATGAATATGAGAAAGGGCATCCGGTCGTTGAGCTGAAGGACGGTCTTCTTCCGGTGATCGGAAAATCGAAGGAGACGGGAACGGAGATCAACTTTCTGCCGGATCCAACGATCTTTGAGAAGACAAAATTCAAGGCGGAGTGGCTGAAGAGCCGCCTTCATGAATCTGCATACTTAAACCCGAAGCTGATCCTTCACTATGTAAATAAACGTGCGGGCGAAGAGGAAAGCGTAACTTACCATGAGCCTGACGGGATCGTCGCTTATGTCCGTGAACTGAACAACGGAAAAGAACCGATCCATGAGCCGGTATATTTTAAGGGCAGTGTAGACCAGATCGAAGTGGAAGTCGCATTCCAGTTTGTGGACGCCTTTGAGGAGAATATCCTCGGATTCTGCAACAACATCTTTACCCAGGAGGGAGGATCCCACCTGGTGGGCTTTAAGACGAAATTTACCCAGCTGATCAACTCCTACGCGAGGGAGCTCGGCATCTTAAAGGAGAAAGACAGCAACTTTACCGGTGCTGACACGAGAAACGGCATGACGGCCGTTGTCGCCGTAAAACACCCGGATCCGATCTTTGAGGGACAGACAAAGACAAAACTTGCCAGTGCCGATGCGACAAAGGCTGTGTTCACGATGACAGGGGAGGAGCTGGAGCGCTTCTTTGACCGTAACCTTGACACCTTAAAAGCGATCATCGCCTGTGCAGAAAAATCCGCGAAGATCCGGAAAGCGGAGGAGAAAGCAAAGACAAACATGCTCTCCAAGTCAAAGTTCTCCTTCGACAGCAACGGAAAACTTGCAAACTGTGAGAGCCGTGATCCGTCGAAATGTGAGATCTTCATCGTCGAGGGAGATTCCGCCGGCGGTTCTGCAAAGATGGGAAGAAACCGTCAGTTTCAGGCGATCCTGCCGATCCGCGGAAAGATCTTAAACGTGGAAAAGGCATCGATGGACAAGGTTCTGGCAAACGCCGAGATCAAGACGATGATCAACGCGTTCGGCTGCGGATTTTCTGAAGGTTATGGAAATGACTTTGATATCACAAAACTGAAATATGATAAGATCGTCCTGATGACCGATGCCGATGTGGACGGAAGCCATATCGACACCCTGCTCCTGACGTTCCTCTACCGCTTTATGCCGGAGCTGATCTACGACGGTCACGTTTATATCGCGATGCCGCCGCTCTACAAGGTCGTTCCGAAACGCGGGGAAGAGCGCTATCTGTACGATGACAAGGCGTTAGAAGAGTACAGAAGGAGCCATTCCGGTGACTTTACGCTTCAACGCTACAAAGGTCTCGGTGAGATGGACGCGGACCAGCTCTGGGAGACGACTTTAAACCCGGAAAACCGTGTCTTAAAGCGGGTGGAGATCGAAGATGCCCGTATGGCGAGTGAGGTGACGGAGCTTCTGATGGGAAGCGATGTCCCGCCGAGAAAGAAATTTATCTATGATCATGCCGATGAGGCGGAGATCGACGCATAAAAGGAGAAGTTACCATGTCTGAAAAAATATTGCGAACTGAATATTCGGAGGAGATGCAGAAGAGCTATCTGGACTACTCCATGAGCGTCATCACCTCACGAGCGATCCCGGATGCCAGGGACGGTTTAAAGCCGGTACAGCGCCGAGTTCTCTATGATATGAGCGAGCTCCATCTGGACCACGACAAGCCGCACCGGAAATCGGCCCGTATCGTCGGCGATACGATGGGTAAATATCATCCGCACGGTGACAGCTCGATCTATGAGACGTTAGTCGTATTATCCCAGGATTTCAAAAAAGGAATGGCTTTGGTGGATGGTCACGGAAACTTCGGCTCGATCGAAGGTGACGGCGCTGCAGCCATGCGATACACTGAGGCGCGCTTAAAGAAGTTCGCGGAAGAAGTTTATTTAAAAGATCTTGATAAGACCGTGGATTTCGTCTCGAACTACGATGAGACGGAAAAAGAGCCGGAAGTCCTTCCGGTCCGCGTGCCGAACCTTCTCGTAAACGGCGCGGAGGGAATCGCAGTCGGAATGAGCACCAGCATCCCGACCCACAATCTGGGCGAAGTGATCGATGCGGTGAAGGCGTATATCGACAACCGCCTTCTCACCGTAGAAGAACTGATGGAATATATGCCGGGACCGGATTTCCCGACCGGCGGTATTATCGCGAACAAGAGCGATCTTTTACAGATCTATGAAACCGGGACCGGAAAGATCAAGCTCCGCGGAAAGATCGAGGTGGAGCTCGGAAGAAGAAAAGCGGACCGCGACAAGCTCGTGATCACAGAGATCCCGTACACGATGATCGGCGCCGGGATCAACAAACTGCTCGTCGATATCGCCGATCTCGTGGAGACGAGAAAACTCACCGATGTGGTGGACATCTCAAACCAGTCAAACAAAGAAGGCATCCGAATCGTCCTGGAGCTCAAGAAGGACGCCGATGTCAATAAGATCAAGGCGATCCTCTACAAGAAGACGAAGCTGGAGGACACTTACGGCGTCAATATGCTGGCGATCGATGAGGGACGCCCGGAGACAATGAACCTCAAACAGATCTTAAATACGTTCCTGGAATTCCAGTACCGGAATATGACGAAGAAGTACAATGTGCTCCTCGAAAAGGAACTGGAGAAGAAAGAGGTTCAGGAAGGTCTCATTGAGGCCTGCGACGTGATCGACCTGATCATCGCCGTACTCCGCGGCTCAAAGAACATGAAGGACGCGAAGGAATGCCTGATGACGGGAAATACCGAAAAGATCAGATTCCGTGTGCCGGGCTTTGAGGAGGATGCAAAGAATCTTCACTTTACCGAGCGCCAGGCGACTGCGATCCTCGAGATGCGCCTCTATAAGCTGATCGGCCTCGAGATCCTTGCACTCCAGAAAGCGTATAAAGAGACCCTGCGGAAGATCCGGGAATATCAGCATATCCTCTCCAACCAGAAAAACATGGACGTTGTCATCAAGGAAGATCTCGATGCGATCAAAGCAGAGTTCGCAGAGCCGAGAAGAACACTCATCGAGGACGGCGAGGAGATGGTCTATGTGGAGGCGAAGGAAGCGGCGAAGGAAGTGATCTTCGTTATGGACCGCTTCGGCTACTGCAAGACGATGGACCGCTCCATCTATGAGAGAAACCAGGAAACGGTGGACAGCGAGAATGTCCGCGTCCTCCCGGTGATGACAGATGATAAACTCTGCATGTTCTCTGATACCGGAACCATGTATCAGGTGAAAGTCGCCGAGTTCCCTGCACTCAAAATGAAGGATAAGGGAATCCCGATCGAGAATGTCAGCAAATTTGACGGCAAGACGGAGACACTTCTCTTTATGCTTCCGGCTTCCGGCCTTGCAGGGAAAAAGTTCCTGTTCGCGACATCCCAGGCAGCCGTAAAGATCGTTCCCGGTGAGGAATTTATGACGGCAAACAAGACCGTTGTCGCAACGAAGCTCGCCGAAGATGATAAACTTGTGGAGATCCGGGAAATCGGCACGGAAGTCGACGGGGAGCGAGATGTGGTTCTCCAGACTGTGGATGGAATGTTCTTAAAATTCCCGCTCGCGGAGATCCCGGAACTTAAAAAGAACAGCCGCGGCGTTCGCGGGATCCGTCTCGAAAAGGAAGATGCGCTGGAACATGTCTATCTGCCGGATGTCGACGGAACTGCTCACTATAAAGGAAAAGAAGTTGCCCTCGGACGGTTAAAAGCCGCAAAGAGGGATGGAAAAGGGACGAAAGTTCGGTTATAATATAATATATAGGAATAGCATTCGATAAAAAAGGAGGAACTACCATGAACGTACCAACACCTCATATCGCAGCAAAAGAAGGCGAGATCGCACCTTCCATCTTACTTCCGGGCGATCCGCTCCGTGCAAAATTTATCGCTGAGAATTTCCTTGCAGGAGCAAGACAGTTTAATGCCACAAGAAATATGTTCGGTTATACCGGATTTTACCGTGATAAACCTGTTTCCGTCATGGGAACGGGAATGGGATGCCCGTCGATCGGAATTTACACCCACGAGCTCATCGAGGGATACGGAGTAAAGAAACTGATCCGTGTAGGCACGACAGGAGCGATCTCCGAAGATGTTCATATCCGTGATCTCGTGTTCGCCATGGGCGCGTGCACACAGACAAACTATGTGAAGGAATTCGGACTTCCGGGAGACTTCGCTCCGATCGCAGACTTTGGTCTTCTGATCAAGGCAGTCTTCAATGCGGAGCAGGAAAATCTTCCTTACCATGTAGGAAATGTCCTCACATCGGATCTTTTCTATGAGCCGGAAAAGAAAAAGCATGACGGACTCCAGTTCGCCGATATGGGAGTTCTCGCAGTGGAGATGGAGACAGCTGCTCTCTACGCGAACGCTGCCCTCGGAAAAGCGCGGGCACTCTCCATCATGACCGTATCCGATTCCATGGTGACAGGAGAGAAGACGACCGCCGAGGAACGCGAGACTTCCTTTGCAGATATGATCCGCGTAGCGCTTGAGGTCATTTAATGCTTGCATTTTTTGTCATTTTGAGTTAGGATAGACATCAACACGAATGTTGCGTACATGGAGACATATGTCCGTGACGGGTGGAAAAATGGCAAGCCGTCAACTGAAGATGACTGTCAGGCAAAGATGAGGAGATATGTGTGATGGAAAAGAAACTTAGAGTTGGTATCCTTGGAGCAACAGGTATGGTAGGACAGAGATTTATCTCTCTCCTGGAAAACCACCCATGGTTTGAAGTGACGACCGTGGCTGCCAGCCCACGTTCTGCAGGAAAGACATATGAGGAGGCTGTTGGAGGCCGTTGGAAAATGACGACTCCGATGCCGGAAAAAGTAAAAAATTTAGTCGTTATGAATGTAAACGACGTTGATGCCGTATCAAGGACCGTTGATTTCGTATTCAGCGCCGTTGATATGACAAAAGAAGAGATCCGTGCGATCGAGGAAGCTTACGCAAAGACAGAGACACCGGTTGTATCCAACAACAGCGCTCACCGCTGGACACCGGATGTTCCGATGGTGATCCCGGAGATCAACCCGGAGCACTTTGACGTGATCAAATTCCAGAAGCAGAGACTCGGCACAACACGCGGATTCATCGCGGTAAAACCGAACTGCTCGATCCAGAGCTACACTCCGGCCCTCAGTGCATGGAGAGAGTTTGAGCCGTATGAAGTAGTCGCTACTACATACCAGGCGATCTCCGGAGCCGGAAAGACCTTCAAGGACTGGCCTGAGATGGTCGAGAACGTGATCCCGTACATCGGCGGCGAGGAAGAGAAGAGCGAGCAGGAGCCGCTCAGGATCTGGGGCCACTTAGAGGGCGGCGTGATCGTAAAGGCAAAAGAGCCGGTGATCACATGCCAGTGCGTCCGTGTGCCGGTATTAAACGGTCATACAGCTGCTGTATTTGTAAAGTTCAGAAAGAAAGCATCCAAAGAACAGCTCATCGAAAAACTCGTAAACTTCAAGGGACTTCCGCAGGAGTTAGAGCTTCCGAGCGCACCGAAGCAGTTCATCCAGTACATGGAAGAGGACAATCGTCCGCAGGTTAAGCTGGATGTCGATTTCGAGAACGGAATGGGCGTATCCATCGGACGTTTAAGAGAAGATACCGTCTACGACTGGAAGTTCATCGGTCTGTCCCACAATACAGTCCGCGGCGCTGCAGGCGGAGCAGTCCTCTGCGCAGAGCTTCTCACAAAGCAGGGATATATCACAGCAAAATAAAAACAGGGGGCCCGCTTTTTCGCGGGCTCTTTTTACGCAGAGGAGGTATTATCATGTCAGTAACAAAAGAGCATTTTGGGGAGATGCCGGATGGAAGAGAAGTAAGCCTCTACACGATCAAAAATAAAAACGGACTGATGGCATCCGTCACAGATCTGGGGGCTGTCTGGGTCCGCATGATCGTTCCGGACAAAAACGGGGTTATGGACGATGTGATGCTGGGGTTTGACGATGCTGCCGGTTATTTAAAGAACGGTCCGCACTTCGGTTCCGTCGTCGGTCGTATCGCAAACCGCACCGGAAAAGGAAGATTTTCCCTGAACGGGACCGAATACACACTGGCGATCAATAACGGTCCGAATAATCTTCACAGCGGTCTTGATTACTACGACGCAAGACTCTGGAATGCGAAGGAAGAGTCGGAAAACAGCGTCACTTTTACACTCTTAAGTCCGGACGGGGATCAGGGCTATCCGGGAAACGCCATCGTATCCGTCACCTACACGCTGACTGACGAGGATATGCTGACACTGACTTACCGCGTTCTTTCCGATGCGGATACGCCTGTGAACCTGACAAATCACGGATACTTTAACCTTCTTGGAAACAATGGCGGTTCTGTCCTGGAGCACCAGGCGCGGATCCTTGCCGATTTTTATACTCCGTCCGATGAGACGTCGATCCCGACCGGTGAGATTCTTCCGGTAAAGGGAACTCCGATGGACTTTACGGACTTTCATGTGATCGGAGAGCGGATCGATGAAGATTTCGATCAGCTCGTTCAGGGACATGGCTATGATCATAACTGGTGTCTTTCCCACGTTCGCGGTGATTTGGGTCTTTCCGCGCAGATCTTCTCCGAGGAAAGCGGAAGAGCCATGGATGTCTATACGGATCAGCCGGGGGTCCAGTTCTATACGGCAAACTGGCTGGAGCAGGGGAACGGAAAATCAGGTGCTTTCTACCATGCGAGAACTGCTTTCTGCTTTGAGACCCAGAACTTCCCGGATGCAGTCAACAAGCCTCATTTCCCGTCACCGATCGTAAAAGCTGGAAAAGAGTGGAAATCCGTGACAGGATACCATTTCTATATTCATGAGTAAAGGACCAAAAATGAAAAATTTAAATGAACGCAGCGTCAGGATCCTGGCATCACTGGGGCTGATCCTGACGACCATGATCTGGGGTTTTGCCTTCGTTGTGATGAAGAATTCCGTGGATCTGATCCCGCCGACGTATCTTCTGGCGATCCGTTTTTCCATGTCTGCGGTCCTGCTTGCCCTATTATTTCATAAAAATCTGTTCGCAGCGGACCGCCAGACGATCCTCTGCGGCGCGATCCTGGGAATATTTCTCTGCCTATCCTACCAGTTCCAGACTTACGGTCTGAAATACACGACGGCCAGCAAAAACGCCTTTATCACGACCCTGTATGTGATCATTGTACCGTTTCTCTACTGGATCGTCAGCAAAAAGAGACCGACAGGGCGAAATATCGCTGCAGCGTTTATCGCAGTCATCGGTCTCGCACTTTTATCTCTGCAGGGCGACCTCACGATCAATTTCGGAGATTTTCTGACACTGGTGTGCGGTCTGATGTTCGCAGTCCATATGGTATTTATCGACAAATTCACGGAGCACCATGATCCGATCGCACTGACCGTGATCCAGATCCTTGCGGCTGCCATCATCAACTGGATCTGCGCGCCGTTTCTCGACGGATCCTTTGATTTCGCGGTCCTGGCGAATCAGTCTCTGATCGTAGGCCTGCTGTACCTTGCAGTTTTCTCGACGACCGTATCGTATCTCTTACAGAATATCGGTCAGAAATATTTAAGCGCCTCCACATCGGCGATCCTTCTTTCCCTGGAATCTGTGTTTGGGACACTGTTTTCCGTGATCTTCTTAAAGGATGTGCTGACCGGAAAGATGTTAGTCGGATGCGCCCTGATGTTTGCGGCACTAATCCTGTCGGAGCTTCCGCAGAAGAAAAAATAACGATCCTTTCATCCCGAAGAATTGCGGTCCGGGGTGGGAGAGAATAAAATAACTAGGAAAGAGGTTTCATGGGAAAAGCATTATTTATCGCCGAAAAACCGAGCGTTGCCCAGGAATTTGCGAAGGCGTTAAAGGTTTCCGGGAGAAAAGGAGACGGATATATCGAGTCCGATCAGGCGATCGTGACCTGGTGTGTCGGACATCTGGTGACCATGAGTTACCCGGATGCGTATGATCCGGCCCTGAAACGCTGGAGCATGGAAACTCTGCCGTTTCTTCCAAAAACATTCAAATACCAGGTGATCGACGATGTGAAGAAACAATTTACGATCGTGAGCGGGCTCTTAAACCGGGCGGACGTGGACACGATCTATGTCTGCACTGACTCCGGGCGTGAGGGAGAATATATCTACCGCCTGGTGGAGCAGATGGCCGGAGTAAAAGGAAAAAAACGTCGCCGTGTCTGGATCGACTCCCAGACGGAGGAGGAGATCCTACGCGGAGTGAGAGAGGCAAAGGACCTCGCAGAGTATGACAATCTCGCAGCGTCCGCATATCTCAGGGCAAAAGAGGATTACCTCATGGGCATCAATTTTTCCAGGGTGCTCACCCTGAAATACGGTCCGTCCGTGGCGTCCTATCTCCGGGAAAAGCGGGCGGTGCTCTCTGTGGGACGCGTGATGACCTGCGTTCTCGGCATGGTCGTCCGCAGGGAACGGGAAATCCGTGAATTCGTAAAGACTCCGTTCTACCGCGTCATCGGCTCCTTCGATGTCCCGGATCACGAGACAGCAGTCATCGAGGCAGAGTGGAGAGCCGTGGAAGGTTCCCGGTATTTTGGAACACCGGCGCTCTACAAGGAGAATGGATTTAAGGAGAAAAAGACGGCGGAAGAGCTGATCCGGTTCCTGAGTGCCGATCCGATGGAGGGAACACTTCTCGCTTTGGACCGGAAAAAAGAGACGAAAAATCCGCCGCTCTTATACAATCTCGCCGAGATCCAGAACGATTGTTCGAAAATGTTCAAGATCAGTCCGGATGAGACTCTAAAGATCATTCAGGAACTCTACGAGAAAAAGCTGGTGACATACCCGAGAACCGATGCACGAGTCCTCTCCACCGCAGTATCGAAGGAGATCTATAAGAATATCGGCGGTCTCCGGAATTTTGCTCCTCTCGCGGATTTTGCCGCGAAGGCACTTGACAGCGGAACATGGAAGCAGATCGCGAAGACAAAATATGTGAATGATAAACAGATCACTGACCACTATGCGATCATCCCGACCGGTCAGGGATTCGGAGCGTTGCGAAGCCTGAATCCGCTGGCTGCAAAGGTGTATGAGCTGATCGGACGCCGGTTTTTGAGCATTTTTTATCCGCCGGCCGTCTACCAGAAGTTTTCCCTGCGGATCGAAAAACAAGGGGAACAGTTTTTTGCAGCCTACAAGGTCCTCGCGGAAGCGGGATATCTGGAAGTTGCGAATGTCCCGTCAAAAAAGAAGGCGGAAAGCAGCGGTAACAGCAAAGCGGAAAATTCCGGTGTGTCCCAGGATTCCCAGGCGGAGGAGCTGGATCCGGGTCATGATGAAAAAGCAAAGGATCTTCTTGCCATGCTCTCCGGGCTGAAAAAGGGACAGAAATTAAAGCTCCTAAAGCTTGAGATAAAAGAAGGCGAGACTTCCCCGCCAAAGCGCTATACGTCCGGTTCGATGATCCTTGCAATGGAAAACGCAGGCCAGCTCATCGAGGATGAAGATCTGCGCGCCCAGATCAAGGGAAGCGGGATCGGAACAAGCGCCACCCGCGCGGAGATCCTGAAAAAGCTGTTCAACATCAAATATCTGGCGTTGGCAAAGAAGACCCAGGTCATCACGCCGACCCTCCTCGGAGAGATCGTCTTTGATGTCTGTCAGGCATCCATGAGGCAGCTCTTAAA
>OKRR01000060.1_pt1 | contig 108657 bp, 91 predicted proteins | sample 1601211 | NCBI WGS metagenome assembly OKRR01 (sample SAMEA3541525, study PRJEB24748) | human gut metagenome | biome: human gut; feature: human-associated habitat; material: faeces | place: China | collected 2012
CAGACGTTCCCCGATCACCTGACGCATATCTGTGATCGCATCTTTTGTTCCCGAGAGACTGATATTCGCAGATGCTAATGTTGCAGAAAGCTGTGACAGATTTCCATTCGAAGTATCCAATGCCTTTGCGATAGACCCAAGTGCATTGCTGATACCACCAAACGTTGCTGATAATCCTTTGGAAATTGTTCCAAGGGATGCCAGACCATTGCCTGTCACGCTCTGCAGATTTCCCATAGCAGTCTGTCCGCTTGAGATAGCACTCTTCATATCCGGATAAACCGCTGCAAACTGATTTGTTGTTGACGCAGCATTTCCTGATACCGACATCAGAGAATCCAGTAAATTCTCATACACTGCTAATTGAGCGTCAGCTTCCCCTAATTTTCCAATCAGCATATCAATCACATTAGAAGAGCCTGTTTCTTCCTCTAATACCGAGGAATCTAACAATCCGTCAGAAGCTTCCATGCAGCTCTTGATCAGCGTGGAAATAAACTGTGTGTTTACAGTCTGCTGAACTGCTGTTTTTGCCTTATCTGTAATTTTTGGCGCAATAGCATTTTTCTTTTCATTGGTATAATAGGTGATCTCCGGATGTTCCATTTCATCTGCAAGGAAGCTTACCATATCCGCTGTAAAATCTTCCGGCATAATAAGTGCTGCATAATAATCACCACTGTAAACACCGTCGATTGCTTCCTCTGTTGTGTCCGTGAACACCCAGCCGATCGTGGTATTCGCTTCTAACCCTTCGATCACGGTTGCACCCATATTAAATTCTGTGTCGTCAATCGTAATTCCCTTGTCATCTGACGCAACCGCAACTTTAATATTGGATGTTGCATCCGGTCCGTATGGGCTCCAGTTGGATAAAATATTAAACCACGCATATAAACAAGGAAGGATAGATAAACCGATCACCATGACAACCGCTACAACATTTGTTTTTAATCTTTTAAAATCCGACATAAAAATCCGAAAAATGTTCAACATATCTAATCTTCCTTATCCTTCTTTTTGTCTTTTTTCTTTTCTTTCTTCTTATTCTTCTGCTCAGATGCTGTATCCTCGGAAGTCTCCTCCGAACTGCTGTCTTCCTCTACCTCATCCTCTTTTTCCTCTAACAGAGCCTCGTCCGGCATCACTTCTGAATCGCCGAAGTATTTTGCCAGAATTGCACGATCCGCAGCAATCTTACGTTCCATCTCTGCCAGCCTGCTGTCAATGCTGCTGTTTGGCAGTAACGTATCAATTTTTCCGTCTTCTTTAATGCCAAGTTCTGTCAGACGCTCCTGCAGAGTATAGTCCATATATTCCACATAAATCAGGTATCCAGAAATTGTAAACAAGGAAACAATCCAAAGTACTAAGAACACCACCTTTGAACTGTCCATGGAAAACATCAGCATTAAAAATATCAACGGAATCAGAATAACACAGCGGATTCCCCAACGGATTTTCTTCTGATTTCGCAGATGTTCCTGATTCTGATATTCCATGATCCTGCGATAAGATTCTTCATAATTTGTTTCCATTGATCTTCTCCTTACATCATTTTCGTATCTTCCATACGTTCCTCAACGAAGTGGTTCATCTTCATAAACGGTTTTCTCACAAATAAACCAATGATCAGCGCAGCAATTGCAAATACTGCAAGCTGGCTCATATACATCCAGTAATCATTCTCATACATACCGCCAATCGTCTCACGCATCGCATTGATCGCATATGGGAATGGGAAATATTTGTAAATGTTCTGATTAAACTGTGGCAGGATCTCAATCGGATAAGTTCCACTTGAACCTGCGATCTGGATTACCATTACAACGACTACAAACGCTTTTCCGACATCGCCAAAGGAAACGGTCAATGTGTAAATCAGCAGGTTAAATGTGAAGCTTGTAAATGCCGCCACAATGTAAAACATAAATGGTTCCAGACATTGTACTTTAAGGAGATAGAGATCTCCAATGACAACGATTGCTGCCTGTAACTGTCCTAACACAAAGAACAGTAAAAATCTTCCAAAATATCTCTGGTAAGCTTTTGCACCTGCAAACTTCTGGTCTTCCACCTGAACTTTGACCAGGGCGACCAAAATAACTGCACCTACCCAGAGTGCAAGTATTGTATAGAACGGAGTTACCGAAGATCCATAATTTTCAACCGGATATACACGTTCTGTATTGATAGTCACAGGAGCCGCAAAAAATTCGCCCATAACCTCCGGATCTGTCGATAAAATCCGGATAAACTGATCATATTTTTCTCCGTCTTCCACCGCATTTAATTCTGATAAAATTGTATTTAAATCTTCTTTGGCAGAACTGATGATTTCCTTTAGAGTATTAAAGCTTCCATTGGAACTGCTTACGGTATTTCCAAGACTGCTCAATGCCACTCCTGTTCCTGCAAGTCCCTTGTTCATGCTGTTTAACGAAGCAACCATATTATTATAAGCTGCTGAAATGCTTGCTTTCATAGATGCAACATCTGCCTGGAGCTGTTTTTCCACGATTGGCATAACCGCATCGATCAGATTTGCAGCCGCTTTGATCGCAGTGTGATCGCCAGTAATGACATTGTTAAGATCACCCATCTGACTCTGTAAAGCACCCTGCACAGCATTTGTTGTCTGTTCAATACTGTCTAACAATTTAATAAAATCATCTTTATTACTGCTGTCCGGAATCAGATCACTCTGTAAAAGCTGTTTTAACAGTTCAATCTGCTGTGTGGAATTTGATACGTTATTTGCTGCGTTGGCAATTTCTTCCGCTGTCGGGAGTTCTTTTGCCAAAGTGGTATTGACTTCCTGCAAATGTGTATGGATATTCTGATATACCTGATCCATCTGCGACTGTAAAGTCGTGATCGTCTGCTGTGCATCTGTTTTTGCTTTATTTACCTGTGCAACACCGTTATTCAATTTACCGGAAGCACCGGAAACCTCTCCACTTGCAGTTTTCAGATTAGAAGCAAGTGTTGCATTGCAGGACATCAGATTATCAATCGTTACAAGATAGTCATCCAGATTTTTATCAACAGAATCCAGCTTATCAATAATTTTCTTGATATACTGTGTCTTTTGTGCATCATCGGCAAGTTCATTCATGCTTTCCATGACAGTAGCCACTGCAACATTTACAAATTCCTCATTAATGCTTGACTCCAAAGTTCCCTTTGCTGTATCTGTGATCTTCGATGCAATCGGATTTTTCTTTTCATTTTCATAATATGTAACAGAAGGATGTACCAGATCATTGTCTGCAAATCCGTACATGCTCTCACTGAAGTTCTCACCAATGACAATTGCAGCATAATATTCTCCGCTGTAAACACCGTCGATCGCTTCATCTTCGGTTTTCACGAACTGCCAGCCAATCTTGTCGTTCTCTTTCAAATTATCTAAGACCGTGTCACCCATGACAACAAATTCGCCATCACTCTTGGTATATCCCTCATCCACGGAAACAACCGCAACCGGAATCGTTCCTGTATTACTGTATGGATCCCAGTTGGAATAAATATTAAACCATGCATACAGGGACGGAAGTACACAGATTGCAAGTGCGATCAAAAGTGCCAGCTTATTTCGCCATAGTCCTTTCACATCATTCTTGAAAATCCTAAAAATAGTCCTCATTCTCTCGTACTCCTGAAATAAATCTCATTTTTGGTTTCAACATTTTTTAGCACAATTTGTTATTGAAACACATTTTTTCCATAAAACAGATATTATTATAACGTTATTTCATAGATTTTGAAACATACAATTTCCTTTTTTTGTAATTATTTGCTATGTGTTTGTGAAACTCGGATTTGCATATGTAAATTAATTTAAAATGAACAAGAGCAATGAAAACATATAACGTTACTATGCTTTCACTGCTCCTGTCTATTTCCATACTATAATTTCATCCTTCTGCAAGCTGGGCAGCTATCTGTTTTTATTGATAATAAGTAAGATCAAAGTAGGTAATTCCACACGCATCATTTACTTCAAAATCAATGTATTTATTATAATCCTCAGAATTATAGGTATAGCTGTTATACTCATCAGATTCATATACATCTTCGCATTCGCCCATAATACCTACTGCTGTCTGCTCATCTGTTCCGATCATAAGACCGCCACTGACGGACATCACCGGGAATTTATCTACCTGATCAAATCCATAGCAGGTATCTAAAGAAAATGCATAAATCTCACATTCTGTAATGTCTTTTGCTGCATCATCAAGATTCACAAAACCTACTTTTACTGTTACATCCGGATAATCCGGGTTCTCTAACTCAATGGTCTCATAAATCTGATCCCCAGAATTCATCACGTAACCATCTTCGTAACCATAATCCGCTATATCAAACGTCCATCCGTTCGCTGCGATCTCGCTGTATGCAAATGGAAGGGAATACTCATGTCCGTCAAAGAAAAACGACATATCCTCCCATGTTCCGTCCATTGGCTCTGCATCTACAACCGGTCTGTCCTCGGAAGTATCCGGAAGTGTTGCGGCTTCGGAATCATGATTGAAGATGTCCTCAGCCTGATCTCCGTCATCATCTGCTGCATAATAATCGCTTGTCACGCCTGTGTCTATTTTACTGGAGCCACTCGAACTTCCACCGACCAGCGTTGAAACCGTCAATGCAATAATTGTGAAGATCAACATAATTCCAAATAGAATAAGACCCATAAACAACTGTCCTCTTGCCCAGTTTTTTCGGATTGCGTCTTTTGGATTCTTTCCGACCAGCCAGATAATATACATAACAATATTTACAATCGGAATGTTCATCAATAAATAAGTCAGCATCCACTGTCCGACACTCATCTGCGGCACAAGTTCCTGCTGATTTTCCATCCCGGACTGATACTGTGGCTGATTGTTATAGCCATATGTATTTTGCGTACCGCCGTAACTGTTTTGTGTACCTCCATAGTTGTTTTCACTGCCGTATGAATTCTGGGTATTTCCGTATGTGGTCTGCGTTTCACCATATGCAGTCTGGGTGCTTCCGTAAATGTTCTGGCTTGTGCCATATTCATTCTGAGAATTTTCGTTCTGTTCGTTAAAATTATCACTCATAACTCTTTTCTCCTCCTACGTGTATATAACGTTTACAACTTTATCGTAGCAGATTACAAAAGTATATGCAATAGAAAGATTTTACTATGAATCATAAGATACGCTTATAAATCCGTTTTTTCTCTCTGTATCTCATATTCTGGATTCAACAACAAACATTTACTTCTGAAAAAATCTTTTATTTTATCAGAATTATCCGTCTCACAAAATTCAACTAACAATTCCTTAAAATGATCAATTTCATCATATGGAACAGAAAAAATTCCAATATCATTTTCCATCATAATTTTATTGCACATCAACTGTGCCACCCTTTTGTTTCCATCCAGAAACATCTGTGTTCTTGCAACAAAGCAGAACATTTCAAGTGCAGCTTCTAACTTGTCAGTCATTTGATTGATTCGATCCAAGGTTTCAACGATCATTCCTTCATGTGGAAGTACCATGCTCTTTTCATATTCACAATGAATAAAACTTCATCTCGTCTTGTCTGAACCGGTAGATTAGAGAGGATTTTCTCTGTGTTTGGAAAGTTTGTTCCAAGTCCCTCAATTCCTGCACTTTTCCAGATAGAATCAACTAATTGTCGCTTTCCAAGGGAAATAGATAAATTATTCATCATCCTACCTCTATAATAGAAAAGCCATGGGAAAAACCCATAGCTTCTCTAGTAAGTAGAGTAAGTCCACATTTTCAAGGACATATTTCAAGTCCACATTTGATTTGAATGTGGACTTGGTGTGGACTTGATAACCGTGTCGGAAGTCCACATTTATTTTTAACATAAAAAAGAGGACTCTTGGGAAAAATCCAAAAGTCCTCAAAATCCTTATAATTCAATAATTTTATTTAGAATTTACCAGCTTTGTGAGCTTCCTCAACACTTACAGCTACAGCGACAGTAGCACCTACCATTGGGTTATTTCCCATACCGATAAGTCCCATCATCTCTACGTGAGCTGGTACGGAAGAAGATCCTGCGAACTGTGCATCAGAGTGCATACGTCCCATTGTATCTGTCATACCGTAAGAAGCTGGACCTGCAGCCATGTTATCTGGGTGAAGTGTACGTCCTGTACCACCGCCGGATGCTACGGAGAAGTATTTCTTACCCTGCTCGATACATTCTTTCTTGTATGTACCTGCTACTGGATGCTGGAAACGTGTTGGGTTTGTAGAGTTACCTGTGATAGATACACCTACGTTCTCATGATGCATGATAGCAACACCTTCCTGAACATCATCAGCACCGTAACATTTTACAGTTGCACGAAGTCCATCAGAATATGCTTTCTCATATACTACGTTTAATTTTGCTGCTTTGTAATCATACTGTGTCTCAACAAATGTGAATCCGTTGATACGGGAGATGATCTGTGCTGCGTCTTTTCCTAAACCGTTTAAGATAACTCTTAATGGTTTCTGACGTACTTTGTTTGCTTTCTCGGCGATACCGATCGCACCTTCAGCAGCAGCGAAAGACTCATGTCCTGCTAAGAAGCAGAAGCACTCTGTCTCTTCCTCTAATAACATTTTACCAAGGTTACCATGTCCTAAACCTACTTTTCTGTGGTCAGCAACAGAACCTGGAATACAGAATGCCTGAAGACCTTCACCGATTGCTGCAGCAGCATCAGCAGCTCTTGTACATCCTTTTTTAATTGCGATCGCTGCACCTACAGTGTATGCCCAGCAAGCGTTCTCAAAACAGATTGGCTGGATTTTCTTAACCTGCTCGTAAACATCAAGTCCAGCATCTTTTGTAATTTTTTCAGCTTCTTCGATAGAGCTGATACCATAGCTGTTTAATACAGCATTGATCTGGTCAATTCTTCTTTCATATCCTTCAAATAATGCCATTTTCGTTCGTCTCCTTTCCTTACTCTTCTCTTGGGTCGATGATCTTAACAGCATCTGCTACACGACCATACTGTCCTTTTGCTTTTTCCCATGCTGTGTTAGGGTCATCACCTTTTTTGATGAAGTCAGTCATTTTTCCAAGAGAAACGAACTGATATCCGATAACTTCATTGTTCTCGTCAAGGGCGATACCTGTTACATAGCCTTCTGCCATCTCAAGGTAACGAACACCTTTTTCTTTTGTTGCGTACATTGTACCAACCTGGGAACGAAGTCCTTTTCCTAAGTCTTCAAGACCAGCACCGATTGCTAATCCGTCATCAGAGAATGCACTCTGTGTACGTCCGTAAACAATCTGTAAGAATAATTCTCTCATAGCTGTGTTGATCGCATCACAAACTAAGTCTGTATTTAAAGCTTCAAGGATTGTTTTTCCCTGTAAAACTTCTGCTGCCATAGCTGCAGAGTGAGTCATACCGGAACATCCGATTGTCTCAACTAAAGCTTCCTCAATGATACCATTCTTTACATTTAATGAAAGCTTACAGGCACCCTGCTGTGGTGCACACCAGCCTACACCGTGTGTAAATCCTGAGATATCTTCAATTTTTTTAGAGTGAACCCATTTTCCTTCTTCTGGAATTGGAGCTGGTTCATGTTTTGCGCCTTTTGCTACTGGGCACATGTTTTCGACTTCCTTAGTGTAAATCATTTTAAGTCTCCTTTCACATATAAATAGATATGTCATCTGCTAAACATTGTTAGATGCTTAACATACTTCAAACATTTTCGCACATTTTTTTCATTTTCACAAGTAGAAACCATAAAATTTATGTACTTTTTTGTAAAAAGGAAAAACATACCACAAGCAATATATCATTTCGGAATTTTTACTGCTTTTCTACAATTTCATTTTTATTTTTATAAATAGAGTTTGCCGGAACAACGCCACGCACCATGGACAGCGGATAAACATTGCTGTGGCTTCCGATCACAGTACCCGGATTCAGAACGGAATTACATCCTACTTCCACAAAATCACCTAACATTGCACCAAACTTCTTCAAGCCTGTCTCGATTTCTTCCCCGGTTGTCTTATCCTTTACTACTACAAGTGTCTTGTCCGATTTCACATTGGATGTAATAGAACCTGCTCCCATGTGGGATTTATATCCCAGAATAGAATCTCCTACATAATTATAATGCGGGACCTGTACCGAATTGAAAATAATATCGTTTTTCAACTCGGTAGAGTTTCCGACAACAGAGCCTTTTCCGACAATAGCACTTCCTCTTACAAATGCGCAGTGACGAACCTCTGCCTCCTCATCAATGATGAGCGGTCCATTTAAGCAGGCAGTCGGTGCAACCTTTGCACTTTTGGCAACCCAGATATCTTCGCCGCGTTTTTCAAACTTTTCAGGATCTAATGTCGGTCCTAATTTTTTGATAAATTCACTGATTCCTTTTAATGCCTCCCACGGATAAGTAAACTGCTCTAAATATTCTTTCGCAATTGTCTCATTCAGATCATACAAATTACTGATTTTTGCGTTTTCCATTTTTTCTTCCTTCCTGTCTGAAAACTTCCATAAATATTTCACACATTCATCATTCCGTATCTTTATTCTTCCAACACTTCATGATTGCCTGCGCCTTTTCATTATAAACACATAAAACTGATTATTCAAGAAAAAAGAGCCACAGACTTTGCTGTGACTCTCTCTCATTCTTACTGTTCACACATACCTCGTTCCAGTAACTTATCGTTCTTTATTACTTCTGTTCTCTCAATGTGAACTGTCTTACAAGGTTATCAAGTGTTTCAGCCTGTGCTGACAATTCTTCACTGGTAGCAGAAGTTTCCTGTGCCATAGCGGAGTTGGACTGAACAACTTCGGAAATCTGGTTGACTCCCTGCTCTGCCTGCTCCATAGCCGTTGCCTGAGACTGTGAGTTTTCACTTAAGGACTTGGATGTATCTGCAATATCATTAATTCCTTTGATCACTTCGTCTAATGTCTCTGAAACCAAAGCAACCGCTTTATTTCCTTCTTCGACGTCATGGATAGAACCCTCGATCAGTTCTCTTGTGGAAACTGCCGAAGCCGCACTCTGTTCTGCAAGTTTACGGATCTGGTCAGCAACAACTGCAAATCCCTTTCCTGCCTCACCTGCACGTGCTGCCTCGATGGAAGCATTCAAAGATAACAGGTTTGTCTGGCTTGCGATATCCTCCAGTTCGGAAATGATATTCTCAATCTTCATGGAAGACTCGCTGATACGCTGCATAGCTTCCACCATTGCGTGCATCTGCTCACGGCTGTGATCCGCATCATCTGCATATTTTCTTGCATCAGCATGGGACTTTTGAAGATTCTCTGCTGTGTGTTCTACGTTGGCAGTGATATCAGCAATGGTTGCCTGAAGCTCTTCGACTGCCCCGGCCTGTTCCGTAGCGCCTTCTGCCAGAGACTGTGCAGCCTCTGCCATATTGCCGGAACCTAAGGATACCTGTTCTGCCGTCTCCTCTACCTGACGGAGAGATTCATTGATCTTGCGGTTCATGTTGCGTAATCCGACAAGAAGATCATTGAATTTTCCGGTGTATATTTCTTCATGCTCTGTTGCGATAGCAAAATTACCATCTGCCATCTCATTTAAGAGTTTTCCGCTGTCAGAGATGATCATATTCAGCTTATCCGCCATCTGTCTTGCTGTCTCGATCATTTCTGCAACTTCGTCCTTCGCATCATGCTCTGGGAATTCACTGTCAAGATCCCCTTCCGCAAATGTTTTCAGACGTTCTGATATAGCTGTCAGTGGTTTTGAAATTCCGTCTGCGATCTGATTTCCAAATCTTCTGCCAATCATAATGGAAAGAATTATCACTGCGATTATAATGATCACAACAATAATCTCCATCACTGCCAGAATTGATTCTGTCTGATCCCCTTTCTGGACACAGATATCCATCAGATTCTTCAGATCATTGTAAACAGTCTCATACAGTGGCTTGAGTTCTTTAGTTGCCCTATCCTGTGCTTCCTTGCTGCTGGCTTCATCTGTCGTGGCTCCGGTTTCGATCATTTCATCAGAAAGTTCCCAATATCCATCAAGATCAGCAAGAATCTGATTATACGCATCTCTTGTGGCTTTTGTCACCATGCTCTTTTCAATCTCGGCAAGGTATGTATTAAATGAATCCTGTTTTACGTAATAATCCTCTTTTAATTCTTTGATAATACCTTCCTCATCATAACCGATTGCACCCCTCAGATCACTCCGCGCATCTGCAAACACTGTCATTGCCTTCCCGATATCTCCCTGGGAGAATCCATAATTTGTAAGTGCATTGTTATACATCCTTGTCATAATTAATAGCGCACCGATTCCTACGATTGCCGATATACTTGCAATAAAAACAACCTGCAGGTAACTCTTAGACAGCTTTTCGCGAATTTTTAAATCCTGGCCCTTTTTCATCCTCATGTCTCCTTCGTATTTATTTTTGTACGCACATATCTCAATGTACCGTACCATTGTATATAAGCATAACCCTGTACCCGACAAAAATCAATAAATTTTGTCAAATTTTTTACATTTTATTTACGCTTCAAACATAGTTTGTTTTTCCTGATTCTGTGCGCTTTCAGCTGGCTTTGCATTTTCCAACACCACGTTTTCTCCCGGATTGTCAAAATCAAAACTGATCCTGTCGTCCTCAAATTTCAGGCAGGTATCAAACACATTCCCCGCTTTTGAAGTAAATCCGGTTATTTTTTTCTTTGTCTTTCCGGTCTCAAAAAGCTCCTGCATCGTCGCTTCATCTAACGTAACTTTTGCAACTGTATGTGCTGCCTTAAACCCACATTCACATTCATAATACCATTGGGACTTCTTCATAAACTGTCCGCATTTCGGACATCTTAATGTCGTGTCGACCGGTTTTGGTTTTTCCGGGAAATCGAACGTCACCGTTCCCTCCGGTGTGAGTTTCAGCGGTGCGTCAAACATCATGCCAGTCTTTGCGACAAAGCCTTTGATCACTTCTGTTTTTCCACGAAGGAGAAGTTCTTTGACCTGGGCTTCTTTTAATTTTACCCCGGCGATTTTTCCAATGGCAAATTTGCAGCTCTCCGGATCATCTTTCGAGTAGTTCGCACATCCATAGCCAAATGGTGTCTGGATGATCTCGCCACCACAGATCGGACATTTCACATCTTTGATCTTCACCGGCTCTAAATCCGTAAAATCAAATTTTAAACCTGTGACTTTGCCACCCTCATCGCGGTTTAATGCCACTCTTGCGTCAAACTTTTTCCCGGTTTTCGACTTAAAACCGCGGATTGTTCCGGTTCTTCCGTTTGTGAGCAATTCTTTTACCTGTGATTCTGTCAGGGATTTTTCTGCCATTTTACCGATAGAAAAACGACAGCTCTCCGGATCATCTTTCGAATAATTCGCACATCCGAATCCAAACGGTGTCTGCACGATCTCTCCTCCGCAGAGCGGACAGACCACATCTTTTACTTTTTTTGCCTCGACATGTTCAAAATCGAATTTAATGACTGTTTTGCCATTTTCGTCCTTCTCCATACAGAGGCAGGCATCGAATTTTTTCCCGGTCTTGGACTTAAAACCGCGGATTGTCTCTGTCCTTCCGTTCGTGATCAGCTCGGTAAGCTGGGATACATTCAGACTTTTCTCTGCAATTTTTCCCACTGAGAAATCGCAGCCGTCTTCTTTTTCCCGGTCAAAATGAATGCATCGGAACCCATAAGCAGTCGCTGCAATATCTCCGCCGCACGACGGGCACTTGATTCCTTCCACGATCTGTGGCTCATTTGCTGAGAAATCAAACGTGATATTCACTCTGCCTTCCTCGTCCTTTTGCAAAACCAGTGACGCTGGGAATTTTTTCTTAGACTTTGCGACAAAGCCTTCCAGAACATCCGTTCTCCCTTTTGTGATCAGATCTTTAAATTCCTCCTCGGAAAGATCACGCCCTGCAATCGCTCCGACGGAAAATTTACATCCGGTTCCGTCCTTTTTATAATTGCCGCACCCGTAGCCAAATGGTGTTGTTTCCAACTCGCCTCCGCACACAGGACAGGCGATTCCAAGTTTTTTCTTCGCTGCGATCCCTCTTGCACCTTTCCCGGTCAGAGGCTGGATCTGTGCCACAAGCTGTGCGGTCAGGTTCCGCTCCACCATGTTTAAGGTTTCTTTCCGGATAAAATCTTCGAGTTTTTCCCGGTAATCTTCCATTACAACGGTTCCGCGCGTGATACCGTCTAATCCTTTTTCCCACGAAGCTGTCATTTTCGGATTCAAAAGAGCCGGAACTGTCATATTGACGACTTCATAAACCATTTCACCGAGTACTTCAGGGGATAATATCTGTGATTTTTTATTCAGATGAAGATAGCCGATGCGCACCAGTTTCTTGATGATCTCCGCACGGGTCGCGGAAGTTCCGATTCCGGAACCTTTGATCTGCGCACGCAGTTCCTCATCCTCGATAAGCTGTCCGGCATTTTCCATTGCAAGTACCATGGAACCTGATGTGTAGCGCTTCGGCGGCTTGGTGCTTCCCTCTTTTAGAGAATAACCATTGACCGGCAGTTCCTGCCCCTTAGTCAACTGATCTGCCAGTTCCAGAAGCCCCTGACTATCCGTCTCCTCATTATCCTCTTTGTTGCTGCCTTCTTTTTCTTCTTCCTGTTTTCTTCCTGCAATCTCTAAAAATCCCGGCGCCTTTAATGCTTTCGCCCCGGCAAAAAGTTTTTCCTCACCGACAGCTATCACAAGTTTTACGGTCTGGTATTCCGCCGCCGGATAAAAAATACTTAAGAAACGGCGCACAATCAGATCATACACGCTTCTCTGTAACTCATTTAACGAGCGCAGCTCTGTGAGCTGTCCGGTCGGAATGATCGCATAATGATCCGTGATCTTCGAATCATCCGTATACTGCGTTTTTGCAATATTATAATGAAGTCCTTCCTTCATGATACGTTCCACGTACCCCTGCACCGGTTCATAACCTTTTAACCGGCTCACATTTTTGCCGATCTCTTTTGCCACTGCCGTTGAGAGAACACGCGCATCCGTTCTCGGATAGGTCGTCAGCTTCTTCTCGTAGAGATCCTGTGCAGCCTGTAGCGTCTCATCCGGGCTGATCTTAAAACGTTTCGAACACTCCGCCTGCAATTCTGCGAGGTTAAAAAGAAGCGGTGCTTTCTTTCTGGAAGTTCCACGCTCAATGGATTCCACGACCGCAGTTTTTCCGGTAAGTTCCTGTATTAAGTTCTCCGCGGACTCCTGTTTTTTGAATCCGTTTTCCTTATATAATAATGGAGATTCAAAATACTTCGAACCCTCTACCGCTTTCCACTCTGCCTCGATATTCGCATCGGTAAAATTTCCGACCACACGATAAAACGGTGTCTCCACAAAATTACGGATCTCGCGCTCGCGGATCACGACCATACCGAGCACACAGGTCATGACACGTCCGACTGCGATTGCCGTGTAGCTTCTCGTTCCAGCCGCATCATTCAAAAGATTTCCATATTTCACAGACATTGCACGGGAAAAATTGATTCCCATCGCGTAATCCTCAATGGTCCTCATAATGCCGGATTTTCCGAGGTTTGCATAATCCGACATCGGCTTTGCTTCCCGGATACCGCGTTTGATCTCCTCCTCTGTCTGGGAATCAATCCAGACACGAAGCTCCTTCATTCCTTCACGGACACCGCCATACATACGGATATTTTCCTCAATGGTCTGTCCTTCTTTTCCGGCATCGCCTGCCCAGTATACCGTGTCAATATCTTCGCGGTGCAGCATCTTATGTACCACATCGTACTGTCTGCTGACTGCCGGAATTACATCATATTTATAGTCTTTCGGAAGAAAAGGGAGATCCTCTAACTTCCATTTTTTATACTTCTCATCATATACCTCCGGGTAGACCATCTCGACAAGATGACCTACACACCAGGTAATGACGTAATCACTGTTTTCTATGTATCCGTCATTTCTGCCCGATACACCAAGAATCCGCGCAAACTCCTGCGCGACGCTTGGTTTCTCCGTTATTATTAATGACTTTGCCAAAAAATATTTCCTCCAACTTCTGTACTTCTCACACTTTTCGCAGATAATTTTGCCATTATCGCAGTGTCTTTTTTATAATTCGTTCATATCAACCAGAATATAGCGGCTGTCCTCCTCTGCAAGTTTTTGGATTTCTTCCGAAAAACCTCTTGCAGAAAACAGGAAAAAATATTTTGCATCAATTTTTGCCATTTTCATGTTTCTTAACAATTCCTGCTGCATCTCCACCGTAAATTCCGGCTGATTCCAGTTACAGTATCCCACAATGTTCTCGCGTACAGCGTTTTGTGCGATAATGTCGATATTTCCTTCTTTTCCGATCCAGGTTCCCATTTTGCTGATCTGCATTGGCAGTTTGCCGACCAGATTCAAAAGCCCTACATATTCCATACACACTTCTTTGAAATAGCGTTCCAGATATTCATCAATTCCCGGTGCAATATAAGCATCATAAAACTGTTCCGGGCTTGTCATATAAAGTTCCGAAAGATGTGGATACACGAAACGGAACCAGAAATTCACATAATTATCCTGAATACGGTAAACTCCTTTTTTAGCATTCTCCCAGCCACCGGTCTCAAAGGAAGTCTGCTTCTCCACAATATGAAAAGTGCCGAGATTTTTCATGTATACACTGATTTTTGCACGCGAATATCCCGTCTTTAAATAAAGTTCATTCAGCTTGTCATAGCCGCTTGCAATATAGTAAAGGATTGTCTCATACACAGAAAGTTCCCGCAGTTCCGCTGCGATTAGCTGCTCTGCCGCACGGTGCATATAGCCATTCCGGTTTAAAATATTCCGGCAGATATTCGTTTTCAGATCAACACGCTGATCCCAGTGATTGATATAACCTGCCACGCCACCAATCACACCATACGTCCGGATGCAGTCACTGACCTGATACTGTGGAAATGCACGCACCACTTCAAGGAAATTCAACGGATTGATCTTAATTTTTCCGTCAAGTCTTTTGAGCTGTTCCCCGAATACACCGGACATTTCCTGTTCCACCCAGGCAACTGAGGAGCTGCATAAAAGGATCAGAACCGGTCCCGGATACAGACGTTTCATTTTCAGCTTTTCAATGCTTTCCAGAAAAGATGCATCCTTTTTGGCGATCAGCTGAAACTCGTCGATCACAACGACAAGCTTTGATGCATCCCCGCTTTTGATCCGGTTAAAAAATTCGTCATAGCTATGCTTTGTAATATTCGCTGAAAACTTCCTCCGGATCTCTGTTTCTATCTGCTTTTTCTGCTCCTGCTCCGAAGCCTGTCTGCTGCGGTAATAGAAATATTTCTTATTTGCAAGAAACGCTTTCAATAACTGCTCTTTTTCCGAATCAGTCCGTCCATATAACACGTAAAGCTGATTTCCACTCTTTTCATAAATCGTCTCAAGTTCTTTTAAAATGGATGTCTTCGCTACCATAAGAAACCTCCCATTTTTCTTAAGTATATTTTCCCTCAATATACGAAAAATTATATCATTTTTTAACTTTTCCGACAATAGGTTTCTTTCCGTTCTCATTGCAACAGCAAAAAAGACTGAAACAACCTTTTTCATTGTTTCAGCCTCTTTTACTGTAAATCATGCATTTTCTCTGCAATTATTTCTTTGTAATATAACCCTGTGCTTTTAATAACTCTGCGCAAAGGACAGCTCCACCTGCTGCACCTCTGACGGTATTGTGGGATAAGCCAACAAATTTCCAGTCATAAACAGTGTCTTCTCTCAGACGTCCAACGGAGATTCCCATTCCGTTCTCAAAGTTGACATCCAGAGCAACCTGTGGTCTGTTGTCTTCCTCTAAGTACTGGATGAACTGCTTTGGAGCACTTGGAAGATTTAACTCCTGTGGAACTCCTTTGTAACTTGTCAATGCCTCGATCAACTGCTCTTTTGTCGGGTTCTTTTTGAATTTTACAAATACAGCTGCGGTATGTCCGTTCAGTACCGGAACACGGATACACTGACAGGTAATAACAGGGGAAGTTGCTGGAACGATCTCCTTCTTCTCATCATCAATGTGTCCCCAGATTCTAAGCGGCTCTTTCTCGGATTTTTCTTCCTCACCGCCAATATATGGAATGATATTTCCAACCATTTCCGGCCAGTCTTTGAATGTCTTGCCTGCTCCGGAAATTGCCTGATAGGTTGTTGCCACTACTTCATATGGTTCGAACTCTTTCCATGCAGTAAGAACCGGTGCATAAGACTGAATGGAGCAGTTTGGTTTTACAGCAACAAAACCACGCTTTGTGCCAAGTCTTTCCTTCTGGTATTTGATTACTTCCATATGCTCCGGGTTGATCTCTGGAACTACCATTGGTACATCCGGTGTCCATCTGTGTGCACTGTTGTTAGAAACAACCGGTGTCTCTGTCTTCGCGTATTCTTCCTCGATCTTTTTGATCTCTTCTTTTGTCATATCAACAGCGGAGAAAACAAAATCAACTTCTGCTGCAACTTTCTCTACCTCATTAACGTTCATGACAACAATCTTTTTTACCGCTTCCGGCATTGGTGTATCCATTTTCCAACGATCACCAACTGCATCTTCATATGTTTTACCGGCACTTCTTGGGCTGGCTGCGATCGTTGTCACCTCAAACCACGGATGATTCTCCAACAGAGAGATGAATCTCTGTCCTACCATACCTGTTCCACCAAGAATACCTACTTTTAACTTCTCACTCATTGCCTAATCTCCTCGTCTTTCCCTGTTCGTTCGGAGAACCGTCCCTGTTACCGGCTCTTTCCATTCCTGACAATCGAATGTCTGCGGATCGTACGGCTCATTGTTTGTCCGTCTATCGCGAACAACTGTCGTTATAGTGAATATATTATGCTATTTTTCTCAAAAAAGCAATGGTTTATTTTGTAAAAAAATGTCAGTTTTCCATGTATTCTTTGTGCATTTTTTACAATAACGTTTTACCGTGTTAAAGTTTATTTCTTCCAGTCCTCTGCAAGATATGCTTTTTCTGCTTCAATAACTTTCTCCATAGCAGCTTTTCCCGGAGCACCAATGGTCAGGCGGTTATTCACGCATGTCTCCATGGAAATCTCTTCATATATATCTTCCTCAAATACCGGACAGATAGCCTTTAACTCGTCTAAACTCATATCGTCAATCGCAATGCCACGCTCAATACAGTAAAGAACGATTTTTCCGATAATACCATGCGCGTCACGGAATGGAACGCCATGTTTTACAAGATAATCTGCCGCATCAGTCGCATTGGTAAATCCGTTGTTTGCGGACAGACGCATTTTGCCTTTATTGAACTTCATTGTGGCAAGCATTCCGGTAAATAATGCGATACATCCTTTTACCGTATCCATGGCGTCAAATGATAACTCTTTATCCTCCTGCATATCTTTATTATACGCAAGCGGGATTCCTTTCATTGTGGTAAGAAGCGACATTAACGCACCATAAACACGTCCGGTCTTACCGCGCACAAGCTCTGCGATATCCGGGTTTTTCTTCTGTGGCATGATACTGCTTCCTGTGCTATAGGCATCGTCGATCTCCACAAACTGATATTCATTGGAGTTCCAGATAATGATTTCCTCGGAAAATCTGCTCAAATGCATCATAATGGTTGCGCAGGCAGATAAAAACTCGATCAGATAATCACGGTCTGAAACGCCGTCCATACTGTTTAAGGTCGGTCCATAAAATCCAAGCAGCTCCGCGGTATATTCCCGGTCTAACGGATAGGTGGTTCCTGCTAACGCGCCGGAACCAAGCGGACAGTAATTCATTCTCTCATAAATATCGTGCAGTCTTAAGCGGTCACGCTTGAACATCTCAAAATAAGCTCCCATATGGTGTGCTAATGTGATTGGCTGTGCTTTCTGCAAATGGGTAAATCCCGGCATGATCGTCTCTGTATTCGCTTCCATGATCTTTAAGATCGTCTCTAATAATTCTTTTAAAAGATCATCTGTATGCAGCAGTTCATCTCTTGTATACAATCTCATATCAAGTGCTACCTGATCGTTACGGCTTCTTCCGGTATGCAGTTTTTTCCCGGTATCGCCGAGGCGGTCAATGAGGTTTGCCTCCACAAAACTGTGAATATCCTCATACTCGGATGTGATCTCTAACTTTCCGCTCTCCACTTCCTCACGGATCTCTTTTAAGGTGCGGACAATATCGTCTCTCTCCTGCTCTGTTAAAATTCCCTGTTTTGCAAGCATTGTCACATGTGCAATGCTGCCCTCGATATCCTGTTTATAAAATTTCTGGTCAAATGTAATAGACGCATTAAAGTTATAGACTAACTGGTCTGTCTCCTTTGTAAAGCGTCCTCCCCACAACTGTGCCATGGTGTTTTCCTCCTTATGATAAAGTTTTTTCCTGATTCTTTTCTGCGATCTCCCTGTCCCTCTGATTTTTTGAAAAAACACATCCGCAGTAATACTGCCGGTACATACCGTATTGTTCGGATAGTTCCACAGAACGCTTATATCCATTCTTCTTCTTAAAATCAGAGTTCAGATAGGCTATTCCGTATTCGGCTGCCAGGGCATCCCCTATCTCATTTAATTTTTCTGCATTTTTCAAAGGGCTGATTGATAATGTTGTCGTAAAATAATCCATCTGCATGTTCTTTGCAAGCTCTGCCGATTCCCGCAGTCTCAATTCGTAGCAGTGGAAGCAGCGCTCCCCGCCCTCCGGACATTCCTCTAACCCTTTTGCCATCTCATAAAAGCGCTCTTTCTCATAAGCTCCTTCCACAAAAGAAATCGGATATTTTGCCGGAAGTCTTTCGATAAACCTCTGCTGCTCTTTTACCCGCTTTTCATATTCTTCCTCTGGATAAATATTCGGATTATAGTAAAAAACAGTGATTTTGAAATAATTCGAAAGATATTCTAAGCAGTAGGAACTGCACGGCGCACAGCAACTGTGCAATAACAGCGTCGGCACGCGGTTTTCCCGCTCGTTTTTTTCAATGGTCTGTTCTAAAACTTTTTGATAATTTACCTTGTTCATATTAACGAATTTTACTTTAAAGTGCAAGCTAAAAGCTGTTTTGCTTTTTCCTCCCATGTATATTTATACTTAAATTCTGTATAAGCATTGTTCTGAATCTCCCTGCAGAGTGCACGGTTTGAAAGAAGTTCCGCCGCATAATCTGACAATGTGTGAATGTCTTTTAACGAGTACATTAAGACGTGCTCCCTATCCTTTAATATGCGGTCAAGATATGGGTTTTTGTCTGTTAAGACGACACAGTGATTTGCCATGCCCGCAAAAATACGGTCGTGCGCCCCATGATTAAAAAATGGCGAAACATTCAGCATCACATCCGCATGCGCGATTTTTTCAAAAGACAATCCAAAAACTACCGGTTTTTCTCTCGTCACATAAGCTTCGTTGCATCTTTCATACTTTTCCCATCCCTCGCCGACTAAGCGCACCGGGATTTTGGCTCTCACCAGTTCATCCACCGCCGCCTTGCGGAAATAATCGCGGATAAATGCATCCACCGGATACATGGCATTCATAAGTAATGCAAACTGATCGTCTGGCAGCTCCTCTCCATGCGCTTTTAAAAGCTCTCGGAATCCCGCCTCCATCGGAAGAACTGGATCTTCGATGCGCATTTCGATCAATTCCTTCATATATGTTTTCAAAGGCTCCGGAGAGAGACTGACCATTTCATAAATACTGTCCGGATCATCATAGGTTCCCATAAAAAGAACAGTGTCTGTCTCCGTCTTTCCGCCTCCGGTTACTGCCTCTGCTGCCCCAAGCGGCATGGTAAGTGTCTGCTTTACCCTGGGATAATACCGCTTTACATACGCCTCCTGCGCCTCATCCAAAAAAATCCCATTGAGATTTTTCAGATTGGCATTCAGACAATTGTAATGGAACAACGGATGATCCAGAATGTAATCAAAAAACGGACCGTCTATCTTATCTAAAACCGGCGTTCCGTCCTCCTCCACCATCCTTGTGATCGTGGAATTAAAATCTAACAGCAGACGGTATTTTTTCCCATAAAGCGGCTTAAAAACAGCATCGAGATCATCCTGCTCATCAAATTCACAGACGCTCACGTCAAATCCCAGTTTTTCAAAAGCATCTGCCATCTGGTTTGCAAAAAAGCTGCTCGACTGATAGCAGATTTCTCTGGAACTGAAAACTATGATTTTTTCTTTTTCCTGCATAGTGTATTCCTTTTTCAGAAAAAGGCTGCCGCCGGGAAATCACTTCCACAATGCAGCAGCCTTGCTTCTTCTACTCTCTGATAAATTTTAATGATAAAATTCCAACCACATAAACCAATGCAGCTAATACCATAAATACGAGTTTTCCGCAGATTGCTCCAGCTATGATCTGAACTAATACAACCAGACCATGCAGCCAGATTGGTACATCATGCAGACATACTGCCATTGCCGCTTCTAACACAACGATCAGACAAACCGGAACGACCGGGATCTTAAGTGCAAGAATACTCACCAGAATTGCCGCAAGAGCAATTACGATCACTCCAAAAAGGAGCAGATACTGTTTATTATCCTCATAAAAAGCAAGTACCGGATTCTGCTGCCTGTGTCTGAACTTCTTCTTGGACTTCTTCGCATCCGTGCGTCTGAAATCCTCCACTACAACATTCTCCTGCTTATTCTCATTCTCTGCCATTTAAAAAACCTCCAAAATATTACGAAACAGAATGTTTCCGTTTCTTACTGATCACTCAAAACATAAATGTGAACTCATTATAACAATTCCATTTCAAAAGAACAAGTAATTGTGGAAATATTCTTTTTTTTCCTATATAATGACTTAGACTTCATACACTTCTATACAGCAGCCTAATACGTGCCACGCTGTTAATAAAGTGAATGATGATATTTTGAAATAAAGAAGGTACTTAAATATGAACAATACAAACTGGGTTTCCGTGTGGGGAAATGCGGTATCAATCGCCGAACATCATCCGGAAGCCTATGCAAAAGACATTACATTACGTTATCCTGTATATATTCCTTTTGACGGAGATGCACTCCGTTTCACACTTGACAATTATTGTGGAAAGGAAGCTGTCACGATCACCAAAGCCACAGTTGCAGTCGCTGCTTCTCCTGTCTATGAAAAAATGACACTGTCCTGCCCATGTAAAAATGAGACACTCTGTGACATCACTTTTTCCAGAAATGAATCTGTGACGATCGGCGCACATCAGACTGCTCTCAGTGATCCAATTGCTTTTCCTGTCAAAAGGGGAATGACACTCTCGATCAGTCTTTATTTTGCTGATTTTACCTTAATGCAGTCCGCTGTTCTTGTGACCGGACCACTTTCCAAAGGATTTTTCTCCCTTGGAGATCAGACGCATGCTAAAAGTCTGCCGATGAATGATACAAAGACTACAAACTGGTTTTATTTTCTGAGTAACATCGAACTGATGACTTCCGAAGAAAACCATACGGTCATCTGCTATGGAGATTCAATCACCGCTGGTGCATGGCCGGATTACCTCACACTTCTGGCAAGGCAAAACCCGGACAACCACACGGCATTTATCAGACGTGCAACCAGCGGTTCCCGCGTACTGCGCCAGTATGAGTGCATTACCTATGATTCCTATGGGTTAAAGGGGATAAACCGCTTTCCACATGAGATTCCGACTACCGGGGCTGATACCGTGATTATCCAACAGGGAATTAACGACATTATCCATCCGGTCGGCATTGAAACAAATCCGTTCCGCCCGATGAGTGACCTGCCGACTGCAAAGGAACTGATTGACGGTTACCGCTATTACACAGAGGAAGCGAAGAAATTACATTTAAAAGTCTACATGGGTACGCTTCTTCCAATCTTCGGCTGGCGCACTTATGCGACCTTCCGCGATGATCTGCGCAATGAGTTGAATGCGTGGATTCGCTCCACAAAGGAAATCGACGGATGTATCGACTTTGATCTGGCACTGCGCGGAAGCGAGAATCCATCCGCATTCCGGGAAGGATTCGACAGTGGGGATCATCTGCATCCAAGCAGTAAAGCCTATCAGGCGATGGCAGAATGTGCTTATGAGGTTTTGCAGCGGTAAATGCGTGGAATACTTTACATTTTGTGAATGCGATTTTGAACAGATACAGAAAACAGAAAACAGAAAACCCAGTAAATCAAGAAGCCTTGATTTTACTGGGTTTTCTCAATTAAGCCAATAAGGGGACTCGAACCCCTGACCCACGCATTACGAATGCGTTGCTCTACCAACTGAGCCATATTGGCATGACGAATCAGTCACGAAGACTATTATATCGGATTCTGAAAAAAATGCAACTCTTTTTTTCAGAAATTTATAATAAATTTAACACGAACACTATTGACATTTTATCATTTCATTATAAAATGTTTTGTAGTTTGTTTATTATTAGTAAACTTTTTGTAACCATTCAGTATTTTTTTAGGATTGGAGGCATGCGGTATGGATATTGGAAAACGAATGAAAGAACTTCGCATTCAATATGGACTGACACAGCAGGAACTTGCCGACCGTTCGGAGCTTACCAAGGGATTTATCTCCCAGCTGGAACGCAACCAGAACACGCCGTCGATTGGAACACTGCTCGATATCATTCAGTGTCTCGGAACAACACCGGCAGAATTTTTTACCGATGAAGAACCGGAACAGATCGTATTTAAAAATGAAGACTTTTTCACGAAGGTGAATGAAGACAAGCATAATATCATTGAATGGGTGGTTCCGAATGCCCAGAAGGATTCCATGGAACCCGTAAAACTCACGTTAAACGCCGGCGGTTCTTCTGATATTATGCTGCCCCATTCCGGTGAAGAATTTGGTTACGTCATCAAAGGAACGGTCAAAGTATTTTACGGTGGAAAAAGCCATATGGTACATGCCGGAGAATCTTTTTATTTTAAAGCCGACAAAAAACATTACATAGAAAATCCCGGCACACGTGATGCCATTTTGATCTGGGTATCTACTCCGCCCAGCTTTTAAAATACGCTCAGAGGAATTGAGAAAGGAATCATGTCATGAGTAAAAAGTTAATCAATTTTGTCGATATTTCCAAATCTTACGGAAACAATCTGGTACTCGACGAATTAAACCTATATATCCGCGAGAACGAATTTATCACACTGCTCGGTCCTTCCGGATGCGGAAAAACAACGACGCTCCGTATCTTAGGCGGTTTTGAAACACCGGACAAAGGACAGGTGATCTTTGACGGAACAGACATCACAAACCTGCCTCCAAACAAAAGAAATCTGAATACTGTTTTCCAGAAATACGCTTTATTCCCACATATGTCGATTGCAGAAAATATCGCATTCGGATTAAAGATCAATAAAAAAAGCAAAGAATATATCAACGATAAAATCAAATATGCATTAAAATTAGTCAATCTTGACGGTTTTGAGAATCGTTCCATCGACTCCTTAAGCGGTGGTCAGCAGCAGCGAATTGCCATTGCCCGCGCGATCGTCAACGAACCGAAGGTTCTTCTCTTAGATGAGCCGCTCGGCGCGCTCGATTTAAAACTGCGTCAGGATATGCAGTATGAGCTGATCCGTCTGAAAAATGAACTTGGCATTACCTTCGTCTATGTCACACATGACCAGGAAGAAGCGCTTACCATGTCCGACACGATCGTTGTTATGAACCAGGGCTATATCCAGCAGATTGGTACGCCGGAGATGATCTACAATGAACCGACCAATGCGTTTGTTGCCGACTTTATCGGCGACAGCAACATCATTGACGGTGTCATGATCCAGGATAAGGTCGTTGAGATCCTTGGGGTTAAGATTCCATGTGTGGATGAAGGCTTTGGAAACAACACTCCTGTCGACGTTGTCATCCGTCCGGAAGATATTGAGATCGTCGAACCGGAAAAAGGATTTATGGAGGGTGATATCACCTCTGTGATTTTCAAAGGTGTTCATTATGAAATTGAGATCATGGCAAATGGTTTCGAGTGGCTGGTTCACACCACACTGCTCCACAATGTAGGCGAACATGTTGGAATCAACGTCATTCCTTTCAATATCCAGATCATGAACAAACCGGAATCTGAGGATGAGGAGGCCGTAGAGATCGATGCGTAAATTAGGAAGACAATTATTTGCCGGTCCGTATCTCATATGGATCATCGGCTTTATCCTCCTTCCGCTGGCAATGATCATTTATTATGCATTCACCACCTCCGGAGGAACTTTTACTTTTGAAAACGTGGCTGCTATCGCAGATCCTGTGCATGTAAAATCCATTCTTTTATCTTTAAAGCTTGGCATTGTCTGCACGGTTGTCTGTCTGCTGTTAGCCTACCCTCTTGCCATGATCTTAAATGGCTTAAAAATCAAACAGCAGGGATTTGTTGTTTTCATCTTCATTTTACCAATGTGGATGAACTTCATGCTCCGTATCCTTGCATGGCGTTTGCTTTTATCGAACAACGGAATCGTAAATGCAATTTTCCAGTTTTTGGGATTTGGCACGATCAAAATGCTCAATACACAGACTGCGGTTGTATTCGGTATGGTTTACGATTTCCTTCCATTTATGATCCTGCCAATTTACAACTCCATGGCACGGATTAAAAATGATGTGATTGAAGCTGCGAAAGACCTCGGTGCGAGCAATGCCATTATTTTATTTAAGATCATCATTCCGCTGACCTTATCCGGCATTATCAGTGGAATCATCATGGTTTTTGTTCCTGCACTGACTTCCTTCGTAATCTCCGATCTCTTAGGCGGCGGAAAAGTGCTTCTGATCGGAAACGTCATCGAACAAGAGTTCATGCAGGGAACGAACCGGAACTTAGGCTCCGGTCTTTCCGTTGTATTAATGATCTTTGTCATCGCAAGCATGGCACTTATGAATATTTTTGATAAAGACGGCGGAGGTACTGCGGTATGGTAAAAAAAGCTGCGTCAAGAATTTATCTTGCACTTATATTTTTATTTTTATATCTTCCGATCCTGGTGTTGATCGTGTTATCCTTCAACAACTCCAAATCCCGTGTTGTATGGGGTGGATTTACCTTAAAATGGTACGCAGAATGTTTTAAAAACGAGACGATCACAAATGCTTTTGTGACAACCATTCAGATCACACTCGCTGCCGCAGTCATCTCCACACTGCTTGGAACTCTGGCTGCGATCGGTATCAGTGCTATGAAAAAAAAGAACAAAGCAATCATGTTAGGTGCTACTAACATTCCTCTTTTAAACGCAGACATCGTGACTGGAATCGCAATGATGCTTTTGTTTGTAAAATTCATGAACCTCGGTTTTGTAACGGTTCTGATCGCACATATTACTTTTGACATCCCTTATGTCATCTTAAATGTTCTTCCAAAATTAAACCAGGCAAACCGTTACACCTACGAAGCCGCCTTAGACCTCGGTGCCACACCGCTTTATGCTTTTTTCAAGATTACATGGCCTGAGATCAAATCCGGCGTTTTCTCCGGTTTTTTAATGGCAGTCACAATGTCGTTAGATGATTTTTCCATTACCTTCTTTACCAAGGGAGCCGGCGTAAACACACTCTCCACCATGCTGTATACAGAGCTTCGTAAGGGAATCCGCCCGGAATTATATGCGCTGTCCACCATTTTATTTATGATTGCATTCCTGCTTCTTCTTGTAATGAACCACCGTTCCGAGGGAAAAGCGGTAAAACAGGTAATTTAGGAGGCTGTTATGAAAAAAAGATTTCTGACATTTTTTACTTTATGCCTCATGGCAAGTGTGCTCTCCTCCTGTGGAAAAAGCACATCTTCTGCTGAGACTACCAAAAAAGACGACAATACTTTAGTAATTTTAAATTATGGAAAATACATTGATGATTCCGTTCTCGACCAGTTTGAAAAAGAGACCGGAATTAAAGTGAAGTTAGAGGAATATGAAAGCCCGGAAGAAATGTATACCAAGTTTTCTGCCGGCTCGATCAATTACGATCTCGTATGTACTTCTGACTATATGGTGGAACGCCTGATCAATGAGGATCAGGTATTGGAGATCAATTTTGACAATTTTGAATATTACAAAAATATCGATTCTGCCATTATTGAAGCATCCAGAATTTTTGACCCGGAAAACAAATATTCCATGCCCTATTTTTACGGAACACTTGGCATCCTTTACAACACAACTATGGTGCCGGATGACGAAGTCACAACCTGGAATGTTCTCTGGGATGAAAAATACAAAGACCGTATCATTATGCAGAACTCTGTACGTGACAGCTTCACTCCTGCGTTAAGGCTGTTAGATTACGACATCAACACAACCGATGAAAACCAGCTAAATGATGCGTTGGATCTTCTGATCCGCCAGAAACCTCTCGTCTACGCTTACTATGTAGATGAGACCGGAGATGAAATGGCAGCCGGAAACGCTGCAATGGCACTTGTTTACTCTGGGGAAGCTGCTTATGCCATTGATTTAAATGATGACCTCTCCTACAATGTTCCAAAGGAAGGTTCCAACCTCTGGATCGACTCCTGGTTCATGCCAAAATCCTGCCATAACACAGAGTATGCTGAGAAGTTTTTGGATTTCCTATGCCGGGAAGACATCGGGCTTATCAACTTTGATTACGTTTACTATGCCACACCGAATCTGGCAGTAAAAGAGAATCTGGATGAGGAAACCTTATCCGACACAACCATTTTCCCGACAGAAGAAACCCTCGAAAACTGCACTGTTTATAAGCAATACAATGCAGACACGACTAAACTTTCCAATTACCTTTGGAAAAAGTTAAAATCCGAATAATAAAATTTTTCGAAACTTTTTTCTTTTCCTATTGTTTTTTCAATTTATTCATGATAAAGTAAATCCACGCAGTTCCCGATGCGTGGATTTTTTTACGGATTTTATTTAAAATCTGTCCTATGTATATCGTTTTATTTCCAGACAATACTGAATGTAAATGTTTTCCCATGGTCTCATGCTATTGGGAGGATTTTTATGACATATCAGGAATTCAAAGAAAATGTAACAACAGTGATTCAGGCGCGGCTTGGATCTTCTGTGAAGGTAACGATTCAGGAGATTATCAAGAATAATGCCACACATTACGACGGTCTCACGATCTTATCGAATCAGTTGAATATTTCCCCAACTATTTATCTGAATTTTTATTTTAAGCAATACCAGAAAGGCAGATCCTTAGAGGAAATCTATCATGATATCCTGTCGGTTTACAAGGAAAACAAGCCTTCCGGCAATATCGACATTTCCTTTTTTACCGACTATGAACAGGTGAAAAAACGGATTGTCTTCAAGCTGATCAATTATGAGCAGAACAGACAACTTCTTGAAAAGATTCCGCATATAAGACTCTTAGATCTCGCGATCATTTTTAATTGTCTCGTCGAAGCCGATGCGACAGGAAATGCAACAATCCTGATCTATAACAATCATCTTTCCCTGTGGAATATCACAAGGGACGACCTCTATCAGCTCGCCATGAAAAACACTCCGAAGCTCCTTACCTATGAGCTGCGGGATATGTCTGATGTTCTGATCGAGCTAATGGCTGGCGTCCCTTGTAATTCCATGAATGAAGAACTGGAATATATGGTTCCCATGTATGTTCTTTCAAATAAAAGCAAATTAAATGGTTCCGGCTGTATCCTGTACCATAATCTTTTGCACAATCTCTGTGAAAAGTTAGAGTGTGATCTGTATATTCTTCCAAGCAGCATCCATGAAGTGATCCTGCTTCCTGCTTACGATCATGATTCTTATGACGAACTTACCTCTATGGTAAAAGAAGTCAATTCCACACAATTATCCAGAGAAGAAGTCTTATCAGACCACGTCTATTATTATTCCCGTGATACCGGTCAGATTTCTATGTAGCTCTTATTGAAAATCTGTCAGTTTTTCATATAATGCCTCATATTTGCCTGCAGAACGCTTCCACGAGAAATCCTGTTTCATTCCCCTCTGGATGAGTCCGTTCCACTCCTTTTTATGGTCATTGAAAACAGAGAGTGCATAACGGATCGTGCCAAGCATCTCATGCGCATTGTAATTGGCAAACGAAAAACCGGTTCCAGTATGTTCATATTCATTGTACGCTTCCACGGTGTCTTTTAATCCACCTGTTTCCCTTACGATTGGAACAGTTCCATATCTTAAACTCATAAGCTGTGACAATCCGCAAGGTTCAAAAAGTGACGGCATTAAAAAGGCATCGCAGGAAGCGTAGATACGGTGTGCCATTTCCTCTGAGTAGCCAATATTCGCATAAAGTTTTTCTGGATATTTCTGTGCAAAATAACGGAGCATATCCTGATACCGGTCTTCCCCTGTTCCAAGCACTACGATCTGCACATCCTCTGTTGCTAACAGTTCATCCATAATATATGCGACCAGATCAAAACCTTTCTGACTTGTCATTCTTGAGACAATACCGATCAGCATTGCATTTTCTTTTACTGGAAGTCCAAGTTCTTTCTGTAATTTGGATTTGTTCAGTTTCTTGCCGTCCTGAAAACTACTCTCATTAAAATGATTATAAATATATGGATCATTCTGCGGATCATACTCTCCATAATCTAATCCATTCAAAATGCCGTACAGATCATTCTTTCTGACTCGAAGCAGTCCGTCTAATCCCTCTCCGCCCTGCTCTGTCGTAATCTCATAGGCATAAGTCTCACTGACAGTCGTCACTGCATCTGCATAAACAATGCCGCCTTTTAAGTAATTTGCCTCACCGTAAGACTCTAATTTGTCTGCCGTAAAGATCTGCTCCGGAAGTCCTGTAATATCCATAACCGCAGGGAGACTCCAGCGTCCCTGAAATTTCAGATTATGAATGGAAAATACCGTCCGGATTCCGCGGTAATAATTCTCATCTCCATATAACGTCTTTAAAAACACAGGTATCAGACCTGTCTGCCAGTCATGGCAGTGAATGATATCCGGGCAGAAATCCAGAAACGGCAGTGCCTCTAAAACTGCCTTGGAAAAGTATGCAAACTTCTCTATATCCTGATAAAGCTCATTATACGGCTTATCTCCGGCAAAATAAAATTCATTATCTACAAAATAATAGGTGATACCATCCTGTTTTGTTTCAAAAATGCCGGCATATTGTTTTCGCCAGCTTAGATTCACATAAAAGTGACATTTAAAATGAAGCTGTCCCTTAAAACGTTCATCCATGCACAGATACTTCGGTAATATGATACGCACATCATACTTTTTCCTGTCAAAATACTTTGGCAGTGAGCCGGTTACATCTGCAAGACCTCCTGTTTTGATAAAAGGAACAGCTTCTGAAGCAGCAAATAATATTTTTTTCATGTTATAAACCCTCCAAACCCCGAAATACTTCGAAATCTTAAGAATATTATAACCCTTTTTTCTCTTTCTGAAAAGCACTAATACATTTTGTATTCCAGCCGGATACGGTCTGTGATCAATGCGATAAACTCTGAATTGGTAGGTTTTCCTTTTCCATTGTGAATGGTATAGCCAAACATCTCATCAATCGTGTCCATCTTGCCTCTGCTCCACGCCACTTCAATCGCATGTCGGATAGCACGCTCTACACGGCTGGATGTCGTCTGATATTTTTTTGCGATCGTTGGATATAAAATCTTCGTGATTGAATTTAACATATCCATATCATTGACTGACATCACGATTGCATCTCTTAAATACTGATAGCCTTTGATATGAGCCGGCACACCGATCTCATGAATGATCTCTGTCACATCTGCCTCAAGATTCTTTGTGCTGACCTCCTCCGCTTTCTCATAGGCATTTACCTTACGTGCTTCCGTATTCTTTGCATTTGGCATGGTCTTCGCCTTTTTGATCCGGTTAATGACCATGTCATTGTCGAATGGTTTCATGATATAATAATCTGCACCCAGTTCAAATGCATCTTCTGTGATTTTTTCCTGACCAATGGCGCTGATCATAATAAAAGTCGGATGTTTTTTGATCGTCTTATCATGATTCACACGGTCTAATACGCCTAGTCCGTCTAATTTTGGCATTACAATGTCAAGCAGAACAACATCCGGTTCCTTCGTCTTGATCACATTGTAAGCTTCCTCCCCATCTTTAGCAGTTCCAACGACATTCAGTTCATCATCACTGTCGATGATATCCCCCAATAATCGCAACATTCTCTCATTATCATCTGCGATTGCTACATTCAGTTTCTCCATGCTGGTCCTCCTGCTGACTCTAATACATTCGTAAAGTGTGCTTTTCGGGCACCCCTTTACCTGTACATAAGGATACTCATTTATATTTGAAAGATTTTGTCGAACTTCGTCGCTAAAACTTTCAAATGGTCTTTTTTTATCGTTTCTTCTATTCTAACATCGTCTCCGCAAAAATACCATATCCCTTCGCCGGATCATTCACAAATACATGCGTGACCGCTCCGATGAATTTCCCGTTCTGGATGATCGGGCTTCCACTCATTCCCTGAACAATGCCGCCTGTTGTATTTAAAAGTTCCTCATCTGTTACCCGAAAAAGGATTCCTTTGTTTGCCTCACGCCCGCTGTAATCTAGGGTTTCGATTTCAATCTCATACTCTCTTTTTTCCCCGGAAAATCCGCAGATGATCTTCGCCGGTCCTGCCTCGATATCCTGCTTATAACAGATATTATAATAATCTCCACGCGGCAGCGCTGCTATATTTCCGTCTAATCTTCCATAAATCCCGATGTCTGTATTCTTCTCGATACTTCCGAGACAGTCCGCACTCTGATAATGAATGATCCCAGATAATTCTCCCGGATTTCCTTTCTGTCCCTTTTTCACACCGATAATCTGTGCATTGTATACATAACCTTCTTTTACCTGAATGAGTTCTCCAACGTCACCGTCACTGATCGCATGTCCGAGCGCACCATAAGTTCCATCTTCCTTATAATACGTCAGTGTTCCGATCCCGGCAAGATCATCCCTCACCCAGACACCGAGCATATACGTTCCATTTTTATTTTTTGCAGGAGTCACACAGACATCTACCATTTCTCCATTTCTGCTTACTTTGAAAACTTCCCTCGTTGCACCATTCTGCTGGACGAGACGCTGTAAATCCTCCTTCTCGTTGACTGCCTCCCCGTTCACACTTAATATATAGTCGCCCTCTTTCAGAATATTTTCTGCCGGTGCAGCCTCACTTCCATCCGGCTGTTCGATTTTACTTGTCCCGATCACAAGGACACCACTCGTCTTGACATAAATGCCAATCGGCATGCCACCTGCGTAGACCGCGTCTCCGTCCACCAATACGACTTCTATATCCTTGACCGGAAAAAGTCCAAAAAGTCTGCATGTCACAAAATAAGACTGCCTGACATTTTCGGTCGTTTCACTTTTTGCAGCCTCGAAACTTTCTTCCTGCAATTCTATTGTCACTGGCAATTGAAACTGGTAATTGATCGTTTCACCTGCCTTCACGTAAATCTGATCCGGGATTGATTTTTCAAAAGTATAAACAGCAAAAAGAAACACCATACAATAACCTGCATACGCTATCCCACGAAAAAAACTTTTGTATCTGTCCATTTTTTATCTCCTGCAAAATTTGATAAAGTGTGTGAATTTTATTAGAGTTTCTTATAAATTCTTCAAACATTCGTACAAAGAAAAAAGAGTACATCTCACGCTATGTACTCTTTTATTATGTGTCTCTTTTTTGTTTTCAAACTGTTTTTTCCGTGTCAGTTATTGGAATTTATTTTTTCTTCTGATATGCAAGTTCTTTCATCTCTCTTGCACTTTCCATTACTTTTTCTGTGATCTCCACACCGCCAAGCATCCGCGCAAGTTCGGAAATGCTTTCCTCTTCCGATAAGCATTTGATCTTAGATACAGTCGTCTGGTTTTCGACCGATTTTTCGATCAGATAATGCGCATCTGCCATAGCTGCGATCTGTGGCAAATGTGTGATACAGATAATCTGATGATTTTTTGCAAGCACATTCATCTTTTCAGAAACCATCTGCGCCGTACGTCCGCTGATTCCGCTGTCGATCTCATCAAAAATAAGTGTTTCCACTGCATCCTGATCTGCTAAAACTGTTTTAATTGCAAGCATGATTCTCGAAAGTTCACCACCGGAAGCCACTTTTCCCAATGGTTTTACCGGCTCTCCCGGATTTGTCGAGATCAAGAACTCCGGATCATCCGTTCCGTTTGCAGTGTAGTCTGATGTCTTCTCAAACTGCATCTCAAATTTCACATCCAGAAAGTTCAGATCCTTTAAGGCATCTGTCACAGCGCTTGTTAATTTTTTTGCATATTTTTTCCGGATTGCGGATACTTTTTCGCAATATTTTTTCAGTTCCTGCTCTGCATCTGCAAGTTTTTGCTTCAAATTTCCAATGTACTGGTCAAAATCCTGCAATTGTTGTAATCGGTTCTGTTTTTTCTCCAATTCAGACAATATCTCTGTAATGGAGCTTCCATACTTCGATTTCAAGTGATTGAGTTCATCTAACCGCTTCTCCATCTGATAAAAAGTCTCATCATCAAACTCCGTCTCATCAATATAATCTGCAAGTTCACGGTTAAAATCATTTACAAGATTGTCTATCTCTAAAAGCTGTTCTTCTAACGCTTTTACCTTCTCATCATAGGAAGCCGCCGCATTTAATTCGCGCAATGCCCTTCCGGTCAGTTCTGATACATTGTCATCCTGGTTTCCGGTATACTGGTAAGCGGCGTTCACTGCCTCCATAATCTTTTTTCCATTGGAAAACTTGCGGTAATCAGCTTCAAGAGCTTCGTCCTCGCCCTCTTTCAAGTCCGCTTCCTCAATCTCCTTGATCTCATATTCCAGAAAAGAAATTTCCCGCAGTCTCTCCTCCTCGTCCACGTCTGCTTCCTTTAATTCCTCGGACAGTGCACGATAATTTTTATACGCTTCCTTAAGCTTTTCCTTCCAGTCAGAAATTTCTTCTTTTGCATAATCATCTAAGATTTCAAGATGTTTTTTCTTCGACAAAAGTGACTGGTGCTCATGCTGTCCGTGAATATCGATCAGAATAGACGCGATTTCACGCATTTTCGATGCTGGAACACTCTCGGCATTTACTTTTGCGACACCTCTGCCATTAACAATTTTCCTGCTTAAGATGACTTCATCATTCTCCGGGAACACATCGAGCTCTTTTAACAACTTCTTCTGCCTCTCGTCCGTCACTGAAAAAATCAGCTCCACTAACGCATAATCGGCATTTTCCCGAAGCATCTCTTTCTGTACTTTTTCTCCCAGTGCCAGATTGATAGAGCCAATGATAATGGATTTTCCTGCACCGGTCTCACCGGATAAAATATTTAATCCATTTTGAAAATCAACCTCTGTCTCATCAATCAGCGCCAGATTTTTCACATGCAGATTCTGTAACATATAATCTCCTTCTACTCTCCCCAAAAGTATATGTTCTTAATCTTCTACCAGCTTACGCAGACGACTCATCACTGCAACGGTGTCATCCACGCTTCGCACTGCACACATTATCGTATCATCCCCGGCAATGCAGCCGACGATCTCATGCAGATGCATGGCATCTAATGCCGCTGCAACTGCCATTGCCATTCCGGAAACGGTTTTGATCACCAGAATATTCTGTGCCATATCCATAGACACGAAACCGTCATGAAAAACACGGGTATATTTTTCAGAAAGATCTTCCGTTCCCTCTGTCAGTGTCACATATTTCTGTCTGCCATTGCTCATTGCCACTTTTGTCAGCTTCAGTTCACGGATGTCTCTGGAAACAGTTGCCTGTGTCACCTGATATCCTTCTTTCTGGAGATAATCGGATAACTCTTCCTGTGTCTCGATATCATGTTTTTTTATCAGTTCCAGCATTTTTGACTGACGTTTTGTTTTCATTCCGGTCTGACCTCCCTCGTTTCCTGTTTATGTATATGTCTCCATTTTTTTGCGGAGAATCTCTAAAAAGCTCATATTATTTAATTTGCAGATTCTTGCTGTGGAGTCTGCTTTTTTGATCAGGAACTTATCTCCCACCTCAAGTCCTACTGCATTGTCACCGTCAAAGCTGACCTCCACGGTCTCGTCCTTCTGGGAACGCCTTTTTCCAATTTCGATCATCACTTCATCCTCTGCTCCAATGACAATGCTTCTGGAGTTCAAGTTATGCGCATTGATTGGTGTAAGCAGTATCATCTGTGCTTTCGGGTCTACGATTGGTCCTCCCGCAGACATATTATATCCGGTAGAGCCTGTCGGCGTAGAAATGATAATCCCGTCTGCACGGAACGTATTCAGATATTCTCCATTGACTGACACGATCAGATTGACAACCGACAACGCACCTGTTCTGTGAATGACAATATCATTTAACGCCACTTTACATTCTGTCTTTTCTCCCTGCTTGACTCCATAACCGCTTAACATCATACGTTCTTCCACTGCATAATGTTCTTCCATTAATTCGTCAACTGCCGAGAAAACGTTCGATTCTTCCAATTCGCAAAGATAACCTAACGTTCCGAGATTGACACCGATCAGCGCAATGTTCTGTCCTACTAACTTGGAAGCAGCCCGGATCAATGTTCCGTCCCCGCCTAACACAAGCACACATTCCGTGTCCGGCGCAATTGCATCCGCTTCCGGTGCCGCATGCTTTGCGTCATCCCCGGTACTCACGAAGCACTGACAGGTGCCGCCTTTTTCCTCGATGTAAGCTTTGATCTCATTCGTTAATTTTAAATTTTTATCTTTGAATGAATTGGTGATAATCAAAAAATGTCTCATATTATTTGTCTAACTCTCCATGTGCAGCTTCAACAACAGCATGAACATCGACAGATTCCTCTTTGCTGCCCTCTGCTTCTTTCCTGATATAAACCAGATACTCGATATTTCCTTCCGGTCCCTTGATCGGTGAATATTCCAGATTCAGAATATGAAATCCGATTTCCATTGCAAAATCAATCACTTTGTGAATGACCTCTTCATGAACTGCCTTATCCCGGACAACTCCTTTTTTTCCAACCTTTTCCCTTCCGGCTTCAAACTGTGGTTTGATCAGGCAGACCATTTCGCCATTGTCGTTTAAAAGTTCTCTTGCCGGTCCTAACACTTTTGTCAGGGAAATGAATGAAACGTCCACCGAAGCAAAATCAAGCCGGTCTGCAATATCCTGCGGTGTCACATAACGGATGTTTGTTTTTTCCATGCAGACCACACGTTCATCCTGACGCAGCTTCCATGCGAACTGACCATAACCTACATCCACCGCGTAAACTTTAACCGCACCATTCTGCAGCATGCAGTCTGTAAATCCGCCAGTGGAAGCTCCGATATCCATACAGATCTTTCCCTCTAAGGTAATGCCAAAATGCGTCATGGCTTTCTCTAGTTTTAATCCGCCACGGCTTACATACTTTAACGTATTGCCCTTTACCTCGATATTCGCGTTTTCATCAAAAGTAGAGCCTGCCTTATCCTCACGGTTATTGTCGACAAACACATTTCCTTCCATAATCATGGCTTTCGCCTTTTCCCTGGATGGTGCAAGTCCTTTATTTACAAGTAAAATATCTAATCTTTCCTTCATTCTCTCCGCTCTCTTTTTTCTATTCTAATTCCACACTTCTCATATGCAGCGATCGTGCGCTCCACGATCGTGTCAACATCAAGTCCTACTTCTTTCCGCAGCAGATCCACATTGCCATGCTCCACATATTCATCCGGTATTGCAATGTTTAAAATGCGAATGTCTCTGCCGTCCTCATTATTATAAAACTCAGTTACATGCTCGCCAAATCCACCGCTGATGACATTTTCTTCCAGTGTAACGATCACTTTATGATGTTCGGTGATGTGTTTTAATACATCCTCATCCAGCGGCTTTGCAAAACGTGCATTGATCAGACTGCACGAATATCCTTTTGACTTCAAAATCTCCCGCACCACAGCCGCTGTCTTTACCATAGAACCTAACGCAAACAACGCGATCTCTGATTCCATGTAAATCCATTCGCTCTTGCCAAGGCTGACCGGCGCACGGTACTCTTTCAGTCCGTCATACGCTTCACCTCTCGGATAACGCACTGCGATCGGTGCCCCAAAGTTCACTGCATACTTGATCATATCGGATAATTCCCATTTATTCTTCGGTGCCATGATCGTCATATTCGGAATCGAGGATAAATAAGAAATATCAAAAATACCCTGATGTGTCTCTCCGTCACTTCCGACTAATCCGGCTCTGTCAATCGCAAAGATCACAGGAAGATTCTGGATACAGACGTCATGCAGAATCTGATCATAAGCTCTCTGTAAAAACGAAGAATACACTGCAAAAACAGGTTTTAACCCTGCCGCCGCTAATCCTGCTGCAAAAGTAACCGCATGCTGTTCTGCGATTCCAACGTCAAAAAAGCGTTCCGGGAACATATTATGAAAACGTTTTAACCCCGTTCCGTCCGTCATAGCTGCGGTAACCGCCACAACCTTTTCATCTCTGTCGCCTAATTTTCGCATGACAGTCGAAAAAATATCGGTATAATTTGCCTTAATTCTCGGATTCTTCGGAAGTCCGGTCTCAATATCAAACGGTTCTGTTCCGTGAAACCTTGCCGGATGCCGCTCTGCCGGTGCGTATCCTGCGCCTTTGTGCGTCATCACATGGATCAGTACCGGTCCGTCAATATGGGATGCCTCTTTGATCAGCTTCACGATTCCGTGAAGGTCACTACCGTCTACCGGTCCTAAATACACGATTCCCATTTCTTCAAAAAACATTCCCGGAATAAGCAATTGCTTGATTCCACTCTTTGTCTTACGGATCTTCGAAACCATCTTCTCTCCATAAGGCATCTTGTTTAAGGAATTTAATACATTTAATTTCAGATCCAGATAAGCGTCCGCTGTCCGAAATCCCGCCAGATAAGTGGATAAGCCGCCAACGTTCTCTGAGATTGACATATTATTATCATTTAAAATAATGATAAAATTAGATTTCAGTCTTGCAGCATTATTCAGTGCCTCAAATGCCATTCCTCCAGTCAGTGCTCCGTCCCCGATCACAGAAACAACCCTGTAATCCTCGCCTGTGATTTCTCTCGCTAATGCATAGCCAAGTCCGGCAGAGATTGATGTAGAACTGTGACCGGTATCAAAACAGTCACATGCGCTCTCTTTTCTCTTAGGGAATCCACTCATTCCGCCATACTTGCGCAGTCCGTCAAAGCCTTCGCGTCTTCCGGTCAGAAGCTTATGTGTATACGACTGGTGACCAACATCCCAGATGATCTTATCTTTTGGCAGGTCAAGTGCTAAATGAAGTGCCATGGTAAGCTCCACCACTCCAAGATTCGAAGCTAAATGCCCACCTGTCACTGAAATCTTTTCTATTAAAAATTCCCTTATCTCAGACGCGAGAATTTTCAGTTCCTCGTCTGTCAGGGATTTGATATCGTTCGGTTTATTAATCTTTTCTAATACCATAGCTGGTACCTCGACTTCTTACTTTCTTACATTCATTACTTTTCTCTTGAGATCAGATAAAGCAATAATTCATTTAAAAATTCATTCTTCACAACCAGAGAATCCATTCTCTCGACTGCGCTGTTTGAATAAAAAGCCACATCTTTTTTTGCTTTTTCAAGTCCTTCAAAGGAAACATACGTTGCTTTATGGTTCTTCACATCACTGCCGATTGGTTTTCCAAGCACCTCTAACGTGCTTGTCACATCCAGAATGTCATCCTGGATCTGGAATGCCAGTCCGACTTCTGCCGCAACCTTCTCAATCGTGTTCTGCTCATTCTTTGTTGCGCCAGCTAAAATCGCTCCAATCAGCATAGAACTTTCGATTAATGCTCCGGTTTTCAGGCGATAAATAAAATCGAGCTTTTCTCTTGTAATGTCACCGGAATCTTCCGACTGCACATCCACAACCTGTCCGCCGACCATTCCATAAATTCCGGCTTTTGTGGCAAGCACCTGCATTGCCTTTCCGATATTGCGGTTATCCGGTTCCATGTCAAAGGCTTTTGTAGCAGTCTCAAATGCATAATTCAGAAGTGCATCCCCGGCAAGGATTCCCATTGCTTCCCCATATACTGCATGTGTTGTCTTCTTTCCCCGGCGGTATTCGTCATTGTCCATCGCCGGGAGATCATCATGCACAAGCGAATAGGTGTGGATCATTTCCATGGCTGCCATAAAAGGTTCGATTACCTTCGATTTCCCGCCAAAAAGACGATAGGTTTCTAACATTAACATCGGCCTGAGCCTTTTTCCTCCGGCAAGAATACTGTAGTTCATTGCCTCCATGATCGTCTTCTGGTAACCTTCCTCCTTCGGAAGATACCCTTTTATGATCTGTTCGATTTCCTCTACTCTTGTCTGAATCTCTGCTCTAATATCCACCTCTGCTGCTCCTTCTTATCCTTCCAGATCTCCATAAATCGTAACTGTTCAATACCAGTACAGTTATGATTCAAAATCCATTTATCATATTTCATTCAAAATCTGCCAGTGATCCGTCAGCCTGAATCACCTGCATCTTCTTCTCCACTGCATCTAAAAGCGCATTGCAATTCTTTAACTTCTCAACGCCTGCCTGATACAGTTGAAACGAATCATCCAAAGTAACTTCCGGGCTCTCTAACTGTTTGATAATGGTCTCTATCTCTTCAAATGTCTCCTCTAACGAGACATTCTGTTTTGTCTGTTCTTCACTCATTGTCAAATACCTCCGTGACATTTGCTTTCAGTGTTCCATGCAGCAGATGAATGTCGAGTGGATCACCCACATGAACTTTTGCGGCATCCATCACTGCTTTTCCATTTTCATCTGCAACATAGGAAAATCCCTGACTCAGTTTTTTCAAAGGAGATACTCCCTCTAACTGCCCGGTCAGAAGTGCCAGCCTGTGCTTTTTCTCCATAAAATTCTGTTCCATCTGCCGATGCAGTTTTTCTTCCAGATCTATGGCATATTTACGGTGTTCATGAAGCTTATTCTCAGGACTTGCGTATTGCAGCTTTGTCTGATACTGCTCCAGTTTCAGTCTTGCCCTCTCTACTTTCTGCTGCAGGGCACGGTTCATTCTTCCTGCTTTTCCTGAAATCTCTGCAACTGCCGCCTGATAATCAAAAACTGCAAGTTCAGCAGCAGCCGACGGTGTTGGTGCCCTAAGATCTGCCACAAAGTCTGCGATTGTCGTATCCGTTTGATGACCGACCGCCGAGATCACTGGCGTCTCACACTCGAAAATCGCCCTTGCAACTTCCTCCTCATTAAACGCCCAAAGATCCTCAATGGAACCTCCGCCACGTCCTACAATGATCACATCCACACCAAGTGCGTCCAATGCACGGATACCATTTACGATACTGCTTACCGCACCTTCCCCCTGCACCAGCGCCGGATATAAAATAAGCTGCACATAAGGATTCCTTCTTGCGGAAATATTACGAATATCCTGTACAGCAGCACCAGTCGGAGCTGTGACAATCCCAAGCCTGCTTATATATGCCGGGATTCTCTTCTTGTACTCCGGGGCAAACATGCCCATCTCTTCTAATTCTTTTTTTAACGCTTCGAATTTTAAATATAAATTACCAGCTCCATCCAGTTCGATTTCCCTGGCATAGAGCTGATACTTACCGTCCCGTTCATATACTTCCACAGAGCCAGTCACAATGACTTTGTCTCCCTCTTTCATAGGAAAAGAAAGTCCCTTGCGGTTTCCGGCAAACATAATCGCATTGATCGTCCCCGCGGAATCCTTCAATGTAAAATAAATATGCCCTGAGGAATGATACTTGCAGTTAGACACCTCGCCCTTGACACTAATGCGCTGCATCATAAAATCCTGAGCGAACATATTCTTAATATATGTATTTACCTGTCCAACAGAATAAACATTCTTCATCATGCTAATTTTGCCAATACTCCATTTACAAATGCCGGTGATTCATCCGTTCCATACTGTTTTGCAAGTTCAACAGCCTCATTGATTGCAACTTTTACCGGGATATCATCCTCGTACTTCATCTCGTATACCGCAAGACGAATCAGAGTCAGATCTACTTTTCCCATTCTTCTGGTCTTCCATCCTTCAGACACTTCGTTGATTGCTGCATCGATCTCATCGATCTTCTCTACAATATTGTGGAACTTGTTGGAGATATACTCTTTGTCCTTCTCGCTGCACTCCTCCACTTCCTCAAACATATTCATCTGTTCCGGCATTTCTTCCACATTATGGAACTCCACGCGGAAAAGCATTTTAAAAACCTGTTCTCTTAATCCTCTTCTGGTCATTGATTGATCCTTTCTATTTGATTCATTCTGATGATTTACGATCTGAAAGACCACTGCCATTCGCCCTTCTTTTTACAAGGTAAAAAAAGGATGTCGCTCGGACACCCTTTATTCTACTACATCGTCCATAACTAACGTTACGTTCTGCAAAGGATTATTTATTATTTCCCATATCTACGGTTGCAATACGAACATTCACGATAGATACTTCTAATCCAGTCATATTCTCAATTGCTGATTTTACACGTTCCTGAACTTTCGCAGATACTTCCGGGATGGAATATCCATAAGCAATATTCAGTGCAAGATCCACGTTCACAATACCGCTTAATACTTCCACGCGGACACCCTTGGAAAGATTCTTCATTCCAAGCTTGCTGACAAGCTCATTCGTAATGTTACCAGCCATGGAACTGACACCTTCGACTTCTGTTGCAGCCAGTCCCGCAATAATTGCAACTACTTCATCTGCTATCTTCACTTCTCCCAAATGTCCATCCTTTATTTTAAATGTTTTTCTATCCTCAGCCATCGCTTAATGCCTCCTAAGTGATATTATGTAACTATTATAACAGACTATTCTACTTTTGAAAACAAAAAATGTATTAATTTTCTTTCCGTTCTATAAAGTCGCACATACCGTCTCCCGGCTCGGATTTAAAATCATAAGCAATATGCTCTCCCTCAAAGGAAATGGAGAAGCTTCCCTCCATATCCATAAAGGAATGAATATGCGCAATTTCTGATAAAACATCTGCGAACTCATCTAAAAATGCCTCTGCTGCATCTTTATTTTTGCAGTCTGCCTCCTCGATTGCCTCATCCACATATAATCTCAACTCAAATTCATCTAAATCACTCTCGTTGTCGATCTGTGCGCATTTTATGTATGAGTTTGCATGATTATGCAGCACGTTTTCCAGATATGATGCAGAAGAAAGGATCCTTGACTGTGAAACATCCTCTGCTTCTAAGTATAATTTATATTCGATTTTTAATGTATTGTCTGCCATATTGGGGTTCCTCACTTTTCTTTGGTGTTTGTATTTTGCAAAACTCTAATTTAGGTTATGAATGTTGTGAAAATGTAACAAAATTTTCGAAGACACGCTCCCGCTACGTGTCGCTCACAGCGGTACTAAGAAGCCAGTCACAACTTATCGTTGTTCCTGCCTTCTAAGAACCGGTGGCTCCCCAGTGTCTTCTCAAGCTTTTGTTGCATTTCCACAACTTGCATTACTTTGATTATGAGTTTTACAAATATTTTACCCTATATAGCATAAAAATGTAAATATGTTATAAGCATAAAATCCTTGCCATAAAATATTTTTCATAGTTTTTAAACAGAATCAATGATATACTTTCCATATACGCAATACCTTATTGTGCTATTTGTGCCAAACATATGACAATATTTAGAACAATAAAAATAAATTATTATAAAGGATTTCGCCTATGAATCATACAGATTTTCACCCATTTGAAATGCAATTTGAAGTACCGGATTCCGCAGAATCCATCGTGTATACAAGAAAATTTCAGGCACCGCGGCGTCTGATCATCTTAGGCTGTGGCTACGTAGCGCAATCTCTCTGCCGCTTTGCCTCCCAGTTGGAATTTGACATTTATGCGGCGGACGACAGACCTTCCTTTGCCAATCCTTACACGATGACAAACGCAAAAGAAGTGATCTGTGACAGTTTTCCTGCTGCCATTGCAAAAATAAAGCTGACCGATCAGGATTTTGTTGCGATTCTCACCCGCGGGCACGTCCATGATGCCGACTGTATCCGCACAATTTATACAAGCGGTATCACACCTGCTTATATGGGACTTATCGGTTCCAAAAGACGTGTCGCCGGACTTTTTGAGAACCTATGCACTGAAGGAATTGACCGTTCTTTTCTTGATCACATACACACACCAATCGGTTTAAGCATTGGTGCTGTCACCACAGGCGAGATTGCCATTTCCATTCTGTCAGAACTGATTTTATGTCGCAGTCAGCTTTCTTCCGGAAAGAAAAACGGCATGCTGGAACAGACGAATATAGATTCTGTTTTTCTCAACGAGCTCATGACAGATGAGCCCAAAGCCGTTGCTGTTGTCGTGGAACGCAAAGGCTCCACTCCGGTCAAAACCGGTGCCATTATGGCTGTCAATGCTCTTGGTCAGTCTTTCGGCACGATTGGCGGTGGCTGTGGCGAACATGAAGTGTTCAAAAAAGCACAGGAAGTTCTCTCCACCAGACAGGATATTTTTCTCTCCGTCGATATGACCAATGATTTCGCCGGAGAAGAAGGCATGGTCTGTGGCGGAACTATGGATGTTATCATCAAATATATATCTCGTAACATCACTTTTTAATACATATTCAAAGACAGGTCATTGTATTGTTACTACAATAACCTGTCTTTCTATTTTTTCAATATGCGATCAAAGAAATCTATCATAATTTTATGTATTTCTTCTGTCCAGAACTCACTTCCAAACGGATTGCATTTCTGATATCAAGCGCAGTCGCCGGAAATGGTGCAATCCCGGAATGACGATATTCCACAACTGCAATGACATAGCCTTTTCTGACAGTCTTGCCAAGAATCCTAACTTGGCTCCAATATCCTGCTGCATCCATGTTAATATATAAGCTTCCCCAGTTCTTCAAATACCTTATCTGCATACAATTGTTTGATTTCATGGCGGTTTCTGCCGGAAACATCTGTCTTCCACGCATAATCATACGCCTTGTCTTTTACGAGAATACAAAAAAATACCTTTCCCTGTACGCTGTCTGCATTGTTCGGATCAACATTTCCTGTTGTTCCGGTAATCCCAATCGCAATATCGGTATGCATTTTACTCTGGACGGTTTCTGCCATTGCCCTTGCGCACTCTTTCGAATAAACACCGTATTGTTTTATAATATTCTCGTCCACGCCGATCCTGATTTTGATTTCATTCAGGTAGGTGACATAGCCTCCCGGAAAAATTGCGGAAGCCCCCTCTGTGTCAGTGATCATGGATGCAATCAAACCGGATGTGCAACTTTCCATGGTGGAAATTGTCGTGTGTGTATTGATTAACTTTTGAATGATCTTATCTTTTTTCTGTTGTTCCATTGAGAACTTTCCTTCCTGCAAAATTTATCCTTCTGATATAAGCGGATCTTCTCCATACACATTAAGCACACCGTAATATTTCGAAACCACATCATCATACCGTGTATAACCGCCTACATCTTCAATTCCATATCGTAAGAGAAAATAATCCATATCATGAAGAATTTTATAGATATCGTTCGCATACTCCATATCATGCGTTTCGGCTGCCAGTCTAGCCGCATTGATCAATTGCTGTAAATCTGCTCTTAGAAGTTCATTCTGCACTGACTTTTGCATATCCTCGACAAGAGTTATGAAATTAGCCGCATCAAAGCGATTATAAGTAACTACTGGCTGACCATATTTTTGATAAAATTCTTCTTCTGAAATGCCTTCACTCTCCATAGTTTTTTTCATATTGATATCAGACTCAACCGCCCAGTCTATTTGAATGTCACCTTTTTTATCAAAATAATTCCAATATAGGCTTTCTTTATCTGCTAATTTTCCAAACAGATTCTCATATAAATAGCCATTTTCCATTGTAAGATTCGCCACTTTTATATTTTCTGTTAAGCGTTCAATCTCCTCATCAGTCATTCCCTCTAAAACAATTTTCCTCATAGCAAGTACATCCTCTTTTGAAGGAATTTGAGTCACTGTTACAAAACCTTTGATTTCCGTATCTTTTTGCACAGCATTCTCTGACACTAAATTTTCTGTACTACTCTGCATGGATAATTCATCAACAGATTGTTCCTTTTTTTCACAAGCTGAAATAGCAAAACATATCACTATAATCCCCAAAAGCAGGAAACGTTCCCACCTTTTTTTCATATAAAAACCCCCCTAGTATAATAACGGCTATCTCTTGATAACTAAGTTTCCTTACCCTAGCAGCCGTGCGATTTCCTCCCTGTAAGGCGGAATTGTCTTTTTCGTTTCACCTTCGGCACAAAGCCATGGCGTTTCCAAAATCTTAGGCACATTTAAGAAGCGTTCATCATGAACCACTTTATATAATGCATCAAAACCAATCGTTCCTGCTCCAATATTCGCATGACGGTCTTTGTGTGCACCAAGCAGATTCATGCTGTCGTTCACATGAAAAACAGCGATCTGGTCAAGACCTAACACCTCGTCAAATTTTTTGAAAACTCCGTCATAATCATTGACAAGATCATAACCTGCATCATTTACATGACAGGTGTCAAAGCAGACTCTCAGACGCTCCTTTTTATGCACACCGTCATAAATCATTTTTAATTCTTCGAAGGTGCGTCCGATCTCGCTTCCTTTGCCAGCCATTGTCTCAAGCGCAATGTACACCTCATCCTCGTTTTCATCTAAAACCTGATTGAGCCCTTTCACCGCCTGTGCGATTCCTGCCTCGGCACCTGCGTCTAATGCAGAACCCGGATGCAGCACCAGAATTTTGCTTCGCATGGCAGCCGTGCGTTTGATCTCTTTTTCCAGAAACTGTACTGCCAGCTCAAAGGTTTCCGGCTTTACCGTATTTGCAAGGTTGATGATATATGGGGCATGCACGATAATCTCCTCTATGCCTGCTTTCTTCGCATACTCCCAGCCTGCCTCAATATTCAGTTCTGAAATTTCTTTTCTTCGTGTATTCTGCGGTGCTCCGGTATAAAGCATTAAAATATTGGCACCATAACTTTCCGCCTCCTTCACGGAAGCAAGAAACATTTCCTTTCCAGCCATTCCCACATGGGAACCTAATTTAATCTGTGACATTGTTCGCTCTCCCTTATCTTTTCTTTATCTGTAATTGTGATACTCTAATTTGCATTATGAACCTTGTGAAAATAGAACAAAATTTTGTAATATTTGTAATGTCAAAATGATTTTTGCTGCATATTGCTTACTGTAATTTGCACTTAAGCAAAAATTTTATCTCTGCAAGATACTCTCTGAACATATTGTTCGGCAGATAAAATCTGGTAGAATCCGCCGCAATTCCACATACGTTAGATAACCCCTGCTTTTCTGCAATCTGCAAAGCACGAAACATATGAAAATCATTGGTAATAATTCCCACCGTTGCATCCTCTGGTATATATTTTCTGCTGTTACTTAAATTTTCTTCGGTTGTTTTTGATTTATCTTCTAATAGAATACGTTCTTTGTCAATGCCGTTTTCAGTCAGATATTTTTCCATTCCGTATGCTTCCGAATATGGTTCATTTTTTCCCTGACCACCGGACACAATGCAGATTGTCTCCGGATTCTCATTCAGATACAAGATTGCCTCGTCAAGTCTGTATTTCAATACAACACTTGGCTTATCCGCATGTACCTGTGCTCCAAGCACAATGATATAATCCAGTTTTGGTTCTCCCTGTGCCTTCATCTGACTAATGATCAATCCCTCAATCACAACAAATGAAATCAAAAAAATACCACACACAATTCCTGCAATCCATTTGACTGCCTGTGGTATTTTCTCCCACAATCCCATATGGAGCACACCAGCAAACGCAAAAAATATCACTGCGATGCCAATCCATACAACAAAAAATTTTGTTCCACCAGAGCCTGCGATTGCCACAATCAAGCCATAAATCAGACAAAGGAGCCCTAAAATCAGACAGATCATCATATATTTTTTCCTCATTCTTCCACCCTCATTTTTTGCAAACAGACTTCGTTTTCTACTACCGCTGCTTTCCAAATTCCCAGAAAGCGACCGCACTCGCCGCCGCTACGTTTAAAGAATCCACTCCGTGGCTCATTGGGATTTTTACCGTATAGTCACAATCTGCCATAGTCTCTGAAGCCAGACCATCTCCCTCAGTTCCTAAAATAATTGCAAGCTTTTCTTCTTCATGTAATTTTTCATCATCAATACGGACAGAATCATTCCGAAGTGCCATTGCTACTGTTTTAAATCCATACTCATGCAGTAAATCCATGCCACCCTGCGGCCATGTCACTTTTTTCGTCTCAATATAAGTCCACGGCACCTGAAATACAGTGCCCATGCTTACACGGATTGCCCTGCGGTAAAGAGGATCACTGCACCCGGATGTCAAAAGCACAGCGTCCATATTTAGCGCTGCAGCAGAACGAAAAATTGCACCAACGTTTGTTGGATTTACAACATTTTCCAATATTGCTATCCGTCTTGCATTTTTCAGAATTTCATGGATTTCCGGCATTGCCGGGCGGTGCATGGCACAGAGCATTCCTCTTGCAAGCTTATATCCGGTAATCTGTTCTAACACTTCAAGCTTTGCCGTATACACCGGTATGTTTTTGCACCGTTTTACAATGTTTTTTCCGCAAGTATCCAGATCCTTTTGCTCCATTAATATCGAGATTGGTTCACATCCAAAATCCAGCGCCCTCTCGATCACTTTCGGACTTTCTGCAATAAAAATCCCAGGCGCAGGCTCAAAATAATGCAGTAATTGTACCTCGTTTAAGCTTGTATACACTTGTAACTCTGGCAAAGTCAGATCTGTAATCTCTATTATGTTACCTGTATCTTGTGTTCTATCACTTTTTTCCATTCTATTGTCACTTTCAATTCTGTTGTTGTTATATTCTGAAGGAATGATTATGGGTTACAGTTTTTACATGGATCATATCCGTATGCGATTGCTTCCTCTCTTGTTCCTGTAAATTCCGCATAATTTTCCGGTTTGATTTTCTCTACACTGTAACAGCCCGGTTTGTGGAACTTGTGTGTATTCGTGTTTAAAATATAAGTCTGTACATCTGACTGCGCCGGCTGCTCTCCACCGACACTCTCGGAAGGCTGCGGTGTATTTGTATCTGTTGACTGTGAAGTTTCCTGCTTTGCTGTGTCTGTATCTGTTGGCTGAGAAGTCTCCTGCTTTGTAGTGTTTTCGTTGTTTGTAATCGTTCCGTCGACTGTACTCTCCCCTGTCGCATAATCAATAGTTACTCCAGGTTGTACATTATAGGCAAAAACACAGAACAGTATTCCTTCTCCATTATCCTCCACCGATTTTCCTTCCATAAGCACGCCGGAAGCCAGCAGATTATCTCCTTCAAAAACCGGCGTCACACGATACATAACGTGTTGATCTGTTTCTTTTACATAGTCCGCTACCATATTTTCAAATGGAAGCATTCCTTCTATGTTCAAATATCTGGTTCCGGTAATAAGATTTTTTTCATTTGCATTTTCTCCTGTAAGCTGATAACCGATCAGATGACAGCGGTTATACAAATATTTTCCATCGATAAAATCATATTTCACAGTATGCCAGCCGGTCGGCTTTACCGCACCAATATTTCCACGTTCCTCCGCCGGCATCAGATTCTGTCCCACGCTCGCCACACAGACTGTGCATCTTCCAAGCGGATCTAATTCTCCATACGTCTCATAAGAAGCACTGCTCAACTCTTCCTCTGTAAAAAATGGAACATTGCCATTGACTGCAACATACGCTTTTCCTTCATATGCTGGAATGGCTGCAAAATCAAATGTTTCCTCGATCGTCGTTGCATTTTCTGTTGACGGTAAACTTTTTTCCTGTTCCTCTGTATCTGTCTGCTCTTGTGTTTTCTCTTCAATATCATCTGTAATTTCTTGTGTGCTCTGTGCCGGTTCTGTCGTTCCACATCCGGATGTGACCGACATCATCATAAACATGCAAAATGTCAGTAACATTACTCTTATATTGTGCCACTTTAATATACTATTACACTTCTTCATCTTTTTACTTTTGCCAAACATGCTCTGTCAAGCATTTACTCCTTCAAGCTCTCTTCTATAAATCTCTTTTGTAATTTTTTCATGTGAAAAGCCAGCAAAATCAAGTGACTGTGCCAATTTCCACTCGTCCCCGATATAAGCAGTAACATCCGCAGGATACACTCGATTCCAGCGGTATATAATCAACTGTTCGATTTGTTCGTCGCTTGTATCAATCGCCTCAAGTTCCAGAAAAATGTATTCTCCTTTTTTTGCTTGTTTTTCTGGTTTTTCGCAAATTTTTATATTCGACATCGAATCAAACAGCTTCGCACTATACTCCGTCATCCAAAAATTCTTTTCTCCAACTGTTTTTTGAATATCTTCGATCGCAACGCGATCCTTCGTCTGTCTTCTGTGATTAAATGCGATTCCGTTATTGTCGTCTAAACATGCGATGATATACATTTTGATGCTCCCTATATTCATTTTAACTTAATCATATATGTTTTTTGTGCAATTTTCCAGTGCTATTTTTTCAATCCAGTGGTTAACAAATTCATATAATTATGTATAATATAAATAAGAAATCAGAAATGATTTTAATAATGCGTGGTTGCCGACACCGTAAGTCGGGATTTAATGCTAGGTATGCTTCGACCGTAACAGAAGGATTTAATGCTAGGTGTCTCACCACCGTAAGGGTGAAAATTTAATGCAGGGACGAAGATATAAAATCTTCGTCCTATTATTATACCTAAAGGAGAAACATGCTAAAATTCTACGATATTGATGAAAATTATGTAAGGTATTTGCAAACGATAGATAAACAAATTCTCACACTACAAAGAAATATCAAACGAGTATGCTGATATATGAAAACAATATTCCGATATCTTCTATCAGATTTTCATTTATGCTTCCTGCATATAAAGAAGTATTGACAGTAAAAGACTTTGGGAAAATTGCAAAAACGAATCAAAACTATGCTAATATTATTGCGTCTGAATATAATTATTGCCAGCAACATGAAGCTGAATATATGAACTATAAAAACAAAGACACCAATTAAGGTGTCTTTTTTCTTTATTTCCCCACAATCTCATCTGTATTAATGAACTGGAACGGTGTCGTCTGATAAACGTAATAATTCAACCAGTTTGAATAGAGAATGTTTCCATGAGATCTCCACTGTAATCTTGGTTTCTGTGTGTCATCATCATTCGGATAATAATTGACAGGCATTTTGATGTCCAGACCTTTATCCTTATCACGTTTGTACTCTTTGTCGAGGGTAACCCGGTCATATTCCGGATGTCCCATGACAAAAATCTTACGTCCCTCATCTGCAATGGCAAGGAACACGCCGGCTTCCTCTGATTCTGCTAAAATCGTCAATTCCTTCACAGCACGGATATCCTCTGCACGCACTTCCGTATGCCTGGAATGCGGTGCCATAAAATAATCATCAAATCCACGGACAAGCGGTACTTTACGATTCATCACATGATGCTCATACACACCGAACTTTTTCTCCGGGAGCAAGTGCTTCTGCAATCCATAATGATAATAAAGTCCTGCCTGCGCTCCCCAGCAGAGATGTAAGGTAGACGTGGCATGTGTCTTGCTCCATTCAAAGATCTCACACATTTCCTTCCAGTAGTCTACTTCTTCGTATTCCATTTGCTCTACCGGCGCTCCGGTAATAATCAGACCATCAAAATAACGATTTTTAATGTCTGCAAATGTCTCATAAAACTTATTCAGATGACTCATTGATGTGTTTTTTGACTCATGGGAAGACACTGCTACAAATGTCACATCTACCTGTAACGGTGTATTTGAGAGCGAGCGCAAAAGCTGAAGCTCTGTATCTTCCTTTAACGGCATCAGGTTTAAGATTGCAATGTTGATTGCTCTGATATCCTGATGTGTCGCACGATTTTCGTCCATAACAAATATATTTTCCTTTTCCAATATTTCCTTTGCCGGCAAATCACTCTGTGTCTTAATTGGCATATCTTTTTACAAACCTTTCCATATGTTCCGGATCATTTTCATTTCTTCGAATGACCCAGCACTTTATAATCTTCATCCGTAAAACCAGTTTAAATTCCAAGCATTTCTTTTAACTGTTCTTCGGAAATGACCGGGATTCCAAGCTCCTGTGCTTTCGTCAGCTTGCTTCCTGCATTTTCTCCCGCAAGCACATAATCCGTCTTTTTCGAAACAGAACCAGAAGCCTTTCCACCGTATTTTTCGATCAGCTCTGATGCTTCTTTTCGTCCCAATGTTGGCAGTGTTCCTGTTACTACAACCGTCTTACCAGTCAGGACAGATTCTACCGTCTCTGTTTCTTCCGCCTGCATATTCACGCCATACGCTTTCAGGCGCTCTAAAATCTCAATATTTTTCTCATCTGTAAAGAAATTGCGGATACACTGAGCACTCACTTCTCCGATATCATTGACCTCTGTAAGCTGTTCCATCGAAGCTTCCTTCAAATGGTCCATATCTTTAAAATACTTCATAATCGCTTTTGCAGCGGCTTTTCCAACATTCGGGATTCCAAGACCGGTAAGAAGTTTGTAAGCATCGTTCTCTTTTGACTTCTCAATCGCTTCTAAAAGCTTATCCGTATTTTTTTCTTTTCCGATAATTCCCTGATCGATCAATTCATCGCGATGTGTCTTTAGTACAAAAACATCCGCGACATTATTAATATACCCCAAACGGACAAGTTCTTCAATATAAACCGTACCAAAACCTTTGATATCCATTGCATCACGCCCTACAAAGTTGATAATATGGCGTTCTAACTGTGCCGGACAGTTTGGTGATGTACATTTAATATCCGCAGTGTCTTTCTCCCTCTCTGTCTTTGCACCGCAAACAGGACAGACATCCGGGATCACAAACCTTTTCCAGTCAGAGGGTCTTTTCTCTTTTTTCACTTCCTTAATCTTCGGAATGATTTCCCCCGACTTGTAAACTACAATCGTATCTCCAATCCCGATATCCAGATCATCAATAAAATCCTGATTGTGCAAAGTTGCCCTGGAAACAGAAGTTCCGCAGAGGCGCACCGGCTCAAACACAGCTGTCGGTGTGATTCTTCCGGTTCTTCCTACCGAAAGTTCAATATTTAACAGTCTGGACTCTTTCTCCTCCGGTGGATATTTGTATGCGATTGCCCAGCGCGGTACTTTGGATGTTTCTCCTAACTGCTCACGATCAGAAAAACGATTGATCTTCACCACGGCGCCGTCGATATCATATGCCAGATTTCCGCGGTTTTCACCGATTGCCGTGATCGTATCCCAAACCTCCTCTGCGGTCGTGCAGACTTTGTAATCATCAATGACATGGATCCCCTGTTTTTTCAGAAATTCATACCCTTCGGTATGAGTTGCAAACTCCATGCCACGCACCTGCTGGATATTAAAAATAAACATGGAAAGATCCCTCTCTTTCGTCACCTTGCTGTCTAGCTGGCGAAGGGTTCCTGCCGCACAGTTTCTTGGATTCGCAAATACTTTTTTCCCTAATAATTCCTGCGTCTCATTGACTTTTTCAAACGCAGCGTTTTTCATATATACTTCGCCACGGATTTCCAAATATTCCGGCTTATCTTTTAACTTCTGCTTCACATCTTTGATTACTTTTGCATTGGCAGTGACATCCTCACCGAAATTGATTCCGTCTCCTCTGGTCTCAGCCAGCTTTAACTCTCCGTTCTCATAGCGCAGTGACATGGAAAGCCCGTCAATCTTATATTCCACTACAAATTCCGGGTGGTCTAACTGCTTCTGCATTTCTTCTACAAAATTAAAAACTTCCTCTTTGGAAAAAACATCCTGAAGACTTAACATTGGAACATTGTGGCGCACAAGCACTCCGGCTTCCCTTTTCGCCGTTCCACCTACCCTCTGGGTCGGCGAGTCAGGTGTGACCAGTTCCGGGTGCTCTTTTTCCAGACCCTTAAGCTCCTGCATCATCATGTCGTATTCATAGTCTGAAATCTCAGGACTGTCCTGATTATAATAGCGGTCAATATGATATTCGAGTGTTTTCTTTAACTCGGCAATTCTTTCTTCTGCTGACATTTTCTTCATCCATTTCTGTTCTTATTTAAAGTTTTTCTGCGGAATGACCGTTTCATTCGAGGAATCCTTGATAAGCGACAAAAGCTGTCTGTATTCCTCCGGCGTGACATCGCGGTAAGTTCCAACCGGAAGATCACCTAATTCAATGTTCATGATTCTTGTACGAACAAGTTTCTCCACACGGTAACCGAAATATTCACACATTCGTCTGATCTGGCGGTTTAGTCCCTGTGTCAGAATAATCTTAAACTGTTTTTTTCCAATCTGCTTCACATGGCATTTTCTTGTCATCGTATTCAATTCTGCAAGTGGCACTCCATTCGCCAGACCATGGATAAAGCTTTCTGTGACCGGTCTGTTTACCGTGACAATGTATTCCTTTTCATGCATATTTCCGGAACGCATCATTTTGTTCACGATATCTCCGTTGTTCGTCAGTAATAACAGCCCTTCTGAATCCTTGTCAAGACGACCGATCGGATAAATTCTTTTCGGATAATTGATATAATCAATGACATTATTCTTTTCTCTTTTTTCTGCGGTGCAGACAATCCCCACCGGCTTATGAAATGCGATCAGGATCATTTCTTCTTCCTTGGAAACTTTTTTCCCCTGAAAAAGAACTGTCTGCCCTGGGAAAACTCTTGCACCAGTTTCTGCAGCTTTTCCGTCAATCGTGATATTTCCAAGTTCTACCTGACGATCTGCTTCCCTTCTGGAACAAATCCCTGCCTCACTTAAATATTTGTTAATGCGGATTCCGTTTTCTTCCATTTTTTCCCTTCCAAACAACTACAAAAACGGAGACTTCGATTTGCTGGAAGCCTCCGTAGCATTCTGTTACTTTTTATTTTAATAAATCAGTCTTGATATATCCTGTCTTGTTCTTCCATGTTACTTTCGTCCAGCCCTCTGCGTAGCTCATCACAACCGTAACTTTTTCTCCGGAATAAGCAACGCCAACTTTGTCAGCCGTCTCACTCATGGAGGAACGGATATTCGTTGTATTCGAAAGCGTAATCTCAGTTCCCTCTGTCAGACCGTTTGCTGTGGTTGTTCCCTCCGAAGTACTCTCCGGTGCTGTCGCAGATAAATATTCACTCTTGATATATCCGGTTGTACCGTTGTAATCAATGATACTCCAGTCTCCGTCTGTGCCTGTCCTTGTAAGGGATGTTCCTTTTTCTACAGAACCAAGCTTTTCTGAGGAAGTATCTGCTCCTGCTCTTACATTTACCTTATCTGTTGTGTAAACGGTCTCACTGGTCTGTTCAGCCGGTGTTTCTTCCGCTGGTGTCTCATCTGTCGGTGTTTCCTCTGCCGGTGCCTCTGTAGCTGGAACTTCCTCTGTTGCCGGAACCTCTTCTGTGCTCTCAGTTGCATCTGCCACGATCGTATTGCGCCACTCCGTGATCGCATTTGGAATGGTAGTTGCACACAGGTTCAGCAGATTCTCATCTGTGGACAATGCAGCCTCATATTTCTGCTGGATGTCATTCTGTAACTCGATCACATCATCACTGTTATAGAAATTTGTGATCAGATTGCGGACACTCGTATCTAACGCACTCTCCTGTCTGGAAAGATTATATTCACTGTAAAGGTTATCAATGTAAAGACTTCCGTCCTCATTCGTTCTGACATAGAAGAAATAAAGTCCCGGTGCGGGTGTGTCTACGCCCATAAACTTCACATTCAGGCTGACATTTACCATATAAGAATTGCTGTCAAGCCCGGATTTTGTATAGCAGTTGATATCCTGATACTGCTCAATATACTGGCTGATCAGAGTGATGTAGCTCTGCTCATTCTGTGTGATCGGTGTCGCAAGCGTCTGTAATGTCACGAGATCTCCGGATGCATAAGCAGTAAAGTAGTTGTTGATCAGCTCATTGACTGCCGGGATTGCATTCTCCTCGTATTTTTCCTCGGTCACAACTGTCTCGGTTGCCACAACCGTTCCGTCATTCGCCTGATTTGTATTATTTCCGGTAAATTTTACTAAAATAAGTAAAATCACGACAAATAATGCACCTGCCACAAAATATCTGGCATTCTTTTTTACAAATTCTAACATTTTCTGGATATCTATATTTTTTAATTTATTATCATGATTCTCTGAAGCCATCTTTACCAAACCTTTCTGTCACAGACATCAGCTTTATCTGTGAAATCTATTATAAAAAAAGTAATGTTTCCTACCTTATTATTACACAAAGTTACTCTAACAAACATTTTACATGATAGCATTATCTCCCTTTGTTGTCAACGAATGGCAGACTTTTCCAATTCTTAATATTTGTTTTAGAGCGCAAAAAAAGATGCCGTATTCTGGCATCTTTTTACTGCACCTGGCGGGAATCGAACCCGCAGCGTCGGAGTCGGAGTCCGATGTTTTATCCATTAAACTACAGCTGCAAATTATCTGATATTCTGTTCACACAGCCTATTAAGCATATCAGATAACAATATAAATTTCAAGAGATTTTTCGTCTGTCAGGCAAAAATTTTCTTATTTAAATCTTTTAAAAGACTGGCTGATTTTTTTAACTGCTCCTGCTCCTCCTCATCCAGTTCAATCGGAACTACCGCCTCCACACCGTCTTTCCCGACGATCGCCGGCATACTGATCACCACATCTTCCATACCATAAATGCCATGCATCATGGACGATACAGGAAGAATGGACTGCTCGTTGCGGATGATGCACTCACAGATTCGTTTTACCGCCATAGCGATGCCGTAATAAGTTGCCTGTTTCCGCTGAATGATCTCGTAGGCGCTGTTTTTTACTTCCTCATAAATTTTGTTTTCCGATTCTTCATGAAAATAGTGCCCACGCATCTCACAAAACGCATCCAGACGCACACCGGAAACATTGGCATTCGACCATGCCGCCAGTTCGCTGTCCCCATGTTCCCCGATTATAAAAGCATGCACGCTGCGGTTATCAACCTTCAAATGCTCACCGATCAGATATTTTAACCTTGCGGTATCAAGCACCGTTCCCGATCCAAGCACCCGGTTTTCCGGAAGACCTGACAGCTTTAACGCTGTGTACGTCAGAATATCCACCGGATTTGATACGATCAAAAGTAATCCCTCGCAATTGCGTTTTGCAATTTCCGGGATGATCGACTTAAAAATCTCTACATTTTTATGAATAAGATCTAATCTCGTCTCATCCGGCTTCTGATTTGCCCCCGCTGTAATAATAATGATTGCCGCATCCACAATGTCATCATAAGTTCCTGCATAAAGCTTGATCGGTCTTGCAAACGGCAGACCATGTGCGATATCCATTGCCTCACCTTCTGCTTTTTCCCTGTTCACATCGATCATTACCATTTCAGAAAAAAGTCCGCTCTGCATCAATGCAAAGGCAGAGGATGAACCCACAAAACCACAGCCTATCATTGCTGCCTTTCGAATATTTACCATAAAATCACCTCGCCAATTTTTTTAGTTTCGCAATCATCTGATTCTTTCCTATCATTCCCTTATTAAACTGATTTTATGTTGCCTTTTACAGCATAATTTACGCTTCACTCATACCTTGCTCCCTCAGTTGCAATATACCGAGCGCAACGCATTGTTTTTCGAACATATATTTGCTTTTTATTTACAGATTCAACTTGGTTTGCTATAATTAATGTAAATTGTATTATAAAATTGCAAAACTCATAGCAGACTTGGAGAATTGTGAAAAATTGACAAAAGCTTGAGAAAACACTGAGTGAGCTAAAATCGAACAAGTTCGATTGGTTCTTGCTTGGCAGACATAGCGTTAGCTGTGGCTGGCATGCTAGTACCGCTGCGAGCGACGCGTAGCGAAAGCGTGTTTTCGAAAATTTTGTTAATTTTTCACAATCTTCACAACCTGAATCTGAGTTCCGCAAATGCCTATACAAAAATTGCACCAAGGAGGAATCTGTATGCGCTCTCTTATTTTTCATATCGATGTAAACTCTGCTTTTTTGAGCTGGGAATCTGCAAGACGTTTGCGTGAGAACCCGGATGCACAGGATTTAAGAACGATCAACGCAGTGATCGGCGGGGATGAGAAGATGCGGCATGGCGTTGTGTTAGCCAAGTCTCCTTCCGCGAAGAAATACGGCATCATGACCGGAGAGCCATTATCTCATGCCAGACAGAAGTGTCCTGATCTTGTTGTGATTCCACCGGATCATGAATTATATGCTGCTTCCTCCAGAAAGTTTATCCATATTTTAGAGGAAGTTGCTCCGGCGATTGAACAATGCAGTATTGATGAAGCCTTTTGTGACATGACCGGAACCGAAAAGCTTTATGGTGATCCTGTTGCTTTTGCAGAAAAATTAAAAGACCGGATTTATGCGGAACTTGGCTTTACTGTGAATATTGGAATTTCCACAAATAAATTGTTAGCCAAAATGGCGTCTGATTTTGAAAAACCGAACCGTGTTCATACACTTTTTCCGGAAGAAATGGCTGAAAAGTTCTGGCCGCTTCCAGTCGAAGAATTGTTCGGCTGCGGTAAATCTACTGCCAAAAGACTGCGTGCTCTTGGAATCACAACGATTGGTGCACTCGCAAGGGCAGACAGGCAGATGTTACTCTCAAACTTTAAATCGCAGGGAGACTATTTATGGGAATCTGCCAACGGAATCGGTTCGTCTTCCGTCACTGCCGAATCCCCAGCCAGCAAAGGCTACGGCAATTCTGTCACGCTCCCTTATGATGTCACAGACAGAGAAAACGCGCACCACATTTTATTGTCTCTCTGTGAGACTGTGGGTGCGCGCATCCGTTATGATAAAGCCTATATCAGTGTTGTGCAGGTTCAGATCGTAGACAACGAATTTCATCATCGCTGTAAGCAGTTATCACTTTCCTCTGCCACAAATGTGACCGAGAAGATTTATGAAACTGCCCTCAAAGCCTTTGATCAGGGCTGGGATCATTCCCCTATCCGTCTGCTCGGCGTGTCTACAAGCAAAGCAACTGATGAAAGCTACGAACAGTATAATCTTTTTGATCAGGATAAGTTTGAGCGGCTTTCCAAATTAAATTCTGCCATTGACAAAATCCGTGATAAATATGGAGATGACGCAATCAAACGTGCCTGTTTCGCAGAGCCGCCTGAAAATTTTTAAGCCACAACATCTTCAAACTGTGAATTATAAAGGTTTGCATAGAAACCGCCTGCTGCAAGAAGCTCCTCATGTCTGCCCTGCTCAATAATGTCACCGTCTTTCATGACTAAGATCAGATCTGCATCACGAATTGTAGACAGTCTGTGTGCAATGACAAAACTGGTTCTTCCCTTCATCAGGTTATCCATTGCCCTCTGGATCTCAATCTCCGTTCTTGTATCGACCGAAGAAGTAGCCTCATCTAAGATCAGGATCTTATTATCCGCAAGAATTGCTCTTGCAATCGTAAGGAGCTGCTTCTGTCCCTGCGATACATTGCTTGCATCCTCATTCAGTTCCATCTGATAACCGCCTGGCAAAGTCTTGATAAAGTGGTCTGCCCTTGCTGCCTTAGCTGCTGCAATGACTTCCTCATCCGTTGCATCCAGACGACCGTAACGTATATTCTCCATAATCGTTCCTTTGAACAGCCAGGTATCCTGCAATACCATTCCAAACGCATCGCGGAGTTCCCTGCGGTTGAAATCTTTGATATTGTTTCCGTCCAGACAGATTGCACCACTGTTTACATCATAGAAACGCATAAGCAGTTTTACCATAGTTGTCTTTCCTGCGCCTGTCGGACCAACGATTGCAATTTTCTGTCCCGGTTTTACATCGGCACTGAAATCGTTGATAATGATCTGCTCCGGATTGTATCCGAAATGAACATGATCAAATGTAACTGCGCCAGTGATTTTTGACACATCTGCCGGATGTTCTGTAATCTGTTCTTCCTCTTCTTCCTCTAAAAACTCAAATACACGCTCGGAAGCTGCGGACATGGACTGCACCTGATTGATCACCTGCGCGATTTGCTGGATCGGCTGTGTGAAATTTTTCACATACTGGATAAACGCCTGGATATCACCAATGGTAATGGTTCCGTTAATGGCAAGCAGTCCACCTGCCAAAGCAACACACGCATATCCTAAGTTTCCGACAAACATCATGATTGGCTGCATCATACCGGATAAAAACTGTGATTTCCATGCAGAATCGTAAAGAATATCATTTGTCTTTTCAAATTCCTCAATGGTATCTTTTTCGCGGTTGAATGCCTTAATGACAAGATGACCGCCATATACTTCTTCCACCTGTCCGTTGATATGTCCTAAATATTCCTGCTGTGCACGGAAGTACTTCTGTGATTTTTTTGTCACAAAACCGATCAGTCCCATGGAAATCGGTAAGATCACAATTGCGATCAGTGTCATCAGCGGCGAAATACTGAGCATCATCACCAGTACACCGATCAGAGTTGCAACTGACGTGATAATCGTGGTAATACTCTGGTTTAGTCCCTGCCCTAGCGTATCAACATCATTTGTGATGCGTGACAAAACCTCACCGTAAGTACGGCTCTCAAAATATTTCATCGGCATGCGGTTGATTTTTTCCGAAATTTCCTTTCTGAGCCGATAGCACACTTTCTGTGTGATTCCTGTCATGATCCAGCCTTGAATAAAATTAAATATCGCACTGCATAAATACAGACCAAGCACAAATAAAAGAATGCTTCCGATTTTGCCAAAATCAATGCTTCCGGTTCCCTGAATCTTTGCCATTAACCCTTCTGACAGAGTTGTGGTTGCTTTTCCTAAGATTTTAGGTCCAACAACATTGAACACGGTAGAACATGCCGCGAAAAACATGACGATAAAAATAGCAATTTTATATTTTCCAATATAGCTCATCAGCTTTTTAATGGATTTCTTAAAATTCTTCGGTTTTTCTCCCGGCTGCATGCCATGACCCATAGGTCCTCTTCTGCGTGGCTGCTGTGTCTTAAATTCCTGCTCTTTACTCATGCAAAGCCACCTCACTTTCCTCAAGTCCAAGTTCTTTTGCGGATAACTGCGATTTTGCGATCTGCTGGTAAACTTCACATGACCTTAATAATTCCTCATGTGTGCCCTTTCCAACAATTTTTCCTTCATCTAAGACTAAGATCTGTTCTGCATGCAAAATCGTGCTGATACGCTGTGCTACAATGATCACGGTGCTGTCTGTTACATTCTCGGCAAGTGCCTTTCGAAGTGCCGCATCTGTTTTTAAATCCAGTGCTGAAAAGCTATCGTCAAAAATAAAGATTTTCGGATCTTTTGCAATTGCTCTTGCAATCGCAAGTCTCTGCTTCTGTCCGCCGGAAACGTTGCTTCCGCCCTGTGCGATAGCACTCTCGTATTTATCATCTTTTGCCTCAATAAACTCCGTTGCCTGTGCAATTTCTGCTGCCTTTTTGATTTCCCCATCTGTCGCGTCTTCTTTTCCAAAACGCAGGTTAGATGCGATCGTTCCGGAGAACAGAACACCCTTCTGCGGTACGAAACCGATCTCCTCACGAAGATCTGACATGGAAATATTCCGGATATCTTTTCCGTCAAGCGTGATACTTCCTTCTGTCACATCATACAGACGCGGGATCAGATTGACCAGTGTTGATTTACCACAGCCGGTGCTTCCGATAATGGCAGTTGTCTGTCCCGGTTCTGCTGTAAAATCAATGTCATGGAGCACATCTTCTTCTGCACCCGGATATTTGAAGTTCACATGTGAAAACTGAACAACACCATTATGTGTTGTCACTTTTTCCGGTTCTTTTGCATCACGGATAGAGGATTTTGTCTGGATCACCTCATCGATACGATCTGCTGCAACCGCTGCACGAGGAAGCATGATCGACATCATGGTAAGCATTAAGAACGACATTACGATCATCATTGCATAAGTGATAAACGCTGTCATCGCACCAACCTGCATGGTTCCTGCATCAATTTTATGCGCGCCAACCCACACGATACCAACAGAAAGCAGGTTCATGATCATTGTCATACCCGGCATCATAAAGGTCATGACACGGTTGGTAAATAACATCGTTTTTGTCAATTCTTTATTTGCCACGTCAAAACGTTCTTCTTCTTTTTTCTCCCTGCCAAAAGCGCGGATAACAGAAAGTCCTGTCAAAATCTCTCTGGATACCAAGTTAATGTTATCCACTAATTTCTGCATCAGTTTAAATTTTGGCATTGTAACCGCCATAAGCACCATGACATAACCAAGGATCACAAGGATTGCAAGAACGATGATCCAGCCCATTCCTGCACCTGTCTGCATGACTTTAAGGACACCACCAAGTCCAAGGATCGGTGCATACGCGATCATTCTAAGCAGCATGACCGATACCATCTGAATCTGCTGGATATCATTTGTACTTCTTGTGATAAGGGAAGCCGTTGAAAACTTATCCATCTCCGCATTGGAAAATCCGACCACCTGTTTGAATACTTTTTCACGCAATGTTTTACCGATTCCGGCACCGACACGGGATGCAAAAAATCCGACCAGAACCGTTACAATTCCGATCACAAGCGCCATGCCGACCATTTTAAGTCCGGCTGTGACAAGATAGGTCTTCTGGATTTTATCTACATCCAGTCCGGCTGCTTTATCACAGGATACTGCATAGGCAACACCCATGGATTTTACCAGTGAACTTCCCATTGTATTGATCGTATCTTCCACGCTGTCCCGCATGGAAAGCAGTGTATCTTTATCCAGCATCTTTTCGTCTGTCCCGGTCTGCTTTCCAACGAGCTCTTTTACCGCAGATTCTTCCATGGCACTCATCTGATAATTCATGATAAGCGGAACTGACAGTGTCTCGTCGATCTCATTTAATTCTGACTCGGATGTTACCTGCAGACGGTAAATGTCTCCGTCTTTATCATAGATGCTCTCCCAGAGGCTTTCTTCATCCTCAGTCATCATACACTTTGCCGTTTCGAACTCATCCGCAGTCAATGCCTCCGGCACTACGTGTTCCACACCATTGTTCTGGATACCAACATCAATGATATCCGATGTGTAAGACGGTAGTGACAGATCACACCATGCCTGCACAAAGAGTAACGCAATGATAATCACAATTGATTTCCAATATGGAATCATATTTTTAAAAATCTTACTCATGTTCCCTTTCCTTTCTGCCTTGCCATTTTCTAGCTTCAATCTCTTTTTCCGCAATATGGTAAATGTTATCCAAATAAGAAATCAAGCGTTTCATATCTGCCTCCTCCACCTGTGACATCACTGACTTTCCAAAATCCGACATTGTCTGTCTGGCTTCCTCTGTCAGTTGTCTTCCTGTTTCCGTCAGTTCCACATAGGTGTTGCGCCTGTCATTCTTGTTGACATTCCGCTCCACGTATCCACGCTCCTCTAACCCTTTTAACGTTCTGGAAATTGCCGGAGGCAGCATCTTCGCCCGCGCAGCCAGTTCCGAAATCGTAATCTGACCGTTCTCTCCTTTATCCATGATCGTACACAGCACAAAAAAGTCTGTCTTACACAATTCCGGAAACATCTCGGAAAACTTCAGCTTTCGGAATTGATTCATCGACCGAAAAAGTTCTTCATATAATTTATCCATAATTCACTCACCGCCTGTCATTAGTTAACATTGTTATGTATTAAGCGTGTTAAATAATAACACCGGCAAATATCTGTGTCAAGACATCTGTCGGTGTTTATAATAATTTTATAATTGTTACATAATTTTATGGATTCTCTCTAAGATGTCCGCTACCTCGTGCATCTCCATCTGCCCAGGTGCGCTCGCCTTTTTGTGTGCAGCAAAGGTAATAGCCGAACCAAAACTCTCTCCGCACAGTCGGCTGATCATTCCCATTTTTCCCATGGACATTGTAATGACCGGCGTGTCCGGATTCTCTTCCTTGAACTCATACGTCACAGATAACAGTTTTAAAACATCCTCCATATTCTGTGGCATGACTGCAAGTTTAACAATATCTGCACCTCCTGCACACATCTGTTCTAACAGCATCTTCATAACTTCTCTGTCCGGCGTCTCATAAAAATCATGGTGGGAGGCAATGACTTTCAAGCCCTGTTTATGAAGCTTTCTGATTTTTCTTGCCGGATGCTCCTCCTCAAAAAATTCCAGATCAAGCAGATCCACGCACCCGGACTCTGCCGCAAGATCATGCAGATCTGACAGTTCATCCGGTGCAAGTTCTCCCATGCCGCCCTGCTTTTTTGTGCGGAATGTATACAAAAAAATCTTTTCTTTCATACATTCCGCTGCCGCAGCAAACACTTCCCGCACCGCATTGTAATTCTTATAATCCTCAAACGCATCTATACGCCACTCGATCACATCCGCTTCACTGCCTGCAAGCGTCTGCAGTTCCGCAATGATCTCCTCTTTCTTCGTTTCCATGACTGGAACACATAAAAGTGGTTTTCCTGCCCCAATTGTTTTTCCTTTTATCTCCATTGATGTTCCCGCTCCTTTTTCCTTTATATCCATTATTTTAAAACACTACGATTCACTATGCAACGAAACATGAATATTTTTTATGGATTGTATAAAAAATTGGAACATCTGTGAATTTGACAATTTATTCACAATCTATTAGAATGACTGTTAATATAACCTATTAAAGGAGAATTTCACATGAGTTTCACATTTTTAAACGAATTACCTTCTCCTGCCCAGATTCAAGAAAGATATCCTCTGTCAGAGAAATTGCAGGAGTTAAAAAAACAGCGTGATGCAGAGATCAGCAATGTGATCAAAGGTCTTGACAACCGTTTTCTTGTCATCATCGGACCGTGTTCTGCAGACAACGAAGATTCTGTATGCGATTATGTCAGCCGTCTCACTTCCATCCAGGAAGATGTGAAGGACAAGCTGATCATCATCCCGCGTGTGTATACAAATAAACCACGTACCACCGGCGAAGGCTACAAGGGAATCGCTTCCCAGCCTGACCCTGAAAAAGCACCGGATATGGTGGAAGGTCTGATCGCCATGCGCAAAATGCACATCCGTGCAATTGAAGAAAGCGGTCTTACCTGTGCAGACGAAATGCTTTACCCGGAAAACTGGGGATATGTAGAAGACCTGCTCTCCTACGTTGCGATCGGTGCACGTTCGGTTGAAGACCAGCAGCACCGTCTTACCGTCAGCGGTTTTGATGTTGCATCCGGAATGAAAAATCCAACCAGCGGTGACTTTGCCGTTATGCTCAACTCCGTTTATGCTGCCCAGCATCCACACCATTTTGTTTACCGTGGCTATGAAGTAGAGACAACCGGAAATCCATTAACCCACGTTGTACTCCGCGGTGCCGTCAGTAAACACGGCAACAGCACGCAGAACTATCACTATGAGGATCTGATCCGTCTCTGCGATATGTATGCCAAAATGGATCTTGTGAACCCGGCTGCCATTATTGATGCAAACCACTCCAATTCCGGCAAACAGTTCAAAGAACAGATCCGTATTGTCAAGGAAGTCATGCATAACCGTCAGTTATCGCAAGACATCCATAACATGGTAAAAGGTGTGATGATCGAGAGTTATATTGAAGAGGGTTCTCAGAAGATCCACGACCATATTTATGGAAAATCTATCACAGATCCCTGCCTTGGATGGGAAGATTCCAGAAAATTGATTTATGATATTGCGGAGATGTGTAAATAAAACAGATTTTTTATTTTCCTCTACAAAAAAGTCTGCCGACAGGTACTACCTGCCAGCAGACTTTTTTCATGCACCATACAGTGCTCATTTTTCATTACAGATCAGATGAAGATTATTCCGCACGAGACATAGCTTCTTCGTAATCTTTTGTGCCTTTCCAGATCTCTTCTTTGTAAGGATTCTTCTTTAACTTCATAGAACGTTTGATGATCGCAGCGAATACAACAACGTTGACCACAATTGAAAGAACAGAGATCACACCCTGTGCTGTTGGATCTGCTGCTGTTGGATGTGTTGCTGCATCCATGAATCCATCTGCGTAAAGCCTTGGGATAACCGCGAATTTACCCTGATCCTGGAATAATGGGAATACCTGGGCAAACATACACCATAATGCTAATGTGTTAGCACGGTTCTGAATCCAGCCACCTTTGTTCCAGAATGCTGCAGCAAATGTAGGTGCAAGTAATAATGCAACACCACAATACCAGGAATGAGTCGGAAGGTTTAAGTAAGTATACTGGAAGTTCCATACATCATAAGCTAAGATGAACATCCATGTCATATCCGGCCATAACATATCATCTTTTTTCTTAGATGAGTAGATTCCCCACCAGCCTGTCATACATAAGATATTGATAATACCTGCAAGACCGTTGAGAACGTTCCACCATCCACCGTATAACCATACGCCTTCAGATGATAACCACCAGCTTGTTCCTGTCTCTGCAAGTGCATGTGCACCTCTGATTGCAGATTCGAAATCGCTGCATACTGCGATCAAAATGTTGATTGCTACGATAACAAATGGGAAAGCCTTAAACCACTGTGTTTTACCAACACCCCATTTGTATTTGAGCATCATAAAACCAATACATCCAGCTGTAGCTGCATATAACTTCGCATAATGGAACCAGCTTGTCATATGTACATATGTATTGTTATTAAGTGCCCATTCAGCTCCCGCTGCTGCTGAAACGTAAATTGCAATAAAGTAAACTGTCAGAATAATTGGAAGAACAACGAAACATAACATTCCGCCGACTTTTGTACGTCTGGCAATCTCATTTGCAAGTACGAGACAGGCAAAAACTAAAATCCAACCAAGAAACTGCCATGCAGCTCCTTCGCCGTAAACCTGAAACAACAGTCCATGATTTAACATATTGTTTCCTCCCTTGTAAAATTTTTTTATTCTGGTCATACCAGTGATTGTTATTATTTTAACACTTATTTTATAAAGTTTCAACATTATTTACATTTTCATATACTTTTTGACAATATTGTATATCATTTCCAGTTGCTTTTTTTCATTTTTTGCAGGTTTTTTGAGAAAATCTGTTTATATAGCACCCTTTTCTGCGTTTATTTTGCTTGATTTCCAAGAAAAAAGATGTTCTGTGGTACAACCAGAGCCACGAACATCTTTTTCTTACATCCTGTTTACTTAAAACGGTTAAGATACCTCGTCTGTATCAATTAGTTTTCATCCTCGATCACAAGCTTGCCCGCTGTCACTTCCATGAATACGCTCTCCGGGTCCGCCTTTTTCATAGTAAGAAGCAATTCCCACAGATTGTGAATCTGATTTGCCAGAACACCGGATGCCTGAATTGCATATGGCAGCAGCATTGGAAGCTGGAACACGCGGATGCCAAGCGGCGGCATAAAGATCATATTCGTTGTATGCACCTTATCCCCTGCGGTTTTGATCATCTCATAGGTGATCATCAGAAAATCCTGTCCTTTGTATTTGCAATAATAAGAAACATAGCACTCGTCAATCGTCCAGGAAACACCGTCCTCTACTTCTACCGGTTTCTCAGCCGCTTCATTATTCTCGGTTGTCTGCACACTGATATTCCAGTGGATTTTCCCTTCCTTTGTATCATTGTACATCTCTGTCAGCATATGGCTTAATTCTTCTGGTCTTTTCATTGTTTTTCTCCTTGTAATTCCATAGTTTCTATTTTTCTAACGCATGTTCCCCGATGCGCACTGCATGCACCACAAAACGGTTTCCTGTTGCAGAACAGGTCGAAAGTGTCATGATATGGTCATCTTTTGTAACCTTCACTCCTGTATCATCATAGGACTTTTGCAGCATATTATCAATAAATTTCTGAAAGGTATCATCCGGTGCAAAGCCGACCGTGTAGACTGCATCCGTCTCCGGCACATCATAATAGGCAAAAATCTGATAACGGTACGCCATTTCCGTTGTATAGATTGTAAAAAACTGATGATCTTTGTAAAAATCTTCTGCTTTGTATTTTTTCAGGCTGCCAAACATGCTTAAATTTTTCATGTTATGACCATACAAAATCGTATGATAATCCCAAAAATTCGGCGTATTCATTCCTTCCATAAAAATACATCCTGCAATCGTCTGATTTCCATAAATATCGGTGCGGAGATATTTTTCATCATCCCCCGAATATAAAACCGGGTAACTGATCTGATCGAGTTTATCAAAAAGAATCCAGCCGATGATATCCGGATTGATTTCCTGCAATTTTTCTAACTGAATATCCACATCTGTATACCACGAATCATCTTCCCCTGTGTCCGCCACATTTTCTTCCTTATCCGGCTGTTCGTTTTGGGAAACATAGGTTTCCTTCAATGCCTCATAGGTATCGTTCGACTTTTTGTAGTTCAAGAGATTTGGCGCAAGCATGGCAAGCGCAATGGCGATCAATGCAATTCCAAGAAGGAAAAGAAGGATCGTGGAACGGTCACTTTTCTTTTTTATCATAGTATCCCTCATTTCATATGTCCTGACTTCGTAATGAATCCGGACAGGTACTTTTTTATTTTACCATAAAATGAGCAGACCTCCTAGTAATAATGAAAGTCTGCTCAAATGATTTTTTATATTTGATAATCCGGTTCAGTTTTTAGTTAAAGGAAACTTCTCCAAGTGCAGCTGTGTAAGTTGAAAATCCGACTGCCTGAACTGCACATGCGGAAACTTTGATTGGTGTAAAGGTTGTATCTGCTGTCACATCTGCGCCAACTGTTACGTTGTTGAAAATCGTAGAATGTTCTGATTTGGAAATAATGTCTTTTTTGGCATATACTTTGTAATCAATATCTGTCAATGACTTTGCATCTTTATAATCGTCTGTTACATCTACCCAGTCACCTGCGTAAGCAATTGTAAGATCAGGATTTGCATTTACGATTTTTGCAAATACCCATGCATCCTGTGAATCAGAAGCCATGTGTACAGTCGGATCTTTGCATACCACTTCTCCTGCAACCAGATCCTTATACTGATTTTCTTTCACACTCCAAACATTGGCTCCGTCTGCATCCACATATAATCCGCTTTCTGCATCTCTCGCAACTTTTGATTCGGATAAACCGCCCTGCAATTCCTCGTCAAAGTTTACATTACCAACCGTAAATGTATTGCTGACTGTTCCGGTTGTGCTGGTCAGGTAAGCAAATGTGCTGCCTGCTCCGATTACTCCGATCAATGATACTGTTCCAAGCATTGTGACTAATTTTGTTTTTTTCATAATTTTTTGTTCTCCTTTTTTATAATTTTTAATAACTCTTATGTATGCTTTCCAATATTGTTTTATCATGAGTCGGTCACACACCGGTCATATGCAAGAACTTTCATTATTATTATTGCTTATGCATGCTCATTTGTTTTTGATATCGTTTTTTCTTCCTCAAAAATATCCGGCAGAAACGTCAAGAGTATCAGCACGATCAACACACCGCATACGACCGCAATTCCCACAGGTGTCTTTGCATATATCGAAATATAACCCAGATAAGGAATATGAAATGCATACACGCCCACAATCTGCTGCCAAGCAACAGGCGAGGCATCCGCGACATTGTTGGCGTCTCCCTGCGTAATGACAGTCTGGTTTTTCTGATCGACCGAAATAACGCGGTGCGTCACCAACGTTTCCGGTGACAGCTCATAGGTGACGACTGCCCCTTTCTCTAATGCCTCGCCAGAAAACGCTCTGTCATACACGATCGCTCCAACCGGGATTCCCGGCTCCATGCTCCCGCTTAGTACCGCATATTGGCTGTATCCCAAGATTTTTGGAACAAACAGAAGACCTGCGATTCCTAATAATCCAAGAAATATCAGCATAGATAAAATTCCGCAAATTTTTTTCATCATCTTCTTTTGCGCCTTTCTGACTTATTTTGTTACTTTTGCAAAAAAATCCTGTATGGTATTTAATTCTGCCTTCTCACCAGCATGATAATTCTCTGCAAACACTGCTTCCTGATACACGGTGATGTCAAAGTTCTTTGTGACCTCTCCAATTTTTACCGCGTCAAATAAAGTCCCGGTATTCTGCCCCGGTGCGATCGGGCTATTGTAGTAATACCAGCCGTCTGCGCCCTGATACCAGCCGATTCCGTCACCGTCCGTATCATATAACGTTGTCTCCGCAGCGATACGGTCTGCCGCTGCCCCTTTTTCTGTAAAAACACTGTCCTTCCAGACACCGCTTAACAGCGTAACATCCGTCTGCTGTGGAGATACCGTGATCCTTGCACGGATAAACGCATCGGAAATTCCGGTATTTTGAACACTCGGATTTTTCTTTATCGTACTGCCTGATTTTACGTCACCGTCTAATTCTTCCTGAATCTCCGTAGTGACTCCGGCTGCCCGGAACGTATTCGTTACTGTTCCCGCTGTTGCCGTGACAATTGCAAATGTTGTAGCTGTTCCAATAATTCCAACAATCAGTGCAATTGTAATCACAAATATTTTTTTCTTTTTCCATATCTCTTTCATACACATTGCCTCCGATTATTTTCGCACATCCGCTGTAAACTGATTGTCAACCCAGGTCGTACTCTCTGCCTTATTGCCAATTACAAATTTATTTTTTACTGCGTCTGTATCTGTCAATTTTCCGTCGTTTCTGGTCTTGTTATTTCTGGCAGTGATCTTGGCACTGTCCGCCTTCAAATGCTGGTCTGCCGCTGTCGTGACAAAATTCTTTGCATCAAAGCTGCAAGCTTCCTCCCGACTGCAGATACCCATAGCAAATTTGACACTGTTTCCATTGATTCTGGACGCACAGTTTGTGTCTGCCTCAAACTCCTTTAAGGTAAATCCCATTGTGTCAAGTTCTTCCACCTGATAGATTCCCTGCGCAAGTCCTTCTAACGTGGTCTGCGCTTTCACATTGAACAATCCGTTTGTCGTGGTCTGCTCCTCTGTACCTTTTTCGCCAAAGCGCAGTGTCTTGTAATAAATATCCCCTGTCGTCTGGTTGGTGATCTTAAAGGTAAAGACCGGATCTCCCTCACTGGCTTTGATATCTTTTTTGCTGATCTTCTTTGTGAGTGTCAGCACTCCGGTTTTTACTTTTACCTCATATCTGCCTGCGTAAGCCTCGCCTTCCACTGTGGCAGCCTCCACCTCTGTGTTATTTTTATAAATGACACCATTGATCGTGCAGTTTGCATTTGAAGCGTCCGTTGCTTCCTCAACCGGTAAAAATGCCTTTGCATAATACGTGATGTCTTTTTCTGGTTTTTCTTTTTTCAGATTTTCCAGGGAAATCTCTTTCTGACAATTCTTATCCGTATAGAAAATCATATTTAATTTGGAAGCATCTATGTCATTGCTGTCACACATACGTCCTTTTGCATCCTCGGCATACTGCTCTAAACTCTCGCCAAGAAAGATTGTATCCTCGGCATCTGAAATCTGATATTGGATTCTGACATTTACAGTCGGCTGTGGAAGTTCTAACTGCGTGCCTCCAATGCTGAGATAAGAGCCCGGATTCACATTCGTTGTGACATTATTTCCACCCAGGTAAGATTTTTTTGCCACAATCTGAATCGTCTTACACCACCCGGCAGTTCCGTTTTCCTTTGGCTTCACTTCCTGGCCGATCCAGCTTATCGTTGTCGTTTGATCCTCATTTACGGTAACGGTCGCACCGTCCGCTTTCAGACGCTCTATCTCTGCCTCTGTCAGTTCAAATCTGGAATCAATGACATCTGTCACCTGCACGCCGGTCAGCGACTTTGACTGCGTGATCGTACTCTGGATCTTCTGGAAAATTTTATTTAACTCTTCTGCTGTTTCCGCTGTAAATGCACAGCCTGTGGATGCCACTTTCGTTTCCAGCCATGTGGCTGTATCGCCGTTTAAACCAAGTCCTACGGTAATGACCGTGCAGCCTGCTGTCTTTAATTTCTGCGCTGAGAGTTCTGTCTGGTATTGATCCGAGTTGCTCGAAGGTTCTCCGTCCGAAAAAAGAATGACATATTTCTTATTGTCATCGACCGCTTTTTTCAATTCCTGATAAGCGATCTCTAACCCTTTCTGCGGGGAAGTGCCACCGTCGGCAAAAAGAGCGTTCACTGCCTTTAACATTTCGTTTTCGTTTACTTTTGCAAGACCATGATTTAACTTTCCTTCGGTGCTGCTATACCACCCGTTTCCAGTTCCATAGAAGGTTGCGATTCCAATAAGACTCTCCGGGGATGTTTCCGCAACTCCTGTCACAAAACCGCTTGCCGCATCTTTCAGCGCGGTGATTTTCGCATTCCATGTTGCGATCACATCACTGTCTGACAGATTCTGGTAACTGCCGCTGACATATTTTTTCCAGGCACCATCAATATATTTGACCGGATATTTTGCATATTTATTACCGGAAACCGATGTCGTATCCATGCCAACACTTTCGTTTGTTTTCCACGGTCCCCAGCCACTTTGTTCATACTTATTCCAGTAATAGACTTTGTTGGTATCTAATGAATTTTTTACCTGTGCAAAAGTTCCTAAATCCGTCAGCTTGTTGCTTCCTGATAAAATTTCATTCATGGAACCGGACAGGTCAAATACAAGCATGACATCCACTTCCTGTGTCTGCTCCACGGTTGTCTGCGAAGTCACAAGGGAACTCACATCAAGCGTGATCTGGTATTCACGTTTTTCCCAGTCTGTCAGTTTTGCCGTCTTGTGATACTCAACATCCTTATCCGTAAATTCGACCGGTTTCTCCGGTGGTATGACCGGCACATCATCCTCCACAACCTTGACCACACTAGCATTCGGAAGTGTAAACTTCATGTTACAGTTTGCTTTTGCTGCTCCGCGCTCCATATATAAAACGGTCAGATGATGTTCCTGATTTTTATCTCCCTGCTCTTTGTCAATATAGTTCCAAAGATCAACGGTATCCGTCAATGCATCATGAATACCACCCAGATCAATGACAACCTGTTTTCCGTCTAAAATCACCCAGAGGTCATCATCCCCGGTAAAAGAATAATTCAGATCTCCAATGTAATCACCCAGCGTGAACGTCACATCATAACGCATTCCAAAATAGAAGTTGTTTCCGCCGAATGGCAGAAAATCAGCTCCCGCTGTTGTCGCCACATTGTTTTTATCGTCTAACACTTCTTTCAGCTCATAAGTATCTCCACTTTGTGAAAATTTTAACTGATATCCTTTTTTGACGGTCAGCCCAACCGTATTTGCGGCTGTCTCTCCGTCTTTTGGAAACACGCCCGGCTCGTTCACACTGAAAAGTACTTCCTTATAATCATCACTTAATCCGGTAACAATTCCGGTCTTCTTTGCATTTTCCCCGCTTCCGGCGGTATAAACATTAATGTGCTGGTCTGACTCTGTGCCGTCCTTATTTTTCTTTTTTGTAATCGTATCATATCGGTTTTCCTCTAAATTCTGGGATACAGTTCCCACCGTAAAACGATCCTCTGTTTTTTCAGAAGGATAATTGTCATCCGCATTGATACTTAAATCGGCTCTCGCCTCTCCATTTGTGTCATACGGGATCACATCATAATCATAAAATGCTGCATCTGCGATATATTCTGCCGTTTTGGCGTTATAAAATACTTTTACTGTCGAATCTTCCTCAATCGGTATTGCTGCCAACGCTTCCCCGGAAATTGTCTCGTCGTCCACCTGCACATAATCCACATCCCAGTTTACCGCCTTGTTGTAATCTGAGATTTTTGCTCCCGGTGTCAGCACACAGACATCATCACTATAGATTTTTCCGCTCTGCTCATCTTCCTCACTGCATTTTCTGGCATCATAATGTTCGATCGTAACTGTCACAGTATCTTCGCCACAATTGACGATCCTGTATTTGGAAGGATCTGCTTCATCCGCGGAACTTAGTATTGTTTTTAATTTGCGTAGTTTCTGCTCCTCAATTGTTTCCGTTGCTTCTGTAGATTCTGTGGATTCAATCATTTCTGTCGTTTCTGTATGTTCTGCCTCTTCGGTGGATTCGATTGTCTCTGTATTTTCAGCAGATTCTATACTTTCCGTAGATTCTGTTGTTTCTGTATTATCTATGCTTTCTGCTGGTTTGATTGAATCAGCCGTTTCTTTTGTATCCGTTGATTTATTCTTTTCACTTTCCCCAACGCTTTCTGTATTTTCAACGGATTCCGATGCAGCATTTACCTCGCGCACCAGTTCCGTGGAAACTTCGGTTGTATCTACACTCGTTGCATTGGTGACCATTACATCCGATGTCAGCAACGCAGCGCATATCAAAAATGCGATTCCTTTTTTCACAATGGCTGCAAACTTCATACAATCCTCCTTGCTCCTGCCCTTTGATCTACTGTTTTCTTCTCAAAAGATTTCATCCGGTGTATTTATGTAAAATGTTGTCTGCGGTTTCCACTTTTTCCATATTTATCTTCATTTTCAGGTTCCGGTAAATTTTATTTTCCTGATAAAAATTGGAAATAATCCTGTTTGCAACACTTCTTCCTGCCTCATAAGTGCAGGTTGAAAGTAAAATGACATACTGCGAATCACTGTACTGCGCAGCGACATCCCCTGCCCGGAGCGAATGTTTTAACGTTTCTGTCAGATGCTGCATCGCATTTCTGATCCGGAACCACTCCACCTCACATCCCTTGCCGCTCATCTTCTCCCTTGCATTTAGCGTGACCAACAATAAATATTCCTTTTCATCAAATCTGGCTGTTTTTCTTGCTTCCAATCTGTATATCTCCCGGAATACCGGATATCCGCACAAAAAAACACCCTCCGGATTTTCTTCCGAAATATCCTGATACACTTCGGCTAGTCCTCTCACTTTTCCGCTTTTTTTCATTTTCAGTAATTTATCATAAATGCCTTTTAATTTTGTAAATTCAGAAATTCCAAGCTGCCGCTGCAAAAGTTCACATGCCTTCGTGTAGACCTCCATGGCAGAACCGATTTTATTTTCCTCTGCCATAGCCCTGATCAGATAGCAATACAAATCCTCATCCAGACTCTCCTTTAAAAGTGCCCGGCTGCACAGCACCTCAAGCTCCTCAAATCTGCATGTGGAGACGTACAGGTCACACAGATACTTCACGCCGTTTAAATAAAGGGAATGATAATAAGTGGTCAATGTTATCACCCAATGCATCTCCGTATTTTTCTGCATGAAATCGCCCTGATAAAGTGCAAGTGCTGTATTTAATTCCAAAATGGCTTCTTCCTCTTTCATCTGCTTCTGCTTTATACCCTCTAACATCTGCTCAAACTGTTCTGCATCCACCCGGACTTCCAGTTCCGGATTAAAATGGTAAGAACCCTGTCTTGTCAGAATAAACTCTGTCTCGCCAAAATGCTTTTTCAGAAGAGTTCTCAGCCGATACATCAGATTTTTTAGTGCACCCGCCGGATTTTCCGTTTCATCCTCCAGCCACAATGCCTCTGCCAGTTCATCGATCGTGACGGACTGATTTCTGTGAATGAGCAGATATCCTAAAAGATTAGTCAGTTTTGAAGATCGTATGTCATCCTCGTTCAAGGTATGTTCTTCATTTTTGATCTGGAATTTTCCCAAAGTACGAATGGTAAACATGCAGTTTTCCTCCCCTTACAGCATTTATCGCGATTTATACTAACATCTGTTTCAGTCTATAAAAGTCGAAAACTGTACTTTAAACTCCTTGTTACTTCGACATTACAATTTCTCTTTCTTATTTTTTCACTTTCTTTTTGTACACAAGAAATACAATTCCACCGATTACAAAAATTGCGACAATCGCACCGATAACCGGAACTGCGACAGATACCGATTCTGTTTGAAGTTCCTGTGCGGCAAGCGCTGCATCCTCTTTTTCAACTTCTGTAGAAGACGTTTGTTCTGTATCCGGCACATTTGCTAACGGCGTCTCACTCTCCTCAATCTCAACCGTATCGTTTTCCCCATCTGCTAACGGTGTCTGTTCGTCGTCGATATCAATATTTTCATTGTCGTCTGTCTGTTCTGCCGGATTATTTCCTGCCTCCTCCACCACATTCACATCTGCTTCCACGCGGTTTCCTGCTGCACTTCCCGGGACAATGACCGTCTCCTCAATCTCATTTACAACCGTTTCCGTCCGCGTTGTTCCCGGAATTACCTTTGTCACAGTACTTGTGATCGTATCCACATGCCCTGTGTAGTTGTATTCAAACGTTGCCGTATTCTCTTTTCCTTTTTCCAGTTTTAAGGTTTTACTGCTTTCTGTCGGTGTATAATCTGCCACCTCCACCGGCAGCACTGTGATTGTTTCCTCCGCATTTCCATAAACGATCTTCGGCGCTGCAATCTGCTCCTTAGATTCCCGGTCTATAAAGCTTACCGTGTAGGAAACCGGATTGATCAGACGTTCATAGTCCAAAACATATTCCGTGTTTTTCGAAATGACATTATCAGCAACATTCGAAAAATTCTTTAACCTGTAAACCGCTTCTTTTTCATATTTCAGACAGTTTGAAAACCATGCCGTAAGCTTTGCATCTGTTTCCCAGTTTTGTACTATAGATGTAATTTTATCTCCTTTTGCCACTTTTATTTTTATATAATTTTCTGTCACTTCCGTTCCCTGCGGAAGATTGATTTTATCCAGATCAAAGACCGCAGCATTTCCAGCACGAAACGTTACCGTATAGCATTTTTTCTCTGCTGTTTTCTCAGCAGAAGCCTTGACTGTTGTTACCGGAAGAATCATTGCCATGAATAAAAAAATGGTAAGAAACCCGGTAATCATCTGTTTCATTTTTTTCATGACCTGTGTTCCGCCTTTCTTTTTTTCATTGCAATCCCGACAACCACTACGCCAGCGATCAGAATGCCTGTAAATATTGTTACGGTGAGCGTATCTCCTGTTTTGACAGCATGTGCCAGCGGAACGAGCTGCTCTGTGATTGTTTTTGGAATCACTTTATTTACAATTTTCGTGAGAACCGTATCTTTTCCCTGCTCCGTCACATAATTGGTAACAACAACCGGTGCCCTGTCATCTGCATAATAAGCGCGAAATTCAAACTGCATGGCGCCGGTTGCCTTCGAATAGTCGATTCCATTTGCGCTGTCCATTCCTTCCCCGTCAAGTGTCAGTGTCACATAAACATTCGTCGACTGCCCACAAGCAAGTTCTGTCACATAACGGTACTCATTCAATTCGGTGATTTCCGCCAGTCCCTCTATACTTGCCACATTCCCTGCATATCCCCCGGCACTCGCATCTAACAGCGATGTCTTGTTGGTGTCATCACCAATCTCAACCCGAAATTCATAAGCGCCGCCGGAAGATTTTCCTGCCTCTTCCAATGCATCTGTTGTTTTCTGCGACAGGAAAAAAGAAGCCTTATGCGCATTGTTGTTTTCAATTTTGATCACAGCAGTCCGGCTGTCTCCGGGTGCCATTCCTTCGAATGCTTTTACAAGCTCTGCATTGTCTTTTGCATATACAAGCTGATTATCCTTCGTCAGCTGCACAGTCTGAACTTCCGCCGCACTGGCCACTGACGATACTCCACAGATCAGAACCAGCAACAGTCCGGCTGCGATGTTTTTTATTTTCATATACTCCAATCTCCTTCAACCGTTATCTTGTTTCTGAAACAGACAGAATGTTCCCTTTTTCATCAAACGTTGGAAATACACCAAGCTCTGCTGCTATTGCATCTTCTGCGTTATTTGCCTGAACTGCTGTAACTTCGTACTCTAATGTATAAGCTGCATCCGCAAATTCATTTCCCATTGATTCCTGAAATAGTATTCCGTCCATAAAATTCGATGTCGTCTGATCTGGTGCCAGCGGCTTCGTATAATACAAAATCATTTGTTCCTCATCTGCATATTGGACAAGCCAGTCACTGTTATGTACATAGATACTGTCTGCCTTCTCCGCTTCCACAGGATTTCCGTCTTTTTTATCCCATGAATGGTAAATCACTACTTTCACATACACATCATAGCCATCCGGGATATTGTTTTTTACTGCACGCTGCATTTCGATGTCATCTCCCGGAACGATCGTTACCGGCTCTTTTTTGCTGCCGTCTGCCAGTGCAGCCGGTTCATCTTTGATCACCGTAACTCCGACACTTTTAATCGAAATATTTGCAATTGCTTTTTCACTCTTGGTATTTAAGGCTGCCAGTGTTCCTCCGACCATCGTTGCAAGAAGCAGCACTGCCGCGATCGCCATAAGCATATATTTTTTCTTCACGCTCCATCTCCTCCGCTTATCCATAGAATTATTTTATGAACCCTTGTGTTATTATATGAATGCACGGTCACACCGTGGTCACATCAATGCCAGGTTTTTTATTTTACAGATGTAGTGCAAATCAATCTCCTATGACAGAGCAATAAAATTGTATTACAAAGAAAAAACCTCCTGCTCAGTCCGGGAAAAATCCAAGCCTGTTCAGGAGGTTTCAATACTCTCTTTTCTATTCTGTTATGTAAATCTATCTCACGTAAATATGAGAAAGGTTTTCTAAAATTTCTCCGGCAACATCCGGTTTGTTCATTGTATAAATGTGCACATGGTTCACACCGTTTGCGATCAGGTCAATGATCTGCTCTGTTGCATATGCGATTCCAGCCTGACGCATTGCAGCCGGGTTATTCCCAAAACGATCCACGATTGCAAGAAATCTAGGTGGTACCATATTACCGGATAAAGATGTGATACGTTTGATCTGGCTTGCATTGGTTACTGGCATAATACCTGCTACAATCGGAACATCAATTCCTTTTTTCAATGCCTTATACATGAAATTATATAAAATATTGTTATCAAAAAACATCTGCGTTGTCAGAAATTCGCATCCGGCATCTACTTTTTCTTTCAAATGATCCAGATCCTCAAAAATAGTAGCTGCTTCCGGGTGTCCTTCCGGATAACATGCACCGCCGATACAGAAATCGCCCTGTGCTTTGATGTCTGCGATCAGTTCACTTGCATGCTTGTACTGATCAGGCAGTGGAAAATCTGCGTTTGCAGGAATATCCCCACGCAGCGCAAGAATATTTTCGATATGGGCTGCCTTTAATTCTTCAATGACAGAAGAAACTTTTTCCTTTGTGGAGGATGCACAGGTCAGATGTGCTAATGCTGGGGTATTGTTGTTGCGCACTTCCTCTGCAAGCTTTACCGTATAATCGGATGTTCCTCCGGTTGCACCGTAAGTAACGCTCATATATGCCGGCTTCAACGCTGCCATATCTTTTACAATGTTCTTATAGTTTTCTAACTGCGCGCCCTGTTTCGGTGGGAAAAGTTCGCAGGAAATTGTTACTTCGTCTTTGTTTAATAATTCTGTTAATCTCATTTTTTGTTCCTCTCACTTGTACTCATTCTATCATGAAACTCTACTTCATGAGCAACATTCGTCGCTCGCCGAAATACATAAATGCACTCATTCTTTAAAAGCTTCTCAGCTTATCACTTCCGTCGTCTATCGTATTCTCGATCTTGCGTATCTCGACAAAATAGGAATAATTATCGTTTACTTTTACCTCGCAGCGGTCTCCAACTTTGTGTCCTAATAACGCCTTGCCAAGCGGTGACTCGTTACTAATCAGATTTTTTAAAGAATTGCCACGAATAGTTGTGACAATCTTATAAGTTTCTTCCTCGTCATCCTCTTCAAAATAAACCGTAACGGTATTATTCATTCCAACTTCATCGTCCGCGGAATCCGTAGAGATGATCTTCGCCGTCTTGATCATTTTCTCCAGATAGCGGATACGGCTTTCGTTTTGGTTTTTATCTTTTTTTGCAGCGTGATACTCGAAGTTTTCACTGAGATCCCCATGTGCACGCGCCTCTTTTACTGCTTCTAATGCATTTTTTCTGACAACCAGTTTCCGATATTCTATCTCTTCTTCCATTTTCTTAATATCCTGTTCGGTCAACTCGTCATACATGAATCTATCCTCCATTTTTCTGACTTCGCCGCTTCCTCCGACAACGCAAATGCGTTGTCGCCACCTCATGTGCGGCGTTGTCCCTGCTCATTAATATAGCATATTTTTTTCTTGAAATTCAAGCTTTCAAAGCGGTATTTCCTCAGGGATACACTCAATCTGCTCCCCCTTACGGCACACCGACAGCCAGACATCCGGCTTTATCTCCCATGTTTTTAGGGCATAGTCCTCCACCCACTCCTCCATAGTGGAAAAGGAAGGAAGCGGCATCGCAATCCCGGTTCCGACCGCCTTAATGTAGGCTTCTTTTCTCGTCCAGATGCCTGTAAATGCAGAATCACTCCAGCATTGTTCTAAATACCGCTTTTCTTCTTCGGAAAAAAAACGCCTAGCGACCTTCTGCTTTCCCTCGCGCAGACATTCGACATCTACCCCGACAGGCTTTTCATCAAATGCAGCTGCCACATACCTGCCGGAATGACTGAGATTAAAATGCACTTTACTGTTCTGCCCTTTCGCATCCACAAGCAATGGTTTTCCGTTCTCTCCATATGAAAATGTGACCTGCTCATATGGATGCTCTTTTTCTCCGACATCCGGAACCTGAGTGTATCCATACGCTCTTAATCCATATTCTAATAAAAGACCCGCACCAAATGCACGCAGCCTGTCATCCTCATTCTTACACTGCGTGATCTTTTTCTGCCTGCTGCTGCACAAAAGCTTCCACATCCGAGGATGTTCTAACTCCTCACGCAGCGCTGTAATATCCGCATAAAATATACGCAGTCCGTTGACACTTTCCATTATTTCTGATGCTCCTGCAAAACTTCTTTTTTTCGTCTTGTAGAATCTAAAACATTCTGCACACGTCTTGTGACAATTTCCGGAATAAATGGTTTTACGATATAATCGCTGGCACCCATTTCCATCGTCTGTACCTGCTGCTCCGTCGTATCATCCGCTGTGATGATCACAACCGGAATATTCAAGAGTTTTGGATTCTTCTCTCGGATCTGCATAAAAGTCTGCCCGTTCATGCCAGGCATCATCAGGTCTAGCAGGATCATATCAACTTTGTAATCTTTGTCCTCTAATATCCGAAGCGCTTCCTCGCCGTCGCCTGCCTGCACGATCTGATAGTCTTTCTCGAAAATGCTCTCCAAAGATGCCCTGTTAATTTCCATATCATCTACTACAAGCATCGTTTTATCATTTGCATCCTCTTCCTGTAAGGCAAGTCTGTACTTCGTCAACTCGTCATCCATTTCCTTCTGGCTTGTAATATCATCAATACAGCCAAAAATAATATGTCTGTCGCCAACCTTATTAATATATTTCAGCCGGAGTTTGATCCAGATTTCTCTTCCGGAATCTAAGTTTCGTTTCACTTCGCACTCCGCAGCTTTTCCATTTTCAACCACCCGCGAAAAAGTGTCGAGAAATCCCGCCCGATCCTCCTCTGCAATGGATTGTTCAATCTCCTTCATCACATAATCTGTATCATGATATCCAAACAGATCAAAATAAGCGTCATTCACACGCACCACTTCAAGATTTCCATTGCGGTATTCATAAATAGCCGCAGCCTGCAGCATATTGGAAAAAATCATTTCCATCTGCATGTTTGCAGTCCAGATTACATTCGTGTCATCCGATTTTTTCCTCGTCTCATCATCTTCAAAATACGGCTGTTCATAGAGCAGTTTCTCGTATTCTTCTACCGGCATTGGTTTTGCAAAATAGAATCCCTGCACATATTCACATCCAATGCTCCGCAAAAATGAAACCTGTTCCTTCCGTTCTGCACCTTCCGCTACAACCGGCATATTCAGCCATTTTGCCATACGGACAACCGATGCCAGAATATTCTCGCTCCTGCCGTCATCCGCCGAACCGTCCAGAAACTTCATATCAATTTTTAAAACATCCACTGCAATGTCCTTTAACACGTTCAAAGACGAGTAACCGCTTCCAAAGTCGTCCATCAAAATGGAAAATCCCTTTTTCTGAAGCTGCTCCATCATCTCTTTGATTGCCTTTGGGTTTGCAGTATAGGCACTTTCTGTCAATTCTAACTGAAGCCATTCCGGTGGAATATGGTATTTCTCAGTCAGACCACTGATCACTTCCACGATTCTTGGATTGTAAAGGCTTACTCTGGATATATTGACCGAAACCGGGAATATTTTTCTTCCCTCGTCTCTCCATTTTGCAAGCAGTTTACAGGTTTTCTCCCAAACATACTGATCCAGCTTTAAGATAAATCCATTCCGTTCAAATACCGGTATAAATTCTCCCGGCGATATCATCTTCCCTTCGGAGGTGATCCAGCGCACTAAGACTTCCGCTCCGGCAATAGAATTTTTCTGAAGTTCATACTTAGGCTGCAAATACAGCACAAATTCCTCGTTTTTCAGCGCATTTTTCATATTGTTGATCACACGCTGTTCCCGGATGATATCTTCGCTCATCTCTTTTGTATAAAAGAAATAATTCTGAATGTAATTTCCCTTGCAGTTCTTAGAGGCAAGATTTGCCTTATCGTACATCTCGTTCATGGAAAGCTTCCGGTTTTGAACCAGATAAATTCCAAAAAACGGCGTAATATCAAATTCTAAAGGATATTTTTCCAACTGGTTTGTGAAGTTCTTCACAAAGTCTGTGATCTCTTTTTCATCCTGATAAGAAAAGCATATCGCAAAAATATCTGCCTCGATTCGTCCATAGGCGGCATACCGGAATCCTTCTGACGCTTCCTGCAGATGATGCGCCATATATTTTAATAAATTATCGCCCTCATCCATACCAAAAAAGGAATTGATCAGCTGGAATTTTTCAATATCAATTCTTATAAAAGCAAAATTCTCCGTACCGAAAATATTTAGCATATTCCGCGTGTTATAAAAGAATTTTGATTTGTTATAAATGCCTGTGAGCACATCATGCTCCGCACGGTACTTCAATTCATCATCCACTCTTGCCTGACTGCGGTCGATCACGTTTTTTACACGAAAACGAACGATTGTTGGATCATATGGTTTCCGCATAAAATCCCATGCACCATATTCCAGACATTTGCACTCGATCTCATCATTGATTTCTCTCAACATTGCAATCACAGGTATATTCTGATATCTTGCATCCTTGTGAAAAATTTCTAAGAGTTCCAGTCCGCTCATGTCCGGCATGATCAGGTCAAGAATGATCACGGTTACCGCCTGATACTTCTCCTCTAAAACTGCTAATGCAGTCTGTCCATTTTTTGCTTCAAGTACGATATAATTGTCATTTAAAATGTCCCGCAATGCAGTCCTGTTATGTCTTGCATCATCCACAATTAATATTGTATTTTTTCCTGTCATATGCCCTTGTGCCAGTCCTTCTCCATTTGTAGTGGCTTCAGCCACCTGCCAAATTCATTTTATCTTCCGTTCCAAACATATATTTATATGATAACAGACTTATTTTTTCTTTTCAATATGAAGAGACTCCAAATTTGTAAGCCTTTTCATTTAAAAAGCACGATCTAAACACCAACATTAAAAATTCATATAGGAAAGGTATAATTCTTCAAAATTTTTATCTTCTGCAAGATTTACTACAGTTGTCATTCGCTGTATTTTGTCCATTTCTTCTCTTGTAATTTTCCCGGCAAGTACCTCTTTTGTTCCGGCAAGCACTGTGTTTCCAACTGCTGTTGTTTTGTTTACTAATTCTTCCGGGATAAGACCAATGCCTGCTGCTTTTCTGATATCAGTTTTTGTTCCAAATCCACCTGCCAGATAACAATGCTCCACGTCTTTATAGGTGATCTTCGCCTCTTTTATCAGAATATCAAGACCGGCGCGGATTGCTGCCTTCGCCATCTGAAGTTCACGCATATCTTTCTGTGTAAATTTTACCTTTTCTGTGATCTCATAACCCATATCAAAATATGCGTCCGAAAAAGTTCCATTTTCATCGATTATTCCATGTTTCCGAAGTTCATAAGCCAGATCTACCATTCCGGTTCCACAGATTCCAATTGGCTGCATTTTGCTGTTGTTTTCCAGATTATGATTTCTCCAAATACCGTTCTTCTGGTCAATGTTTTTCTGACCTATCATCTCAAGCTGAACTTCCCCGGCTTCATTCATGGAAATATGTGAAATCGCGCCGGAAACGCTCGCCATACCGCAGGAGATATTTCCTCCCTCAAATGCCGGTCCTGCTGATGTGGATGTCACATACATATGACGACAATTTCCAAGCACCATCTCTCCGTTCGTTCCAATATCAAGCAGCAGATTCTGTTTTTCTGTTTTGTGCAGATTCATATCTACAATCCCTGCCATAATGTCTGCGCCGACAAACGCTGAGATTCCCGGCAATATAACTACTTGTGCGTCCAGTTCCTTCATTCCAAGAAATTCTGATGCACTGCCTTCCATCCACGAAATATCCACCGGTTCAAATGGAGCCACACCAAGTGTCTCGCAAGAAAATCCCCGGAGCAGATGACACATCGTTGTGTTTCCTGCGATCACAATTTTAGTTATCTGCTTTGCATGGATTCTTTCTTTTTCCATGAGTTCACCAATCAACTTCTGTAAATCCTGTCGGATACACCGCTGTATCTCCCACTTTTTTCCACTATTAGATGCAGAAATTCTCGAAAGCACATCCGAGCCATAAGCTCTCTGGTGATTAACGGATACGGCAGTCTGGCAGTCTGCTTCTGTTTCCAGATTCACAAGCAGTGCCGCCAGAGTCGTTGTTCCGATGTCGATGCAGATTCCATAAATTGCATTTTCTGTTTTTTCTGCCGTTCCTTCTGCTGTTTCTTTGTCCTGTATGCCGCCGCTTGATTTCGCTTCTGCCGGCGTTTGCGTGTAAGCTTCTGTAAGTCCTTCTGTGTCCGTTGTCTGCAGCTTCTCCCACTCTGAAAGAACTTCTATCGCTTCTTCTAACTCTGGGAGTTCCACTTCATATGCACCTACCGGATGGGATTGACAGGCAAGACGGTATCCATCCTCCAATTGTTTTTCCGAAAAAACTTCCCTGTCCCGTCTTGTCGGTTCTGTTGCTCCACTTTTGTACCGCACGATGCATTTTCCGCAGGTTCCATTTCCATTGCACGGAGCACTGATGTATTCATTTTTTTCCTGTAACATTTCCAGAAGATTTTTCTGTTGTTCTACCTGAAAAGTTTTTTTCATAGGAATACCCCATTTCAAATAGTTTGTCTGCTACATCCGATATCGCAAATCTAATTTATACGTTCCATCTTTTACTGTAATATAGTAAATTTTTCCTTTTCCACTTTCATCTGAAAGCATCACATAACGTGTACAATCGCTGTCAAATTGTTTGTATTGTAATGATTTTATATCAATCTTATTTTCTTTGTAATATTCAAAATCCGAAGCTAAATTTTCTTCAACATTCTTCGCTGTTGCTTCTTCCTCCGGTCCAAGATAGGAAAGCGAAGCAAGCGTTTCCCAATCACTGTCTTGAATTGCTTTCCATACTTCTTCACAGAAATCATTCAAATTGTCCTTACATATGTATTGATTTCCTGTAAAGGGAAGCACATGGCGACGCAATCCTACTATCTTCACTTTTTTCGGATTTGACTTTCTGTAATAAATATCTCCAATGACATACTTTGCATCCGCACCGGAATTCCTCACTTTTGTTTTAAGGGAAACTGGTATATCCAAATCGACATGATACTTCTTCCCATCCACTTTAAAGCTTACATCTACTTTATAATTATTAGAATCTGTCGTGGTTCCATCATCTGACAGATTGTCAGTTCGATAACTTCTGACATACCCAACTTCATAATTTTCTGGTGTCAGCTTTTTATAAAACAAACAGGATAAAAATGCCTGAATCACATATAATGCAATCCAGATAATCACCATACAGATAAGAATATATATAATTCCACCATATTTAGAATGATCCAGAAACTTTTTGCACCGTTTCAACATATTCCTAATTAACCTCTCTAATTCATTTTTCCTCAGTATGCAGAAAACCCGATGATTAAGTATAATCATCGGGTTTTCGCAATAAGTCTGCCTCTTACAAACCTATTTTTTATACACAACCTTCTCCAAAGAATGAGTACTCTTATTTATTGCTGATAGCTGCCTGAGCTGCTGCTAAACGAGCGATTGGTACACGGAATGGTGAGCAGGAAACATAATCTAAACCAATCTTGTGGCAGAATTCTACGGAAGATGGATCTCCACCGTGCTCTCCACAGATACCAACATGAAGTTTTGGATTAACTGGTTTACCAAGCTTAATAGCTGTCTCCATTAATTTACCAACACCGTTCTGGTCAAGTTTTGCAAATGGATCGTTCTCGAAAATCTTGGTATCATAGTAAGCATTTAAGAACTTACCAGCATCGTCACGGGAGAATCCAAATGTCATCTGTGTTAAATCGTTTGTACCGAAGCAGAAGAAATCAGCTTCTGTAGCGATCTCATCAGCAGTAAGAGCTGCTCTTGGGATCTCGATCATTGTACCAACTTCGTACTCTAAGTTAACGCCTGCTGCTGCGATCTCAGCGTCTGCTGTCTCAACAACTACGTTCTTAACGAATTTTAATTCTTTTACTTCACATACAAGTGGAATCATGATTTCTGGTTTTACTGTCCATTCTGGATGATTCTTCTGTACGTTGATAGCTGCACGGATAACAGCTTTTGTCTGCATCTTAGCAATTTCTGGATAAGTAACTGCAAGACGGCATCCTCTGTGTCCCATCATTGGGTTGAACTCATGTAAAGAAGCGATGATGTTCTTGATTGTCTCAACGGATTTACCCTGAGATTTTGCAAGTTTCTCAATATCTGCTTCTTCAGTTGGAACGAACTCATGAAGAGGTGGATCAAGGAAACGGATTGTAACTGGGTTACCTTCCAGTGCTTCGTAAAGTGCTTCGAAGTCTCCCTGCTGATATGGAAGGATCTTCTCAAGAGCAGCTTCTCTCTCTTCTACTGTATCAGAACAGATCATCTCACGGAATGCAGCAATTCTGTCTTCCTCGAAGAACATATGCTCTGTACGGCAAAGACCGATACCTTCTGCACCAAGCTCACGAGCTTTCTTAGCATCTGCTGGAGTATCTGCATTTGTACGAACTTTTAATGTTCTGTATTTATCAGCCCATGCCATAACACGACCGAACTCACCAGCGATTGTAGCATCAACTGTCTTGATAGCTCCATCATAGATGTTACCTGTTGTACCATCGATAGAAATGAAGTCTCCTTCATGGAACTCTTTTCCAGCTAATGTGAATTTCTTATTTTCTTCGTCCATAGCGATATCGCCACATCCGGATACACAGCATGTACCCATACCACGTGCAACTACGGCTGCGTGAGATGTCATACCACCACGTACTGTTAAGATACCCTGGGAAGCTTTCATACCAGTGATATCTTCTGGAGAAGTCTCAAGACGTACTAATACGACTTTCTCTCCTCTTGCATTCCATTCCTCAGCATCTTCTGCTGTAAATACAACTTTACCACAAGCAGCTCCTGGAGATGCTCCAAGACCTTTTCCAAGTGGAGTTGCAGCTTTTAATGCAGCAGCATCAAACTGTGGATGTAATAATGTATCTAAGTTACGAGGATCGATCATTAATACTGCTTCTTCCTCTGTCTTATGTCCTTCATCAACAAGGTCGCAAGCGATCTTTAATGCAGCTGGAGCTGTTCTCTTACCGTTACGGCACTGTAACATGTAAAGTTTCTTGTTCTCTACAGTGAACTCCATATCCTGCATATCATGGTAGTGATTCTCAAGAGTCTCACATACTTTTAAGAATTCAGCGTAAGCTTCTGGGAATTCCTGCTCCATCTGTGCGATTGGCATTGGAGTACGAACACCTGCAACTACGTCTTCACCCTGTGCATTGATTAAGAACTCACCCATAAGTTTGTTCTCACCTGTAGCTGGATCACGTGTAAATGCAACACCTGTACCAGACTCGTTATTTAAGTTACCGAATACCATTGGCATTACGTTAACAGCAGTTCCCCAGGAATATGGGATATCGTTGTCACGACGGTAAACGTTTGCACGTGGGTTGTCCCAAGAACGGAATACAGCTTCAATAGCAAGTTTTAACTGCTCTACAGGATCTGAAGGGAAGTCTGTTCCTAACTGGTTCTTGTACTCAGCTTTGAACTGCTCTGCTAATTCTTTTAAGTCTGCTGCTGTGAGGTCGATATCGAATTTAACGCCTCTTTCTTCTTTCATCTTGTCGATAAGCTGTTCGAAATATTTCTTACCAACTTCCATAACTACGTCAGAGAACATCTGAATGAAACGTCTATAGGAATCGTAAACGAAACGCTCGAATGCTGGATCTGGGTTACCAGCGATCATAGCTGCTACTACTTCGTCATTTAAACCAAGGTTTAAGATAGTATCCATCATACCTGGCATAGAAGCTCTTGCACCTGAACGAACAGATACTAATAATGGATTCTTAAGATCGCCGAATTTCTTTCCGTTGATCTCTTCCATTTTCTTAACGCCTTCCATAGCCTGAGCCATGATCTCGTCGTTGATCTTACGACCATCTTCATAATACTGTGTACAAGCCTCTGTTGTGATTGTGAATCCCTGTGGTACAGGAAGTCCGATGCTTGTCATCTCTGCAAGGTTGGCACCTTTACCACCAAGCAGGTTACGCATGGTCATGTCGCCTTCGCTAAACATATAAACCCATTTGTTTGCCATTTTATAATTCCTCCTAATATAAAATACTGTAACTTTTATTCAAACAGAGAGCATTAACCCCTGTTCTTGTCACAAGTATGCACGTTTTTCCAAAACGCACATACTTATAATACCACACATTAACCAAAAGGCAACAACTTTTTTGCTTCTTTTCGCCTATTTTTTATGCACATTTCACAATTTGAAATCATATTCCATATTATGAAACTCTTTATATCTTACCACTCGAATTTCTTTGCAAAATAAGCGTCAAGATCTTCGATCTTAATTCTCTCCTGCTCCATCGTATCACGGTCACGTACAGTAACTGCTCCGTCTGTTTCAGATTCGAAATCATAAGTTACACAGAATGGTGTTCCGATCTCATCCTGTCTTCTGTAACGTTTTCCGATATTTCCTCTGTCATCAAATTCACAGTTATATTTCTTAGCAAGCTGTGCATATACCTTTTCTGCACCCTCGTTTAATTTTTTAGACAATGGAAGCACACCGATCTTAACAGGTGCAAGTGCCGGATGAAAATGGAGTACGGTTCTCATATCCGGTTTTTCCTCTGTTCCGATGTTCTCCTCGTCATAAGCTGCACATAAGAATGCAAGTACCACACGGTCAGCTCCAAGAGAAGGCTCGATAACATACGGTACATATCTCTCACCCTTCTCATCATCAAAGTAAGTGAGATCCTGACCTGAAACATTCTGATGCCGTGTAAGGTCATAATCTGTTCTGTCAGCGATTCCCCATAATTCTCCCCAGCCAAATGGGAATAAGAATTCGATATCGGTTGTTCCCTTGCTGTAGAAGCTGAGTTCTTCCGGTGAATGGTCGCGGAGACGCATCTCGTCTTCTTTGATACCAAGTGTCTGTAACCAGTCACGGCAGAAGCCTCTCCAGTACTGGAACCACTCAAGGTCTGTACCCGGCTCACAGAAAAATTCTAATTCCATCTGCTCAAACTCACGGGTACGGAATGTGAAGTTACCCGGTGTGATCTCATTACGGAAAGATTTACCGATCTGACCGATTCCAAATGGGATTTTCTTTCTGGAAGTTCTCTGTACATTTTTGAAGTTTACGAAAATTCCCTGTGCTGTCTCAGGTCTTAAATAAACTGTGTTCTTTGCATCTTCAGTAACACCCTGGAATGTTTTAAACATTAAGTTAAACTGACGGATGTCTGTGAAATTGTGTTTTCCACAGGTTGGGCAAGGAATCTGATGTTCCTCGATGAAATCTCTCATTTCTTCCTGTGTCCATCCATCCACAGAGCCCTTTAATTCGATGTTCTTCTCAGCAGCAAAATCTTCAATGATCTTATCTGCACGGAAACGCTCATGACATTCTTTACAGTCCATCAAAGGATCAGAGAATCCGCCAAGATGTCCGGATGCTACCCATGTCTGCGGATTCATAAGGATTGCGCAGTCCACGCCAACGTTATAAGGGTTTTCCTGAATGAATTTCTGCCACCATGCTCTTTTTACATTGTTCTTCAATTCTACACCAAGATTACCGTAGTCCCATGTATTTGCAAGACCTCCGTAAATCTCAGAACCCGGATATACGAATCCTCTTGATTTTGCAAGTGCTACGATTTTATCCATCGTTTTTTCCATAATAAAATTCCTCACATTCTATTTTTATTTACTTATAAATAATATAAGTATAGATATCTGTACCAAAAGAATCTCCTGAAAGATTCGTCACAACCTCATTCTCCGACGGCTCCTCTGTTCCAATGATCACTTCCGCCTCGATCACTTTCTCATCGGATTCTGTGTTCTCCAATGATGCCGGTTCCTCTGTTGCCGGTACTTCTTCTGACTCTGTCACCCATGTTTTTTCAATCCCGGTTCCCTCTTTGATTGAAACGGAATCTTTTCCGGTAACTGTCACATTATCGCAGGAAACATATAAAATCTTTCCATCAATCTTTACATCTGTATTTGCCTTGATAATGACAACTTTTAAATCCTCCTGTGCAAGGATTTCCTCGCGCATCACACCTGTGACACTGCCATCCTCTGTCACGCCGGCAAAATCTGTGTCAAAATCATACCCGGCAGCTAATGCCTGTACGATTTTCCCCTGATACAGTTCCACACCGTTAAACGCTGTATAATCTTCCACCGTCTCATAATCCATCCGGAGCTTCGCTGTGCCGTCTTCCACGGTCAGGTCATCCACTTTTACAGAATTTTTTCCATTTCCGGTATTGTATTCCTCCACCGCAGAGTCCACAAACTCTTTCAATTCTGTTTCATCGTAATAAGACTGGTCAAGCTGCTCCACATCCATGGAAACGACTTTGCCATGTTTTGAAACATAAACTGTATTCGTGTCTGCCTCTAAACTTGAACCACACCCGGCAAGCATTCCTGCGCAGATGATAATGGTCAGTCCAATGCATCCTAATCTCTTCATGATACAGACTCCATTCTTTTCCTTTTTCATTTCATGTTAATCTTGGATATTATACAATTTTTACATCATGTTTTCAACCTCTTCCAAAATTTTAAGTGATTTGAATGAATGGTTGACATAATACTTCATATATTCTTTAAGGCAGTGCTGCAGTTCGCGCAATACCTGATCCGAAACTGAAAACGTATATAGTTTTGCAAGATTTACTGTCATAATGTACTGCATCGTATAAACTGTGGACTCCTGCACTTTCTGATAGGCAGGCAGGGCTGACATAGTTTCCGGTTTTTTCTTTAATTCCTGCACACAACTGTCGCAGAGCATCCGTGCAGTCTTCCCGGAAAACCAGTGCAGTTTTTCTTTTTTTCCGCATTTTGTGCAGTCAAAAACGTTCGGAGCCTCCCCATTGATTGTAAGTGCACGAAGCTCATAAATGCATTTTACCAGCCGGTTGGAAAGAGCCGGACTCTCCAGTGCGCGCAGTGTCTGATAAAGAAGTTTTAGCATCTCTTTTTCATCGTTATTTTCCTGACAATAATAGTCTGCGAATTCCAGAAAATAGAATCCGTAATATGCTGCATCAAAATCTGCCGCAAGTTCCCGGAAATAGTTCTGAATCGACACTTTTGCAACCGTATATGTAGAACGTCCCTCAAAAAGTTCAAATTCTCCAAAGGAGAAAGGATTGGTAGCAGCCAGAAACTGGCTGTTTGGCTTTCTTGCCCCTCTGGCAAATGCCGTGATCTTTCCTCTCTCCTTTGTGAGCAGTGTTATTCTTTTGTCATAATCGCCAATCGGCATCGCATTTAAGACCATTCCGGTCACTACCAGGTTTTGCCCCATTCTGCCTTACTTCCTGCTCTCTGTCACTCTCTTTTTCTCTGCATATCTTCAGATAATCGTCAATCCGTCCTGTTTCCAAAAATGTGTTCCAGGTTTTCTCCATCGTTGTTCCCTCCTGCCGTCTGCAAAAGGAAACCTTCAAACTTTATGACTGCGCTGCTCTTTCAGCTTCCCCTGCATCTCTTTCTTATGATGTTATTAGGATTTACGCTGGAACAAACCTTATACACGTCAATTATTGGAAATGGATCAGATTTCATCCTTATTATAACCAAAGTTTTTGATAAGGAAATCGCTGTCGCGCCAGTCTTTCTTGACTTTTACCCAAAGTTTCAGGTTCACTTTGGTATCTAAAAGACGTTCAATTTCATAACGGGCATTGCTTCCAATCTTTTTGAGCATCGCACCGCCTTTTCCGATGATAATTCCTTTGTGGGAATCTCTTTCACAAACGATCGTTGCATCAATGTCAATGATGTCCTGTCCTTTTCTGCCCTTCATCTGGTCGATATAGACAGCGATTCCATGAGGGATCTCATCATCTAAAGCATGCAGTGCCTTCTCACGGATGATTTCCGCAACGATCGCACGCTCCGGCTGGTCTGTGATCGTGTCTTCATCATAGAACTGTGGACCATATGGAAGATATTTAAAGATCATGTCGATCACTGTATCCAGATTTTTTGCGCGCAGCGCTGATGCCGGAATGATCTCTGCAAAATCATAAACTTTGCGGTATGTGTCAATATACTCTACAATTTTTTCACGGTCTACCGTATCCACTTTATTGATGATCAGAATGACCGGAGTTTTTACCTTTTTCAACTGCTCAATGATATGCTGTTCCCCGGCTCCGATAAAGTTTGACGGTTCTACCAGCCATAAAATCACATCCACCTCGTTTAAAGTGTGCTCTGCCACATTGACCATGTACTCGCCAAGCTTATTCTTTGCCTTGTGGATTCCCGGCGTATCCAAAAATACGATCTGTCCGCGCTCCATATCCGTGTAGACCGTCTGGATACGATTTCTGGTGGTCTGCGGTTTGTTGGATGTGATTGCAATTTTTTGTCCGATCAAATGGTTCATTAATGTGGATTTTCCTACATTCGGTCTTCCGATGATCGTTACAAATCCAGATTTAAAGTTTGCGTTCATAAATTTCCTCTCTTTGTATATGTTATTCTGTCAGATGTTTCAAATTATCGAACATATCCTCATGCGCCTGCAAAGTTTCCTCATTCCCGATGACACAAAGATTTTTCTCGTCCAGCACGGATGCGATCATGTCTTTTAGATTGCGGATATCCTCCTGTGTGGCATGGATCACCTGATCACGTTCTTTTTGTATCTCCTCATAGGAAATGTTCTGCAAGTAAGCTGCCATAGAACGGTCACCTTTTGTGCTTGGGTTCATCGGGATATCCATGTCACTGATCGTTCCGATGATATATTTCGTCATGTCCCGCTCATCCGCCGTAAACTGCTCAATATATGCAGGGATTCCGTCATAAATCTCATTTGTTTTCTCCAGGTTTGGATCACGGTAAGAAACAAAATAGGTGTCTCCGTTTTTCATATAGCCATTCATGCAGCCGTAAGCGCCGCCCTTCACGCGGATGTTGATCCAGAGATAATCATATTCCATGATCACCTTTAAGATGCGGAGTGCTCCATGGTACTCAAAGCCATGCGCACGGAAGTTTCCGGCTCTCGCAACATACATTACCTGGGAAGCGTCCATGAATCCCTCGTTTTTCTGTACCGGGATAATCTCTGCCTTTTTCGTTGTTTTTGCTGTTTCAAACAGCATCGGAATGAATTTTTCCAGTTCTGCCGTTGCAATGGAAAGTCCTTCTTTTTCACAGGTAACACTGACTAACAGGTTTTCTCTCGTAAAAATTGCTTCTGTCAATTCTTTTAATTTTGCGATCAGTGCCTCTTTTCTTTCCTCGAAATGAGCTTCCAGATCACACAGCACCTCATAAAAAGTGATCGTATCCTTATAGGCAGCCGCCTTGGAAAAATAAGTCATGGCTCTTGTCGAAGCAACGGAATGTCCCGCCGAACTGATGCTTACCTGAAGTCTGGATTTTAACTCGGCAATGATCTCATAGAGACGCTTCTCATCGCAAAGCTTCGATGTAAAAAGCATTTCTTCCATGAGACTTACTGCCTCCGGCAGTTTGTCATATAATGCCTTGGTGCGCACCTCGAATTTTACTTTATAGTCATCTTTCTCTTTGACACTCGGATAAACCCCGATCGTACTTCCGATTCCACCTGTATGGATGTTCACCTCGTTGGAGAAATCTGCATAAGAATAATTTTTTGTATCCACATAGCCTAGTACCGCTTTTAACACACCCAGATATGGAATATCCTCCGCCGGGATATGCGCAATATCAAACAGCATGGTCAGGTAAATAATACCATTGGAAAAAATATCGTGGTGGATCACCGGAACCTCTTTCACGGAAAGTTCTGTATTATAAAAAAGTGCTGCCTCTTTTTTCATATCAGAGCGCGCAAGCATCGGTATCTTCTCTAAATCTTCCTTCAAAGAAGGTGTTTCCTGATACTCTTTCAAATGTCTGGTGTTTTCCACCAGCTTTTTTATCTCCTCCGCTGACAGACCTGCCTTGTACTCTGCAAGCTTCTTCTCCAGCACCGCCTCATTTTTCGCATTTAAGCCTTTCTCCGGCTCAATGATGACAACGGATGCATGTTTATTATCTAACAGGTACTTCTGGATCAGCTGCTCAAAATAATCGGTATTAACCTGCTCTTTTAAGAAACGGTATGTGTCAAGTGCTTCCAGATGTAAAAACGGACGCATATCATCATACAGCCAGCTATCTAAGCACTGGATTCCATATAAAAGTCCCTTTGGGAAATGTCCAAAGTCAGCCTCTCTGTAACGGAACTCGGAACTGTTGATTCCTGCCAGCAGAGATTTTTTATTCAGACCATTTTTTACCAGTCCTTCTAACGTCTCACGGATGACAGTAAGAAAATGCTCTTTCTCCTCCGGATTGGTGTTTTTTGCAATAATCGAAAAAGTTGGCTGTAACGTTCCGCTGTCATAACCGCCTGTGATCTCCGAGCCAATTCCTGCATCGATCAGCGCCTGTTTTAACGGTGCTCCCGGCGCACTGACTAACGCATAATCCAAAATATCAAATGCAAGGTACAGCTTCTCATCTAACGCTGTTTCCACCACCGTATTGTAAGAAAGATAGGTGTTATTTTCTTCCGATTCCGTAGAGGAAATAGAGTACTTGTGCGTCACCTCAACCGGTTTTTCAAACGTTTTTTGTAGTTTAATCTCTGAATCAAGCTCAATCGCCTCATACTTACTCAGATACTCCTCATCCATCCATGCCAGCTTCTCAGCCACATCCATATCGCCATAGAGATAGATGTAGGAATTGCACGGATGATAATATCTGCGATGGAAATCGAGATACTCCTCATATGTCAGTTCCGGGATATGCAGTGGATCTCCGCCGGAAACATTCGCATAAGTCGTATCCGGGAACAGGGAAGTCATGATCTGGCGGCTTAACACATCATCCGGGGAAGAAAAGGCTCCCTTCATCTCATTGTATACAACACCATTTATCGTGACTGGAGCATCCTCGCTCTCTAACTCGTAATGCCAGCCTTCCTGCTTAAAAATCTCCTGATATTTATAAATATTCGGATGAAAAACCGCATCCATATAAACACTCATTAAGTTCTGGAAATCTTTATCGTTGCAGCTTGCGATCGGATAGATTGTCTTCTCCGGATAAGTCATTGCATTCAAAAAGGTATTTAACGATCCTTTGACTAATTCCACAAATGGATCTTTTACCGGATATTTGTCTGAACCGCACAAAACCGTGTGCTCGATAATGTGTGCCACACCTGTCGAATCTTCTGGCGGTGTCCGGAAACCGATATAAAAAACCTTGTTGTCATCATCATTTGAAATCACTGCGATTCTTGCCCCACTTTTTTTGTGACGCAAAATGATTCCCTCTGAATTGAGATCTTTGATCGGGCGTTTTTCTAAAATTTCATATGCCTGTAAATCTTTTAACTGCATCTGTCTGTCCTCTCTCTAATACATACTGTTTTATAGTATACCACAATTTAGGGCATTATCCTATTTTTATTTTTCAAAAAAAGGACTGTAATTCCGGTACTCTTTCGTATCCGGTATTACAGTCCTACATTTTTAGATTCGCTTCTATGAATTAACCTTACTGAAATAAGGTACGAGTGAACAGTAACGAATTAACCGATGCGTTTTACGTGCGCAGCCTGAGGTCCTTTCGCTCCGTCTGTCACTTCAAATTCTACCTTCTCACCGTCTTTTAACTCTTTGAATCCATCCATGTCTAATGCTGAAAAGTGAACAAATACATCATTGCCCTCTGCATCAGAAATAAATCCATAACCTTTTTTTGCATTAAACCATTTTACAGTTCCCTGCTGCATAACAAAATCCTCCTAATACACTAAAACCTTTTTGTATTTTCGACATGTTTTGTGCATGTCACACAAAATGAAGTTAGCATATATCTGTTTTTTTGTCAACAACTATTAAATATAATTTAGCCCGGTCATAAGACCGGGCTGATATTTACTGCTTGATCTGTACATCAATCTGCTGATATGGAATGGAAATATTGTTTTCATCCAGTGCATATTTGATATTTTCTAACAAACGCCACTTGGTATCCCAGTAATCTGCTGTGTTTACCCAGATTCTAAGCCCAATGTCTACCGAGGAAGCTCCAAGATTATCTACAAACACAATGGCATCCTCTTCCGGCAGTCTTGCCGGATCATTTCTGCCGATCTCATATAAAATATTTTTTGCCGTACGGATATCTGCTTCATAACCAATACCTACCACAATGTCCACCCGCCGTTTATCCATATGCGATACATTGACCAGACTACTGTTGGACAGATTACCGTTTGGAATGACGATCATTTTATTGTCTACGGTCTTTAACTTGGTATAGAAAATAGAAATCTCGTATACCGTTCCTTCATTCGAGCCCTCAATGATATAATCTCCTACCACAAAAGGTTTCAGCAAAAGAATTAGCACTCCGCCTGCAAAGTTGGAAAGACTTCCCTGCAGTGCAAGACCAACCGCCACACCACAGGAGCCAAGCACTGCCACTGCTGAGGTAGTTGCTATCCCAAACAGGCTTAAGATCGTCATGATCAGGATAAAATACAGTGCATATTTTACGACTGCAGACAGAAACTGTATCACTCCGACATCCGCATTTCTGCGTTCCATGGTTTTCTTAACAATCTTAACGATCAGACCGATCAGTTTTGCTCCCACTGCATAAACGATAATTGCAATGACAACCTGCAATGCAAAATTCAAAAGATCTGGAACAAGGTTTTGAAAATAAGTGCGGATAATCCCCGGATTTTTTGCAACCTCCTGAAGATTCTCCTGCGCTTCGGCAATGGCCTCCACTGCCTCTGTTGTATCAATTGTCAGCAACATTTTTCTGCCCTCATTTTATTTTACTTTACGAACTTTTAAAACACCTTCGATATTCTCTAATTTTTCGATCACATCATCTGTGACAGGAGAATCAACATCGATCAGTACATATGCGTAATCGCCCTTGGATTTATTGGTCATGCTTGCGATATTCATTCCGGCATCTCCTAAAGTTGTGGAGTACTGGCTGATCATACCGCTGACGTTTCTATGTAAAATACCAATTCTTCCTGCTGTTGTACATGCTCCCATAGAGCAGTCCGGGAAGTTTACGGAATGAACGATATTACCGTTCTCCATGTAATCACGGATCTCTCTGACTGCCATGATCGCACAGTTATCCTCAGATTCTGCTGTAGAAGCTCCAAGATGTGGTGTTACGATACATCCTTTTGCTCCAACCGTTGTCGGATTTGGAAAATCAGATACATATTTTTTGATTTTTCCGGCAGCTAATGCTTCCACCATTGCTTCTTCGTCTACAAGAAGATCTCTTGCGAAATTCAATACGATTGCATTCGGCTTCATCATGGCAATGGCTTCTGCATTGACCATTTTCTTTGTGGAATCCAAAAGTGGAACATGAATCGTAATATAGTCACACTCACGGTAAATATCTTCCACGTTGCTGATGTGCTTTACGCTTCTCGAGAGATTCCATGCTGCACTGACAGAAATATATGGATCATAACCATACACATCCATTCCCATATGGATTGCTGCATTTGCAACTAACACGCCGATTGCTCCAAGACCGATCACACCAAGCTTTTTACCAGAGATCTCAGTTCCGGCAAAATTCTTTTTCTGTTTTTCTGCTGTTTTTGCAATGTTCTCATCATTCTGGTTTGCAAGGCACCAGTCGATACCGCCAACGATATCACGGGATGCATATAACATTCCTGCAAAAACAAGTTCTTTGACACCGTTTGCGTTTGCTCCCGGAGTATTGAACACAACAATTCCTTTTTCTGCACATTTGTCTAATGGAATATTGTTGACGCCAGCGCCTGCTCTTGCTACTGCAAGCAGGCTGTCTGGAAGTTCAAGATCATGCATCGCAGCACTTCTTACGAGTGCTGCATCTGCCTGATTTAAGTCTTCTACTTTTTCATAGTCATTTGAGAAAAGATCCAATCCTACGGATGCAATTGGATTTAAGCAGTTATATTTAAACATTACGCATTTTCCTCCTCAAACTTCTTCATAAATTCTACTAACTTCTCAACGCCCTCTTTTGGCATTGCGTTATAGATAGATGCTCTCATTCCACCAACAGTACGGTGTCCTTTCAAGTTTACAAAGCCTGCTGCGGCTGCTTCTTTTACAAACTTGGCATCTAACTCTTCATTGCCGGTCACAAAAGGAACATTCATCAGGGAACGGTCTTCTTTTCTGACGGTTCCTTTAAATAATTTGCTCTGGTCTAAGAAATCATATAAGATTTTTGCTTTCTCTTCGTTGCGCTCTTTCATCACAGAAAGTCCGCCCATTTTCTTTAACCATTTGAACACTTTGCCACAGATGTAAATATTGTAGCAAGGCGGTGTATTGTAAAGGGAATCATTGTCTGCCTGTGTTTTCCATTTTAACATGGTTGGTGTTCCCGGAAGGACGTCATCTGTGATCAGATCTTCACGGATAATTGCGATCACAACTCCGGCAGGTCCGATGTTCTTCTGAACACCGCCATATACTACACCATAATTTGTGACATCCATTGGTTCAGACAAAAAGCAGGAGGATACGTCAGATACTAAGATCTTGCCCTTTGTATTTGGAAGTTTTTTGTATTTTGTTCCGTAGATTGTATTATTTTCGCAGATGTATACATAATCCATATCATCTGTGATTGGAAGATCCGAACAATCCGGGATATAAGAGAAAGTCTCGTCTGCGGATGAAGCAAGTTCCACTGCCTCTCCATAGATTTTTGCTTCCTGGAATGCTTTCTTCGCCCACTGACCAGTCAGAATGTATCCGGCTTTGCGGTTTTTCATCAGGTTCATTGGAACCTCTGCAAAGAACTGGGAAGCTCCACCCTGTAAAAAGAGTACTTTATAGTTATCCGGGATATTTAAGAGATCTCTTAAATCCTGCTCTGCCTCTTTGATGATGTTGTCATACACTTTGGACCGGTGGCTCATCTCCATAACAGACATGCCGCTTCCCTGATAGTCTAACATCTCATCTGCTGCTTCCTTTAATACTTCCTCTGGCAGAACGGCTGGTCCTGCGGAAAAATTGTAAACTCTGCTCATAATCATTACTCCTCCTGTTTCTTTTTCAAGTCTTCCCCGGTAAAAGCGGAACTGATTGCTTCACCCGGAGCAACCATTGGCCATACCTTGTCATCACTATTTATGATACAGTCTATTACAACCGGGGTATCAGATGCAAGTGCTTTCTTTAAAGCTTCGTTAAATTCTTCACGATTTGTTGCACGATAACCGGTTGCACCCATAGCTTCTGCCAATTTTACATAATCCACACCGTCATCTAAAACGGTTGCAGAATAACGTTTTTCATAAAACAGATCCTGCCACTGTCTTACCATGCCAAGCACATGGTTATTGATGATCACTTCGATCAACGGAAGTTTCTGTCTGACTGCTGTGGCGATCTCGTTCATATTCATACGGAAACATCCGTCTCCGGCAATATTGATGACCTGCTTATCCGGACATCCGATCTGTGCGCCGATTGCAGCACCTAGACCATATCCCATTGTTCCAAGTCCTCCGGATGTCAGAAGTGTTCTCGGCTTTTTGTATTTGTAATACTGTGCTGCCCACATCTGATGCTGTCCTACCTCTGTCACGATCACAGCATCTCCGTTCGTCTCCTTGTAGATCTCCTCGATCACATAAGGACCAGACAGACCTGTTTTCGGATAAGTCAGCGGATATTTTACTTTGTAATCCATAATATGTGTGATCCATTCCGTGTGGTTCATCTGTATCAGGCGATCATTCACACGCTGTAAGATTTCTTTGATATCTCCAATCACAGATGCATCGGTCTGGATGTTTTTATTGATCTCCGCAGGGTCCACATCAAACTGTAAAATGTTTGCCTGACTTGCAAATTTCTTTGCATTGCCAAGTACGCGGTCTGAAAATCTTACGCCGATGGCGATCAGAAGATCACATTCACTGACACCAAGATTGGATGCCTTGGTTCCATGCATACCAAGCATTCCGGTATAAAGATCATCCTCACCGTCAAAAGCACCCTTTCCCATTAAGGAATCACAGACAGGTGCATCCACCATTTTTACAAACTTCTTTAATTCCTCGCTGGCGCCGGAGATCACTGCTCCACCACCGACAAATATGTACGGTTTCTTTGCCTTCTGGATCATTTTGACCGCTTTATTTAAATCTTCCTCGGTAATGGTCTGTGAAATTCTTGCAATCATTTCAGGCTCTTTTGCCTTGTATTCGGTCTTTGCTGCGGTGATATCTTTTGGAATATCCACAAGAACCGGTCCCGGTCTTCCGGTCTGTGCGATCTTAAACGCACGACGGATCGTGTCTGCCAGTTTGTGGATGTCTTTTACGATAAAGTTATGCTTTGTGATCGGCATTGTGATTCCCGCAATGTCAATCTCCTGAAAACTGTCTTTTCCAAGCAATGGAACATTCACGTTACAAGTGATTGCTACCATTGGGACAGAATCCATGTATGCGGTTGCGATTCCGGTTACAAGGTTTGTTGCTCCCGGTCCGCTCGTTGCAAAACAGACACCTACTTTTCCCGTGCTTCTTGCATAACCGTCCGCTGCATGGGACGCTCCCTGCTCATGGGAAGTTAAAATATGTCTGATTTCCTTCTGATGTTTGTATAATTCATCATATACATTTAAGATAGCGCCACCCGGATATCCAAAAACAGTGTCAACATTCTGCTCTTTCAGACATTCGATTACGATCTGCGCACCTGTTAACTGCATATTGTTGTCCCCTTTCGTTATTTGTGTAGTATCTTATTTCTGTCCCGGAATCTGCAGGATTGCTCCGCGGTTTCCGGAAGTTACCATGGAAGCGTAACGTGCAAGATAACCGGTTGTAACCTTTGGTTCTCTTGGCTTCCATTTTGCTTTACGGGCTGACAGTTCTTCATCAGATACTGCAATGTTTAACGTCATCTCCGGAATGTTGATCTTGATGATATCTCCCTCTTCCACGAGAGCGATCGGTCCGCCGACTGCTGCTTCCGGTGATACATGACCAATGGAAGCGCCACGGCTTGCGCCGGAAAAACGTCCGTCTGTGATCAGTGCTACTGAAGAACCTAATCCCATTCCTGCAATGGCTGAGGTTGGATTTAACATCTCTCTCATGCCCGGTCCGCCTTTTGGTCCTTCGTAACGGATCACGACAACGTCACCTGCCACGATCTTTCCACCTTTGATCGCAGCAATCGCATCTTCCTCACAGTCAAACACTCTTGCCGGACCTTCATGCACCATCATCTCATCTACCACTGCAGAACGTTTTACAACGCCTCCATCTGGAGCAAGATTTCCTTTTAATACTGCAAGACCACCTGTCTTACTGTATGGATTGTCAACCGGACGAATTACCTCCGGGTTCTTATTCACTGCATTTTTAATATTTTCTCCGACTGTTTTTCCGGTAACGGTCATACAGTCTGTGTTGAGCAGTCCAATGTCTGCTAACTCTTTCATAACAGCATAGACACCGCCTGCCTCATTTAAGTCCTCCATATAAGTCGGTCCTGCCGGTGCAAGATGGCAGAGATTCGGTGTTTTTTCACTGATCGGGTTCGCAAAAGATATATCAAAATCAAAGCCGACCTCATGGGCGATCGCAGGAAGATGTAACATACTGTTTGTGGAACATCCCAATGCCATATCTACAGTCAGGGCATTTAAGACTGCCTCTTTTGTCATGATATCCCTTGGACGGATATTCTTATTGTACATATCCATGACTGCCATTCCGGCATGTTTTGCAAGTTTGATACGCTCTGAATAAACTGCTGGAATGGTTCCGTTTCCACCTAATCCCATACCGAGCGCTTCCGTCAGACAGTTCATTGAGTTTGCAGTGTACATTCCCGAGCAGGAGCCGCAGGTTGGACAAACTTTCTCTTCGTACTCTCTTACTTCCTCCTCCGACATTGTTCCCGCTGCGTAGGAACCGACCGCCTCAAACATAGAGGAAAGACTTCTCTTTTTGCCATGCACATGACCTGCAAGCATTGGTCCACCGGATACGAATACAGTCGGAACATTGATTCTTGCTGCTGCCATCAAAAGTCCCGGAACGTTTTTATCACAGTTTGGAACCATGACAAGTGCATCGAACTGATGTGCGAGTGCCATACACTCGGTGGAATCTGCGATCAGATCTCTTGTGACAAGAGAATATTTCATCCCGATATGTCCCATTGCGATTCCATCGCACACTGCGATCGCCGGGAATACAACCGGAACACCGCCTGCCTCTGCAACGCCTAATTTCACTGCATTTACGATTTTATCCAGATTCATATGACCAGGTACGATCTCATTATATGAGCTTACGATACCTACCATTGGTTTTTTCATTTCTTCTTCGGTAAAGCCCAATGCATTGAAAAGGCTTCTGTGTGGTGCCTGCTGCATCCCTGATTTTACATTATCACTCTTCATATCGCGTGTTTCCTTTCTCTAATTAAATGCGTTCGCAGATCAGATCACCCATTTTTGCGGTGCCAACCTGTGTTACGCCGGCTCTTTTTGCTTCTTCCTGCGGCATAATATCAATGGTACGATAACCATCTTTTAATACCTGTTTGACTGCTGCTTCGATCGCATCCGCCTCTTTGTCTAAGTCAAACGTATAACGAAGCATCATTGCTGCGCTTAAAATCGTTGCAATCGGATTTGCAATTCCTTTTCCGGCGATATCCGGTGCAGAACCGCCGCTTGGTTCATACAGACCGAATTTCGTATCGTTTAAACTTGCAGAAGATAACATTCCAATGGAACCAGTTACCATGCTTGCTTCATCCGATAAAATATCTCCAAACATATTCTCTGTCAGAATCACATCAAACTGTTTCGGATCTTTCACAAGCTGCATTGCACAGTTGTCAACTAACATATGCTCGTAGGTGACTTCCGGATAATCCTTTGCGACTTCTTCCACCACTTTTCTCCATAAACGGGAAGAATCTAAAACATTTGCTTTATCCACGCTTGTAACTTTCTTTCTGCGCTTCATGGCAATGTCAAATCCACGTTTTGCGATTCTGCGGATCTCGTTCTCATTATAAGTGAGTGTATCTGTAGCGGTCATCGCACCGTCTACTTCCTCTGTCTTTCTTGCGCCAAAGTAAAGACCGCCTGTCAGTTCGCGCATGATCATCATGTCAAATCCGTCTCCGATAATATCGTCGCGGAGCGGGCATGCTTCTTTCAGTTCTTCATATAAATAAGCAGGTCTTAAATTGGCAAATAAATTCAGGGATTTTCTTAATTTCAAAAGCCCTGCTTCCGGTCTTAATTCCGGAGCCAGTTTGTACCATGGAGATGCCTGTGTATTACCTCCGATCGATCCCATTAAAACTGCATCTGATGCTTTTGCAGCCGCAATCGCCTCATCTGTAAGGGGTACTCCTGTTGCATCAATGGAACATCCACCCATTAAAATATCCTCATAGGAAAATGAATGACCATATTTTTCCCCAATTTTATCTAAAGCTTTCTTTGCTTCCGCTACGATCTCCGGTCCGATTCCGTCGCCTGAGATCACTCCAATATGACACTCCATATCCAATCCCTCTTTTCTTCCATTTCACAGTCTGTCAATGGCTGACTATTAAGCTGTGCCTTTTACACTTTAGTACAGTAATCACTGACAGTATTATTAAGACTATAATATAGTATCTTTGGAAACATTTCAACCACCCATGCTATTTTTCTTTTTCATAATAGATATAACTCTTAAGTATATATACCTATACACTGCCATTACTTACATTTATAATGGTATACATTCTGATATAACTTCGCGCGCACTGTCTCAAACTCTTCCACAGAAAGTTTCTGCGGTGCTGACATGATACGCAACGGAATTGCCTGACGGTCTTCTCCCATTGCCGGCTGCATATACGAGTTGTCATTGAAGCAAAATCCATTCCGCTCATAAAATGCAATTCTTCGTTTTTTTATGGAATCTTCCGGCAGTTCCACTTCCAAAACCACTTTTCCCGGCTTCTGCTCCAAAAGAGTTTTTAACATTCTGCCACCGATTCCGCTGTTTCTCGCACACTCCTCCACTGCAAAATGCTCTATGAAAACAAAATTTGAAAAATCCCAGACTGCGAAAAAAGCGAGAAGTCTTCCGTCTTTTTTCACGCCAAGAAGTTTATATTTTTCTTCCGAAAGCAGTTTTTGCTGCCCTTCCCGGTTTCTACGCTCGTCTATTGGAAAGCTTTGTTCCATAATCCGAAAAACATCTTCAAAGTCTTCCATTCCTAAATTTTCAAGATGTATCATTTTATTTTTCCTTCCTATTTTTCTCAATATGCTACCAGATCTATAAGTTTAACAATTATCTATTTTCTGAATCATATTTTATCAGATACAGATAAGACGCCGGCAACTGCCGACGTCTTAAATAAAGCACTCTATTCTCTTGTGATTATTATGCTTCTTCCGGTTTTTCAACTGCTGCAATTGCAGATTTCTGCATTGGGATACGGCAGTTCTTGTTGCTTCCAAACTCAACAATGACTGTATCGTCTGTGATGTCAATAACTGTGCCGTAGAAGCCACTTGTTGTCAAAACAGTATCTCCTGTTGCAAGTTCAGATAACATTGCATTTTTCTTCTGAGTCTCTTTCTTCTGTGGACGGATCATGAAGAAATACATGAATGCAAATAAAATAACTAACCAAAGGATCATTCCACCCATTCCTGCTGCGGATGATGCTCCTGATGATGCCAAGATTGATAACATCTTTCTTCCTCCTAAAAACTTATTGCTCTCTAATATCGTATTTTGATATTTTTAGAAACTATAAAACATTGTACACAAAACCTTGCGTTTCGGCAAGCTTTTCCAATTAATTTTATAAAATATTTAGCTTCGGTTTCTGCTGTCTGCGATTAATGGTACTTCTTCTGTCCGCTCATTTCTTTTTCGCGGTCGATCTGTCCCATGTTATAAAGTTTTTCTTCTTTATAGGACTTAAAGTTTCCGGCATCTAAGGCATCCCGGATTTCTTCCATCATCGTGTTGTAGAAATAAAGATTATGCAGTACGCAGAGACGCATTCCAAGCATCTCTTTGGCTTTCAGCAAATGGCGGATATATGCTCTGCTGTATCTGCGGCACGCCGGACACTGGCAGCCTTCTTCGATCGGGCGCATATCTTTTTCGTATTTCTGGTTAAACAGATTGATTTTTCCCTGATTTGTGTATACATGTCCGTGACGGCCGTTCCGTGACGGATAAACACAGTCAAAGAAATCCACTCCGCGGTCAACGCCTTCCAAAATGTTGGCAGGAGTACCAACTCCCATTAAGTATGTCGGCTTCTTTCTCGGCAGATATGGAACTGTCTCATCTAAGATATGATACATTTCCTCATGCGTCTCGCCAACTGCAAGGCCGCCAACTGCATATCCATCAAGATCAAGCTCTGAAATTCTCTTTGCATGGTCAATACGGATATCCGGATAGATTGCTCCCTGATTGATACCAAAAAGCATCTGATTTTTATTTACCGTGTCCTCCAAAGAATTTAAGCGGCTCATTTCCTTTTTACAGCGCTCTAACCAGCGTGTTGTTCTCGCCACGGAAGCTTCCACATACGAACGTTCCGCAAGAGCCGGCGCACACTCGTCAAAACCCATGGCGATCGTTGAGCCGAGATTAGACTGGATCTGCATACTCTCCTCCGGTCCCATAAATATTTTGGCACCATCAATATGGGAATGGAAATAAACGCCCTCTTCTTTGATTTTTCTTAATCCTGCAAGAGAGAACACCTGAAATCCGCCGGAATCAGTAAGGATTGGACGGTTCCATACCATAAATTTATGAAGTCCTCCCATCTCTTTGATCAGCTTATCTCCCGTTCTGACATGCAGATGATACGTGTTTGACAATTCCACCTGACATTTGATCTGCTCTAAATCCTCGGTAGAAACAGCTCCTTTGATTGCTGCCACTGTACCGACATTCATGAATACCGGTGTCTGGATATCTCCATGCACGGTGTGGAACACACCTCGTTTTGCTCTGCCTTCTTCTTTTAATAACTCGTACAACTTCTGTTACTCCTTTTTCTCTATCTATTTTTAGATAATTGCGAAACTCTAATTTAGGTTGAGAGAATTGTGAAGACTTAACAAAATTTTTGAAGACACGTTTTCACTATGTGTCGCTCGCAACGGTACTGCTCATTCTTCGCAGTACTTCGCAAATTCATTCCAAATCTGCTTCGCAGATGGAATTTGCTCACTCTTGAATCATATTCTCATGGTCTGTGCAGTAAATGCACAGACCTGATTCAAGCAAGAACCGGCGGCTCCCCAATGTCTTCTCAAGCTTTTGTCAATTTTCCACAATTTAATCTACTTTATTTACTAGTTTCACAATTATCTATCTTCTTTAATTGTTCCTGTGTTATGTGTTAACTCGTCTAGGATTTTGAAATAATCCTCGAATGTTTTTTTACAGCACATTGGATCTCTGATCGTGATTCCCGCTGTCCGTAAGCCCAGCAGAGAAAATGCCATTGCCATGCGGTGGTCTTCATACGTCTCGATCGCGGCTGGATGCGGAATCCCCGGATAGATTGTAATAGCATCCTCTTCCTCCTCGCAACGGATACCGATACGCCGCAGTTCTGTCACGATTGCATGAATACGGTCCGACTCCTGCAGTCTGATATGCCCGATATGTGAAATATGCACCGGTGCATCTGCATAAGGAGCCATCGCTGCCAGTGTCATGGTCTGATCGGAAAAATCATTCATATCAATATCAATTCCGTGAATATTGCCATGTGCCGGTCCTTCCACGCAGATTCCCTTTTCGGTGTCCATAACCTTACATCCAAGTTTTTCGAGCACTGCCAGAAACTTTTTGTCGCCCTGCGTATTATCCATATGCACATGAGGCACAACAGCCTTTCCTCCGGTAATTGCTGCCGCTCCATAAAAATAGCACGCTGCAGACATGTCCGGTTCTACTATATATGTAGTCTTTTTGTAAGCTGCTCCCGGTAAAACCTCATAATTTCTTCCGTCAAACTGCATCTGCACACCCCAGTCCTCCATCATGCTACGTGTGATTCGGATATAAGAGCCATCCGTTTTTTCACTTGTAATGTGGATGTGCAGTCCCTGCGGAATCATTGGTGAGATCAATAACATTGCACTTAAAAACTGGGTGCTTTTGCTGATGTCTAACTCTACTGTGAGTTTATCATCCACACCGCTGTCTACTGTCCTCTCTGATCTGCATTTTAATGGTTCATATCCGCAATTCTTCTCGCTGCCATTCTTCTGCAAGACTGCAAGACGACCTGAAATTTTAACAGGAAGGAAACCTTCCTTTTCCAGATAAGTGATTGTTGCACCAGCCTTTTCTAACAATACAAAAAGATCCTTCATCGGTCTTTTTTTCATCTGCTCCGATGCATTGATCGTATAACAGCCATCTGACATTCCGAGCATTGCAGTCAGAAACCTGGCTGCTGTTCCTGCACTGCCAACATCAATCTCGGCTTCTTTTTTCGGGATGCTGCCTTTCTCTCCTTTTACAGTGACACGCTTTTGTTCTTCCTCCACGTTCACTTCAAATCCAAGCGCGATCAGCGAACTTAAGAAATGTCTGGAATCATCCGAAAAAAGCACGCCCTCTAATGTCACTGTTTCCGATGACAATGCCGCCATCAGAAGTGCCCTGTTTGTCATGCTTTTTGAACCCGGCACTGTCACGCACCAGTCAATCGGTTTTTCTACTTTTTTAACAAGATATTGTTCCATTCTGGAAATCTCCTGAATTGTTATATATTTTCACAACTTTTTATATTTTACCATATTCTTATTGTCGCGGAAAGCGAAATCTTTTATAATAAGCTATGTGAATTTAGATAATTGAAAAAAAATCCTCATACTCTTCTTTCAATTGTTCAATTTAGATTTTTATGAGTTTCACAATTGTCTAATGTAAATTTAATTTTTAAGGAGTCAAGTTATGGCTGGATCAACATTTGGAAATATATTTAAAATTACAACCTGGGGAGAATCCCATGGGAAGGGCGTCGGTGTCGTTGTCGACGGATGTCCTGCCGGACTTTCTCTCTGCGAAGAAGATATTCAGAAATTTTTAAACCGTAGGAAACCCGGTCAGTCAAAGTTTACAACACCACGCAAGGAAGATGATGCAGTAGAAATTTTATCCGGTGTCTTTGAGGGAAAAACAACAGGCACTCCTATCTCACTTGTTGTATACAATAAAAACCAGCAATCCAAAGACTACAGTGAAATCGCTTCCTATTACCGTCCCGGACACGCAGACTACACCTTTGACATGAAGTATGGATTCCGCGACTACCGCGGTGGCGGTCGTTCTTCCGGTCGTGAAACCATCGGGCGTGTGGCAGCCGGAGCGATTGCTGTCAAAATTTTAAATCAGCTTGGCATCCATTTTTTAACCTATTCAAAATCCATTGGACCAATCAGCATTAATGCGCGGCATTTCGATACAGACGAGATCAACAATAATCCTCTTTATATGCCGGATGCAGATGCCGCTGAAAACGCAGCCGCTTATCTGGAAGCCTGTATTGCTGAACAAAATTCTTCCGGCGGTGTCGTTGAATGTGTCATCACAGGTGTTCCTGCCGGTATCGGCGATCCGGTTTTTGAAAAATTGAACGCCAACCTTGCCAAAGCCATTATGTCTATCGGTGCTGTGAAGGGGTTTGAAATCGGAGACGGTTTTGATGTTGCAAAGGCAACCGGAAAAAATAATAACGATGCTTTCCGCATGGACGAGAACGGTTCTATTATAAAAGAAACAAACCATGCAGGAGGTATTCTTGGCGGAATGAGTGACGGTTCTGACATTCTGCTGCGTGCCACGATCAAGCCTACCCCTTCGATTGCTGCATTACAGCAGACTGTCAACAAAAATGGAGAAAATATTGACGTCAATATCAAAGGACGGCACGATCCGATTATTGTACCACGCGCTGTTGTTGTTGTGGAATCAATGGCTGCCATCACGATTGTGGATGCTATGTTTGCAAATATGAGTGCTCGCATGGATTCGCTGGAACGGTTTTACAAATAACCGGAGGTTAACTAGCGTAGTGTCGCAGATTCTGCAGTGCTTTTATAGGTTGTGAAGGGGCAGATATAAGCGTCCTCTCACAAGTCGTGATTTTATGGGTTTATGAAAAGAAGAGACCGTTTCAAGTTTTGTGTAAACGTTAAAAACTGATATAAGATTTGTGAATAGTTACAAATGGGCAGAGCCGATTTTCCGGATTCTGCCCATATCTGCATTATACAGTAGTTTTTAGGCATGTCAATAAAACCTGCCTAAAATTGACTGCTTTACAGGTTCCGTCCTGCCAGACGTTCTTCAAAATAAATTTCAAGCTGGGAATGGATCTGTCCCCAGTCCTGCCTGTGACCGGTCCATTTTTTCGTGATATCCATGGTTGCCAGATACAGCATTTTCAAAAGGCTGTCATCCGACGGAAAAACCGTCTTGCTTTTGGTCACTTTCCTGAGCTGGCGGTTGAATCCTTCAATGGCATTTGTGGTATAAATCAGCCGTCTTACTGCCTCCGGATATTTGAAATAAGTGGACAGGGTTGCCCAGTTATCATTCCAGGATTTATAGA
>OKRR01000062.1_pt1 | contig 108568 bp, 99 predicted proteins | sample 1601211 | NCBI WGS metagenome assembly OKRR01 (sample SAMEA3541525, study PRJEB24748) | human gut metagenome | biome: human gut; feature: human-associated habitat; material: faeces | place: China | collected 2012
GTAACGGTATCTGGTAAGACGTAACAGCTTTGCATCTTTATAAAAGCTGTAGCCGCCGCATGTATTTGAAACTAACGAAAAGAAATCTTCACAGCCGAGATAATTGATCCAAGGCAGTGGTGTTTTTGGGGAAGTGATGACATACTCTTTTGCATTATCATCGAAATATCCGAATTTCATATAAATCCTCCTTGTTTTGCGAAGCAAAATGCGACTGTCCATACAGGAGCAGAGGATTTGGCCTCCTTGTTTTGCATATTACTTAACGAAAACGATTAAGTAAATGTTCCTTATCTAAAATTATATCTTGCAGAATTATAAAAATCAACAAAAAATCCTTTAAAATAAGCAAAAACAGCACTTTTAACAAAAATCACAACCTAATATGGAAGAAAGCAACAAAAGAGGGCTAAGCTGGATAATTAAGCTTAAAATACGAAAACGTATAAGACTTTGCTGCGCAAACGGTTAAAAAACAGAAGTAATAATAAAAAATGCACAAAAAATTAGAGAAAAAAATGTAAAATTAGCCGAAATGTCAAAAAACTATTGCAATCCACTTGTATAAGAGCTATATTAAAGGTGCGAAAACGATTAAGTAAAAACTTCGAAAGACTTAAGTAACAGGTCAACAGATAATACCTAATACAATAAAGTCTGGAAGAAGTACCTGGAGGATTCAATGGTATCTTTAAAAACAATTGCCGAAAAGTGTGGAGTATCAACTGCCACTGTCAGTAAGGCGTTAAACGATCAAAAAGATATCAGTGAAGAGACAAAGAGTCGTATCCGGACAGTAGCAGAGCAATTAGGATATTTTCCGAATGCAGCAGCAAGATCACTTAAGACCAACCATTCATACAACCTCGGAGTTCTATTTGAAGAGGAAGCAGGAAGTGGTTTACAGCATGAATATTTTTCAGGAGTATTAAATGGTCTGAAAGTTCAGGCGGAGAAGCAGGGTTATGACATTACATTTATCAATACCTGTTTTGAAAACCGGAAGATGTCTTATCTGGAACATTGCAAATACCGGAATTTTGAAGGAGTTGCAATTGTGTGTGCGGATTTTAACGACCCTGGCGTCATGGAACTGATGAATAGCGAAGTACCGGTTGTCACCATCGACTACCTGCATCACAGCTGCACGGCGGTCAGCTCGAACAACATTCAGGGCATGGAAGATCTGGTCAGATATATTTATTCTCAGGGACACAGGAAGATCGCTTATATCCACGGACAGCAGAATGGTTCGGCAGTTACCAAAGATCGGCTGACAAGTTTTTACCGGACAATGGATGAACTGAAGCTGGAAGTCCCGGATGAGTACATCCGCACAGCAGATTACCTGGAGACGAGGGAAGCGGCAAAACAGACGAAAGAACTTCTGAATCTGGAAAATCCGCCAACCTGTATCATTTATCCTGATGACACCGCACTGATCGGTGGAAGAAATGTCATTATAGAGATGGGACTTCGGATACCGAAAGACATTTCAGTAGCAGGATACGACGGAACGAGGATGTCGCAGCTTTTGCACCCGAAGCTTACCACAATTAAGCAGGACACAGAAGAGATTGGCAGAGAGGCTGCAAAACGGCTGATCGGTTCCATTGAAAAACCAAAAACAACTCTCATTGAGAGAGTCGTTATAGAAGGAATCCTCATACCGGGACAATCGGTAGGAAAGATTCCGGAACAAAAATAACAATGTAAACAAGGCGGAAGCCAAAAAATTAAGGAGGAGGGTTTTCTATGAAAAAGAAAATCATTAGCACATTATTATGTGCATCCATGGTAGCAACTATGGTAGCAGGATGTGGTGGATCATCAGATACAACATCCACAGACAACAGCAACTCAGGTGCAGCAGCACCGGCAACAGAATCTGGATCTGATGCAGCGGAGACAGATACAACAGGTGATGAGGGAAAAGTTTTCAACATTTATTGCTGGAATGAAGAGTTTAAGAGCCGTCTGACAGATCACTATCCTGGATATGAGGAAGTGGATGCCACAACTGGTAAGATTGGGGATGTTACCGTAAAATGGAACATCACACCAAGTGATGACAACGCATATCAGAACAATCTGGATGCAACATTATTAAAACAGGAATCAGCAGCAGCCGATGACAAGATTGACTTATTCTTAGTAGAAGCTGACTACGCACTGAAATATGTCGATACAGATTATACAATGCCGATCGCAGATCTTGGAATTACAGATGCAGACCTTGCAAACCAGTATCAGTATACAAAAGATATCGTTACAGATTCTAACGGTGTATTAAAAGGTGTTTCATGGCAGGGCTGCCCAGGCGTATTATTCTATAACCGTGATGCAGCAAAAGAAGTTCTTGGAACAGACGATCCTGACGAAGTTCAGAAATATGTTTCAGACTGGGATACTTTCAATGATACAGCAGAGACAATGAAAGCTGCCGGATACAAGATGACATCTTCTGTCAATGATACTTACCGTGTATACTCTAACAACGTTACTTCTAAATGGGTAGAAGATGGCAAGATCAATATTGATGATAACATCATGAAATGGGTATCTGATTCAAAAGAGCTTTATGATGCAGGCGAGACAGAGACATATGAACTCTGGGGCGATGACTGGAAGAAAGGTTTCTATCCAGAAGGAAAAGTATTCTGCTACTTTGGACCAGCATGGTTCGTGAACTTCTCTATGGCAGCTGATACCGAAGGATCTATTGGTTACAACGGTGGATGGGGCGCTACACCAGGACCTCAGGGCTTCTATTGGGGCGGTACATGGATCTGTGGAGCAACAGGTACAGATAACCCAAGTCTTGTAAAAGACATTATCTTAAAGATGACAACAGACGAAACAATCATGAAAGATATCGTAGTAAAAGATGATGATTTCGTTAATAATAAACCAGCTATGGAAGCAATGGCAGCAGATACAAGCTACCAGAGTAAAGTATTAGGCGGACAGAACCCATTGTCTATGTACTGTGCAAGTGTAGAAAAACTTGATTTAAGCAACCTTTCTGCATACGATCAGGGATGTAACGAAGAGTTCCAGAACGCTATGAAGAACTACTTTGAAGGCAATGCTTCACTTGATGATGCACTTGACTTATTCTACAAAGCAGTTGTTGAGAAATATCCGGACTTAACATACTAAAATAATAAGCCGCGCCTGCCAGACCGGCGGGTGCGGCTATCTTTATACCTATCTCCGGACGGAGAGAAAGCAGTCAGCGGCGTAAAGCGCAGAGCTGACAGCAGATTTGCACAAAAAGATGTCCGTGAAGGGATGCTGTGAACTCTGTGAAAAATAAAAAGAAGGGGGCAAGAGGCGTTATGAAGAAGAAAAGCAGTAAAGCAGTCAGATATAACAAATGGGGTTACATTTTTCTGATTCCTTTTATTCTGGTGTATGTTGTATTCCAGCTTATACCACTGTTTAATACCATTTATAACAGCTTTTTTGAAAATTATTTATCGGGTCTGACACAGATCGGACCTAACTTTGTGGGACTGGAGAACTACAAAACGCTGTTTACACAGGGCGATATCTGGATTTACGCAAAGAATACCATGATTTTATGGATCATGTGTTTTGTGCCACAGATTATTTTGTCATTACTGTTAGGTGCATGGTTTTCTGATGTGCGTTTGAAATTAAAAGGAAGCAGATTTTTCAAGACCGTGATCTATCTGCCAAACCTGATCATGGCATCCGCATTTTCCATGTTGTTCTTTACACTGTTCTCGGATGGTGGACCGATCAACTCGATTTTAATGCAGATCGGAATCATTTCAGAGCCATATAAGTTTCTGGCAAACACAGGAAGCGCGAGAGGACTGATCGCCCTTATGAACTGCCTGATGTGGTTTGGTAATACGACCATTCTTTTAATGGCAGGTATGATGGGTATCGATACTTCCTTATTTGAAGCGGCAGAAGTGGATGGAGCAACTTCCACACAGGTATTCTACAAAATCACATTACCGCTGCTCCGTCCGATTTTAGTATATGTTGTGATCACATCACTGATCGGTGGATTACAGTTATTCGATGTACCGCAGATTTTGACCAATGGTACCGGTGATCCAATGAGATCGACCATGACATTGATCATGTTCTTAAATAAACATCTGTACAGCAAGAACTACGGAATGGCTGGTGCAGTATCCGTAATCCTGTTCATCATCACCGCAATTTTAAGTCTTATTGTCTTTAAGGTAACTGGAAACGATAAGAGAAAAGCATGAGTAGAATAGAAAGGTGAGGTGTTATTATGAACGAAAATAAAAATCTGAAAAAAGGACTTGGAATCCATGCAAGAAGATTTATCGCTTATGTAGTCCTGATTCTTGTTACATTTGCCTGCCTGTTCTGGTTCTATGTGCTGTTCATTAATGCGACAAGATCGAACGGTGAACTGCAGGCCGGATTTACACCACTGCCAAGCACACATCTGTTGGAAAACTGGAACAATCTGGTACACGGAACACTCCCGGTATGGCAGGGTATGATAAACAGTCTGATCGTATCGGTACTGTCAGCAGCGTTATGCACCTATTTTTCAACCATGACGGCTTACGCCATTCATGCATATGATTTTAAACTGAAAAAATATATCTATGCATTTATCTTAGCAGTTATGATGATTCCTACACAGGTAACTGCACTTGGATTTGTAAAATTAGTCGGTACATTACACATGGAAGATACATTCATTCCATTGATCGTGCCAACGATCGCTGCTCCGGTAACATTCTTTTACATGAAGCAGTATATGGAAAGTACATTGCCGGTATCACTGATCGAGGCTGCCAGAATTGACGGCTCCGGTGAGTTCCATACATTTAACCAGATTGTACTTCCATTGATGAAACCTGCCATTGCAGTACAGGCAATCTTTACATTCGTAAGCAGCTGGAATAATTATTTTGTACCGGCTTTGATCTTACACAATGACAAGAAAAAGACACTGCCAATCTTAATCGCACAGCTTCGTGCAGCAGACTGGCTGAAATTTGATATGGGTCAGGTTTATGTGATGATCGCATTCTCCATATTCCCGGTAATCATCATTTATCTGATCTTATCCAGACACATTGTTCAGGGTGTTGCCCTCGGCAGTGTGAAAGGATAAATTAGAATATAGTAACAAATGAAAAAACCTTCCCGAAGAACCGCTGTGATTCCCCATATCACAGCGGTTCTTCTTTGGTGTAGCAGAAAAAGATTACAATATTAAAAAACATCAGAAAAATTGTCTGAAATAATCAAACATAGGCTCTTTTTTTCCTGCCGCAAATGTGCTATAATAGGCTCAGATTTTGAAAAAAGAAATGGTTGAGAAGTGAATCTGCACAATCCTTTCAGAACGGAGGAAGACATGACAGAAGGCGGTTTTTTAGTTTTCATGGGAATTTTATTACTTTTGGTTGTCATCGTTGTTGTGATAGCGGTTGTTTCATCTGTGGCAGGTGCGGCAGCAGCGATCGTTGATGATGAAGACGGTGAAGATGAATAGAATAGAATGAGAACAGTGGGCGGTACAGTTTTTGTACTGCCCAGTTTTTTTGCTTTTTTCTAAAATAATTCTAAATTCTGTTCAAAACACCTTGCATTTTAAAGTGATAAGTGTAAACTGATGATTGCCGACCGACTGGTCAGTTCTGGCTTGCATGAATACAGCAGCCAATCAGATATATCATGTTTCAGGAGGAAAGAGAATGATCCCAAAGTATAGCGTAAAACGTCCGTACACAGTGTTAGTGGCTGTTGTACTGGTAATCGTTTTAGGAGTTGTTTCGCTGACGAGGATGACAACAGATCTGCTGCCGGCAATGAATCTGCCATATGTGATCGTTGTCACGACAGATGTGGGAGCAAGCCCGGAGGAAGTGGAGAAGGACGTGACTGCGCCGATAGAAGCGGCAATGGCAACGACTTCCAATATTAATAATGTAAGTTCTTCATCCTATGACAACTATTCCATGGTTGTTTTGGAGTATGAACAGAGCACCAATATGGATTCTGCCATGATTGAGATCCAGCAGCAGCTTGATCAGTTGACCGGACAATTTCCGGATTCAGTGGGCACACCAATCATTATGCAGATCGATCCGGATATGATGCCGGTTATGATCGCATCTGCGGACGTGGACGGAATGGATCAGGCGGAGGTATCCGATTATGTGGATAATGAACTATTACCACTGCTTGAGAGTATCGAGGGTGTGGCATCTGTGACGGCAACAGGTGTGCTTGATACAGACCTTCAGGTAACGATGAATCAGGAAAAAATCGATGCTTTGAATGAACAGATTTTAAGCAAAATTGATTCCCAGTTCACGGATGCACAGGCAGAGTTAGACAAGGCATCTTCCCAGATCAACAGCGGTAAAAAGAAGTTAGAAGACGGACAGAGCCAGCTAGGAAGCCAGCTTGGAGCAGGCGAAAACGAGATCATCAATAATAAAATCCAGCTTTTTAATACAGAGGCAGATCTGACAACACAATTATCAGATCTTCAGAAATCCCAGTCGTCCATGGATGGTGCAATCAAATCTTTACAGTCTACTTACGAAGGTGCAACGCAGTTACAGAGCGCGATTGACGGTTTGCAGAAGGCAAAAGACGGAGTGGCACAGGCAAAGAGCGGGGCAAAGCAGTTGTATGCAATGAAACCACAGTTAGAACAGTTGGCGAATTTGGTACCAACATGGAATGGAAATTTGCCGGATGACTACGACATTTTTATCAATACATTGGAGACAACTATCAGTATGATGAAAATGTCTCCGGACACAGCAACACAGGCGCAGGCTGCGCAGTTAGAGCAGATGCTTTCCCAAATGAAAGCATCCATGACACCGGAAATTTATAAAGAACTTGTAGCAAGCAGCAGTGAATCCGACTTCGTCTCCTACATGGAATCCACTGCCATTGCCCAGATTAATGCACAGGCAGGTACGAAGTACACAAGCGAGAATGACATTGCAAGCCAGATCGTGACCTTACAGTCCAAACTCGACGACATCAATGTGATGCTGATGAGTCAGGCATCCTCTTTTGCAGATGCAGGCGTGACGCTGACTTCTTACAAAGACATTCCTGCTGCAATCGCAAAATTAAGTGAGAGCAAGACGCAGATCGCAACCGGAATTGCGACAATCGAATCTGCACAGACACAGGTGGCAGACGGAAAAACTTCTTTGGATGATGCGTTAGTTACTTTAAATGAATCCCAGGTATCCGGCATTATGGAGATGAGCAAAGGCTATGCGGATCTTGCTGTTGCAGCAAATAAGATCGAAGAGGGGCAGAGCCAGTTAGATGATGCAAAAGAGCAGGCAAAAGATTCAGCGAATCTGAACACGATCCTTACAATGGATACCTTAAAAAATCTTCTGACGGCGCAGAACTTTTCCATGCCGGCAGGTTATGTGGCAGAGGGGAATGAGCAGTATCTGGTGCGGGTCGGAGATGAGGTGACATCCAAAGCTGATCTTGAAAATCTCGTTCTGATGGATCTTGGCATGGATGGTATCGAACCGATCAGATTGTCAGATGTGGCAGACATCGAGTACATTGACAACTCCGGTGATTCCTATTCGAAAGTGAATGGCAATGCAGCCGTTATGCTTTCCATTGAAAAACAGACCGGATATTCCACCGGAGATGTCACAGACAGACTGTTGGAAAAATTTGACAGCCTGGAATCAGAAAATGCACAATTACATTTAAGCGTTCTCATGAATCAGGGCATTTATATTGACATGATCGTGAAATCAGTCGTAGAAAACATGATCGTGGGAGCCATCCTTGCAATTATTGTATTGTTATTATTTTTAAAAGATATCAAACCTACACTTGTAATAGCATGCTCAATTCCGCTCAGTGTTGTTTTTGCAGTGGTACTGATGTACTTTACGCATATTACGTTAAACATCATTTCACTGTCGGGTCTGGCACTCGGAATTGGTATGCTGGTGGATAACTCCATTGTCGTGATTGAGAACATCTATCGATTGCGGGGAGAGGGGTATTCCATCCGGAAAGCAGCCGTGGAAGGTGCTTCACAGGTGACTGGGGCGATCATAGCATCCACACTTACAACCATCTGTGTATTTGCACCGATTATTTTTACAGAGGGTATCACAAGACAGTTATTTGTGGATATTGCGCTGACAATTGCATTTACGCTTGTAGCCAGTCTTCTTGTGGCATTGACTTTCGTGCCGATGATGGCAGCAGGATTATTAAAAAATACAAAAGAGATCAGGCATAATTTCTTTGATAAAGTAAAAGATTTTTATGGAAAAATTTTAGCGGTATGTCTGCGTTTCAAGCCAATCGTATTTATCGCAGTGATTGTATTGCTTGGAACAAGTGTTATGGCAGCATTCTCCAGAGGATATTCTTTCATGGATATGAATATGGAGACAAACCAGATCAGTGCGACGATTTCAGCAAAAGAGGATCAGACGCTAACGTTTGACGAACTGACAGAAATGGCAGATGAAGTCGTGGAAAAAGCAATGGCGATTGATGGCATTGAGACCATTGGTGCCATGGCAGGTGGAAGTGCACTTTCCATGATGGGAAGTAGCTCAACAGACAGTATTTCCATGTATATGATTCTGGATGAAGAATCTGAAGTGAGCAGCGCAGATGTGACCGCACAGTTAGAAGACCTGACCAAAGACATGGACTGCGAGGTAACAGCCGATACTTCAGCTTCCGATATGACAGCGTTAATGGGAAGTGGACTGACGATCAATGTAAAAGGAAATAATCTCGACAAATTGCAGGAACTTGCAGGCGAGGTTGCAAAAGTAGTAGAGAACACTGAGGGAACTGTGGATGTAGATGACGGACTTGACAACACAACACCGTCCTTTACGATTTCCGTGGATAAGGAAAAAGCAGCAAAATACGGTATGACAGTTGCACAGGTTTACCAGCTTGTTTATGGAAAAATGGCTTCCTCAACCTCTGCAACCACAATTTCCACGGATGTGAACGATTATCAGGTTTACGTGCAGAGTGAGGAACAGTCTGACGTTACATTAGATGATATTAAAAATCTGACCTTTTCTTACACAGACAGAGAGGGAAATGAGACGGAAGTTGCACTTTCTGACATTGCACAGTTTGAGGAAGGTTATACACTTGGAACAATAAGCAGGGATGCACAGACCAGATATATCAGTGTGACCGCAGGAGTGGATGATGACCATAATGTCAGTCTGTTAAGCAATGAAATCCAGAAAGAGTTAGAGAAGATCAATCTGCCGGAAGGATACTCCATCGAGATGGCAGGTGAGGACGAGATGATCGCAGATGCCATGAACCAGTTGTATCTGATGCTTCTTTTGGCAGTCATCTTTATTTATCTGGTTATGGTGGCACAGTTCCAGTCGCTGCTGTCGCCGTTTATCATCATGTTTACAATCCCACTGGCATTTACCGGAGGTCTGTTCGCACTGTACTTTACCGGAAATGAAGTCAGCGTTGTGGCAATGATCGGATTTGTCATGCTCGCCGGAATTATCGTAAATAACGGTATCGTTATGGTAGACTTTATCAACCAGCTCCGTCGTGGCGGAATGGAGAAAAAAGATGCCATTATCGAATCCGGAAAAACAAGACTTCGTCCAATCCTTATGACAGCGCTTACCACGATTTTGTCAATGTCGACTATGGCGGTCGGTCTTGGAGAAGGTTCTGAGATGATGCAGCCAATGGCGATCGTTACGGTTGGCGGTTTGTTATATGGTACGCTGTTAACTCTGATCGTTGTTCCATGTATTTATGATGCATTCAACCGCAATAAGAGCATGGTCGAGGAGGATTTATGATGGATGAGCAGAAACTGATCCACGATCCATCACAGAAAGTGCTTGCCCTGTATCAGGCAGTCATTGGGTTCATTAATGAAGGCTGTGATATCAATACTTTAAAAGTAGCTGATATCACAGGCCGGGCAGGCATTGGAAAAGGAACTGCATACGAATATTTTTCTTCAAAGGAAGAGATTATTTCTTCCGCAATCTTATATTATGTGAAAGTCTGCTTTGAAAAACTTCAGGTAATTTCTACAGATGGAGGAACATTTCAGCAGAAAATTAATGAGGTCATGGATTTTATTGATGAGCATGTAAAAGAAAAGCAGGGAGTCTTTTTCCTGATCAAAATGGTACTTGAATCATATGAGATACCAAAGAATCTGAAAGACGAGTATGAGCGCATGAAACACCAGTGCTGTGATAATGGGAAAAACGAGATTATTGACAGCATTGTGGAGGAGGGTGTCCGCGAAGGCCTGATCCGGGAAGAGAATGTTTTTCTGCGGAGAGTCGCAGTCGAAACCCAGCTTTCGGTCTATTTTATGTATCGTATCGCAGCAGAAAAAAAATTGGAGCCTGACCTGGAGGCAGATACTCTGCGAGAATATGTTTATCAGAATATATTGAAATTGTTAGAGTAGAAAGAAGGAAGTTTTATGTTGACACTATTATTTGTTGTGCTGCTGTTGACTATTTTCGGCAAACTGTTAATCTTTGCGATTAAGGCAGCGTGGGGAATCACAAAGATTCTGCTGAACATTGTATTGCTGCCACTCATCATTATTGGAATGTTTGCAGGTGGTCTTACATATCTGGCACTGATCGTGCTTGCAATCGTGGGATTGGTTTCATTGATTAAGGGGCATAATTAAAACAAAGAGTTAATGCACAGTTGCTATTTTTTTTGATATGTGTCATACTGTACAAAGAAGTAGCGACGCATACGACGCAAGTGCGAGGTGAGATTATGATTAATAGGGATTTATATCTGCAAAAATTAATTCATAATATGTGGAATCTATTGTACTTGATAACACAAATGAAAAATTTTATCTTTTTGTTGATGAAGTTCAGCTTACAACCAAGGTGACGGATCATGAGAATGGTAATATTGATGTTACCATTTATGATATGCTGAATGAACTGAAATCATACAAAAACCTTGATGTATATGTTACTGGCAGTAACTCTAAAGGACTGTCCAATGATATCGCTACAGAATTTCGTGGGAGAGCAACCCAGATTCATGTATTCCCAATGTCTTTTCAGGAATATTACTCATTTGTTGGTGGAGATGAAAGAAAAGCTTTGGATAACTATATGCTATATGGTGGTATGCCAAAAGTTTTGACTATTACTGATGAAGTAGAAAAGAAGGGATATTTGACATCGTTATACAGTGAACTTTATGTCAAAGATATTATTGAGAGAAACAGAATAGAACGTGAAGATATTTTAAATGATATTTTGAATTTTCTTGCATCTCAGATTGGTTCACTTACAAATCCTACGAATATTGCCAATTCTATAACAAGTATAAAGAATGAAAAAATAACAGCATCAATGGTATCAAATTATGTAAAATACATTATAGATTCATTCCTTATTTCTGAGGCAAAGAGGTTTGATGTTAAGGGCAAGACATATTTCAAATATCCATACAAATATTACTATACGGACATAGGACTTAGAAATGCACGTCTTAACTTTAGGCAATATGATCCCGGTCATATTATGGAAAATATTATATACAATGACTTATTGAGACGTGGATATAGTGTTGATGTAGGGGTTATATCGGATCGTACAGGAGGAAAAAATCTACAGAGAGAAATTGACTTTGTTGTAAATCAGGCAGATAAGAAAATATACATTCAATCGGCATTCCGCATGGACGACGAGAAGAAAGAAACATCGGAACTTGCATCGTTGATGCTTACGAAAGATTTCTTTAAAAAAGTAGTTGTTAGAATGGATATATCACACAATTATTATGATGATGACGGTATTTTTCATTGCAATCTGATTGATTTCTTATTAGGTAAAGTAGAATTGTTCTAAAAGTTAACATAGAAATGGTATATTAGGATATTATCATGTTACTGTTCACTCAGCACCTGAACACCATGCTGTTCAGGTGCGTATGAACGTGATGTGGGTGTGAGCAGCCCCCTTTTGCGAAGCAAAACTTTATATGGGGCTGCGAAGTTACAGTTCGCAGGGTAACCTGTGAACTGTAACATTATCATAAATGGTTCAAAAAAATGTAAATAAAAATCAGTTGACAAATACCGCAATAGCTTTTATCATGAAAAAAGATATAAAAAGGTGATGAGAAAGAGGAGTACACACAGACAACTGAAAGAGAATGACATTCACCGGCTGAGAGATGTCACCAGAACATGTTGTGTGGAAGGTAGCTTTTGAACCGTCGCGCCGAACCGGAAGCCAGAAGATAAGAAGCTGGCGGAGCATAGCAACAGATATATGAACGAAGTAAGCGAGAACGATTTGTCCCCGTTACCGGACAGTGATTTCTTTTTCAATGGATAATGGAATTGAAAAATCGAATCAGCAGAGATATGTTGTTTTTACAACATAACAAAGGTGGTACCGCGTTGACACGCCCTTTGCATCCGTATGGATGTGAAGGGCTTCTTTATTTTTTAAAAGAAAGGGAAAAGACAAATGAAGGAATTAGCAAAAACCTATGACCCGAAGGGCATTGAAGATCGCCTCTATAAGAAATGGGAAGATAACGGTTACTTCCATGCAGAAGCAGACCGCAGTAAGAAACCATTTACCATTGTGATGCCTCCACCAAATATTACAGGACAGCTTCACATGGGACATGCATTAGACAATACCATGCAGGATATTCTGATCCGATACAAGAGAATGCAGGGATACAATGCATTATGGCAGCCTGGAACAGACCATGCTTCGATTGCAACAGAAGTAAAAGTGATCCAGTCTTTGAAAGAAAAAGGAATTGACAAAGCAGAGCTTGGAAGAGACGGATTTTTAGAGAAATGCTGGGAGTGGAGAGAGGAATACGGAAGCCGTATCATCAATCAGTTAAAGAAACTGGGTTCTTCTGCTGACTGGCAGAGAGAACGTTTTACCATGGACAAAGGCTGTTCTGACGCTGTACAGGAAGTTTTTATTAAATTATATGAAAAAGGATATATCTACAAAGGTTCCCGTATCGTAAACTGGTGCCCGGTCTGCAAGACCTCCATTTCCGATGCAGAGGTTGAGCATGAGGAACAGGACGGATTCTTTTGGCACATCAACTACCCGGTAGTTGGTGAGGAAGGAAGATTCGTTGAGATCGCAACCACAAGACCGGAGACATTATTCGGAGATACCGCAGTTGCTGTCAATCCGGATGATGAGAGATACAAAGACATCGTTGGAAAAATGTTAAAGCTTCCAATGACAGACCGTGAGATCCCGGTCATTGCAGATCAGTATGTAGATAAAGAATTCGGAACCGGATGCGTAAAGATCACACCTGCACATGACCCGAACGACTTTGAGGTCGGAAAACGTCATAACTTGGAAGAGATCGTTGTCATCAATGATGATGCAACCATGAACAAATTAGCCGGAAAATACGAAGGCATGGATCGCTATGAGTGCAGAAAAGCACTGGTAGAGGATTTAGAGAAGACCGGACTTTTAGTAAAAGTTGTTCCTCATTCCCACAATGTAGGTACACATGACCGCTGCGGCACAACGGTTGAGCCAATGATCAAACAGCAGTGGTTCGTTAAGATGGATGAGATGATTAAACCGGCAGTTGAAGGAGTAAAAAATGGTGACATTCAGTTACTTCCAAAACGTATGGAGAAAACATACTTCAACTGGACAGATAACATCCGTGACTGGTGTATTTCCAGACAGTTATGGTGGGGACACAGAATCCCGGCATACTACTGTGATGAGTGTGGTGAGATGGTTGTTTCCAAAGAAGCACCTCATACATGCCCGAAATGTGGATGCACTCATATGACTCAGGATCCAGATACATTAGATACATGGTTCTCCTCTGCATTATGGCCATTCTCCACACTTGGCTGGCCGGAAAAAACAGAAGATTTAGATTACTTCTATCCGAATGACGTTTTAGTAACCGGATATGATATCATTTTCTTCTGGGTAATCCGTATGATCTTCTCAGGTTATGAGCAGATGGGCAAAGCACCATTCCACACGGTATTATTCCACGGACTGGTTCGTGATTCCCAGGGACGCAAGATGAGTAAATCTCTCGGAAATGGTATCGACCCATTAGAGGTGATCGACAAATACGGCGCAGATGCACTCCGTCTGACACTGATCACAGGTAACGCACCGGGTAACGATATGCGTTTCTACTGGGAGAGAGTAGAGTCCTCCAGAAACTTTGCAAATAAAGTATGGAATGCTTCCCGTTTCATCATGATGAACTTGGAAGGCGCAGAAATCAAAACACCGGAACTTTCCGAGTTAAAAGCAGCAGATAAATGGATCTTATCCAGAGTTAATACGCTCGCAAAAGATGTGACAGAGAATATGGATAAATTCGAAATGGGTATCGCAGTACAGAAAGTTTACGATTTTATCTGGGATGAATTCTGTGACTGGTACATCGAGATCACAAAAGTCCGTACCTATAATAAAGAGAATGATCCGGCTTCTGCAAATGCAGCATTCTGGACATTAAAGACTGTATTAACAGAGGCATTGAAGTTGTTACATCCATTCATGCCATTCATCACAGAGGAGATTTTCTGCACACTGCATCCGGAAGAAGATACCGTTATGCTTGCAAAATGGCCGGAATACAAAGAAGAATGGAACTTTGCAGCAGAGGAAGAAATGGTTGAGCATTGCAAGGATCTTGTAAAAGGTGTCCGTAACCTCCGCACAGAGATGGATGTTCCACCATCAAGAAAAGCAAAAATCTTTATCGTATCAGAAGATGCAAAGATCAGAGATACCTTTGAGGTAAACAAAGAAGTTTATGTAAACCTCGCAGGTGCAAGTGAGATCGCGGTACAGGCAGACAAGACAGGAATTGAGGAAGACGCAGTTTCCGTTGTGATTCCTGGCGCAACACTCTACCTTCCATTAGAAGACCTTGTAGACTTCGAGAAAGAGAAAGAACGTCTGTTGAAAGAACAGGCTCGCCTCGAAAAAGAGCTTGCGCGTTCCAAAGGAATGCTCTCAAATGAGAAGTTCTTAAGCAAAGCGCCGGAAGCAAAAGTTCAGGAAGAAAAAGAGAAGCTTGCAGGATATGAGCAGATGATGGCTCAGGTCAAAGAACGTCTTGCACAGATGAAATAGAACAATATAAAAAATAAGGGTTTCCGAATATGGAAGCCCTTATTTGATACTATAATGATACTATAATGATACTATTTACTTATTATTGCATTCAGCTTATCAGCGACTTCTTGGTGTCTGGTAGGGTATAAATGACCGTAGATATTATTAATCATTTGGACAGTATCGCCTATTCTTTCCGCTATCAGATGTGGAGAAAATCCCATTTCTATCAATAATGATACATGAGAATGTCTTAGGTCATGTATGCGTATTTGTGGAACGCCGGCAAGCTCAGCAGCCTTATTCTTTCCTCTGGTTATAAAGCTTCTTGAAAATGGAAAAACTAGATCATCTGGCTGCGGATCATAAAGCATTGTAATGTATTCTCTTAGTTCATCCATAATTGCAGGTGGCATAGTTATTACTCTGATACTATTCTCGGTTTTCGTTGAGCCGATAATATGGGTATTCTGCTGCAATGATTTGTTGATAGATATTTTATTCTCTGTAAAATCTATATCTGATAGAGTTAATGCCATCAGTTCCCCCAGGCGCATACCACTGTAAAATAATAACTGTAGTTGAATGCGTACTCGAACATCGTCAACGTTTTCTAATACATGGTTGTACTGTTCCAGTGTCCAGAAGTTCATGGAGCGAGTGTTTTTGCCGATGGGACCAGAAACGGCACACGGATTCTTCGGGAGATTGTAGTACTTTACTGCATAATTGAAAAATGTCACTATGGTGTTGTGAATACGTCTTAAATATGCATCAGATAGATCCTTTGATAACAAATCATTTTGCCATAATCTAATATCTGCCGGAGTAATTGCATTTATAGGCTTATCCTTAAAATAGGGCAGTATTCTATTGTTAAATACTGTTTTTTTAGAAATTATAGAGCTTTTCTTTAGTCTGGTGGAAATATCAGCCATGTAAAGCTCATATAAAGAATAGAAAGTCATTGTTGGCGTGCCCTGCACCTTTTCCAGAAAAGCCCTTTCCCATTCCTTAGCGTCACGTTGCAGCTTAAAGCCACGCTTCATTTTCTGCTTGCGTGCCCCGGTGTAATCCGTGTAATAGGTCTTTACGAAAAATGTTCCCCGAGTTTCATCTTTAAATACTGGCATATTATAACCTCTTTTCTATATCTGGCGGCGATGTAGAAAGAAAGACAGCCATATTTGACAAAAATATGAGTTTGCCATATAATACACTTAACAAGGGAGCTGGTCGGATAGCTCGCACCTATCCGCTCCGGCGTTATGTCTTAAGTTACAGAGTAACCGTCCAACCTTTTAGCCGGGGAATGGACGGTTATTTTTTATGCTTGTAATTACTCACAAGCGTTATGATTGCACAAATCATGATGACAAAAGTAAACAAGTCCGAATATGTAACCATAGCTTGTCCCCCTTCCGCAAGGTCTCGGAACGGATGGCAAGGAACCGTCTAACAGCCCCCTTATTAAGTGTATTATATTGTCAAGGTGCCGGAACTGCCTAAATTCAACTTAGGGTGTTAACTTTTCCAACGTTGCCCGGTTCAATCTTACGCCCGAGCCAGTTTTGGCTTCGGCTATGCAAAACCGAAAAATTCAGTTTCGTGAACGGCAACCGGTAAATTTTACGGTTTGCATTGAAAAATCAAATTGAGTTTTCTTAACCACGGACAAATTGACCGAGGATGCACCAATCTTGGACAGTCCAACCAATCCAAAATGACGATTCCTCAAAATGATATATCGTAACCGATCTCAAGCCATTTTGGGCGTCAGCTCAAATTGATTTGTTGTCGTGTGAACCGGTCAAAAGGTCAATTTGTCCGGTTGCTGCAGAATCCAATTTTGGCTTGGGCTAACCACGGTCAATGTTTTTCTTAAATCTAGTTATCTCTGCAAGTTCTGAAACGCGTTCCACGGCTTTTTTCTTTCCCTCGTCATTCAATTCATCATATAAAGAATAATATTGAATTCTTTGCCTTATTAACGATTCATCTGTTTCAATATCTTTTGGAATTGTAACGTTAACAAGTTCATCGATAGCGGATGTAGGTATAGGATTGTCCTTATTTATTGATTTTATAATGATATCTATATCTTTAGGATTATCAAATGTTGTTAAATCAATGGGGTGAGTTTCTTTTCCGTCTATTTCTATTGTCTCATCAGATTGAAGTAATTTAAAAAGTGGAATCTCTAAAGCTCCAGCTATTTTCTGCAAGGTCTCTATTTTAGGATTTAAACTACCAGATTCATAACGTCTAATTGTTGATTCGGCAATATTGCATTTTTCGCCCAACTGTTTTTGAGTAAATCCTTTTCTCTTGCGAATTTCCCTTATTTTTATACCTGTTGGCATTATTTCACTCCTTCCGTATAAGAACTATAACACATTTTCAAGATAAATGCAGTAACAAAAATTACTTTTTTGTACTTGACAGTAAACAAAGTTACTGATACATTAAATGTACAGCAATAAAAGTTACTGAAAAGAAAGAGAGAAGGTGAGAAAATGAAAATTAACACAAAGAAACTTCGTATTGCAATGGTGCGCAAATGTATGAGTTCTAGGGAACTAGCTGAAAAAGTTGGTTGCTCATATGAATCTATTGTGCAGATTTTAAGCGGTCGAAGGAATGCACCAATGAAAAAGCTTGGAGAAATCTGCAAAGCATTGGAAGTTGATCCAGAAACACTCATTGATTAAGAGCCTGGCGGCGATGTAGTAAGGGAGACAGAAAGGAGTAAAGCATGGCAGATGATAAAAGATTCTTAGGAGCAAATGATATTGCGGAAATCCTCGGATGTAGTGCGAGTTATGCATATAACGTGATTCGGCAGCTCAATGCGGAAATGAAAGAAAAGAATTATATCACAGTCCGCGGAAAGATTAACGCTAAGTATTTTTACAAGAGGGTAGGTCTTGCGGATGAATAGGAGAGGAGATTGAATAAATGGCAAATAGACGGATGTTTAGTCTTACGGTTGTAGATACTGATAAGTTTTTAGATATGCCATCAACAACACAAGCTTTATATTTTCATTTAGGAATGCGTGCCGATGATGACGGTTTTGTATCATCTCCAAAGAAAATAGCTGGAATAGCTAATTGCAGCATGGATGATTTGAAGCTACTGATTGCCAAAGGGTATGTTATACCGTTTGAAAGTGGTGTAATTGTTATAACTCATTGGAAACAACACAATTATATACAGTCAGATAGATATAGAAAAACAACCTATAAAAAAGAAAGAGAACAACTAGAATTAGTTGAAAATGTATACAAGTTGGATACAGAAAATATACAACAATCATCCAAAACGTATACACAGTATAGGTTAAGTAAGGATATAGTTAAAGATATAGAAAATAATTTATGTGCATCTGACAATGCACCGAAAGACAGCAAAGCGGCAATAAATGAATTTTTTGAAAGCATTTGGAAGTTATACCCTAGCAAAAAAGGAAAAGGTCAGATAAGCGATAGTAAGAAAAAAGTGCTTTATAATATCGGTTACGATGAATTAAGCAGAGCCATAGAACGATATAAGGCAGTACTTGCCAAGGATGAATGGAGGAAGCCACAGAATGGCAGCACCTTTTTCAATAGTGGTTATATCGATTATCTGGATGCAAATTATTCAGAACCCGAGCAGATAACAGATCCAGAGGAAGGAGATAGATCAATATATCAAGATGAAGAAGACTATAGAAGATTACGGGAAGAGCTTGGATAGAATAAAAAAGGAACTGCCGGCAGAGCGTGAGGAACTTTCACGAGAGCGAATAGAGTTGCAGGATGGGAAAATGTGTGATCTGGTAGCTTATGATGTTAAAGCCTATGGATATGTGGAATATGCCGAAAACATCGAGCAGAGCAATGGAGACTTCCGTAGAACTCGGTCTCTGATACCATTTAATTATCTAGATGCTAATATGAACAAATTCAGATGGGATATATATGGCGTAGATGTAAAATTGCAGCAGGGAATAGCAAAATCGTTTGTAGAGCAGTTCAAAAAGTACCAGAAAGCAGGTAAAGGCTTATATATATACTCAAAAACGAAAGGGAGCGGTAAAACATTATTAGCGTGCAGCCTTGCAAATGGAGTTATGGAACATTTGGATATATGTGTAAAATTCGTATCGGTTCCGGAATTGCTTGAAATGACAAAGAAGAGCTATAAAGATTTTATGGAAAAAGAAGATATCGAAAGGATCCGCACGGCTGAATTACTGATTCTTGATGATATAGGCGCAGAAATAAAAAAAGAATGGGTGGATACGGAATTGTTCCGACTTATAGATTACCGGTATTCAAATCAGCGAGTGACAATATTCACAAGTAATATCTCTATGAACAATCTGAAGCTTAACGAGAGAATTGTAGATAGAATATTTAGTATGTGTATCAAGCTGGATTTACCAGAGAAGTCTATCAGAACCATGCAGGCACATGATGAAAATATGGAATTTCTGAGAAACATAATGAAAAACGCCCCGGACGGTGCGGCAACACCATCACAGGGCAATGAAACCCGATAACAAGCCAAAAGACCGGATTTATTTGCATTGTAGCAGATTCCGGCAGAAAGAGGAAGTATGAAATGTAAAGAAATAAAAATAGGCGATGTGATGGATGCACTAATAAAAATGTGCGGTGAACCTGTATATAAGGTCATGGGGGAGGATTCCCAGGGGAATCAAATAGCAGTACCAACGTTTTATTTGCCAGCAACAACAAGATAGATAGGAGGAATAAAAGATGGCGGACACATTAAAAAAACTTATTCAAGAGGAAGTAGAAAAATGCAATAATTATGAATTATTAAAAGCTATATATGCATTTGTCAGAAGATTGAATAAATAATGAAATATCAAAATTAAAGGTACAGGGGGAGTTTAGATATATCTTGCTCCCCTATTTTGGTACGTAAAATGGGACAAATTTTTTTGTGGTTATTGTAAAATAAAGCTAACAAAGAAAAGAGGTGATGGATGAATGACAAAGGCAGCTTTAGAAGCAAAAAGAGAATACGATCGGCAGTATAGAAAAAATAACCGTGAGAGATTAAATGAATACCAAAGAAAATGGCGAGAAAATAATCGTGATAAGCAAAAAAATAGTAATATCCAGTATTGGGAGAGAGTTGCCCTAAATAAGCAGAAGGAAGTGGAAATATGAGAAGATTATATGGTGTGATGGTAGATGAAGACGTAGTAAAGAAACTTCCAGGTAATGGAAGCGGCTATACAGCTGAAGAAATAGAAGCTATGGCGACACGCGTAATTCCAACATACAGAGTAAAACAAGATATGATAGATTATGCAAAGAAAATTTATAACAAACAGCATAATCGACTTGTAGAATTAAATTTTGAAAAAGGACTTGATCCTGATGGGAATGAAATAAGGGTACAGGGGCGGCTTATTTGCCGTAAGGTATTTGGAATTTCGGTAGACAAAGAAACTTTCGATCAATATCAACAAAAACGGTATCAGGTCTGCGACAAAAATTTACCTATGAACATAGTGGAAATTTATGCTAATAGCAAAGAGATTGAGACAGAATTACCGGAAATGTCAAAAGCAGCAAAAAAAATTATAAATGAAGCCACTAAAGAAATTAATACAAAATTTGGGTATAAAAATATCAGCGAGGAAGGAAAAAATATGAAGAAAAACCATTTATCAGATTACTTGAAGGAAATGCAAAAGTTAAGAGATGAAGCTGCAATGAGAACTCAGGAAATTGATGAACATTGGAGGGAAGAGCAGGAAAAATACAGTAAGGTAACAGGAATCAATGAAGCTAAATTGAATGAATTGGAAAGAACAGAAACACGTTCCAGATATCTGAGGGCAAAGGAAACACATGATACAGAATCAGCAAACTTGAGAAAAAAGGTGCAAAAAACGCTTGATAATTTACAGGAAGATTTTTATGCCCAGGTAGAAGAGCGGTACAGGGCGAAATCCAGCGATTTAGATGATGGGGTAATTAAATTATTACATAGCGGCATCCAGCTATCTGAAAACGAATTATATGGACTCTTGGATGATGCAAAATACAATCCGACAATGACTCGTTTGATATCTGATCATATCATAAATAATATGATTGGGAATAAAGATGTTTCCAAAGATTCGAAGCTGCGACCATTAAGAGAAAAAGCTTTTGTGTGTAAAAAAGCGGCAAGTGGAAAAGAATACAGGCAAATGTTTGACAGTTTAAGAAGTTGGACTGAGAAAAATTATGCTACATCAGGAAGAGGATTCTCAGAGCAATACAACCAATTGCTGGAGAAGAGCATACTGACTTTTGACGCATACGAGGGCGTAGAGCATAAAAAGATAAATTTAGAAGATCGATTACCGGAAGAAAGTGAGGAATAAAATAGTATGTTAGTTTTAATTGGAATTTTTAGTTTTTTAACATTGATATGTTCCTTTTTTGGAATGTGTGCATTATTAGCAATTTATAGCAATCTGAAAGACGGAAAGGATAGATAGCGTGATAAAGGTAAACATTGATGAAAAAGAACTACAGGATGGCTCGCACATTGAGATACGAAAAAGAAAAGAAGGGATTGTCGTTGTTAAAATTCCAAAAGGTACTATGTTAAAAGATGTACTGATCCAGACTGACAGTATACATACAAATAACTGAATATAGAGTGTTGCGTTTAATGAAATGCAATAAAAGTTCAATGGAGCTGATTTCTTAGAGATAGGAGATTAGCTCTTTTATTTTTTATGAAAGGAAAACAAATATGGACAATATTTCATTAAAAACAGGAGTAAAGGAAATTGCAATAAGAAACGAGGATGATGAGGTAGTAACGATTTTAAAAATTAACACGTCAGATTCCAGCACATTTAATAAATTTAATCTCATTGCTGAACATTTACATGAACTGAGTGCTAAAAGCCAGCAGGAAATAAAAAAATGGTACGAGGATCATGGAAAACATGATCAAGATATCACAATAGAAGATGTATGTGCAATCAATAGCATACGTACAAAGTTTTTGAAAAACATTTGTGATGAATTAGATGAGCTTTTTGGAAAAGGAACCATAGAGCAGATCTATGGGAATATTATTCCAGATGAAGTTGCAATCACGGAATTTGTAGATTCTGTAACACCTATTGTAAGCAGATTTTTTAATGAGAGGATTGCTGAAAATAAGAAAAAATACAGTTCAAGCAGAAAACCAAATCAAAAAATAACTTCAAATAATTAAGGCGGTGGCTCAATGAGTGAATTTGATGGTGAGATCCGTATAAATACCAAAATTAATACAGCTGATGCAGAAAAGATGCTTATGAAGCTTGAAGAAAAAATGCAGCAAAGCGCAAAACAATGTGAAAAAATACAGGCAAAAATGAAAGAGCTGGCAAATCAGAAGATCCCGACAGAAGAATTTGCACAAGTACAGGCGCAAATTGAGAAAGATACAGCATCTTTGAACAAGCTTATTGAACGCATGGATAAATTTACAGCGTTAGGCGGTAAGACAGATAGTAAAGCGTTTAAAAGTATGCAATATGATGTAGAACAGCTTAGGAATTCAATCAAACAGGCGAAAGCTGATAAGCAGGCAATGCAGGCAGATGGCAGTGATTATATAAATCCGAAGACAACACCGCAATATCAAGAATTAAACACTCAATTACAGAATGCACAGAGTGAATTTAATAGCTTAAAAGAGGCAAGCAGACAAGCAGCCAGTGAGTTATTAAAAACAGGAAATAAGGGAAATACAAGCTTCTTAAATATTGGAAAAGCTGCAGAAGCAGCAAAAAAAGTTGTCGGTGGAGTTGCTTCTGTAGCAGGAAAAGTAAAAACGGCTATGGGAAACATGGCAAATAAGGCGGGGAAAGCTTTTTCCAAGTTAACAATGCATACGAAAAAATCTAATAGTGCGTTGAGTAGATTCGGGAATACAGTCAAACAGCTGGCCTTGTCTATGGTGGTGTTCCAGGTGATTTCCAAAACATTTAATGCGATGGTGGAAAGCATTAAAAGCGGTATTCAGAATTATGCAAAGTATTCGGATAAATTTAATGAATCTATGTCTGCTTTTAAAACGTCATTAGATAATTTAAAAAATTCTGCTGGTGCGGCCGCAATGCCAATAGTAAATGCATTGCTTCCTGGAATAACAGCCCTATGTGATGGATTAACAAGAGCGGCCAATTTTGCAAACCAATTGTTTTCTACTCTGGCAGGGAAAACTACATGGAGTAAGGCAGTAAGTCAACAGAAAGATTATGCAAAGTCACTAGATAAAACAGCCGGCGCAGCAAAAAAGACAGCTGGAGCTTTAGCTTCATTTGATGATCTAAATATATTACAGAAAACAGATAGTGAAAGCACAGGCGGTGGAACATCTACAGAACAGGTACAGTATACCGAAGAAAAGATACCAGATAGTGTCAAGAAAATCAAAGAGATGCTCGGAGAGAGTGACTGGACAGAATTAGGAAGTATGATTGCAGACAAAATCAATAAAGCAATGGAGAATATTGATTGGGAAAGCATTCAACAGGAAGCAGAACTGATTGGTACACGCATTGGAACGCTCATTAATGGTTTTGTGGCAGAATTTGATTGGAATCTTTTAGGAAAGACTGTTGCAGAGGGGATTAATACAGCACTTATATTTTTGAATACTTTTTTGACTACAGTGGATTGGACAGCAATAGGTTCGGCATTTGCTACAGGTATCAATGGATTTGTCACAAATCTTGATTGGAATTTATTAGGCACAACAATAGGAAATGGCTTCAATATGGCTATTGATAGCTTTTATGGATTTGTTAGCACACTTGACTGGAGCAAACTCGGCACAAGCCTTGGAGAAAGCATACAGAGTGCATTAACTACTATTGATTGGGAAACACTAGGAAAATCTGTTTCAGATGGATTTATTGGTCTACTTGATTTTATTACTGAAGCCATTTACGCAATAGATTGGAAACAGCTTGGAAATGATGTGGCAGCTGTTGTAAAAAATATAGACTGGGATGGTGTCTCAGATGCTCTTTTTGAGGGTATAGGTGCAGCGCTTGGCGCATTAGCAGCATTTTTACAGGGATTGCTGGAAGATGCATGGAATAGTGTTGTGGACTGGTGGTATGACGCTGCTTATGAAGACGGTGAGTTTACAATGGAAGGACTCTTGAATGGAATCACTGAGAAACTTACAGATATTGGCAACTGGATAGATGAACATATATTTCAACCATTCATGGAAGGCTTTAGAAATGTCTTTGGAATACATTCACCTTCTACGGTTATGCAGGAAATGGGAGGCTACATAATTGACGGCTTAAAAGAGGGGCTTCTCGGAATATGGGAAAAGGTTGAATGGATTATTACAGAATTCAAGGAAAAATTAAAGGAAGCTTTTACAAATGCAAAGAACAATACTATTTCCATTTTTTCGTCTATGAAAACAAAAATGGTTGATATTTTTAAAGGTATGTGGAGCGGAATGAAAAGTGTTATTAATACAATTATTAATGGCATTGAATTCATGGTAAATCGTGTTGTAGATGGAATAAATAATATGATAAATGCTTTGAATAGATTATCCTTTGATATTCCAGATTGGGTACCCCAGTTAGGCGGAAAGAGTTTTGGATTTTCTATTCCTACAATTCCAACTGTAAGTATACCTCGCCTTGCCAATGGTGGTATTACGACAGGATCTACATTAGCCAATATTGGAGAAGCCGGAAGGGAAGCAGTGTTGCCACTTGAAAACAATACCGGATGGATGGATGATCTGGCATCAAAGCTTGCAAGTAAAATGCCAGATTACAGTGGAGCAAAGACTGTAATGCTTGCTGTGGATGGTAAGGAATTTGCAAGGATTAATTTACCATATCTGCAGGATGAAGAAATTAGGCTAGGAATTATGGAAGGATAGGAACAAGCCTATATAGAAATAACTGCTTATAATAACTCGTATGAAATGATTTTGCACAAGGGAGAGCTTTTATGAATAATAAACAAACAGTAATAGATATGGCGATGGAATTAGATTCGACAATTGGACAATATATAGCAGATGCTATTATCGATCATGTTTCTTACGATAAGCTTGTAAAGAAAATGGCACATCAAGGGAAAGGATTTCCGATTAGCAGGACACAATTTTATAGAAAAAGAAAAAAATTGTTAAAACAAATTGACGAAGAAAAAGTGTAAATCAGACATTACCAGATGTTATTACTCTGTCAGATGGATGTATAAGGTGATAAGTGGATGAATAGTAAAATCAAACTGAAGTGGAAAATATTTGCAGATGAATATATAAGGAATGGTGGCAATGCAACACAGGCATACATAAGCGCTGGCTATAGTGAGAATGGAGCAAATAGAAGTGCACAAAAACTACTGTCAAAAACTGTCATTTCACAATATATAGCGGAAAAAATGGAGCAAATTGAGAAAGAACAGCACCGGGATATAATGTCACTAGCAGAAATCCAGGAGCGGAGAAGTAAAATCGCAAAGGGCGAAGTCGTGGACGGTCTCGGATTCGCCCCGGACTTCTCTGACCAGCTTAAGGCAATGGATAGTTTGGAAAAAGTTTTGATGATTGCAGAAAGACAGAAAGTAGAGAATGAAGAGAAAAAAAATCGAGAGAAAGCGGCAATGTGGACGATTCCGATTACAGACATAACAAGCGATTTCGTAGCAATATATCGAACAGTTCATGAGGCTTTTGCGGGAGAGGTTGATGTACATGAGATTATCTCGAAGGGTGGGCGAGGTTCTATCAAGTCGAGTTTTTGGGGAAATTTATCATATGAGACAATCAGACAGGATCCACAAGCTCATGTCGTATATACGAGAAGATATAAAGTAGACTTAAGAAGCTCTGTTTTTAATCAGTTCATGAAGACTGTCATAAGATATCATGATCTTGATAACTGGGATTTTAAGCAGTCTCCGATGTGTGCGGTGTATAAACCGACCGGACAGATGGTAATGTTCGTGGGAGCAGATAAGCCTATCAGTTTGAAATCGTTCAACGTGCCATGCGGATATGTGAAGCTTTTAATTCATGAAGAGTGCGATGAGATGGCAGGAGTTGAGCAGATGGATAACATAGAGGATACGTTCCTGCGAGCAGATACGCCAGCACTTGACATTAAAATCTTCAACCCTCCAAAGTCAAAAAACAACTTTATGAATGAGTACACCGAAGAGTGCCAGAATAAGCCACAGACACGGATCTGCCACAGTTATTATTATAATGTCCCGGTAAAGTGGCTTGGAAAGCGATTCTTCGAGCGTGCGGAATGGTTCAGAATTCATAAGCCTTTATATTATAAAAACAACTACTTAGGCGAAGTCACTGGAACGGGAGGCGGAATCTTTGACAATTTAGAAATCAGAAAAATATCGGATGAAGAGTTAATGACATTCGATACAGTAAACCACGGCTTGGACTTCGGATATACACACCCACAGGTATTCAGCCAGAACTATTACGATTACGAGACGGACACACTTTACATTTTCGGAGAAGTGTACTCTAAAAAATGTAAAAACTCTACCTTTGCCAGAAAGATAAGGAAGTTTATGAATGTAGAAATTATATGCGATTCAGCCAGACCGGACGGAATAGCAGAGATGCAGGACTGGGGATTCAATGCGATCGGGGCAAAGAAAAGATGGGGAAGCGGAAAAGGCAGGGATTACTGCTGGGAGTGGTTGCAGCGATGTAACAAGATTGTCATTGATCCAGAACGTTGCCCGAATACAGAAAAAGAGTTTACAAAGGCAGAGCATGAGCAGCTTCCAGATGGTTCATTCTCGGATGCATACCCGGACTTGGAAGAAGACACGATCATGGCTAACATTTATGCATTGAACAGGATTATCATGACCAGCCGAAGGAATGACGGTCTTTATGATGATGATGTTGAAGAAGAAACTGTTTGGAATGAAAAGAATGTATAAAACACAAAGAAATTATGAAAATGTACAGAGAGCTTTATTTAATGGCGTAGGATGCTATGAAATACCTATGATAGAACCTACACAATTCGATAATGCAGAGTTTATAGGGTTCAATTATGCAAAGAATGCAAAAAATGCATATGGCAAGGCAGTACATTTCTTTTTGGATGATTATCAATTTAATAGAGTATGGACAAATCCGGATAGGTACATTCCTATGTTACAAAAATTCAAGTATGTATTAACACCAGATTTTAGTTTATATACAGATTTCCCCAAGCCTTTGCAGATCTATAATCATTATCGCAAACATTGGCTTGGCGCGTATTGGCAGATACATGGTATAAATGTTATTCCAACAATCTGCTGGAGTGATAAGGATTCATTTGAATGGTGCTTTGATGGAGAGCCAATGCAAAGTGTTGTTGCAGTTTCGTCTGTTGGTACACAGAACAGCAAAGAAAAGAAACAATGCTTTTTGAATGGATATATGGAGATGTTGGAGCGACTGCAGCCTACAAAAATTATCTTTTATGGTGGAGTGCCAGATGAATGCAAGGGTAGTGTTGTACATATTACACAGTTTAGTGAAAAATGGAATGAAGAGGAGCTGGTATAAGAGTGGTGAATTTACAGTTTTTTGGTGGAAGAGGATCAAGCAGTGGAATAAGCAATAAGGGAAAGACCTATGGAAGTCAATACAAACCAGTTTTTGAGTATGAAAATATAAAATTTGTTACAAATATCGGGAAAAATTATGAGCCACTGATGGAAACTATGACCAATGGACGTATATATGTACAAGTCGGTGGAGAAGATATTATAAGAATTGTGCAGATGGGAGAAGAAAATAAGAGAAACAAGGTTATAGAATTTGACAAGAAGAATAAGCAATGGCATGTTCATCATGGTTATTTGCATTCAGAAAATTCAGAAAAGTTACATGATCCATTAAGCGCCGATGATGAGAAGCTGCTTGAAAAGGTAAAGAAGATATGGCATAATCGTGGCAGGTAAATATAGTTTAAGTCTGGTAGAATACTTGTTATAAGAGGTCTGCGTTCAAATCGTTGGTATTTACCCTAAATTTCGTGATTTTGTAAGAGGATGTACCATAATGGTATGTCCTTTTATATATTTATGGTAATGCATGATATACCAGGCAAAATATTGCTGTTAATCCTAATAAGTGAATGATACTATTATGATACTAAGAATTGTAACAGAGCTGATAAAATGCGTTAAAAATGACGTTTTTGCTCCGAAAAACAACGGAAAACGCGAGAAAAAGCACGTAGAAAAGCATAAATAATAAAAGAGCGTCTTGCACAGATGAAATAAAAATCAAATAACTATTTTAAATAGCCGTCGACTTTTGCAGGGTCAGGACGGCTATTTTTTAATGGTATAACTCAAAATAGTAACTAAAAACTCGCTGAAACACGATGCTTCAGCGAGTTTTTTTCTTAGAAATATTGTCAGCGCTGCGAAAAATACTTTGGCTAATATGCACAAAAACCATGTCAAAAATATTCGAAAAAAGAGAAAACTTGCTTGAAAAATAGGGCAAAAACGAGTATGATATAGTATATATACGATTTTTGTAGGAAGAAGGGAGTTGGAAGAATGGCATTACCAAGTATTTCTACACCAAATGTGAAGACCGTGAATAAAGACTTAGAGGCATGGATCAGACTCCCTGCACTGGAAGAAGGAGAACACTATACGATCGAGTATCTGCACGATGTATTACGGGTGAACCAGATTACTTATGGAATCGATGAAGCGCAGCTTCAGAAGATCCTCGATGAAGAAATTTATGAACAGGACGTACTGGTGGCAAGAGGCATACCGGCAGTAGAGGGACAGGATGGATTCTATGAGTATAAGGTGAATATGAACCTTGAGAAAAAGCCGAAGATACTGCCGGACGGATCCGTAGATTACTGGTCCATGTACAGTGTGCAGTCAGTTCAGAAGGATCAGGTCATTGCGATATATCATCCGGCTGTAAAGGGAACAGATGGAACCGGAGTTTCCGGAAAACCGATTGCCGCAAAGATTGCCAGAGAGCAGGGGGCACTTCGCGGAACCGGTTTTGGACGAAGTGAGGATTGCCTTACCTATTTTTCCCTGATGGATGGGAAGATTGATATTGAGAATGATAAGATCAGAATCCAGCCAATCTATGAGGTGAGCGGAGATGCGAATCTTACTACCGGAAACATAGATTTTACAGGGGATATTGTGATCCACGGCAGTGTGGAATCCGGAGTTACGATCAAGGCAACCGGAAGTATCACAATTGATGGAAACGTGGAAGCCTGTAATCTGGAAGCCGGTAAGGATATCATTTTAAGAAGTGGAATGGTTGGAGGGAACAAGGCACATGTCAGAACCAAAGGAAATCTGTATGCAAAGTTTATTGAGTATACAGTCATCCAGGTAGAGGGAGATATGGAGGCTGACGTATTGCTCGACTGCACAGTTGCGTGCAGAGGATCTATTCTGATCCAGGGCAGAACAGCAAAGATCATCGGTGGAGATGTCAGCGCAGTCAAGGGAATCAGGGCTACCACGATTGGAAATGAAGCGGAGATGCGGACAGCTGTCTCTGTTGGGGTAGGCACGGATTGCATAGCAAGGCTGAACCTTCTGAAGAAGAAGTTAGAAATAACCAAAATGGAAATTGACAAGATCGAACAGGGACTTGCCAAGTTTGAAGAGATGGAGAAGGAGCGTGGTGTCAGCTATCGGGAAGATCCACGAAGAGTGGCACTTCTGCGTACCAGAATCCAGAATATGGCGACACTCGCAGGAGACGAGGGCGAAGTGAAGCGGCTTGAGCATATGATCTCAGATGGAGCAAATGCAACGGTCTGTGTGACAAGAGACGTATTCCCGGGAGTATCCATAGCGATCAGGGATCAGGTTTTAAATGTAAAGAACAATGCAAAATGCGTAGAGTTTTATCATCTGAATGGAAAAATCTGTACAAGAACAGCTGAGGATTAACGGACAATAACAGGCAGAAGGTCCTAAAAAATAAGATAGCATTTCAGGAGAAACGGGTTGAAACCGTAAATTTCCTGAAATGCTATTTTTATATTTTATATTATTGACGAAAAATTACTTTATTTTCATGGAAATTTTATAATTTGACATTGAAAGTAAAATCTTCCTATATTATAATCAATCAATGAGAAAGAAATGATCAGCCAGTCTGCAGTTAAGCATGCACAGGCGGATCAGGAGAGAAATGATCAGTCAGTACAGGAAAGGTACGGAAATTAATATGATAAATTTTGAAGAAGAATTGAAAAACTTTAAACCAAGTCTGGAAGTGGAAGAGGCAGAGCAGGCGATCTATAATCATGAGCTGACAGATATGACGGATGTTATGCAGGAAATGCTGCAGGAATTAAAGCAGCAGAACAGATAACAGGAAGATCACATGCACAGTGGCATGACAGATAGAGAGGTTTTTCATGAGATGTTATAATTGCGGTGCAGAACTTGGCAAGGGAGATAACTGCCAGAACTGCGGAACGAATGTAAAAGTATACAAAAAGATTTTGATGGCATCCAATGCCTATTACAATGATGCATTGGAGAAAGCCGGTGTCAGGGATTTGTCAGGGGCAATTGAGAGCCTGAAAATCAGTCTGCGTTTTAATAAATTAAATATTGATGCAAGAAATTTGCTTGGATTGATCTACTACGAGATGGGAGAAGTGGTGACTGCCCTCACGGAGTGGGTGATCAGTAAGAATTATCAGCCGAAGGATAATCTTGCGAGCAGGTACTTAGATGAAGTGCAGAAGAATCAGGCAAGACTGGATTCTGTCAATCAGACGATCAAGAAATACAATCAGGCATTGCTTTACTGCAAGCAGAACAGCCGTGATCTTGCAATCATTCAGTTGAAAAAAGTATTGTCGCTGAATCCAAAGCTGGTGAGTGGACATCAGCTTCTGGCGCTTTTATATATTCAGGAAGGACGCTATGATCTTGCGAAGAAATCACTGCGGAATGCCGGAAAAATTGATGCCAATAATACTGTGACACTGCGCTATCTGAAAGAAGCCAATGCAGCCTTAAGAGAGCAGAATCCGAGCAAGAAGCAGAAGAATGATGAACTCATTTCCTATCAGAGTGGCAATGAGACAATCATCCAGCCAAAATATCTGAAGGACAATTCTGCAGTCGGTACGATCATTAACATGGTGATCGGAATCGCAATCGGAATTGCAATCACCTGTTTCCTTGTGGTTCCTGGCGTGAGAAGAACCGTGATGAACAATACGAAAGCAGAAGTGCTGGATGCAAATAATACGATTTCTTCCAAGAATCAGACGATCACAAGCCTGCAGAGTCAGGTGGATGACCTTACCAGTCAGATTACGGATGCGAAGAACAGCGAGGAAGAATCTGCCAACAAACTGGAAAGCTATGACAAACTTCTGACTGCATATGAGACATACACCACAGGAGACATTGAGAAGGCAGGAGATGCATTGAGCAGTGTCAATGTGGATGACCTGAGTGCAGATGCAAAGAGTATTTATGATACCATCAATGCACAGGTGAATGCCGAATACATGGCTGCATTATATAAGGAAGGTTATGATGCATATTCCGGCAAAAAGTATGATGATGCCGTGAGTGCACTTTCCAAAGTCGTCGAGATGGATGAAAACTATGAGAATGGAAATGCACTGTACTATCTTGCACAGGCATACCGCAAGAACGAGGATATGGAAAATGCCAAAATCTATTATCAGAAAGTGGTAGAATTGTATCCAAATACAGAGCGCGCTGCAAACTCACAGAACTATCTGGATCAGAGTGAGACAGACACCGCCCGTTAATAAAAAGACAAACTGATATTAAAAAGTACGAAGGAGATCAAACCGGAAATTCCGGGGAGACTCCTTCTTTTTTTATTCATGACAATAAAATGTCTGCGGAGCGAGCATTCTATTGTTGAAAATCATAAGCAGAATGGAAAGAGAGGAACAGGAGCATGAAGAGCCAGTATATTATGGAAAAAGGATGTTTAGTTGTCTATGTGCCGCGCGAGCTGGATCATCATCAGGCAAACCGCATCCGCACAGAGACAGATCTTCTGATCGACACCTACCATGTCAGACATCTCGTGTTTGATTTTACGGAGACAGAGTTTATGGACAGTTCCGGGATCGGGGTGATCATCGGGCGGTGTAAAAACCTCGGCTATTCCGGCGGGGATGTAAGTGCGTGTCATCTGAACGAGCGTGTGGACAAGATATTTACCGTATCCGGACTGAAAAAAATCATTCAGGTAAAAGAATAAAAGATAATGTGGAGGAAGTGAAAATGAGCAGTCAGAATGAGATGAAACTGATATTTGATGCCAGGTCGGTGAATGAAAGTTTTGCCAGAGTGGCGGTTGCGGCATTTATTGCAGAATTAAATCCTACACTTGATGAGATCGCAGACATTAAGACAGCAGTGTCAGAGGCAGTGACGAATGCAATCATTCATGGTTACCATGAGCCGGAACAGAAAGTGGAACTTCTGTGCCAGATCCAGGGGGACGAGGTGTCCATCACCGTTTCGGATACCGGCGCAGGAATTGCGGATGTGTCAAAAGCGATGGAGCCTTTTTATACGACAAAACCGGAACTTGAGCGCTCCGGAATGGGCTTCTCTTTTATGGAAGCATTTATGGACAGGCTTGAGGTCGTGTCCGAGCCGGGAAAAGGAACGAGCGTACATATGGTAAGAAAACTGGGAAATCAGGAAGGTTAGCCTATGGTGCGGCAGGCGGAACTGATCAGACAGGCACAGGATGGGGATAAAAAAGCCAGGGACAAAGTCGTTTCAGATAACCTTGGATTGGTGCACGCAATTGTCCGCAGATTTGAAAAAAGAGGGCATGACAGGGAGGAACTGTTTCAGATCGGATGTATTGGTCTGATCAAAGCGATCGATCATTTTGATCTGTCGTTAAATCTTGCATTTTCCACTTATGCAGTGCCTATGATCACAGGGGAGATACGGCGTTTCCTGCGTGACGATGGCATGGTGAAAGTGAGCCGGAGTTTAAAAGAAAATGGATACAAAATCAGCAGGGCAAAAGAAGTTCTCACAACAGAGCTGGGGAGAGAGCCGAGTCTTCTGGAGTTGTCTGCCATGACGGAACTTGGCACAGAGGAGATTGTGATGGCATTGGACGCTAACCGTGGGGTGGAGTCCATTTACCAGCCGGTCTGCGGCTCAGACGGAGACGAGCTTTTACTCATAGACCAGATTGGAGATCAGAGCGATGTCTATGAGGAGCCGGAGAAGGAGGCTGTTTTAAACAAAATGGTGATCCGACAACTGATGGATACGCTCGACGAGACAGAACAGCAGATCATCCGGCTGCGGTATTTTGAAAATAAGACGCAGTGCGAGGTGGCAGGAATACTTGCAGTGACACAGGTGCAGATCAGCCGGAATGAGCGGAAAATCCTTGCAAAACTCCGGGAAAAACTGGAGTCATAACGTCATTTGCCGGAAAGAAAATCTTGAAGAGCGAAACCATCAATGATATAGTGAAAGGAGGAAAGTATTGAGGAATTGAAAACTGCAAATGAACAGATCGTGCATTCGATTGAAACAATCTCGGCAATCTCAGAGGAGGTATCTGCACACGCAAATGAGACAATGAGTGCACAGGAAGATAATTCGGATGTACTGAACAAGATCACGGATCGTATGCAGCAGTTGATCGAACTTACAAAGCAGGAGGCATAATAACGTGAAAGCTTACGATAATTATATTTTTGATTTATATGGAACGCTGGTTGATATCCATACCGAGGAGAATGATCCTCTGGTATGGAAAAAGCTGGCGCTTTTTTATGGATATTATGACGCCAATTATGCACCGGAAGAATTAAAAGAAAGATACGCTGCAATCATTGCAGGCGAGGAGTCTAAGATGAAATCTGAGAAAAAAGATGATGCTCATGAGGCACATCCGGAGGTTCAGATTGAAGAGGTCTTTCAGAAGCTTTTTGAGGAAAAAGGCGTGAAGGCAGATCCTACACTTGCCGTTCATGCAGGGCAGTTCTTCCGGATCCTCTCTACCGATTATATAAAACTCTATGACGGAGTGAAAGATTTGTTAGAAGCATTAAAAAAGAATGGCAAAAAGATTTATCTGCTTTCAAACGCACAGCGCATATTTACAGAGTATGAGATGCACACACTTGGAATCGCAAAGTACTTTGACGATATTTTTATCTCTTCAACCTGCGGGGTGAAAAAACCGGACAGCAGATTTTTCCAACTGTTGATTGATAAATATAATCTTGATATAACAAAAAGCATTATGATCGGCAATGATGCAGTGAGCGATATTGCCGGAGCGAAAAGTGTTGGACTTGACACTTTTTATATTCATTCGAATATTTCTCCAAAGCTGCCGGAAGAGACCGTTGCATTACCGGATGGCACCGGAAAAAAACGGAAGATCATGCCGGATGCAGACTTTGTGTTAGAAGGAATGGACATGGAGAGAGTCAGGGAGATGCTGCTATATTTTTATGACTTAGAGTATTGAATTAAGATGCCCTTGGAAATCAGGTCTGCATTTGTTTCTTCGGAGATATGGGAATCTGTAATTACCATTTTGACTTTGTCTTTTAGATTAAGTGGAACAACTCCAATCTTTTTGAACTTTTCACTTTCGGTAAGAACAATGACCTGTGAAGATTGTACCGCCATATCACGAACAGCCTGTGCACGCATTTGATCTCTGTTTGTAAAGCCAATCTGACTGGAATATCCGTCTGTTCCAATAAAAAAATTCTCCACAAAGAAATTTTCTGCCCCTTGTCTTACCATGGGGCCGACCATAACCTGTGAATCCTGCTGATAGATTCCGCCTAAAAGAAAAATCTGAAAATTACTTTTGCCGCGAATATATGAGGCGATAAATGCACTGTTTGTAATGATGGTCAGATCTTTTTTGGTTCTTGACAATTCATCCGCTAACAGGGCACAACAACTGCCACTTTCGATCATAATGGTATCCCCATCTTTTACAAGCTCTGCCGCAGCCTTGGCGATCTGTCTTTTTTCCTCGTAATGATAGGCGATTCTGCCGTTGATATCATCGGTACTTCGAAGGAGTGCAAAACCATGCTCTCGTTTAATAATTCCCTGAGATTCTAAAGCGTCAAGATCTTTTCGGATGGTAACCTGCGATACACCTAAAGTTTCTGAAAGAAAGGTTACTTCAACCTTATTCTGTTCACTCAACAATTCTAAAATTTTATTTTTTCGTTCCTTCATGGTTGTGATACCTTGCCTTTATGTCTATTTTATTTCATATCATAGCATTTCTGATTTCTTTTATCAATCATAGAATTTCAAATGAAAGTACTTGTTTTAACAAAATGCCTGAATACCATTTTTGTTCATAAGTTCTAAATATTCTGCCAGATCCTCCGGGTGCAGAGAGTCACGTCCTTCATAATCGTACTCTTTATCAAGAAGATGGTATTTATTTTCACCAAACTGATGAAAAGGAAGAAGCTGACAGTGATCAATTCCAATTTCCTTCAATAGATCGGAGAATGCTTTTGCATCGTCCAAAGAATCGTTGAAATCCGGGATAATCGGAATTCTTGGAAGAATTTCTTTTCCGGCTTTCACAGCAGCTTTCATATTGAAAAGAATCTGTTCATTTGATACACCTGTTCCATCTTTGTGTTTCACTGCATTCCAGTGCTTCAAATCAAAAAGAATCATATCGACATTTTCGATGACAGATAGAAACGTATCCAGGGGCGCATATCCAGTCGTTTCACAGCAGGTGTGAAGATGATTTGCTTTCGCAGCAATCAGAAGGCCTCTGGCAAGTTCCGGCTGAGAGAGAATCTCTCCACCAGAAAGAGTAATGCCACCGCCACTTTCTTTATAGAATACTTCATCCTGCATGACGACATCCATAATTTCTTTGACTGTTTTTTTGATCCCCTTCACTTCGTCCCCCATTTTCTGAGGCGTAGGAGCCTGACTTTCGGGGTTTGAGCACCACTTGCAGCGCAGAGGACAGCCTTTGAAGAATACAATGGTTCGAATACCGGGACCATCGTTGACACTGAATTTTTGGATATTAAAGATCGTACCACTGGTTGATAAAATATTATGATCCATGAGAATCCTCCTTGTTATTTATGAACATTTGTAACTATTTAGCAGCTTCACAGTTACGGATATTTTTCAATTGTTTTCCAATGATATCATAGCATAGATTGTTTGATTTGAAAAGAAAATAATTACGAATGAAAATAAAAATGATTTTATGTGAAATAAATTCTTGACAAATACAGAAAATACAACTATAGTTAAGTTACGAACGAAACACATAGCATTTCAAACGAAAATAAATCGATGCAATAAGGGAGGCTGATTCATGGAGAACATAAAACATTTTGGAACACTTACCAGCAGAATGAAGAAGTTTCGAGAGGAAGTATTAGAAGAAAAGCCCTATATTGATGCAGAGCGCGCTGTACTTGCTACGGAGGCTTATAAGGAAAACCAGAATCAACCAAGAGTTATGGTTCGCGCAAGAATGTTGGAGAAGATACTTCAGAATATGACGATTTACATGGAAGAAAAATCGCTGATCGCAGGAAATCAGGCTACGAAGAATTGTAATGCGCCGGTTTTTCCGGAATACACGCTGGAATTTGTTATGAATGAATTGGATTTATTCGAGAAAAGAGACGGCGATGTATTCTATATTACAGAAGAAACAAAACAGGCACTCCGAGAGATCGCTCCATTTTGGGAAAACAATAACTTAAGGGCAAGGGGAGAAGCACTTCTTCCGGAAGAAGTGAATGTATTTATGGAAACCGGAGTCTTTGGTATGGAAGGAAAGCTCAATGCAGGAGATGCCCATCTGGCAGTTAACTACGAGAGAGTTCTTAAGGAAGGATTAAAGGGGTATCGTGAGAGAGTCACAAAGTTGAGATCTGAGCTTGATTTTACAGATCCGGAAAGCATTGACAAAAATATGTTTTATAAGGCGGTTTTGATCGTCATTGATGCGGTATGCGGATTTGCTAATCGTTATAGCAAATTGACCTCTGAGCTTGCAAAAAAAGAAAGCAATCCAGTAAGAAAAGCAGAGCTTTTAGAAATTAGCAGAATCTGTGCAAAGGTTCCTTATGAACCAGCAGAGAATTTCAAAGAGGCAGTTCAGTCTGTATGGTTTATCCAATTGATCTTGCAGATTGAGTCAAATGGACATTCCTTAAGCTACGGAAGATTTGATCAATATATGTATCCTTATTACATCTCAGATCTTACAAGTGGAAAGATCAAAGAAGAGGAAGCATTGGAGCTTCTTACCTGCCTCTGGATTAAGACGCTGACGGTTAATAAGGTAAGATCGCAGGCTCACACGCTTAGCTCAGCCGGCTCTCCAATGTATCAGAATGTTACGATCGGAGGACAGACAACGGATAAGAAGGATGCAGTCAATGAGTTAAGTTTTCTGGTACTGAAATCCGTGGCACAGACAAGACTCACCCAGCCAAACCTTACCGTGCGTTATCATCAGAATATCAATAAAGCGTTTTTTGATGAGTGTATCGAGGTCATGAAGCTTGGATTTGGAATGCCTGCGCTGAACAACGATGAGATTATTATTCCATCTTTCATTAACTGGGGAGTAAAGGAAGAGGATGCATACAATTACAGTGCAATTGGCTGTGTAGAGACAGCGGTACCTGGAAAATGGGGATATCGATGCACGGGAATGAGTTATATCAACTTCCCAAGAGTCCTGCTTTGTACTATGAATGATGGCGTGGATCTGACGAGTGGCAAACGCTTCACTAAGGGATATGGAAAGTTTGAGGCGATGGAAACATACGAAGAGCTTCTTGCGGCATGGGACAAGACCGTGAGAGAGATGACAAGATACAGCGTAATCGTTGAGAATTCCATAGATAAAGCAAGCGAACGCGATGTGCCAGATGTACTGTGTTCAGCACTTACTGATGATTGTATCGGAAGAGGAAAGACAATCAAAGAAGGTGGAGCGGTATATGATTTTATTTCCGGTCTTCAGGTTGGAATTGCCAACATGGCGGATTCACTTGCTTCAATCAAAAAGCTGGTCTATGAGGAGAAGAAGATTACAAGAAAACAATTATGGGATGCGATTCTGGATGATTTTACCTCGGAGGAAAATCAAAGGATTCAGGAAATGCTGATCAAGGAAGCACCAAAGTATGGTAACGATGATGATTACGTGGATCAGCTTGTCGTAGAGGCATATGATTCTTATCTCGATGAAATTAAAAAGTATCCGAATACCAGATATCACAGAGGACCAATCGGTGGAATACGTTACGGTGGCACATCTTCTATTAGTGCCAATGTTGGTCAGGGAATGGGAACTAAGGCGACTCCGGATGGAAGACATGCGTTTGAACCACTGGCGGAAGGGTGTTCTCCGGCACATAATTGTGATAAGAATGGTCCAACTGCAGTATTTAAATCGGTATCAAAGCTTCCAACAGATAAGATTACAGGTGGCGTCCTTTTAAACCAGAAGATGACACCACAGATGCTGTCTACGGAGGAAAACAAGCAGAAACTTGAGATGTTGATTCGTGCATTTTTCAATCGTCTGCATGGATACCATGTACAGTACAATATTGTATCAAGAGAGACGCTTCTGGATGCACAGGAACATCCGGAAAATCATAAGGATCTGATCGTGCGCGTTGCCGGATATAGTGCATTTTTCAATGTGCTGTCCAGAAAAACACAGGATGATATTATCGCAAGAACCGAACAGACTTTGTAGACAATAGAGTGAATGTGAAAGTGAGGAACAATTATGAAGTTAATTATTGATGATGCAAATGTAAAAATGATTAAAAAGATCTATGAGTTTTATCCGGTGGATGGTGTGACAACCAATCCTTCGATTCTGGCAAAAAGTGGAAGGCAGCCGTTTGATGTGTTAAAAGAAATTCGGAACCTGATTGGCCCGGATGCAGAGCTTCATGTTCAGGTAGTCGCTGATACAGCAGAAGGTATGATTCAGGATGCTGAGAAGATTACGGAGGTGTTGGGAAAGAATACATATGTAAAAATCCCATCTGTGCCGGAAGGCTTCAAGGCAATGAAAGCACTAAAAGCTCAGGGATACAATATCACTGCAACTGCAATTTATACGCCAATGCAGGCATATCTGGCAGGCAAATGCGGAGCAGATTATGCGGCACCTTATATTAATCGAATTGATAATATGGGATATGATGGCGTGGCTATAGCAAAAAAGATTCATACAATTTTTAAGAATAACAATTTACCTACTGAGGTTTTGGCAGCAAGCTTTAAAAATTCACAGCAGGTACTTGAGCTTTGTGAATACGGAGTGGGTGCGGCAACGGTTGCGTGCGATGTGATTGAATTGTTTGTGAAGAATGTTGCAATTGATGCAGCAATTTCCGCATTTGTCAATGACTTTGAAGGGCTTGTAGGAGCAGAAAAAACAATGAAGGACTGTTAATATGAAGGTATTATGCTTAGATATCGGTGGAACATTTATTAAATATGCGCTCATGGAAGAGGATATGCAGTTTCTGTCAAAGGGGAAGGTGCCGACACCGCAAGAAGGAAGAGCAGAACTGATTGAAACGATTGGAAAAATATATGATACAGTGCAGCCGATTGACGGTATTGCAATTTCAATGCCGGGAATTATTGATAGCGATAATGGGTATTGTGTGATGGGTGGTGCACTTCGATATAATGATGATTTTTATTTGCGACATAGTCTCTATGAGCGGTGTCCGGTAAAAATACATATGGAAAATGATGCAAAATGCGCTGCAATGGCTGAGGCAGCAGAGGGCAGCTTAAAAGAGGTGGCAGATGGGTTTGTATTGATTTTTGGAACGATGATTGGTGGTGCCTTTATCAAGGATCATAAGCTGCATAGGGGGAAGCATTTTTCGGCAGGAGAAGTGTCTTACGCAATCACCATAAGAAATGGAGAGCCTTTCAGGCAGGATGTATGGGGAAATCGCTGTGGAACACCTTTTTTGTGCGAATTATACGCCAAAAAGAAAGGTCTGGAGAAGGAAAGCGTGAATGGTGTTGCAGTATTTGATGCTGTTTCCAAAGGGGATGTGAATGCCATAGAAAGTCTGAGGGAGTATACAAAAGAGATTGCGGTTCAGATTTTTAATATTCAGACCATGTTTGACCCGGAAAAAATCGCAATTGGTGGTGGGATCAGTGCCCAGCCAATCTTTTTGGAATACATAAGAGAGCATCTGAAACAAATGTATGCAAATTGCATTTATAATGTTCCACAGGCTGAAGTGGTGTGCGCTAAATTTCAGAATGATGCAAATTTATATGGGGCATTCCAATGTTATTTGGCAGAATGAAAGAGGAGGTTATATAATTTGCAGAATTTTTTGCTACAAAACAGACGGCTTCATAATAAAATAAAGTTAGAAAGAATGTAATATGTTTTGAGTAATAGGCAGAAGAATAGCCATACTAATAAAGGGAGTGCAGTTTAGGCTGTACTCTTTCTCTTATTTATATAAATATAATTTTCCATTCTTATCACAGATCAATGCATCTACTGGTAATAAATTCATTGTTATTATTGATGAATGCGAGATAGAGGAATATAATAAAATATAATTTTGTGGTGAATAATATTCAATATATTAGTTTACAGAAGCAGCATATGTCGTAGAAAAATAAATAAGCGTTTATATCGTCAACCATGTTGTGGCTGGCGATATTTTTTATGCTTCACAAAATCTTCACAGAAAATTAGCACTCACCTCTTGACAGTGCTAACAACTCGTGATATAACATACTCGTAACAAAGGAAAACCACTGCGAAAGAAATTTCGTAACTGACAGAAGACGTTCCAGCCAGCAAGGTGGGAAGGTCTTTTCTTTCCATCAGAAAGTTTTTCAGAAGGTTTTTCTTTTTCACATAGATCACAGAGATAAATACGAGGGAGGTAAGCGTATGAACATTCAGAAATTTACTCAGAAATCAGTAGAAGCCATTAACGATTGTGAAAAGCTCGCCTATGAATATGGAAATCAGGAGATCGAGCAGGAACACCTTTTAGTCGCCCTGTTACGTCAGGAAGATGGACTGATTCCAAAATTAATAGAGAAAATGGAGATCCAGAAAGAACATTTTGTGGATAACGCAGAGCGCCATTTAGCTGCCCGTGTAAAAGTATCCGGCGGACAGGTTTATGTAGGACAGGATCTGAATAAGGTACTTGTCCATGCAGAGGATGAGGCAAAAGCAATGGGAGACGAATATGTTTCCGTGGAACATTTGTTTTTATGCCTGATCAAATATCCGAATAAGGCAATGAAGGAAATCTTCAAGGAGTATGGAATTACCCGTGAACGGTTTTTGCAGGCGTTGTCAACGGTAAGAGGAAACCAGAGAGTAGTATCCGATAACCCGGAGGCAACTTATGATACATTGGAAAAATACGGATACGATATGGTAGAGCGTGCGAGAAACCAGAAGCTTGATCCGGTGATCGGACGTGATGCAGAGATCCGTAATGTAGTCCGCATCCTTTCCAGAAAGACAAAGAACAACCCGGTTCTGATCGGTGAACCTGGTGTTGGTAAGACGGCTGTTGTCGAAGGACTTGCACAGCGAATCGTCCGCGGTGATGTTCCGGAGGGATTAAAGGACAAAAAATTATTTGCACTGGATATGGGCGCACTGGTTGCAGGCGCCAAATATCGTGGTGAGTTTGAGGAACGTCTGAAAGCGGTTCTCGATGATATCAAAAATTCCGATGGACAGATCATCCTGTTTATCGATGAACTTCATACCATCGTGGGAGCAGGAAAAACAGACGGTGCGATGGATGCAGGCCAGTTGTTAAAACCAATGCTTGCCCGTGGTGAGTTACACTGTATCGGTGCGACCACCTTAGATGAGTACCGTGAATATATTGAAAAAGATGCTGCTTTGGAGCGTCGTTTCCAGCCGGTACAGGTGGATGAGCCGACCGTGGAGGATACCATTTCCATTCTGCGTGGATTGAAAGAGCGTTATGAAGTGTTCCACGGTGTAAAGATCACGGACTCAGCGTTAGTATCCGCAGCAGTGCTCTCAAACCGTTATATTTCCGACCGTTTCCTGCCGGATAAGGCAATCGACCTTGTGGATGAGGCGTGCGCCCTGATCAAGACAGAACTTGACTCCATGCCGACAGAGTTAGACGAGTTGAACCGTCGTGTCATGCAGATGGAGATTGAGGAGACTGCCCTGAAAAAAGAGACCGACCGCTTAAGTCAGGAGCGTTTAGCAGATTTACAGAAAGAATTAGCAGAACTTCGTGATGAATTTAACACGAAAAAAGTTCAGTGGGAAAACGAAAAGAAATCTGTTGAAAAAGTCCAGAAACTCCGTGAAGAAATCGAGCAGGTCAAAAATGAAATCAAGACTGCACAGCAGAATTATGATCTGGAAAAAGCAGCAGAACTGCAGTATGGAAAACTTCCACAGCTGCAGAAACAGCTGGAAGTTGAGGAAGAGGCTGTTAAGAATAAAGATCTTTCGCTGGTACATGAGAATGTCAGCGAGGAAGAGATTGCACGTATCATTTCCCGCTGGACAGGAATTCCGGTTGCAAAACTGACCGAGAGTGAACGTAACAAGACATTACATCTGGACGAGGAGCTGCATAAACGTGTCATTGGTCAGGATGAAGGTGTCACAAAAGTGACAGAGGCCATCATCCGTTCCAAAGCCGGAATCAAAGATCCGAGCAAACCAATCGGTTCGTTCCTGTTCTTAGGACCTACCGGTGTCGGTAAGACTGAGCTTGCAAAGGCTCTGGCAGCATGTCTTTTTGATGACGAATCCAATATGGTGCGTCTTGATATGAGTGAGTACATGGAGAAATACTCCGTGTCCCGTCTGATCGGAGCTCCTCCAGGATATGTCGGATATGATGAGGGCGGACAGCTTACCGAGGCAGTCCGTAGAAAACCGTATTCCGTTGTACTTTTCGACGAGGTAGAAAAGGCACATCCGGATGTATTCAATGTGCTGCTGCAGGTATTAGACGACGGACGTATCACGGATTCACAGGGAAGAACCGTTGACTTCAAAAATACCATTATCATTATGACATCGAACTTAGGTTCCGCTCATCTGTTGGAGGGCATTGATGAAAATGGTGATATCAATCCGGCATGTGAGGAAGCTGTCATGAATGAACTGCGTGGACATTTCAGACCGGAGTTTTTGAACCGTCTCGACGAGATTATCATGTTCAAGCCTCTGACAAAAGACAACATCGGCAATATCATCAATCTGCTGATGAACGATCTGAACAAACGTCTCGCTGATCGTGAGATCACTGTAGAACTTTCTGACAGTGCAAGACAGTTTATCGTAGATCACGGATATGATCCGATTTATGGTGCAAGACCGCTGAAACGTTTCTTACAGAAACATGTGGAAACACTTTCCGCAAAACTGATTCTGGCTGACGAAGTCAGAGAGGGCGATACTATTCTGATCGACACCGAAGGGGATAAGCTGACTGCGAGAGTGAAATAAAAATTCAGAGAAGATTTATATCTTCTCTGAAAGAAAACTTTTTAACTTTCTGGCAGTTTCTTCATAATCAGAAACGCCAAGATCATAAAGCTGTTGTTCAAGAGCAGCGTCTTTTGAAAAGGTTCCAAGTGGCAGATGCCTGCTTGGAGCAAATATAAAGGCGCTGCCTTTTTTTTCTAATTTATTTGCAAGGTCGATGGAAGCCTGATAATTGACATGGCGGTTGTCAATACTTTCAATCGTTTTCGGATACTTGTGGAGCATGTGTTTGTAGACCGGACGGTAGGCTTCCGGTTGTTTCACAAAATCCCTTGGGTTTGAGAGAATAACCACGATCTTTTCACAACCGTGATCTAAGGCGTGCTGCATCGGAATGGAATCGGCAACGCCGCCGTCATAATAAAAATGGTTATTCACAGAAACCGGGCGGCAGAAACCCGGCAGCGCACAGGTTGCCATGATCGTGCGGTAATTGTCACGCACGATATCATATTTGGAAAAGTATGTGGCTTTTCCGGTCACAGCGTCTGTCGCAGGCATGTAAAATTCTGCCGGATTTTTCATAATGGCATCATAGTCGATCGGATCGGCACCGTCGGAATTGGTCAGTGTTCCGTAAATATATTGCAGCCCGAAAAGATTTCCAGTGCGGAGCAGGCTGCGCACGCTCAAATAACGTGGATCATCCAGATGCTCGGTATAGAAACGCAGATTTCTTCCACGCTGTCCGGCGAGATAGGAGAGCGTGTTTGCTGCACCGGCTGACACGCCGATACAGTAATCAAATGTAATATTGTCATCTAAAAATTTATCTAAAATTCCGGCACTGTAAGCACATTTCATGCCGCCACCTTCTACTACAAGTCCTGTTTTCATAGAAATCCCTCTTGAATCATATAAAAAGTGTTTGGTTATACAACATATAGAATTGTATCTCTGCTTTGTTAAAATATTATCACATAATTAGTCAGAGTAAAGATACAGATTATTGCAAAATGTATAAGAAATGCGATAAAAAATTACTGCCGTTACTGGAACGAGGTACTAATAATTTGCAAATTATTAACAATGTATAAAGCGTTGAAAATAACTCGACAGAAAATCATGGAAATGCTATAATCTTTATCAAAGCATTTTAATTCTAAATGAGTGAAGATAAGCGTTTACATACGCAATTGCTCAGGTTCTTTTATGGCAGCAGCCATTATTCTAAAATCAGATTCAACTTTATTTTTAGGGGTTGATCTAAGAATTTTCAATGCTTGGTTTTCACAATTATAAAAGCAGAGAGAATTCGATTCAGGAAGCAGGGTTCTCTCGATGGAGACAGTCAGAACAATCTGCGAGTGCGTAGAGCAGGCAGGCTCAGAAGACAACGTAAAAGAAATCTACCATATTTTTAGTGAGAAGCAGTGAATCGTCCTCTTGCGTGATCTTCCATAAAATTATATAATGAAACACAGGTGCGTGCTGTTGTTGCTCCAACGGACGACAGACAGCAGCAAATGAGGATAAAAACGGTTAACAAGTAAGAAATTGAGAGGCAAGGAGATATTTTTAATATGGAAAACAAGAAACCAAAAATCATTTTAACAGGGGACAGACCAACCGGAAAACTTCATGTGGGACACTATGTTGGTTCCTTAAAAAGAAGGGTTGAATTACAGAATTCCGGTGAATTTGATAAGATTTTTATTATGATTGCCGATGCGCAGGCACTGACGGACAACGCAGATAATCCAGGCAAGATCCGCGATAACATTATGGAAGTTGCGTTAGATTACCTGTCTGTCGGAATTGATCCGGCAAAATCCAATATCTTTATCCAGTCGCATGTGGCAGAACTGACAGAACTTACTTTCTACTATATGAATCTGGTAACGGTATCACGTTTGCAACGTAACCCAACCGTAAAAGCAGAGATCCAGATGCGTAACTTTGAGACAAGTATTCCAATGGGATTTTTCAATTATCCGATCAGTCAGGCGGCTGATATCACTGCTTTTAAGGCAACGACTGTTCCAGTGGGGGAAGACCAGCTTCCAATGTTAGAGCAGACCAAAGAGATCGTGCATAAGTTTAATGCGGTTTATGGGGAAACACTCGTAGATCCAGAGATTTTGCTCCCGTCCAACAAGGCATGCTTAAGACTTCCGGGTATCGACGGAAAGGCAAAGATGAGCAAATCTTTAGGAAACTGCATTTACCTGTCAGAATCTGAGGCAGATGTGAAGAAAAAAGTTATGTCCATGTTCACAGATCCGGATCATATCCGTATCGAAGATCCGGGAAAACTGGAAGGAAATACAGTATTCACTTATCTGGATGCATTCAGCAATGAGGGACATTTTGCAGAGTACTTACCAGAATATGCTAATTTAGACGAGTTAAAAGATCACTATAAACGCGGTGGATTAGGTGACGTCAAAGTGAAGAAGTTCTTAAATAACGTTCTTCAGGAAGAATTAAGCCCGATCCGTGCAAGAAGAGCTGAGTATGAGAAGAATATCGAAGGTGTCTATGAGATCTTGAAGAAGGGCAGTGAAGTGGCAGCAGAGACCGCTGCACAGACATTGAGTGAAGTCAAAGCAGCCATGAAGATCAACTACTTCGATGACCCGGCTTTTCTGGCAGAACAGATTAAGAAATACAACGAATAGGAAGAAAAGAAAATGGCATTTACCCATCTCCATGTGCATACAGAGTTTTCACTTTTGGATGGCTCGAATAAGATAAAAGAATATGTAGCAAGAGTCAAAGAACTCGGCATGAACAGTGCGGCAATCACAGACCATGGGGTGATGTTTGGTGTCATTGATTTTTATAAAGCTGCGAAAGCAGCGGGAATCAATCCCATTCTTGGCTGTGAGGTGTATGTAGCGCCGAATTCCCGTTTTGACAGGGAAGCGGCTCATGGGGAGGACCGTTATTATCATCTGGTGCTGTTAGCAGAGAATAATGAGGGCTATCAGAATCTGATGAAAATTGTATCCAAAGGATTTGTCGATGGATATTATTATAAACCGCGTGTGGATATGGAAGTATTGCAGCAGTATCACAGCGGAATCATAGCGTTAAGTGCCTGTCTGGCAGGAGAGGTGCAGCGCTATCTGGTCAAGGGACTTTACGACGAGGCAAAAAAAGTTGCCGAAAAGTATGAAAACTGTTTCGGAAAGGGCAACTTTTTCCTTGAACTGCAGGATCACGGAATCCCGGAGCAGCAGATGGTCAATCCGCAGCTTGTGCGCATGAGTCAGGAAACCGGGATTGAGCTTGTTGCGACGAATGACGTGCATTACACTTACGCGGAAGACGCAGAAGCGCATGACATTCTGCTCTGTATCCAGACTGGAAAAAAATTATCTGACGAAAACCGTATGCGTTATGAGGGCGGTCAGTATTATGTGAAGTCCGAGGAGGAGATGCGTAAGCTTTTTTCCTTTGCAAGTCAGGCAATCGATAATACACAGAAAATTGCAGACCGCTGTCATGTGGAGATTGAATTCGGTGTGACGAAGCTGCCACATTTTGAAGTGCCACAAGGTTATGATTCATGGACTTATCTGAATAAATTGTGCCATGAAGGACTCGTAAAACGGTATCCGGACAGACACGAGGAGCTGCTTCCGAAGTTAGACTATGAGCTGAACGTTATCCGGAAAATGGGATATGTGGATTATTTCCTGATCGTATGGGATTTTATCAATTATGCGAGAACACATGGCATTCCGGTCGGACCGGGACGAGGAAGTGCGGCAGGAAGCCTTGTCTCCTACACGACAGGTATCACGAATATTGATCCGATCAAGTATAATCTGCTGTTTGAGCGTTTCTTAAATCCGGAAAGAGTGACCATGCCTGATATTGATATCGATTTCTGTTATGAGAGGCGGAGCGAAGTTATTGATTATGTCGTGGAAAAATATGGCAAAGACTGTGTTTCCCAGATTGTAACGTTTGGTACATTGGCAGCAAAGGGTGTGATCCGTGATGTGGGAAGGGTGATGGATCTTCCGTACAGTTTTTGTGATACGATCGCAAAAATGATCCCGAATGAACTCAATATCACGATTGAGAAAGCGTTACAGATGAATCCGGAACTCCGAGGCATGTACGAATCAGACGAGAATGTGCGCACGCTGATTGATATGTCAAAGCGTTTGGAGGGACTGCCGCGGCACACTTCCATGCATGCAGCAGGAGTCGTGATCTCACAGAAGGCAATGGATGAGTATGTTCCGTTGTCGAGAGCGTCTGACGGAACAATCACAACACAGTTTATCATGACGACGATCGAGGAACTTGGACTTTTGAAAATGGATTTCCTTGGCCTTCGGACACTGACTGTGATCAAGGACGCAGCAGATCTCGTATATAAGAACCACGGGATCAAAATCGATGTCAACCACATTGATTATAACGATCATACTGATCCGGATGCGGTGCTCATCGATTACAATGATAAAAAAGTATTAGGCTACATCGGAACCGGGAAAACGGAAGGCGTATTCCAGTTAGAAAGTGCCGGAATGAAAAACTTCATGAAGGAGCTGAAACCACAGAGTTTAGAGGATGTCATTGCCGGAATTTCCCTGTACCGTCCGGGACCAATGGATTTTATTCCAAAGTACATCAAAGGAAAGAACGAGCGTGACAGCATCACCTATGAATGTAAGGAGCTCGAACCAATCTTAGAGCCAACTTACGGCTGTATCGTTTATCAGGAACAGGTTATGCAGATCGTGCAGGAGCTTGCCGGATATACGATGGGACAGGCAGATAATATCCGTCGTGCCATGAGTAAAAAGAAGCAGTATGTGATCGATGCAGAGCGTCAGAACTTTGTATATGGAAACGAGGAACAGGGAATTAAGGGCTGTATTGCGAATGACATCAGTGAGCAGGCAGCGAATAAGATTTACGATTCCATGGTTGATTTTGCGAAGTATGCGTTTAACAAATCACATGCAGCAGCCTATGCTGTCGTTTCCTATCAGACGGCGTATTTTAAATATTACTATCCGGTAGAATTTATGGCTGCGCTCATGACATCTGTGATCGATAATACAAGAAAAGTTTCCGAATACATTTTTACCTGCCGCCAGATGGGAATCAAGGTGCTCCCGCCGGATGTCAATGAGGGAGAGGGCGTCTTTACCGCGGTCGGAGATAATATCCGCTACGGACTGTACGCGATCAAGAGTATCGGAAGACCGGTGGTTGATCTGATCTTGCAGGAGCGTGCGGAGAATGGAACTTATAAGACACTGCAAAGTTTCTTGGAGCGTGTTTCGTGCAGAGAGGTGAATAAACGTGCAGTGGAAAATCTGATCAAAGCCGGTGCCTTAGATGGCTTAGATGGCAACAGACAGCAGATGATCACTGTTTTTTCCACAATTATGGATAACCTTGCTTCGGAGAAGAAAAAGAGTATGTCCGGGCAGATGACGTTGTTTGACCTCGTATCAGAGGAAGATAAGAAAGACTATGAGATCAGGCTTCCACAGTTGGAGGAGTACAGCAAGGAGATCAAGCTTGGCTTTGAAAAAGAAGTGCTTGGCATCTATCTGACCGGTCATCCGTTAGAGGAATATGAAGAACGCTGGCGAAAAAATATATCCGCAGTCACGACCGATTTTATTTTGGACGAAGAGACAAATGCGGTGAAGATCAAGGATAACCAGAAGGTGACCGTTGGTGGAATGATCACGGAAAAAACGATCAAATACACCAAGAACAATAAAGTCATGGCATTTCTTACGTTAGAGGATCTGCTTGGAACAGTGGAGGTCATTGTATTTCCGAACAGTTACGAGAAGTACAGCCAGCTTTTAAACGAGGATGAAAAAGTATTTATCACAGGCCGTGCCAATGTCGAGGAAGATAAGAACGGCAAGATCATCTGTGAGCAGATCACCTCTTTTGACAGTGTGAAACGCGAGCTGTGGCTTCAGTTTGCTACGAAGGAAGAATTTGAAGCAAAGGAGCAGGAGCTTTATGCAAAGCTTCATGATTCTGACGGAAAAGACGCAGTTATCATTTACATTTCATCCATAAAAGCGATGAAGCGACTGCCAAATAACTACAACATTTGCGTGGATCAGGAGATTGTGAACAATTTGACGAACTTTTTGGGTGAAAATAATGTAAAAGTTGTAGAAAAGAGCATTGAAAAGAGAGCGTAAAGAGATTAAAATAGTATACATTGGAAAATAAATATCTGTAAATGGGTAAACAGATATTCAATGGGTATATTTATTTTTTAGGAGGGAACTATAAAATGGCAAAAGAGATCAAAACAATCGGTGTACTTACCAGTGGTGGAGATGCACCTGGAATGAACGCAGCAATCCGTGCGGTTGTAAGAGAAGCAATTGTAAAAGGATTAAAGGTAAAAGGAATCAAGAGAGGATACGCAGGACTTCTTCAGGAAGAAATCGTTGACATGGAAGCAAAAGACGTATCTGATATTATAGAGCGTGGTGGTACAATCTTACAGACAGCCCGTTGTCTGGAGTTCACAACACCGGAAGGACAGCAGAAGGGTGCTGAGATCTGCAAGAAACATGGCATCGACGGAATCATCGTAATCGGTGGTGACGGATCTTTCAAAGGAGCCCAGAAGTTAGCTGCTTTAGGAATTAACACGATCGGACTTCCAGGAACGATCGACTTAGATATCGCATGTACCGAGTACACGATCGGATTTGATACTGCTGTTAACACAGCAATGGAAGCAATCGATAAAGTACGTGATACATCTACATCCCATGAGAGATGTTCTATCATCGAGGTTATGGGACGTGGTGCCGGATACATCGCTTTATGGTGTGGTATCGCCAACGGAGCAGAGGATATTCTGTTACCGGAAAAATATGACTTCGACGAGCAGAAGTTAGTGAACAACATTATTGAAAAACGTAAACATGGCAAGAAACATCATATCATTGTAAACGCTGAGGGTATCGGACATTCTGCAAGCATGGCAAAACGTATCGAGGCAGCTACCGGAATCGAAACACGTGCAACAATCTTAGGACATATGCAGCGTGGTGGCTCTCCAACAGCAAAAGACCGTGTATACGCTTCTACCATGGGAGCACTTGCAGTAGATCTACTGTGCGAAGGAAAGAGTAACCGTGTCGTTGGTTATCGTCATGGTGCTTTTGTTGATTTTGATATTGATGAAGCTCTTGCAATGAAGAAAGAGATTCCAGAGTACGAATATAAGATTGCTAAGGACTTATCTATTTAGTATAACTTAGAATTTCACGAGATCAGATTCTAAAGATCGCCATACATGTATGAATGTTGAGCGGTTCTGATCGAAATGACAGGAAACAAAAACTCCACGGATTTTGATTCGTGGAGTTTTTATCACTAGGGGGCAGATTTTGTGGAACACTTGATACACGACAGGTTATGACTGTTTGCCTCTTGCAACATCATATATTTTTGGAGAAAAGAATGATCACAAGTACAGCCAATCAGCAGATGAAGAATCTGGCACTTTTAATGAAAAAGGCGAAAGCGAGAAATGAACAGGGACTTTTTGTTGTCGAAGGACGGAAAATGTTTCAGGAAGTTCCAAAAGAATGGTTAAAACAGGTGTATGTGTCTGAGAACTTTTTCACGGAGCATGAGGAAATGCTTTCGGGATATACTTACGAGATCGTGTCAGACTCTGTATTCAAAGCGATATCGGATACGCAGACACCGCAGGGAATCCTCTGTCTGGTGAAGAAACCGGAGTATGCGCTGGAGGAACTGTTAAGAGGCAGTGAGACGCATCTTTTGATCTTAGAGAGCATACAGGACCCCGGCAATCTTGGAACCATGCTCCGCACTGGAGAAGGCGCAGGAATCACTGGCGTTGTCATGAACCGCACGACTGTGGATCTGTTTAATCCAAAAACGATCCGTTCTACCATGGGAAGCATTTACCGTATGCCTTTTTTTGTGATAGATGATCTTGCAGACACCATAAAGGAACTCAAGAACGCCGGAATAAAAACCTACGCAGCCCATTTGAAGGGAAAGATGCAGTATGACGAGCCTGATTATAAAGGGGCAACTGCATTTATGATTGGAAATGAAGGAAACGGATTGTCGGATGAAATCGCGAATCTTGCAGACACTTATATTAAGATTCCGATGTGCGGACAGGTGGAATCTTTAAATGCTGCCATTTCCGCATCACTTCTGATGTATGAGACAAACCGGCAGCGCAGACACGCATAGAAGCATCGTAACTTGGAAACACAGATGTGCTGAAAAACAAAGCAGTAACTTGAAAGTGCAGAAATACTGTAATAAAAACAACAATCAAAACTGCTCATGAGACAGAAAAGAAACAGGATTAGGAAAAAACAATGAGGATCTGGTTTAAAATAATGAAGGATAATCATCTGCTTCGTGATACAACGATTACAGATGAATCAGAGGATACACGTACCCATAAAATTTTTCGGGCGATCGATGAAGTGTGCTATATGTTTGACTTAGGAAAACCAATCTGGTTAGATGCCAATGTGGCAGAATTTAAACGGCATGCAAAGACCAGATTTACGCAGGACAGTTTTATTGAGTCAATTGACTTTGACTTCTTAGAGATGCATGTCATTGAGGAAGATTAAAGGATAAAAGAAGGAGAACCGGCATGATAGAAGGCGATATCAGACGAAAGAAAATAATTGAATTGATGTCAGAACAGAAAGAACCAATCAGTGGTTCTGATCTTGCAAAAAAGTTCGGCGTGAGCCGTCAGGTGATCGTTCAGGATATAGCGTTGCTGCGCGCTACCAATAAGAACATATTGAGCACCAATAAAGGTTATTTCCTCTATCACCCGGAAAAGGGACTGCAAAAACCAAAGAGAAGTTTCTGTGTGCAGCATACAACGGAACAGATGCAGGACGAATTATACACCATTGTAGATTACGGTGGAAAAGTATTAGATGCTGTTGTGGAGCACGATATTTACGGACAGATCACCGTGGATCTGATGCTCTGCAACCGCATGGATGTGGATGAATTCATGGAGCGTATCCGAAAGAGCAGGAGCCAGCCGTTAAATGTACTGACCGGAGGAAGACACTGGCACACGGTGGAGGCAGACACGGAGCCGATGTTAGATATCATCGGAGAGAAGCTGCGTGAAAAAGGATATATTTGCATGGAACAGTAACATAAAACCTTCATTAAAAAACTGTAAAGTTTTGAAATATCTCCCCATATCATAGAAAAGTATGGTATACTTAAGGAGCATGAGGGTTGATGGATAAAAGTTTTTTTCATGCATGGGGAATATATAGTTGGAGGAATATTATGGATAGACCATTTACCTTAAGTGAAGGGGTAGATAGTTGGAATACAATTATTTTTTTATACCGGTCCGCGTTGAAGGAAGTCAGCACCAAAGTTGAGATTTTAAACGATGAATTTCAGCAGGTGCATCAGTATAATCCAATCGAATACATTAAGTCCAGGATCAAGTCGCCGGAAAGTATTGTGAAGAAGCTGAAGCGTTACGGATATGAGAGTTCCATTGATAATATGGTGGATCATATTAACGATATTGCAGGAATCCGTATCGTCTGCTCATTTACTTCCGATATTTATAAGCTTGCAGAGATGATCGGCAAGCAGAATGATCTGACGGTTGTTTCCGTGAAGGATTATATCAAGCATCCGAAGGAGAGCGGTTATAAGAGTTATCATATGTTAGTAACTGTACCGATTTTTTTATCGGACAGGGTGGTAGATACAAAGGTTGAGATTCAGATAAGAACTATGGCGATGGATTTCTGGGCAAGTTTAGAGCATAAGATTTATTACAAGTTCGAAGGAAATGCACCGGAATACATCAGCAGGGACTTAAGAGAATGTTCTGAGATCGTTTCTATGTTAGATGCCAAGATGCTGCAGCTGAACGAGGCAATCATTGAGGCAAGGGCGGCGCAGGAGGAAGAGACAAATGCAGTTTAATTACAGCTTTGAGGTAGCTTCACTGCTATTTATGTTGTTAATACTCATACATTTTATGGCAGTGCGGCAGTTTCCTACCGCAAAGACGCGCGTGTTTCGGGCACTCTTGATCGTAAGTATCGCAGAGTGTGTCTTTAATGTTTTATCATCAATAGGACTGGCAAACGCAGAATTCGTTCCACAGATTGTGAACGAAGTGCTTGCGTTTGTCTTTTTTGCGTTTGAAGGATTAAGCCTTTTGATGATCTATAAATATACAGTCGTGATCAGTGAACTGGACCCGAAGCAGAAAAAGTGGGCTGCTCTGGCAGGACTGATACCGGCAGTATTTTTCTATGTTTTCCTGTTGCTGACACCGTTTATCGGATTCTATTATTATTTTCAGGACGGTGTGTATCATCAGGGAAGAGGCGCAAATTTTGGTTATTTTTATGTCATGCTGTTTTTTGCACTGAATTTTGTAATGCTGATCGCAAGACGGAAAGTGATCAATATGCGGGAGAGAAATATTATCTATTTTTACACTGCCACAGCGTTTATTGCAATCATTGTACAGTATTTTAACCGGACAATCCTGCTATCAAGTTTTGGAAATTCAGTGATCATCATTATGGTGTATCTGGCTATGCAGAATCCGAATGACCTTCTTGACACAGTCACGGGAATCGGCAACGAGGCAGCACTGGAGTTACAGTTAAAGGATGCTTTAGGACGAAGCAAGGAGGGAACAGTCATTGTCATTAAAATCCGGCAGTACCAGCAGATGAATATGCTGTTTGGCACCGAAAACGGCAATATGCTCATGGCGGAAGTCGGACAATATTTATTCAATCTTGGCGGAAAGTTTCATGTGTTCCGCAGTGAGTCGGATACGTTTGCGGTTTTATCGGACAAGGAACATTACCGTGGCATTGTAAAGAGTATCGAAGATCGTTTTGCGGAGGAATGGAGAATCGAGGAAAATCATATTCTGATCGACTATGCCATTGTGATCATGCATTATCCGAAGGATTTTAAATCGATTCCGGAATTTTTCGGAATCAAGAGTTACCTGTTATCGGCGGCGTCAGAAAGTGCGGTCAAAGATCCAATCGAGACAGATGAGAAGATGATCGAGGGATATTACAGGCAGAATAAGATTGAGATGATATTAGAGCGCGCAATCCGGGAACGTTCCATTCAGGTGTATTATCAGCCGATTTATTCATTGCAGGAAAAAAGAATTGTTTCCCTGGAAGCATTATCACGCTTGTTTGACGAGGAACTTGGCTATATTCCGCCGAGTGAATTTATTCCAATCGCAGAGAAAAACGGTGACATTGTGCGCATTGGTGAGATCGTGTTAGAGGAGTGCTGCAAGTTCTTATCCAAACATGTGCTGTCGAATATGTCGCTTGGAATCCGGTCGATTCAGGTAAATATTTCTGTGGCACAGTGTATGCAGCAGAATCTGAAAGAGGCAATCCTGCCAATTTTGCAGAAATATCATATTCCGTCTTCCATGATCGTACTGGAGTTGACGGAGAGCACGGCAATCAATGCTCCGGTATTAATGGAACATCATATGAAAGAACTTGGAAATGCAGGAATTTCTTTTGCAATGGATGATTATGGAACCGGTAATGCAAACTGTTCCTACCTCGTCCGTTTCCCATTCCGCGAAGTGAAAATCGACCGGGAGATGACATGGGCATATTTTAATAATGAAACAGCCAGGGTTGTTATTGGAAATGAGATCAAGACCATGCAGAACCTGGGAATCCCAATGGTTGTGGAAGGCGTGGAAAAGTTAGAGCAGAGCGAAGAAATGGAACGCCTTGGCGTAGAGTATATACAGGGCTATTATTATGGAAGACCGCTGCCGGAAATGGAATGTCTGCGGTATATCCGCAATTTCAATTCGACACCGGAAGATTATGGAAGGTAGACAGTCAGATTTATGAATATTATCAGTGTAACAGACATCACGAAGACATATACAGAGAGGAAGCTTTTTGAGAAAGCTTCTTTCTATTTGCAGGAAAGAGAAAAAGTAGGTGTGATCGGAATCAATGGAACCGGAAAGTCAACGCTGTTAAAAATTGCAGCGGGGCTTGAGGAACCAGACGAAGGACAGGTGATCCGTGCAAATCATATTGTAGTGCGCTACCTGCCGCAGAATCCAATTTTTGATCCGGAATTATCAGTAATTGATACGGTGCTAGCCCAGAGTAGTCAGAATTTTGTTGGAGGAACATCAGGGCAGGATCAAAATGCAGGAAATTATGCAGAACATATGGACCACTGGAATTTAGAGAGTGATGCAAAGGCGATGATGACAAAGCTTGGTATCACGAATTTTGAACAGAAAGCAGGAGAATTATCGGGAGGACAGCGGAAACGTCTTGCATTGGTAGCGGCACTTTTGGTGCCATGTGACGTGCTGATCTTAGATGAGCCGACAAACCACCTGGATTCTGCCATGGCGGACTGGTTGGAAGATTATCTGAAAAAATGGCGTGGCGCACTCATCATGGTAACGCATGACCGTTATTTTTTAGACAGCGTCTGCAACCGTATTGTGGAAGTAGACAAGGGAGCTATCTATAGTTACGACGCAAACTATTCCGGTTATCTCGAACTTAAGGCAGAGCGTGAGGAGATGCAGCAGGCGAGTGAGAGAAAACGCCAGAACATTCTGCGGAAAGAGTTAGAATGGATACGCCGTGGTGCAAAAGCGCGTACTACAAAGCAGAAAGGCAGAATACAGCGTTACGAAAAACTCAAAGATCAGGCAGCACCGCAGACGGACGGAAGTGTTGAGATCAGTTCGATCAGTTCCCGTATGGGAAAGACAACGGTGGAATTGTCGCATATCTCAAAAAGTTATGATACAAAAGTGCTGATCCGTGATTTTACTTATATTTTCCTGAAAAATGACCGGATCGGATTTGTCGGGGCAAATGGAAGCGGTAAGACAACATTAATGAAGATCATCGACCAGAGAATCGAGCCAGATGAGGGAACGGTGACGATTGGACAGACAATCAAAATCGGATATTACACGCAGGAGATCGAAAACACGAAGGATGCGGGCATTGCCTATATGGACCCGGACGAAAAAGTTATTGATTATATAAAAAATACAGCAGAATTTGTCAGGACAAAGGACGGTCTTGTGTCCGCTTCGAATATGTTAGAGCGGTTTTTATTCCCGGCTTCGCAGCAGTACAGCCCGATCGGTAAGCTTTCCGGTGGCGAGAAGCGCAGACTGAATCTGCTCCGGGTGCTTATGGAAGCGCCGAATGTGCTGATCTTAGATGAGCCGACAAATGACCTTGACATCCGGACACTTACGATATTGGAAGATTATCTGGATAACTATGACGGTATCGTGATCACGGTATCCCATGACAGATATTTCTTAGATCGTGTGGTAAACCGTATTTTTGCATTTGAGGAGAATGGAAAGATCTGTCAGTATGAAGGTGGATATACGGATTATGTAAACCGATTGGCAGAGGAAGGAAAAGTTCCGGCAGGACATATTTTTGATGCAAAAAATGATAACCCGGTATCTTCTGACACCACAGTATCTTCCGATACCACAGCATTTTCCAATGATGGAGAAAAAGCAAAGCAGCCAAGTTCTATGGATACGTGGAAAAAAGAACGAAAGCTGAAATTCAGTTACAAAGAGCAGAAGGAATACGAGACGATCGAGGATGACATTGCTGCATTGGAAGAAAAAATAGAAGAACTGGATGCGCAGACTTTAAAATTCAGCAGTGATTTTGTAAAACTAAACGAGATCACCAAAGAGAAGGAAAAGACCGAGCAGCTTCTGGAAGAAAAAATGGAGCGCTGGGAATATTTAGAAGAACTGGCACAAAAAATAGGACTCGGATGAGCCCTATTTTTTATGCACAAGCTTTGACAGTCTGTTAAAGAGACTTTGTGGCAGCGCAAAACCGAAAATAATGCCAAGCACGATAGAGCCTGCAACCTTAATCGTACTGATTCCGTACTGTGAAAACTGGCTCATATCTCCCATGATAAAATAGTAGGAAGTGTAGTAAATTCCGGCGCCGGGAACCAATGGGAAAATCCCGGTAAGCAGAAATACCGTGACCGGAGTTCTGCGCACCGCGGAAAGGATTCTGGCTACAAGCGTGAGCGCTAATGTGGCGATCAGGTTCGAAATCGCATTGTCTGTGTGGTATTGCAGACAGAACATATAAACGATCCAGCCGATCGCACCGGTAAGTCCGCAGAAAAATAACTGTTTTTTTTCTGCAGAAAATAAAACGGCAAAGGAAAGTGTCGCAGCTAAGCTGACAAGAAATTGAATGATCATCGAAGCAAAGCACCTCCTGTCACAAGCTGATAAAGTGTGATCACAGCACCAACACCGACTGCAATACTGAATGCAGTTAAAATCGCATCGAGCATGTGGATCGCACCGGATAAATAATCTCCGTTAAAAAAGTCACGAATCGAGGTAGTTAGGGCGATTCCCGGCACCAGCGGCATAATACCGCCGATAACGACTTTATCCTGCAATATCGGTAGCCCGGCAGAGAGCGCAATCAGGCTTAAGAAAGTTACAATCCCGCTGCCTAAAATATTTGTAATAAATTTGGATTCTAAGTGTCTGTCAGAGACAATCAGGAAAATCTGCAATACCAGTCCGATAAAAAATGCAACAAATGCATCTAAAGCAGTTCCACCGAACAGGTAACAGAATCCTGCACTTCCCACACCACAGAAAAAAATCTCAACCCAGTTTTTATTTGTCGGGATCGATTTACATTCTTCCAGACGTACCCATGCATCACGCAGGGAACATTCATGGGAACAGATCTCTCTGGAAAGCTGGTTTAATGCAGCAATCCTGCCAAGATGTGTGGAGCCGAGCGGTACGTGGCGGATCATGCTGCAGGCATCTTCTTTATTTTCGTTTGCACTGGCGAAGATTCCGTTAGAGAGCACATACACGTCACAGTCGGTGATCTCATATGCTTTTAAAATATGAAGCACTGTGTCTTCTACACGGTAGACTTCGGCACCGTTTCGAAGCAGTGCGTCTCCGGTTTCGACAGCCAGAGTCAGAATTTCTTTTGTTACTGCCATAATTGTCCTCTTTTACAAAAATGATTCGATAATTGTGAAACTCAAATTTACGTTATGAATGTTTTGAAAATACAACCAAATTCTCAAAGACACGCTTCCGCTACGTGACGCTGGTAACGGTACTAAAATGCCAGTCATGTCTTTTATTGCTGATAAATCAGCATAAAATCCATTCCTGCCATTTAAGGACCGACCGCTCCCCAGTGTCTTCTCGAGCTTTGGTTGCATTTCCAAAATATAGTTCACGTTTTCTATGAGTTTCGCAATTATCTGTAAAGTTATAAGTCGTCCAAATATAAGTCATAGTCCTATGAAAAGTTATCATGTTTTGGGAAAAATTGCAATGGAATTATAGTGTAGTATGCATATTTAGGGCAATTCACATACATAATAAGTAATAGCGACAGGTAATTACGAAACGTATGCGTAAAGTAGATTTGATTTTTCACAATCTTCACAACCTACATTAATGTCAGGTTTCGTATACAAGAGCACTTTAGGAGGACAAAAATCATGAATTGCAAAAAATATAGAATCTGTCTGGTTCTGTTTGTGTTGGCGGTACTGGCGGGAAGCGCATTTTATTACGTGGCGAGTGAGAAAAATGCCAACGAACCGAAGGACGGTATGCTGGTACAGGAAATTCCTACAGGGGAAAGCGTGGAGAATGCATGAGTGCAAAGGATACGCTTTATTTAAAAATTGACCAGAATATTGTGGTGACAGACCGCCGCGTAACGATCGGTGACGTGGCAAAAATGGAGTGTACCGATCAGGCGGCACTGCGCCAGATTAAGCAAAAGAAACTGTATTCCTTCCACGCAGAAAATGAGAAGAAGAAAAAAAATATGCTGGTTGTATTCTCGGTGCTGAAAGTGATCGAGCTGATTCACGAAGATTATCCGAATCTGGATATCAGCAATGAGGGAGAATCCGATTTTATCGTGGAGTATGTAAAAACACCGGAAAAACCGGTGTGGATGAACCGCCTGAAAACGGTGATTTTATGTATCCTGATTTTTTTCGGAGCTTCTTTTACGATTATGGCATTTAACAATGATGTCGGTGTGACAGATGTTTTTGCAAAGTTTTACAAACAGATCACAGGAATGGAATCAAGCGGTATCACGGAGTTAGAAATCTGCTACAGTATTGGACTTGCAGTGGGAATCATTGTCTTTTTCAATCATGTGGGACATAAGAAGATTACACATGATCCGACACCAATTCAGATCGAGATGAGAAAATACGAGACAGATCTTGACACCGCCTTTATCAATAATGCGGAAAGAAGAGGACACTGTGTTGATGTGGATTAAACATTTATTTCTTGGGTTTATCGGGCTTGCTTCCGGAGTGGGAGTGGCAGCGGGAACGTTTGCATTTATCATTGTTATCGGCGTTGTGCCGCGGATGATCGCGAAGTGCAACCGGGCAGAAAATACATTGCTTTTTGAAAATATGATTGTGCTTGGCGGCATTTTTGGAACTGTTTTGTCTGTGTTTACCGATCTGATGTTTCCGGTGGGGCATTGGCTTTTATATGTGTATGGTTTTTGTGCCGGGATTTTTGTGGGCTGTATTGCGGTTGCACTGGCGGAAATATTGAATACATTTCCAATTATTTTCCGCAGGTTTCAGGTAAAAGAAGGGTTGGAGTGGATTATGCTGTTTATGGCACTTGGAAAATGCGCAGGTTCGTTCTGGTATTTCTGCCACCACATGACACCGCCGTGACAGACAGCATTTCAGGAGACTTTCATAATTGGATTGGCAATTAGCGTGAATAATATTGGAAAGCATAATAACAGGATGAAAGAGAATTTGACGGATATGTTATTTTGACATAAGATAAGAACTATAAAATAGCGAATGAGAAAGCGAGTGTAACATATGGTCACTTCCATTGCACGCCAGAGCGTGATTTTAAAATGCAACATGCAAAAAGCAGTGATGCTTGGCAACTATGAATTTTATTATGGAGCAGGAGTAGCTGGAAAAATAGGCGGGTTTGATATACCGGATGATATTAAGCCGTTGGAACTTAGGGAGCTTCTGGATCATAAGCTGGATCAGATCAGTCCAAAAGATGAGAAAGAGACATATCTGATCCAGATTTTAAAAGAATTTCGACCGGATGAATTATATGACGAACAGATGAAAGAACTGCTTTTGTGGGGAAAAGGGGAGCAGTACCTGTGGAGTGTCAATGTTCCACAGTAGCGATCAGAAAATCTGATACTGATTTCTGCCATTTCCTTTCGAACAATACATGGCTTTATCAGCCGCAATATACAATTCTTCCATTTGAATCTCTGCGCGGTCGGCAAAGGAAATACCGATACTTGCAGAGATTTCGCTCCATTCTGGTTTCCTTGCAGAAAGTCCGCGGATAGCAGTACACAACTTGTCAGCCACAGCTTTTGCATCTTCTTTATCTGAGACATTTCCAAGATATACAATAAATTCATCGCCACCAATGCGCCCAACGATATCAGAGGTGCGGACGGAGGATCTGATCGTGTCAGCCACAGCGATTAAAAGTGCATCACCCTCCACATGACCGTAAGTATCGTTTACCAGTTTGAATTTATCAAGATCAATGCTGATCAGTGGACGTACACAGGAAGGATTTTTTCCGTCAGTTTCCATTTGTTTTGCAATCTGTTCCTCTGTGGCTCTGCGGTTATAAAGACCGGTAAGCGGATCAGTTGCTGACATAATACGGATCTGCCTTGTTTTGCGGTTATGGATGAGCAGAATACCAAGCAGTAATGCTAAAAGCGTTGCACTGACAGCTAAAATGATCGGAATAGATATTCTCGGATAAGCAAATATCAAAGTCACAAGGGAAGGGTTACCCTCATAAATACTGTTCTGTAAAACAATCGAATCCATTTTTGAAGAGGAAATACATGCCAGTCCTTTGTTCATAATACTGAGCAGTCTTGGATCACAGCGGTCGGACAGCGCAAAGGAAATATCTTCTGTCATGGCAGAGATCGGTGTGGAAGTCAACGGGCGGTATTGTACCTGTGAAAGCAGATAATTTGCAACATAGTTGTTGACATAAGTGCAATCTGCTTTGCCGGTGACAACTGCATCAAAACAGGAATCAATGGAATCGTAATAAAGGATATCTGTAAAATGATTTCCAGGATCATTGATAATGGAATTGGTAAAGTAAAAGTTACGCGGCAGGGCAACGATATTGCGTGTCTGTCCTTTGGCGGTCTGGCTGCGGATGACAACAATGGACGTATTAATATAAGGTGTGGTGAGGAAAGAATGATTCTGCTGCGCCCACTGATAATTGTGCGCCATAGCAGACAGGACATCTACCTCATGGTTTTGGATTTTAGATAAAGCGTCTGTAAAATTGTCAGATTCCACATAGGTAAAATGCAGACCGGTAAATTCTGAGATCTGTTCGAGCACTTCTGTGGAAATACCGGAGCAGCTATGTGTTTTTTTATTATAATACTCAATCGGCGCGTTTGCAGGGTCGTAAGTGACTGTGATCGTAGGATTGGAATGGATGTATTCTAATTCTTCTTTGGTAAATTCACAGCGGTAATTCCGCGTATCTTTCTGGTAGGAGGCATAGAGATCATGTTCAAAGTCAGCGTTCACATCCGTGATCACAGACTGTGCAGCATTTAAATCTTCCATGATCGGATTTCCCTTAAAAGTAACAAAATATAATGGAAAAGAAGGAAGACTGGCAAGAATTTTCTTTTCAGAGGCGTGCGAGACATTTATAGTATAAATAGAATCGACCGTTCCGTCCTCTAAAGCCTTCTCCAGTTTTGCCGTGTTTCCATAAAAGACTTTTTCATAGGTGAAATTGTGAGCCTTTGCAAAATCATCCAAAGCCTCGATCTGGTTGCAGCTTGCCAGAATACCGATCTTCATATTATTAAAATCAGAGTAGCCATTGTAATAAAGCGAATCATTATCTAACATCGTGTAAAGCTCATAGTGGGTAGTGATCGCCGGCTGTGCAGAAAAATCCATAGTACTTGTGCGCGAGGTGGAATAATCGACACCGCAGACAAGATCGATATTTTTATCGTTTAAAGATTTCAGGCAGGCGGAATAATTCATCTTGATAAATTCATATTCCCAGCCGGTGTACTGGCTGATCTCGCGGAGATAGTCCACATAATAGCCACTGTAGTTTCCGTTCTCATCACACTCCTGATAATTATCCAGTGTGTAAAAACCTACTTTGATCACCTTTTTTCCATCACGGGCAAAACAGTCTGCCGGGGACAATGTGGTGAGAAATATTAAAAAAGAAAGAAATATGCAAATAAACTTTTTCACGATAGTCTCCAATAATGAAAAATCAATATTTTTCGATATTAATAAATATTGATTTCAAGCAATAAATATAACATTATTATACTATAGGAATCTGTGATTTCAATTAGTAATACCAGACTGGATTATTAGAATTACTTATAAAATAAATGGCATAATAAAACATGACTTATTCTTAGAAAATAAGAAAAAATCATAAAGGTCATGAAATCCAAGAACGTATATGATGTATATTTTCATCAGAAAAATGCCAAGCTAACAAAGAGATAATGAAAATCATGCATAACATAAAGATATGACAGAAATGATTCAGGGAGGCGGAAAAAATGGCAAATAATGAAGCAGAGAAAATAAAAAGCTTAAATGAGACAGTGCACAGCAAAGATAAAAAGGAACGCGATCAGGCGTACAACGATTATGTGAAACAGGTTACACCGACACATAATCTGATCTTTAACATGGTCAAAGCATTTTTTACAGGCGGTATCATCTGCTGTATCGGACAGTTTATTTTAAACACGTGCGAAAATTATGGCTTAGACAAAGACACATCCGGAGGCTGGTGCAGCATGCTGCTGATCTTGCTCAGTGTTATCCTCACCGGATTTAATATTTATCCGTCGATTGCCAACTGGGGCGGTGCCGGGGCACTTGTACCAATCACCGGATTCGCAAATGGTGTGGCAGCTCCGGCAATCGAGTTCCAGAAGGAAGGACAGGTTTTTGGTATCGGATGTAAAATCTTTACGATCGCAGGTCCTGTGATCTTATATGGTATTTTTTCAAGCTGGGTGTTAGGGGTGATCTACTGGATCTTTTGGTAGTTTTTCATTCAAGGAAGCATTTGGAAAAAGAACAACAGGCAGCAGATGTTGCAGAAAATACGATTATGGATAACAAAGAAATAGAAAGGGTATCGAAGACGGATAAACCATGATATAATTACAGGATTATCTTAGCTGATTCTTTACCAACTGAAATTGTATAATACCCAAGAGGAAATACGCATGGAAAAATGGTCTGAAATTATCAAAAATATGTTAAAAGTCGTTGGGATTCTGGGGTTATTCATTCTGATCGCACTGCTGATCGAGGAATATTTTGTGGCGGATGCACTGGTTCCGGCAATCATGGTGCTTGCGGTTTTTGTGATATCCTACATCACGGACGGTTTTTTATACGGAATTATTGCATCAATACTCAGTGTTCTGGCGTTGAATTTCGCGTTTGCGTTTCCGTATTTTGCATTTAACTTTCATATTACGGAAAATATCATCACTGCCATTGTCATGCTTGTGATCACGATTATGACAAGTACATTAACTGCGCAGTTGAAGATGCAGGAAAAGGTGTGCATTGAGAGTGAAAAAGAAAAAATGCGCGGCAATCTTTTGCGGGCAGTTTCCCATGATCTCCGCACGCCATTGACCTCTATCAGCGGTTCGAGCGCAGCAATCGTCGACAATTATCATCAGCTCAGTGAGGAGCAGATCTTACAGCTCTGCCGTGGAATCCGGGAAGATTCCCAGTGGCTCATTGGCATGGTGGAGAATATTTTATCTATTACGAGGATCGACAATGAGGGTGTGAAACTGAAAAAGACGCCGGTGGTGTTAGAGGAACTGATCGATTCTGTCCTGACGCGTTTTAAAAAGCGTTATCCGGATCAGAAAGTGGATGTGAGCATCCCGGAAGATTTTGTGAGTATCCCTATGGACGCAGTTCTGATCGGACAGGTACTTTTCAACATTATGGAAAATGCCATGCAGCATGCACTCGGAATGACAGAATTATCCCTGCGTGTTTTTACCATAGGAAATAAAGCAGTATTTGAGATCATGGATGACGGCTGTGGAATGGAAAAGGAACAGCTCAAAAATATTTTTAAAGATTACTTTGTGATACGGGAGGCACCGGTAGATAATCAGAAACGCAGCATGGGAATCGGGTTAGCGGTCTGTGCTTCTATCATTAAAGCACATGACGGCGTGATCACAGCAGAAAACCGGAAAGGCGGAGGCTGCTGTTTCCGGTTTACGCTGGATATGGAAGAAACGGAGTAAAAAAGGGAGTCGGTACATACATTTTATGAACAGCTATAAAATTTTAGTCGTTGAGGACGAGAAAAATATTTGCAATTTTATGAAAATGATATTGGAAACGGGCGGTTATCAGGCATTGTTTGCCGGAAATGGAAAAAACGGACTATTAATGTTCTATTCGCATCATCCGGATCTTGTAATCTTAGACCTCGGGCTGCCGGATATGGACGGCATGGAAGTGATTGCGGAAATCCGGAAACAGGCTGAGACGCCAATTATCGTGCTATCTGCAAGGACAGCAGAGCAGGATAAGATCGAGGCGCTGGATCTTGGGGCAAATGATTATATCACAAAGCCGTTTGGAACAGGAGAACTTTTAGCGCGGGTGCGGGCATCGCTTCGAATCAACCGTTTTCAGGGAGTGGAGCCAAAGTCTTTGAAATATTTCAGGCTATATGATCTTGAAATCAATTATGATGCAAGAAAAGTGACGATCGCAGGAGAGGAAGTGCGGCTGACACAGACGGAATACAACATTGTGTCACTGCTCGCAACTTATGCGGGAAAGGTGCTGACCTATGCAGATATTATCAAAAAAATATGGGGTTACTCCGACAATGGAAGTGTGAAAAAGCTACAGGTCAATATGGCAAACATCCGGAAAAAGTTTGGCGAAACGCCAGGAGAGTACCGTTATATTTTAAATGAACTTGGAGTAGGATACCGCATGAATGATGAAGAATAAAAAACGCTTCGCAATTTTTACAGGCTGATGAATGTTTTTAGTACATCAGCTGTATGATTGCGAAGCGTTTTTTTAGAATTTATCAGTCATATAACGGTGTTCCGTTTTTGATCTTACGCACGATTTTGACACCTAAGATCCAGAACATGGAGATGACAATGTAAAGTGTAGAAGCAAGACCGATCACTGATCCAAAAATTGCAAAAATAACTAAGCCGATATTCATAATATGTTAATTCCCTTCTTTTTCGTTTTTTTCATTTGTTTTTTTGTCGTGATTTTCAAACCACCACATAAAAATCCCTGCGCCGATAACGGCAGCAGTAAGAACTGCAAATAAAATATGTTCAACCATAAAACCATACCTTTCTGATACCTGCGCATTTTGGGCGCAGATATCCTGAAACAAGATTTTTGCGTACCAAAATAAAACCGCCGATACGATATGCGGTAATCAGTAGGAAAATATGGTTTAATTGTTTTTCTTGCCGTCCTTGTTATGAATATAACGAATGATGATATCCCTGCATGGCGTGTGATAAGCAAGACTTAAGATACTGCATGCAAAAATGACAGGTAACATCTGGGAAAGAAGTTCCACAATAAGAAACAGACAGTTTAAGGCACGACTTGTGCGTGTTGTGATACGTCTGCCTTCCTGACGCAGATAAGCGTTCGCAGAGACCATGCGTTCTGAGGTCTCAGAGGAAAGCTGTTGCGAAATCTCCGAGAAATCGGAATTCTCATATACGCTGTCTGTGTGATGAATGATTCCATACATTAAAGAAGAATCTGCCTGGGTATTGCCATAGCACAATCCAAGGAGAAGCATGGCGAACATAAGTATAAAGCTGGTAAATTTCTGACGGATTGTCCGCATGATGTTGTTTCTCCTTTCTCCTGATCGAAGTATAAAATCCATGACTATTTTACATCAAAAAGAAAAAGCAGACAATAGAGAAACATTATTTTTGCGATGACAGTGTGGGGAATCAAGTCGCGTCATGTGAAACGTGCATCCTACGTGATCCTTACACTGTTGGCGTTTTTTGAGTTTCCGATGCTCTATTATATTTATCAGACCGGAACGATCGTGTATATGATACTGGCTATGGTAGCAATCGCAACGTTTCTGCCGACATCATCAGTGGTACTTTTTGGCGGACTGGCTTTTGTGGCGGATATCGTGGCAGTACTGCTTGCGTATTTTCATCCGATGAATGTGGAAAAAGTGACGAGCGAGAGCGCCTTAAGTTCTACGATCTGCTCGTTAGTGATCGTACTGTGCAGTGTGTTTACCATCACGATACTTTTGAATATGCAGCAGAACCTGCCGGAAGGTGGAATCGCAGTCCGTTTTGGTGGAGAGGAATTCATGCTGATCCTTCCGGATGTGTCGGAAGATGAGATCCGCCAGAGGTTAGCAAAAATGCGTGCGGATTACAAGTTATTTGGAAAGCAGAAAAAACAGACCGCTTTCACCTTTAGCTGTGGTGTCGAGAAATATACAGACAGCATGGATGTCTCGGATGTTTACAGACAGGCAGATGAAAAGCTGTATCAGGCTAAAGAAAGAGGAAGAGACTGCGTTATTTTTGAAACGATAAGAAGTTGATTCAGAACATTTTTACATGTATATGATAAAGTTTATCAATTAGTGATGTTAGACTTGAGTAACCATGATATCCCGCTCTATAATTTGTACGAAGCGAGAGAAAAAGCAGAAAGCTTCGTAAAAAAATCAATGACGAAAGCATAAAAAAAGAGCTTTCATTGTATACAGAAGGAGGAAATTATCATGGTAGATTGGAAGAAAATTGCATTATTTGCAGGTGGTACATTATTCGGAACGGCTGGTGTTAAAGTTTTAGCCAGTGACGATGCAAAAAAAGTTTATACACAGTGCACAGCAGCAGTATTAAGAGCAAAGGACTGTGTAATGAAAACGGTAACAACTGTTCAGGAGAACGCTGGGGACATTTACGAGGATGCAAAAGCAATCAATGAAGAACGTGCAGCGGCAAAAGAGGCAGCAGTTGTTGAAGATGCAGAGGAAGCTGTAGAAGAAGCTGCCGAGCCAGCAGCAGAATAAGAGTCAGATTAGTAAGAGGCTGTCGCACGAAATGTGTGGCAGCCTTTTCTGGCGACTAAAATCACATAACTGGAGGATGTAAGAAAGATGAAATTTATCATAAAGCATGAGACAAAGGGGAGAATGCGTATTCATGCAGTACAGAACCGCATGAGTTATGCGCAGGCGGATACGCTTCTTTATTTTTTACACAGTCAGAAAGAAGTTACTTTTGCAAAGGTATATGACCGGACCTGTGATGCGGTGATCTCCTATGTGGGAGACCGGGAAACGATCATTGAACTGCTCCGTGGATTCCATTATGAGGAGGTAGAGGTTCCGACCGGGTTGATCGAGAATTCAGGGCGTGAGTTAAACAACACTTATCAGGAAAAACTGATCAGCAAGATTGTGTTTCATTATGCGAGACGCTGGATTCTTCCTTATCCGATCCGCATCTGTCTGACTTCAATCCGCTCCGTAAAGTATATCTGGAAAGGTCTGAAAACACTTGCGGCAGGCAAAATCGAGGTTCCGGTTCTGGATGCGACTGCGATCGGAGTTTCCGTGCTGCGGAGTGACTTTAACACGGCAGGTTCCATTATGTTCATGTTAGGAATCGGCGAATTGTTAGAAGAGTGGACACATAAAAAGTCTGTGGACGATCTGGCGCGGACGATGTCTTTAAATGTTGGAAAAGTATGGTTAGTCAGTGGCAACCAGGAAGTATTAGTTCCGACATCTGAAGTCAGAGCCGGAGACAGGGTAGTCGTTCATATGGGAAATATCATTCCATTTGACGGCGTGGTTGCAGAGGGAGAAGCTATGGTAAATCAGGCTTCTTTAACCGGAGAATCGGTTCCGGTCAGAAAAATGGCAGAGAGTACTGCATATGCAGGAACGGTTGTGGAAGAGGGCGAACTTACGATCCTTGTAAAAGAAGTTGGCGGCTCCAGTCGTTTTGAGAAGATCGTTACAATGATCGAAGAGTCTGAAAAGTTAAAATCGGGCGCAGAGAGCAAAGCAGAGCATTTAGCAGATAAACTGGTGCCATACAGCCTTGGCGGCACAATCTTAACCTATCTTCTCACAAGAAATGTGACGAAAGCGTTATCCATTCTTATGGTAGATTACAGCTGTGCTTTAAAACTTGCCATGCCAATCTCTGTTTTATCCGCGATCCGGGAAGCAAGTCTTTATAATGTCACTGTAAAGGGCGGTAAATATTTAGAGGCAGTTGCAGAGGCAGATACGATCGTATTTGATAAGACAGGTACATTGACCAAGGCAAAACCAACCGTTGTTGACATTGTTTCTTTCAATGGAGAAAGTCCGGAGGAACTGCTTCGCATTGCAGCATGCTTAGAGGAACATTTTCCTCATTCCATGGCAAAAGCAGTGACAGATGCAGCAGTCCAGCAAAACTTAGAGCATGACGAAATGCACAGCAAAGTGGAATATATTGTTGCACATGGAATCGCTTCTACTATTAATGGAAAACGTGCAGTGATTGGAAGCGCACATTTTGTGTTTGAGGATGAAAATTGTGTGATTCCGGAGGGAGAGCAGGAGAAATTTGACCATCTTCCGAAGGAATACTCTCATTTATATCTGGCAATTGAAGGAAAACTTGCAGCAGTCATCTGTATTGAGGATCCACTGCGTGAAGAGGCGTCGGCAGTTATTCAGTCATTAAAACGTGCCGGTTTATCCAAGGTTGTCATGATGACCGGAGACAGCGAACGTACTGCATCAGCCATTGCAAAACGTGTCGGCGTGGACGAATATTACTCCGAGGTACTGCCGGAAGATAAAGCAAGCTTTGTGGAGAAAGAAAAAGCAGCCGGAAGAAAAGTGATTATGATCGGTGACGGTATCAATGACTCTCCAGCTTTGTCCGCAGCAGATGTCGGCATTGCAATCAGCGACGGAGCAGAGATCGCAAGAGAGATTGCAGATATTACCGTAAGTTCGGATGATCTGTATCAGATCGTAACATTGAAGTTATTAAGCGACAGCCTGATGGAACGTATCAAAAAGAACTACCGCAGAATCGTAACTTTTAATTCCATGCTGATCGTACTTGGAGTTGCAGGCGTGATCCAGCCGACCACATCAGCACTGCTCCATAACAGCTCTACTTTACTGATCGGACTGGAGAGTATGCAGAATTTGTTGGATTAAAAAGATTGTAAGAAAAATCTTGACGTGAACTATACTTTTGGGGTTATCATATAGGAATAAAATAGATAATTGTAAAACTCAAACTAAGGTTATGAAAGATGTGAGTTTTGGAATTATCCCAAAATAAGGAGCGAGGATATATGGAGAAATCAAAAGTATATTTTACAACATTTAAGGCAACTGGAAATGAGAATCTGCTTCAGAAACTTCACCGTCTGATGAAGACTGCTGGATTTGAAAACATTGATTTTAAAGATAAGTACGCAGCAATTAAAATTCACTTCGGAGAATATGGAAATCTTGCATTTTTACGTCCGAATTATGCGAGGGTTGTAGCAGATTATGTGAAGGAACTTGGCGGAAAGCCATTTTTGACAGACTGTAATACACTTTATGTAGGAAGCAGAAAGAATGCATTAGATCATCTGGAAACTGCATATGTGAATGGATTCTCACCATACCAGACAGGCTGTCATGTGCTGATCGCAGATGGTTTAAAGGGAACAGACGAGACGCTTGTGCCGGTGAATGGTGAGTATGTCAAAGAGGCGAAGATCGGTTCTGCTATCATGGATGCAGATGTATTCATTTCCCTGACACATTTTAAAGGTCACGAGATGGCTGGCTTCGGAGGAACGATTAAGAACATCGGTATGGGATGCGGTTCCAGAGCAGGAAAAATGGAGCAGCATTGTGAAGGAAAACCGAGTGTTGCAACGGAAAGCTGTGTTGGCTGTGGAGCATGCAGCAGAATCTGTGCACACGGAGCACCAATTATCACAGATCACAAAGCAAAAATTGACCACGACAAATGTGTTGGTTGTGGAAGATGTCTTGCAGTCTGTCCAAAAGATGCAATTTCAGCAGATTTTGCTGATTCCGTTGCAATGCTCAACTACAAGATGGCAGAGTACAGCCTTGCAGTCTGTCAGAACAGACCATGTTTCCATGTGTCATTGATCTGTGATGTTTCACCAAACTGTGACTGCCATGCAGAGAATGATATTCCAATCATTCCAAATATTGGTATGTTAGCTTCTTTTGACCCGGTTGCTTTGGATCAGGCGTGTGCTGACCTCTGCAATCAGGCAGCGCCAATTGAGAACAGCGTACTTGGAAAAAATATTGCGCATGCACAGGAACATCACGAAGATTGTGAGCACGATCACTTCCATATGACACATCCGGATACCGAGTGGAAGAGTTGTATTGAGCACGCAGTCAAAATCGGACTCGGCACCAACGAATATGAACTGGAAACTATCTAACCGGAGTTTAACTTATGAACTGCCGCTTACAGGTGGTGGCTTTTGAAATCGCAATATCTGCTTTCTAAGGACCGGCCGCTCCCAAAATCCTGAAAACAAATCAGTTCTATTTTTTATTTATCCTAGATTGTGCAGCATGCAATCTCCCAGTTGTGAAAATCCGTCAATTCATGTTACGAGCGGCAGAACCCAAAGCTGAAACTCCGGGAGGTGTGCCCTTATCATCGATGAATCACAAGACATTGAAAATGACTGCATTTAGTCGTTTCCTCCTTTATAGGCACTCATCCCATAACCGTGAGTTCCATAACGTAAATTGCAGATTTTGTGGTGCGGTTCATAGCGTAAATTGGGCATGTATAAGCGTCCTCTCACTAGTCATTCACAGCGTAAATGAAAGAAAAACGGTACAGACAAATATGATTTCCTTTGTGAGCCATGGAGATAAGACTCTTTAGAGGCTTATCGGAATGCCCGGCGAACAGGAAATAGATTTCATCTTGTCAGACCTCTTTTTTTGCGTTAAATTAGAAAAAGTAAAGTATGTCGGTAGGATTTCTGATGCGGAGCATGGGATTTTCATTTTTGTATCCGATGTTTATGAGTATGTTTATTTATGCGGGTTCGATGGAATTTGTCACGGCGAATCTGCTGCTGTCAGCATTTAATCCGCTGTCAGCGTTCCTGTTGGCATTGATGGTGAATGCCAGACATCTTTTTTATGGGATCTCCATGTTGGATAAATATCAAAATGTCGGATGGAAAAAGTTTTATCTGATTTATGGAATGTGTGATGAAACCTTTTCCGTAAATTGTACGACAGAAGTACCGGAGGGTGTGGATAAAGGATGGTTTATGTTTTCTGTGCCGAAATAAAGTGCAGGGCAGGAGGAAACAGAAAATGGAATCATTGCAGTCTGGTGATGAAAAAGCAGATGAGAAAAAAGAGCATATTGCTCAGTATTGACGGTGGAACTGTATTTTATATGCTGCTGGTGCAGTTTGTCTTTTGCAAGTAACACAATAAAAGTGAGATAAAATCTGGTTGCTAAACCAGATGAAAGTGATATACTGAATGCATAGGGAAAAGAAACCGTGTGGAATTACAGTTTTGTTTTCACACGGTTTTTTATCAGACACAGGTTAGATGCAACTAACACAAGCGGCAATGTATTGATATGGAAGCAGGAAAGTACATGAAAGAAAAAGTGAATGTGACAGGTGTGCCGGAAACGATGGTACAGACTTTGTATGCAAGAGCGAAAGAAACAAAAAAGCAAAATGCCAAAATCAAGGATGAGATTGCAGTAGAACTTGTGAAAAAGCTGGACTATGACTTTTCCAAAGCAGATAAGGATAAAGCCATGAGCTGTGGCGTGATCGCGAGAACGATCGTATTAGACCGGATGGTTCGACAATATCTGGAGAAGCATGAAAATACAGTTGTTGTAAATATTGCATGTGGACTGGATACCAGATGTTACCGGATGAAGGAAAAATATCTGAGATGGTACAACGTGGATCTGCCGGAGACTATGAAGATAAGGCGGCAGTTTCTTCCAGAAACAGGTCCGATATATCAGATTGCAAAGTCTGCAATGGATAATTCCTACGTGGACGATATCGATTATCATGGAGAAAATGTTCTGGTGATAATGGAAGGACTTACGATGTATTTGTGTGAGAAGGACATCAGAAAGATATTTTCTATTATTGAAAAATCATTTCAGAAAGTAACCGTAATGGTCGAAACCATGTCACCGTTTGTTGTGAAACATGTGAAGGAAAAATCCATAGAGGGAAGCAATGCAAAATTCACATGGGGTGTTAAGAATGGAACAGAATTAAAAAAGATTGTACCGAATTTTTCTATCCTGCATGAAGTCAGTCTGGTTGAGGGAATGAAAGAACTTATGCCGATTTATCATGTGATAGGAAAGATTCCGATCGTTCGGAATATCTCAAACAAAATAATAGTTTTAGAGAAACGTGGCTGATAATAAGGAGATGATGCAGATGAAAAAAAGACATTTTGATGTGGAAACAGATGGATTTTATGGTGCATATTGGAAATGCAAAACAGGCTCAGACTGTGCAATGATCGCCATGATCGGAGATGACCCGGAGGATTATCTGGCGCGTACATCCGTGAAATGGCTGCATAAACTCGATGTAAATGTGATGACGATGTCACCCGGAAAAAAGGATTATGGACATCATAATTATCCGCTGGAACGCATAGAGAAAGCAATCAATTGGTTAAAAGTACACGGTAATCAGAAAATAGGAATTGTCGGGGCATCTACTACAGGAACACTCGCTTTGACTGCCGCTTCTTATTTTGAAGATATTACATTGACGATCGGTCTGACACCGAGTGATTTTATCTGGCAGGGATTTATGCAGGGCAAAAAAGACGGCTGTAAGGAATGGCCGATTGAGGGAGAATCTCTTTTTTCTTACAAAGGTGAACCGCTTCCGTATATGCCGTTCTGCTACAAACATCCGGACTACTGGCATGTGATTGAAAAAGAAACCAAACGGACCGGTGATATGATCAATTCAAGAAAACTGTTTGATGATTCGGAAAAGGCTCATCCAATCACAGAAGACGAGATGATCAAGATTGAAAAAATCCATGGAACATTATTGCTGATCGGTGCAGAAGATGATGTGTTGTGGGATACTGCAAAATATATCCGTCGAATGAAGCAGCGCATGAAAGAACATCCACACACATGCAGACCAGAGTATGTCATTTATGAACATGGAACTCATTTCGTTTTTCCAGAGAGCATGTTAAAGACAATGCTCCCGGTTGGTTCCGGACTCTTTGTGAAACTGGCATTTCAGGCAGCAAGAAAATATCCGCAAGAATGCCGCAGTGCACGCCTTGATATTGACCACCGGGTGAGAAATGTTGTTGCAGAATGGAAGAGTGCAGGAAGAGACGGATGAAAGTAAATAGTTTTCTATTTTGTAAGTGAAGAAATATATACTGCAGGTGTAACACCATAGTTTTTCTTATAAGATTGTATAAAATGACTTTCATTACTAAAACTGAGTGTGTAGCTTACTTCTTTTATAGATATCCCGGATGAAAGCATTTTTCGGGATTCCTCCAGCTTTTGATGCAGGATATATTTATGGAGGGGGATTCCGGTTTCTTTTTTGAAAGCATATGAAAGGTAATCCCTGGACACATGTAAGGTCTGTGCAATGTTTTCAATTTTGAGACGGTCATGAAGATGTATGTGAATTAAATGAATGCAGTTATTTATCAGGTGACTATACTCTTGTGGAATGGTGTTCACCTTTACTTTTGTGACGAGTTCAATTGCTTTCTGGCACAGATAGTCTATACAGGTATCCATTGAGGATAGCTGGTCAATTTCCTGAATATATTTGTCACTTAACTGATACGCCTCACTTTCATCAAGTCCTCCTAATATAGCATAGTGGATGGAAACTGCTATAGTAGAGACAGCCCAATAATGGATTTCTCTTGACTGGTTATCAGACATATGACCGATGATGAGCCCGGAGTCAGTGTAGGTTTCAAGGGCAGTTTTGACACCATGGATATCTCCATTCTTAATAGCATTAAAAAGCTGTAGTTCATACAGGAAAGACGTATGTGTCTTTCCTGTTTCTCTGGCATCGTATATAAAATTCTTTGATGAATCTAAAAATTCATATTTAATAGTTGAATCATTTCCAGACATCTTTTTCCCCTTTCATAAATCTATTATATAATAAATTTAATATATAACAATATAAATTTAATATAGATTAATGACAAGAGATGTTAAGTTGGGTATAGAGAAGCAGATTAAAACGGAGGTATTATATGGGGAAAAGTCTGGAAGAGATGTGCCGACTCGTGACGGGGCGTGGAACATGGCATATAGGTGATATACATGTTTCGGATGGACCTCACGGAATACGTGCACAGGAAGATGGGGCAAAGAATAATGACAGTTATGAAGCAACCTGTTTTCCAACAGCAAGCAGTGCAGCCTGTTCCTGGAATAAAGAATTGATAGGAAAAATGGGGGAAGGACTGGCTCAGGAAGCAAAGGCATTGGGGGTGTCTGTGGTGCTTGGACCAGGAGTTAATATGAAGCGTTCTCCCTTGTGTGGCAGGAATTTTGAATATTATTCAGAGGATCCTTTTCTTACAGGAGAACTGGCATCTTCCTATATTATTGCAATGCAGGAATGTGGCGTGGGAACATCCCTGAAGCATTTTGCAGGCAATAGTCAGGAAACACATAGAATGACAAGTAATTCCATGATTGATGAGAGAGCATTGCATGAGATTTATCTGAGAGCTTTCGAGAAAACAGTGAAAAAGGCAAAGCCGGCAACCATAATGGCAAGTTATAACTACCTGAATGGATTACCGGCTTGTGAGAATAAACATCTTTTAACCGACATTCTCAGAAACGACTGGAAATATGAGGGTCTTGTAATGAGTGACTGGGGAGCCTGTGTTGATCTGCCGGAATGCATATCTGCGGGAATGGATGTAGAAATGCCTGACAGCTGTGGCAATCATTATGATGAAATATGGAATATGGCGGCAACGAATCCCTGGTTTATGAAAAAACTGGAATGCTCTGTTGATAGAATAGAAAGGTTGAATGACAGATATAAGAGCAATGTGATACAGAGCAGAGGGAAAAAGAATATTCCGGATTCTATCAGAGAGAAGAATCATAAGCTGGCAGAACAGATAGCGGAAGAGAGTATTGTACTTCTTAAAAATGATGGTTTCTTTCCATTAGGGGAAATAAAAGAAATACTGATGATTGGAGAATTGGCAGACAAACCGAGAATCCAGGGCGGTGGAAGCAGTCATATTCATACAACCAGAATTACTTCTTTTATAGAACAGTTTGAAGAATATGGTATAAAAGTCAGATATGCAAGAGGCTATAAAAATACTTCTTTTAAAAGAGATGCGAAACTGGAAAAAGAGGCAATAAGGAAAGCTATAGAAGCGAAAGAATATGATATACCGGTATTGTTTTTCGGAGGCTTGACGGATATTGCTGAAGGTGAAGGATATGACAGGGAAAGCTTTGACCTTCCGGAAAATCAGATCCTTTTGCTTAAAAAGCTTCTGGAAGTGAACGATAGGATAGGATTTCTCTCTTTTGGAGGTTCGCCTTATGACATGGAACTTCCATCAAAATGTAAAGCACTATTACATCTATATCTTGGTGGAGAAGCAGTAGCTGGCGCCTGTGTAAAGATTATCTTAGGACTTAGCAATCCATCCGGTAAGCTCGCAGAGAGTATTCCATATAGTGAAAAAGATGTTCCAAGCTATGGATATTTTGCAAAACAGGAAGGACAAAACAGACATCTGGATGAGGTGGAATATCGTGAAAGTATTTTTGTGGGATACCGGTATTATGATACTTTTCATGTACCTGTCAGATATTGTTTTGGATATGGATTAAGTTATACGGAGTTTGAGTATGCGGATTTACATATAAAGACAGGCGATGATGAGAAAATCCATATTTCTTTTGAAGTGAAAAATATTGGATCCATTGCAGGCAGCGAAATTTCGGAGATATATGTGAAAAATCCCGATGCTGATTTTCTCCGAACCAATAAAGAACTGCGAGGTTTTGCTAAAACATTCTTAAATCCGGGTGAAAGGAAACAGATGGATGTTGTATTGGATGACAGAGCTTTTCAGGTATACCAGAATGGTGAATTTCAGGTCATTGGTGGTGAGTATGAAATTCAGGTAGGGGCATCTCTTAACGATATCCGATTGACTGGAAAAATGGATATTACAGGGACAGAAATGAATGTTCTCTTAAAAAAGAGCACAGGTGTACCTCTTTCAGAAACAGATTTTTATTCCATTTATCAGGAAACACGCACACACTTTTCTGATTTAAAGCCAGGGGAATTTACTACAAAAAATTCACTCAGACAGATGCAGGAATATTCCCGGCTTGTAAGGAGATGGATTAAACTTGGAAAGATTCTTGTAAGACTGATGTATTTTCCAAAATCTCTAAGAGATTCTGAAGCAAGGATGATGTTGGAAGGCATTCTTGAGGGAAATATTGACAGTGTATGCAACCAGAGTGGCGGCATTATAAAGAAAAAGACAATGAGCAGAATTGTTGCTTCTGCGAACAGGGGGAAAACAGTATGAACGAAAAATTAGATGCAAGAACAAAATGGAGTTACTGCATTGGTGCGACAGGCCGGGATGCAGCATATGCATTGGTGAGCATGTATTTGATTCTTTATGTGCAGTATACAATGAATCTGACCAGTGCACAATTTGCTGTAATAAGTGCAGCAATGGTTGTGTGCATGATATGGGATGCAGTGAATGATCTTCTCATGGGAATCATTATTGAAAATACACATTTTAAAATGGGAAAATTCAAACCGTGGATTTTAATTGGATGCATCAGCAATGCGATTGTAATCGTTTGTTTATTTACAATCCGTCCGAGCGGATGGGGATTTGTCTGTTTCTACAGTCTTTTTTATCTTTTGTGGGGGATGACTTACACTATGAATGATATTGCATATTGGGGAGTACTGCCTTCGCTGAGTTCAGATCCACACACCAGAGATTCCCTTGTAACCATCATGAGCATTTTTGTGTGCATCGGTCAGTTCTCTGTAGCCGGTGTAGTACCTGTAGTAATTGCTGGAAATGCTGTAAATGCGTACAGAATAGTTGCAATGATAGTAGCATTGGCACTTGTCGGATTTCAGATGCTGACAGCATTTGGAATAAGAGAAAAGCCGCGAAAAGAGCAGAACGAGAAATTATCATTAAAGGACATGTATAGGATTTTTGCAAGAAATGACCAGCTGGTCGCCGCAGGAATTGCTTCTATATTTTTTAACATTACATGCAATATTCTCATTATATTTGGTGTAAACTTCTTTTACATAGAATATGGTTATTCAGAAAGTGGAAATCTGGTATTTTATTTTACGGTAATGTATGGACTTGGAATGCTGATTTCACAGGCAAGTTATGCGTCACTTGCTAGGCATTTTTCAAGAGAAAATATACTTAGAGTCTGTTTTATTGCTTTACTGGCTGGCTATGCGTCTTTCATGGGATTTGGTTATATATTGCCCAAAAATGTGATTCTTCTTAATGCGGTTGGATTTATCATATTCTTTTTCCAGGGACTTATGAATCTGGCAATCATTGTCATGATCAATAACACGATTGAATATGATGAAGCCAGATTTCATGAAAGACATGATTCTGTTATATCAGCGGTACGTTCTTTCAGTGTAAAGCTGGCGGGTGGAATCAATCAGGGATTATCAACTTTAGTTCTTATAATAAGTGGCATATATGCCAGAAGTCAGGCTATCAGTGCATTGGAAATAGAAGTGAACAAAGGCTCTCTTACAAGTGAGAGCGCTTTAGTGGAAGCAAACAAAGTTATTGCTGAAATTACAGCATCACAGGCATTGCTTTTCAGAGTAGGAATAGTACTCATCCCAGTTTTAGCTTTGATTGCATCCTACATTATTATCAGGAAAAAATATCATATTGATGAGGGAGAATATACAAGACTTATCACGCAGAAGCAGAAAACAAAATCTGGTTGACAAACCAGATTAAAGTGACATAATGAATGCATAAGAAAAGAAACCGTGTGGATTTACAGTTTTGTTTTCACACGGTTTTTTAGAAGATATGGGTTAGAAGAGACTAACACAAGTTTTGACCGCTTATTTGAAATTGAAAAAGAAGCCAGATTTCTAGGAGAAGATTGATTTATGCTACAGACGTGATCGGAGGAAGAAAGAATGAAAAACGAAGAATACAAAAAATTGTCAATCAGAGAATTTACAAAAGCAGCAGGAAGATATGAAAGTAACCATGCTGGTATCTACGAAATGTGTAAGAAGGATTATCCGGAGATTCTGGAAGAATTAGAAAAAGAGCCATTTAATGATTTGACGCAATTATTTGTTCTATGAGTTTCCATCATTATCCGAATCCACAGGCATTTTTTGACAGTGTGAAGAGATGTCTTCGTCCAAATGGAAGATTGATACTGAGGGATGTGACCAGTGATAATAAAATATTGATATGGCTGATGAATACATTGGAAATGCCTCTGGCAAATATATGTGGGCATGGAGATGTCCGGGTTCCAACAAGAGATGTGGTCATGGAATGCTGCAGAAAAGCAGGACTAAAAGTGGAAAAATTTGAAATCCATAAAGGTATGAGGATGCATTGCGTTGTGAGAAAAGCCTAAAGGAGACCAGCTATGAAATTTTATGAAAGTGGAGATAATCGTAAACCAGTGATATTTTTATTTCCCGGCACCTGCTGTCTGTATAGCAGTTTTGATCATGTACTGGATGGATTACATTCTTATTTTTACACGGTAACAGTTTCTTATGATGGATTTGATCCAAACGAGAAAACTGAATTTTATTCGATGGAAGATGAATGTGAAAAAATTGAGCAGGAAATCAGGAAAAAGTATGGTGGGAGAATATATCTTGTGGCTAAAATCCAGTCATCCATGGTAGTGCCTTTTATGTATAAAATGGTACATACAGGTACTCTTCCAAAATTTATGCAGAAAAAGCTGGATAAGACAGACGGTGGCAAAAAAGAATTATACAATGGATTTTTAAATATGTTTGGAATCGGTAAGGGAGGAAGTCCATGGATTACGAAACAGAGTATTTATAATCAGTTCTATTCGGATCTGGTTACGAAAGTCCAACATGGAATTGATGTGCCTGGAACAACGATTCATGTGTTTTACGCAACCAAGATGGGTGAAAAATACGAAAAGAGATATTGTACGTATTTCAAAAATCCGGATATCCGGAAGCACAATATGCAGCATGAAGAACTGTTTTGCTGTCATAGTGCAGAGTGGGTGGAAGAAGTAAGAAAAGCAGTGGAATTGCCTGATGAAATATGACGAATTTCATTTTTATCTGGCTTCCAGCTTTTTATAACGCAGAAATATTTTATAAAATGAGCAGAATTGTACTTTTTCTGGTTAAAATAGTGCAAGTTTTTCAGGGGAAAATAATATAAAATAGATTGGATAAGTATGAACAGAAAAAGGAGATAACTTAAGATGAAACAGCTCACAAGACTTTTTATCCCAATCTGTCTGGAAACACTATTTTATATGCTGTCCGGTATGGTTGACACTCTGATGTTATCCGCAGTTGGAGACTATGCAGTCGGGGCAGTGGGAACGGCAAACAGTTATATTGGAATTTTTATCATAATGTTTTCTATCATATCTTCCGGCATGGTTTCGGTCATGACGCAGAATATTGGCGCAGGCAGACCGGGAGTTGCCTATCAGGCAAGGCAGCTTGGATTATTATTTAATGCTGTTGCAGGCGTGCTTATGGCTGTATTTTTATTTTCGGGAGCAGGAGCAATCCTTCGTATGGTAGGAATTGCGGATGCATTGTATGAACCGGCGTTGATTTATCTTAAAATTGTCGGGGGTGGGTGTATATTAAATGCGGTCATTCCTATCTTTTCAAGCTATCTGCGCGCATTCGGATATACAAAGCAGCCATTATATGCCACAATCGTTGGAAATATCGCAAATTTTGTGATGAATGCAGTATTTCTTTTTGTATTGCACAAGGGTGTTGCAGGTGTCGCCGCAGCAACTGTGATCTCCAAGATCCTGAACCTGTGTATTGTACTGTATTTTTCACATAAGCTGATCTCTGCAAAAAGCAGCACAGAGAGGATCGCAAATAAGACAGTCTTAGGGCAGATCGTGAAAGTCGGACTTCCATCTGCATGTGAGACGGCACTCTATAATGTTGCAATGATGCTTGTCATCCGTTTCTTGAATCAGATGGATGCAGAAGGACTGAATGTGACAGCCAGATCTTATACGGCAACAATCAGTAATTTTTCCTATTGTGTCGGTGCAGCACTGGCACAGGCAAATGCAATCATGACAGGCTGGCACATCGGTGCTGGGGAACTCGAAGAGTGTGACAGAGGGACAAAGCGGGCGGCATTTGTCGGAGTATGTGTGGCAGTCTGCATGGAGACAGCAATTGTGCTTGGTTCCGGTTTTATTATGCCGCTCTTTACAGACAATCCGGAAATGACTGCGCTGGTTCGCAAGCTGCTGGCGATCGATATTGTACTTGAGATTGGACGCGTGACGAATCTTGTGTTTGGACAAGCCTTAAAAACAAGCGGAGATGCAGTGTTCCCAGCAGTGATCGCAGCCGTTTTCATGTTTGTTTTTGCGGTGGGAGGCACATGGCTGTTTGGTATTTCCATGGGACTTATGGCTGTGGGAGCGTATATTGGGCTTGCAAGCGATGAGTGTGTGCGGGCTGTCGGCATGGTATGGCGCTGGAAAACCGGGAAGTGGAGAACAAAGAAGCTTGTGTGAGCAGGAAGCGGAGTTGATTTATGTTTAATTGAAAGTGATGAGGTCGTGGAATGCGACCTCATTATTATATGTGAACATGAAATAGCAGTAGGCAGAATGAAAGAGTTGGGGTACAATAAAAGCATAGATTTTGAAGCCTAAAAGAAATCATTTTGAGAGACTAATCTGGAGCTTCAAAATGGAAAAGCGGACTATGGAAAAAAAGCTATGAAAAGGCTATCATCAGAATTAAAAGAAAAATATGGCAAAGGCTTTGACTTTAGCAGTCTTTATAAATATGTGAAATTTCATCAGGAATTTCCTCAAATTTCGGACTCACTGCGTCCAAAGTCTGGGCGTCCTTTCATGGACGCATTATAGAATTTTGCTTCAGGAAACATCACCAGAGGCACGAGCATGGTATGCAAAAGAGGCACAGGAGTAAGCTTGGTCAGTTCGGACTTTACAAAGGAATATTTCGTCGCAGTATTATTACCGAATGCTTATGTCTCAAAGTGTAGAACCTGTTTTACAGAAAGTGAATTGGAGCAGAGAATTATCACGCATATTCAAAAATTTCTCATGGAGTTGGGGAAAGGATATGCATTTGTAGCGAGACAACAGCATATTCGAACTGAAAAAGAAGATTATTACATTGATCTTGTTTTTTACAATTACATTTTGAAGTGCTTTGTATTGATTGATTGCATGGGCACGAACAATTATTTGCATCTAAATATAAAACCTGCCTTCCATCAGAAGAACAGCTTCGGGAAGAGATTGAAATTCAGAAGCGATTTTATTATTTACAGAAAGAAGAAGACAAAGAAAATAAAGATTTTTAAAATATGAGTAGAGAAAGGCGTGAGTCATAAAAATATGGCTTGCGTCTTTTCATGTCTGGAAAGAAAGTGATATAGAATGGCACAAATCTCACAGTATGAGCTTGTGCTTCATAAGGACGATAACTGGAAGATTGTAGGATAAATGTTACAGCAGAATAGTATGGTAATTGTTTATCCAATCTATACTATTCTGCTTACAATTAGATTGACAAAATAAGAATCCCTCTCATATAATTGGTTGCAATGGTATTGAGGAAATACAACCTTAAATGTATAATGGGAAAGTAGCATTGCAGGAATGAGGTAGGCTAATGAATAAAATATTGATTATTGAAGATGATTTAGAAATAAATGCGTTATTGGCTGATTTTCTAAAAGAAAAAGGATATGCTGTGCATTGCCAATATGATGGACTTCATGTTCTGGATTTTTTGAATAAAGAAAAAATTGATTTGATTATACTTGATATTATGCTTCCTTATCGGAGTGGTGATATTATTTTATCTGATGTACGCAAGAAATTTACGATACCTGTTATTATTATTTCAGCGAAAGAAACTACACAAAATAAAATCGACTTGCTTCGTCTGGGAGCAGACGATTATATCACAAAACCTTTTGATATGGAAGAAGTGCTTGCCAGAATTGAAAGTAATCTGCGAAGAGTACAATTTCAAAATAGCCAGACAGAATGTTTGCAACATAACAATCTGACTTTAGACCTAGAGAAAAATACAGCATTTTTGAATGGAATAGAATTATCCTTAACCGCTAAAGAATTTGGCATTTTAGAATTGTTGATGAAATATCCAGATAAAGTATTTTCAAAATCGAATCTTTTTCAAAGTGTTTGGGATACAGAATATATTGCTGAAGATAATACACTTAATGTTCATATCAGTAATTTACGCAATAAATTAAAAGCGATATGCTCTGATACAGAATTTATTGATACTGTTTGGGGCATTGGCTACCGCCTACATAAAGCTAAGGATTAAACGTTCCTTAGCTTTATTATTTTTTTAACTTTTCTCATTACGATTTAAGAAATTCTTTAAAATTGCCCGTTATACTGGTTTAAGTAAAGGAGGTTTGGGATATGAGTTCAATTATTTTAGAAGCAAAGTCTTTAACCAAAGAATATAAACAAACATTAGCATTAGACCACATAAATTTACAAATAAAAAAAGGAAAAATTTATGGATTTATTGGTCAAAACGGAGCAGGTAAGACTACTTTTTTAAGATTAGTCACAGGGCTTGCGTTTCCAACAAGTGGTACACTTTCTTTATGGGGAAATTCTGGAACAGAAGAATTGCAGAAACAGCGTAAACGAATTGGAAGTATGATTGAAACGCCTGCTCTATTCCCGTCAATGACTGCCTATCAAAATATGGAAGTACAGCGTATTCAACGAGGCATACCAGATAAATCAGTTATTAAAAGGACATTAGATATGGTTGGATTGCAAGATACAGGTAAAAAGAGTGTCCGCAATTTTTCATTAGGTATGCGTCAACGATTGGGGATAGCGATTGCACTTTTAAATACACCAGAACTATTGATTTTAGACGAGCCTATCAATGGTCTTGACCCTGCTGGAATTGTAGAAATCAGAAATTTATTAAAAATTTTGAATAAAGAATATGGTATGACCATTTTGGTTTCAAGCCATATCTTAGAAGAATTGTATCAAACAGCATCAGAATTTATTCTGATTGACCATGGAAAAATTATAGAAGAGATTTCTGATTATGAATTAAATGAACGGTGTAAACGACATATAGCAATTAAAACAACAGATGTTCAGAAAACGGTTCTGGTTTTGGAAGAGAATCTTCATACAGATAACTTTAAACTAATGCCAGATGGCATAATTCGTTTGTATGATTATTTGAGTGATTTAGAGACAGTTGCGTCTGCTTTGGCAGAATCGCACATTCTTGTAACAGGACTTTCTGTATCTGGCGATACTTTGGAGGACTATTTTTTGAGCAAAATAGGAGGAACAAAAGATGTCAAATCTCCTAAAAACTGAGTTATATAAGTTGTTTCACAGTTGGTATTTTTGGGGAATTGGAATATTCAATCTCCTTTTAAGTAGCATATTGCTGTTAGATAGTAAAGAATGCTCTTCAAACTTAATTATGGCATCATTATACAATATTCCGTTACTCTATTTTTTGAGTATAGTGTTTATAGCATTGTTCATTGGAAGTGATTTTAGTGGAAGAACTTTAAATACTTATATTACTGCCGGACATAAAAGAAGTTCTATATTTAGAGTAAAGTTAATTGTATCTCAAATAGGTTGTATTATCATTCTGGTATTTCCATTATTTGTACATGGAATTATTAGTCAATTTTATATTGGAGAAAAACTTTTTTGGAATGATAGCACATATACTATGGTTTTACTAACTCTGTTTGCCATGATAACACTGTGTGCATTACCAATGTTTTTTGCTTTTATTTTTCGTGATATGGGGAAAACACTGACAGTTTCAATGGTTTTATTTTTTGTTATGATTTTTTTGCTGAACAGTGAATCTGCACAAATAATCAGCAGAATAATACCAATGGGACAACTTAGGTTAATTTCATTGCAAAAGGTCTATTCGACAAACTTTTGCTTGTTTGTAGATTTTTTATGGAATTTTATTTTATATTTCATTGCAGGTAGTGCTTTTTTACATACAGACTTGAAATAACCGGAGGTGTTTTTTATGGATAAATTATTAAAACTGGAAAAATATCAGTTGTTACATAATTCTATTTACTGGTGTGGTATGATTGGAATATTTATTTTAGGATTTTTTACAGCAGATACTTATGTTACAGAGGTCATGGGACCGACAGAAGAAATTGCTTCTTCTCTTGCTGATATTTTTAATGGAATGGTGTATGATTCTACGTTTCTTCTTATCATCATGTCGGCTATACTTGCATTGATTTTAGGACAGGAATTTTCTAAGAGAACAATAAACTTAGAGGTCAGTGCTGGACATTCCAGAAAACAAATTTTTACAAGTAAAATAATATCGTATTTAATTGCTTTTAATCTTATGGCTCTTGTCTATCCAGTTTCAGGGTGCATAAGGGAATTTGGACGCTTTGGTGTTGCAGACGTGGGAATGTTTTTTTACAATATTATAAAAGCAATCATTTATTCTTGTCTGCTTAATAGTGCGATATTTCTAATTGCAATACTTATTTGTTGCTATTTACAGGATGCTGTAAAAGCAACCTCGGTTACAGCAATTATTATTTTTGGTCTTAGCTTATATCTTGGCTATGGAATGATGTTGAGATTACCAGTCGGTTTTTTACCTACTTATCAAATCAGAATCGTTGTCAGCATGAAAACCTTTTTTCAACCGATAGCTATTTTAGTAGGATGTATATGGTCTGGTATATTGGTATTGCTTTCGTGGATAAAATTTTGTAAATGTGATTTTAAATAGGTGGAGAAAATGTCTAACATAGAATGGATTTTAATTATCATAACAATATTTTTAGTAATACTGCTATTTCGATATATTCAATTAAAAAAACAAATCCGTAATCTTGCGGATCAAGTTAATGAATTGAATTCTGGAAATTCACAGCAGATGTTAGACATTTCGTTGATTGATAAAGATTTAGAAAGACTGGCTGGTATATTGAATCAATATAATATCAGACAACGACAGGCTGTTGCAGGCGTATTACGCAATGAAGAGTATTTAAAAGAATCTGTTGCTAATATATCACATGATTTGCGTACACCTCTTACAGTCATTCTTGGTCATTTACAATTATTGCAAAAAGAAAATTGGGAATCCAGTCAAGCACAGCGTGTAAAAGTGATTTTTAGCAAAGCCGAAAAAATGAAAGAATTGGTAGAAACATTCTATGACCTTTCTATTTTGGAGGAACAGCAGACAGTTCCAGAAAAAGAAAAGTTTAATATATCTAATATGTTAATAAATTTAATTACGGAAAATGCCGTTGCATTAGAAAAGGAGAATATTTTACCCGAAATAAATCTCCCAGATTATTCAATATACGTATATTCTGATAAAAATATGGTAGAACGAATTTTACAAAATCTGTTGACAAATGCAATTAAGTATTCTGTTGGAACGATAAAAATAACACTTATGGAGAAAGAAAATAATAATATTATATTTACCATTGAAAATCCAATGAGTGACAGTTCAGAAATTGATTGCAATCGACTTTTTGACCGTTTTTATACAGGCGATAAATCAAGACATAATGGAAGTACAGGATTGGGACTTGCGGTAGTAAAAACACTTGTTGCCATTCTTGGCGGAAATATTGTTGCAAAAGTACATGCCAATAGCCTTATTATTACTCTTGAATTATAAAGTATTGAAGATATATTCGTATGATAATTCATTGAAGAGTGGACATCAAAATGTAAAGTCAATAGTTTGTAAAGTTCAGTTACAAACTATTGGCTTTTTTCATTACTGTGTAACAAGTAAATTTACGATAAAGAAATAAGGATAGTCGGCTCTTATTTGTTGCCTGCGGAGCAGATCAACAAATAAATGTTGAAGAATCTGTATAGGAAAACAGAGAAAACAAGAAGCAAATCACTTCTTATTCTCTCTGCTGTTCAAGATACCGTCAATCGTACCTTGAATGATTTTTAATTCATTATCACTCAATAAATCAAGTGACGAATCTATCTGACGGCGGGCTGTGTTTTTCTCAACATTCTTCGCTGGATAGAAATACTCGTCAACAGATATATTGAACATTGTAACTAAATCATGGAATAACTGAAAGCTAGGGTGTTTTCCGATATTTTCAATATCTGCGATATGACGTTCTCCGTAAAAGACTTTATCGTCTAAATCATTTCTGGAAAGCCCTGCTTTCTCTCTGGCTTCTCTGATTGCCAGTCCTAAAGGACGAAAATCAAAGCTGTGTGTATCTTTCTTTTTTCTCATTTTTAATCACCTAGCATGAGTTTATACTTCATGTTGTGCGATTAGAATGTATTAAAAACTCATATTATATGCATTATAAATTCAAATAAAGTATTACCTAGTTCGGTAAATAAAAAAACCGTTCTGTTGGTAATCTCTTTTATAATGTCCAAAAATATAGGGACGGTTTTGGTATAACCAGAGCTGTCCTTTTTCTATTTTCACAGGATTGCTCTGGTCAAGGAGCAATTTGTGATTCTAGTAAGAAAATCAGACAAATATATTTTCCCAAGAATTTGTCGTAAAAATGTGGTCAAATCAAGAAAATCGAGTGAGAAAGAGAATGTTACGCCATGCACAGCGAGGGAATAAATTCCCTCGCTGTAGGGCTGTCGCCCTATACATTTCCATGAAGAAGTCCTCTTTATCAAGCAAGCTTGAAAGAGGGCTTTTCACGTAAATGTGCATGGCTTGTAGCGTTCACAAAATCTTCACAAAAAATTAGCACTCGCCTCTTGACAGTGCTAGCAAACGGGTGTATAACATAGTCAGAACAAAGGAAGAGAACAAAAGAAGGACAAAGAGATCCGAAAAGGTTTCAAAGAATGAAAGTTCTATGAGTTCTCCGGACATCCCAGTTCCAAAGAAACAAGGTAATAAAGCATGAGATATCCACGAGAAAGCGGATACCGTAGAAAAAGGAGAGATGACTTATGTTGATGCCTAGTATTTTTGGAGAAGATTTATTTGAAGATTTGTTTGATTTACCATTCTATGATGACAGTAAGGTTGAGAAGAAATTGTATGGCAGACATGCAAAGAATCTTATGAAAACAGATATCAAGGAAATGGACAACGGCTATGAGCTGATTATCGATCTGCCTGGATTCAAGAAAGATGAGATCAAGGTATCGTTAGACAATGGATATTTGTCCATCGCCGCTGCAAAAGGTCTTGACAAAGATGAGCAGGAGAAAGATACCGGCAAGTACATCCGGAGAGAACGTTATGCAGGTTCCTGCGAGCGTAGTTTCTATGTTGGTGATGATATGACAGAGGAAGATATCAAGGGAGAATTCAAACATGGTATCTTAAAACTGTTTGTTCCGAAGAAGGAAGCAAAAGCAGCAGTGCCGGAGCGTAAGTTTATCGCAATTGAAGGATAAAAAAGTTAGCACAGTAAAGTAACCTACAGACCGAACAGCCTATAGGCAATGGAAAGGAAGGATACATTATGGCAGACAAGAATCCAAAACACATGTTAAAGAAAAAACAGGTAAAAGCAAAAGATAAGAAAAAACATGTATATGAATAACAGATACATGAAGAAGGACAACTGAACATAGAAAGCGAGAAAATCGCATAAAGAAAGAAGCCTGCAGGTGTAATCAGAAGTTACAGCTGCAGGCTTCTTTACTTTTAGTAAACTGTGATGAAACCTTCAAATTTCGGCTAGAACTCACGGATGTTGCGGGTGAGATCCTCTAAAATATCAATTCCTTTTGTATGCAATCAATTTTTTACTGCCAACTATTATAGCTTGTGCTGCGTGGTTATGCAATGAAATCTTTCTGGCTTTGGCGCATTTGTTTCTGGTATTGTTTGGGAGAAACGTGCAGGTGTTTTGAAAACTGTTTAATAAAGTAACTCGTTGTGCAGAAACCAACGGCAGAAGCAATCTCGGTCACGTTCTGGGTAGTTGAAACTAACAGCTTCTCTGATTCCCGGATACGGATCTCATTCAGGTAATCGCTGAAATTCATATGTAAGAGCCGGTTGAAGCTTCTCGAAAAATAACTGTAGCTTAAATTGCAGAGTTTTGCCATTTCCGCGGCGTTGATCGGCTTTTCGTAGTTGGAGATCATATAAGTTAAGGCGGGGGAAAGCTGCTGTTTTAACTGCTGGTTTTCAAAATCTTCCAAAAGAGGTTCTTCGCCGTTTGCGTGCCAGTAGCGCAGCAGCCACAAAAAAATACTTCCGATATGATTTTTAATGGCAAGTTCGTAGCCATACTGTTTTTCTTCGGATTCGCGGATAATCTCATTCATCAGTTCCGGGACAGCGGAATGGTGGCTGCTTAACACGGAAGACAAGATTACTTTTTCATAAATACTGTTTTCCGTAATAAAAGGAAGCAGATATTTCAGCTCAAAATGGCTCTGTGTCATGCCGTCGTAGATCAGTTCCGGGAGAAAACGTACCACGATATAAGAACCGCCCTCCGCAGAGAGCGCGTCAATCTGGTGCACTTCCCTGGAATTGATGAGCACAAAATCTCCGGCGGCAAATTCGTGGTAAATTCCGTTCAGATAAATGCGGAAATGACCGGACAGCGCGTAGAGCATTTCAATATAGGAATGAAAATGCGCAGGAAATACATTGCCTGATTTCTCTGCTTTTTCAATGTGACACAAATACTGGCAGGCGATTCCGTCAATATATTGTTTTCCTTCCTCCGGATAAGCCATAGAAAACCTCCAATGACAAAATTGTTGTATTTTTGGATAGAAAAATTATAGCATGCGGGGGAAGATTTTACTAGAATAAATGTATCTATTATAAGATGATTGCAAAATATTTCTAATAAGAAAGCAAGGAGATCTGTGATGAAAAATAATCTGAATAAAAATTTTGGAACGGCATGCAGAGCTGCAGCAGCAGAAGGCGCGGTTTTATTGAAAAATGAGGGAGACATGCTTCCATTAAAAAAAGAGGAGATCGTTTCGGTATTTGGAAGATGTCAGTTTGAAACCTACCGCAGCGGAACCGGTTCCGGCGGAGCCGTGAATGTGCCATATGCGGTGAGCATTTATGAGGGCATGAAGGAAAGCGGTAGTTTTTCCATGAATGAGGAACTGGCGGAGGTTTACAGAGAGTGGCTGACAGAGCATCCGTTTGATAATGGCGGTGGCGGCTGGGCGGCAGAGCCGTGGCATCAGACTGAAATGGTGATCACGGAGGAACTTGCTGCATCTGCAAGAGAAAAATCGGAAAAGGCAGTGTTTATCATAGGACGTACTGCCGGAGAAGATAAGGACTATGCGAATGAGCCGGGAAGCTATCTTCTGACACCGGAAGAACTGGAGAATCTGTGTGTCTTGACAGAGCATTTTGAACAGGTGGCAGTCCTTTTGAATGTATCAAACATCATTGATATGAGCTGGCTTGAGAATCCTGCATACAAGAATCATATCCGTTCGGTTGTTTATATCTGGCAGGGCGGCATGGAAGGTGGAAATGCAGTTGCAGATCTTTTGAGTGGGAAAGTATCTCCGAGCGGAAAGCTGACGGACACCATTGCACGTTCTCTGTCTGATTACCCGGCGGCAAACGATTTCGGGGATACCGTGCGCAATTTTTATACGGAAGACATTTATGTCGGATATCGTTATTTTGAGACATTCTGCCCGGAAAAAGTCATGTATGAGTTCGGATATGGAATTTCCTATACGACTTTTGATATTGAGATTTTAAAGGCTGAGACGGTTGCAGAAGAAGGAAACAGAAAGGCTGAACTGACGAAATCAGATGCCAGAGAGGCAGATTATGCAGTTGTGAAAATTACAGCCATAGTTAAAAATACAGGCAATGCAAAAGGAAAAGAAGTTGTTCAGGTTTATGTGGAAGCGCCGCAGGGAAAACTTGGAAAACCGGCAAGAGAATTAAAAGCATTTGCCAAGACAAAAGAGTTAGCACCGGGAGAAAGCCAGCAGCTTGTGTTGACAATTCCGGTAAAAAATCTCGCATCCTATGATGATTCCGGTGTGACAGGACACAAATCCTGCTATGTGTTAGAAGCAGGAGCGTATGTGTTCCATGTTGGAAACAGTGTGCGTAACACACAGATTGCAGATGTGGATGCAAAAGGCGCATATGAGGTAAAAGAACTCTGTGTGACCGAGGCTTTGCAGGAAGCACTTGCGCCGACAGAACATTTTGAACGCATCCGTCCGGAACAAAAGAAGGAAGGTGGAACATATCAGATTGCCAGAGAGAATGTGCCACAACAGACGATCTCGCTCGAAGAACGAATCCGTAAGCATTTGCCACAGGAGCTGACCATTACAGGGGATCAGGGAATCCGCTTCTCGGATGTCGCAGACGGAAAAGAAACACTCGAAGCATTTATCGCTCAGTTGAAGAAAGAAGAACTTGCCACGATCGTGCGCGGAGAGGGAATGAGCAGTCCAAAAGTTACACCGGGAACAGCGTCAGCTTTCGGCGGAGTCAGTGACAGTCTTCATGCGTATGGAATCCCGGTTGCATGCTGTGCAGATGGTCCTTCCGGTATCCGTATGGAAAATGGAAGTCTTGCATCCCAGCTTCCAATCGGAACACTGCTTGCATGTTCTTTTAACCTTCCAATGGTGGAGGAGTTATATGTCATGGAAGGAAAAGAATTGCTTGCAAACGAGGTGGATACGCTGCTTGGACCTGGTATCAACATTCACCGTTATCCTTTAAACGGACGTAATTTTGAGTATTTCAGCGAAGATCCTTATGTGACAGGATGTTTTGCGGCAGTAGTGACAAGAGGAATTAAGAAAGGCGGCTCCTATGCAACCGTGAAGCATTTTGCAGCAAATAATCAGGAGACAGCAAGACACACCGCGGATTCAGTTGTATCGGAACGTGCGCTCCGGGAAATTTATCTGAAAGGATTTGAGATTGCCGTAAAAGAAGGAGAAGCCGCTTCGATCATGACATCATATAATCCTGTAAATGGTCACTGGACATCCTCCAATTATGATCTGAATACCACAATCCTAAGAGATGAGTGGGGCTATCAGGGCATCGTGATGACAGACTGGTGGGCAAGTTTGAATGATGTTGTAAAAGGAGGCGTGCAGGATCACACATCACTTTCTTCCATGGTGCGCTCCCAGAATGATCTCTATATGGTTGTCAATAACAACGGTGCAGAGATCAACGCAGCCGGGGATGACATTTTAGAAGCATTGGACAATGGAAAATTGACAATTGGTGAATTGCAGCGTTCCGCAAAAAATATCTGTCGTTTTATTTTAAATGCGCCGGTCATGAAGCGTCCGTTAAGACCGTTAGAGGAAGTGAAAGCGTTTGAACCATTGCCTGATCAGGAGAACAGTGAAGCGAAGGCAGCAATAGAGAGCAGGAGCAGGAACCCGGAGGAAAATCTGAGATTTTTCCCGAAAGACAATGTAAAACAAAGATTTTATGTAAATCAAGAAGGTGTGTATGCGCTGATCATCAGATTTGCTTCTCCACAGCCGGATCTCGCACAGGCAGCAGCGAATCTCTACATTAACGAAAAACTGTCCTATACCCTGCAGACAAGCGGCACAATGGGAATGTCAAATATGCAGAAGCTCTGCAGGCTGAAATTAAAACAAGGCTATTATGAGCTTCGTACAGAGGTTGTAAAACCAAAGCTGGAAATTGAGTGGGTGGAGCTGCGAAGATAATTTTTTGATAGATAATTCAAAAACATAATGCATTTTTTTTTCGGATATGATAATATGGTAAAAAGCAGTTTTTCTATATTACCTGTGCGGTCGCTGTATTTGATACAGTCTGACAGAGACATTGATGTATTGGCAACTATAGGTTTAGTTGTTTGCAGCGATTAGATCGTACAGTGTTCACAAATACCTTTTATTCTTAGTCAATGATCCCTGAAAATCTTGCTTTTGAAAACCCATTGTAATATAAAGCAGGATTTAATCAGAAAGATAACAGTTCACGACATGAGTTCTGGTATAAGAATGAAATCGGAACAATTCCACAGTAGCTTCTGTTTCAGAATAGCGTTGGAAGAATGAAAGCACTCATACATCCTGCTTTATAAGTTTTTATTTTAAAGGAGGAACTAATATGAGTGGAAACAGAGAGTATAAAAGTGATGTGTTCTGTATGCTGATGCAGGACAAGGAGAGAGCATTAGAGCTTTACAATGTGATGAATGGCTCATCCTATGATGATCCGGATGCTGTCGAGATGAAAACCTTAGATGGCGGCATCTCATTGTCCGTTAGAAATGATGCGGCATTTGTTGTGGATGCAAGGTTAAGCATCTATGAGCACGAGTCAACCGTTTGTCCGAATATGCCGGTTCGCAGCCTGATTTACTTTACTGCAATCATTTCTGAATATCTAAGCAGCAGGGATGATGGAAGCAGGCTTCATAGGAACATATACGGACGGAGACTTGTGAAGATACCAACACCGCAGTTTGTAGTCTTTTATAACGGAGAAGAAAAACAGCCGGAGATACAGGAACTAAGGCTTTCGGATGCATTTGAGAAGCCAACGGATGATCCGAAGCTCGAATTAAAATGCATGGTTTATAACATCAACACCGGAAAGAATAAAAAACTTATGGAGCAGTGCCGGTGGTTAGACGAATATATGATCTTTGTAAACAAAGTCAGGGAATATCATCATGGAAATACAGAACAGGAATTATTATCCGATATTGAGAAGGCAATCGATTATTGCATTGATAATGATATCCTGCGTGATTTCCTGAAGACGCGTAGAAGTGAGGTGGTAAAGAATATGCAGCTTGATTATACGTTTGAACGTCAGATCGAACTTGAGCGCGCAGATGCGATTGAGGAAGGACGAGAGCAGGGACGAGAAGAAGGACGAGAAGAAGGTCGTACGCATGAAGTTTATCAGTCTGTGGCTGACGGAGATTATTCTATACAGCGCGGAGCACAGAAGCTTTCTATGACAGTTGATGAATTGAAGCAGGCAATGATAAAAGCCGGATACACAATTGCAGATTGAGCATTTGCATCAGATAGCTTGTTATTTGGAAAATCAATGATAAACTCAATAATAGGATGTGGCTTCGGAAAGGAGCAGGTAAAGAGATGGGAAGATTTGTAAATCCAGATAACAGTGCATTTCAGGTAACATTAAATTCTGAAATTTATGTGGATAAAACAGGATTGATCGAGGAAACGAATAAGGTTTTAGGCACGACACAGGGATTGATCTGTAACAGCCGACCGAGACGATTTGGAAAGTCGACAACTGCCAATATGCTTGTTGCATATTATAGCAAAGGCTGCGATTCAGAGAAGATGTTTTCTTCCATGAAGATTGCAGAGAAAGAAGATTTTAAAAAATATCTGAACAAATTTGACGTGATCCATATTGATATTCAGTGGTTTCTGTCGAATGTTCAGGATGCAGACAGTGTGGTTGACTATATTACTGCAAGTGTTCTGGAAGAATTGGTAAAAATGTATCCAGAACAGTTATTGGATGAAAATCTCACTTTGTCAGATGCATTGTCGCGTATCAAAGAAACCACGGGTCACAAATTTATCATCATCATTGATGAATGGGATGTGTTGATTCGTGATCAGTCCACAAATAAAAAGGCACAGGAAGAATATATCAATTTTTTAAGAGGGCTGTTTAAGGGAGTTGAGCCTACCAAGTATATTGAACTTGCGTATCTGACAGGAATACTGCCGATCAAAAAACAGACCACACAGTCGGCATTAAATAATTTTTATGAATTTACAATGTTAAATCCGGGAAGATTCGCTCCTTATATTGGATTTACAGAGGATGAAGTAAAACAATTGTGTACCCGGTATGGTCAGGAATTTGATGAAGTAAAGAGATGGTATGATGGATATATATTAAAAGAGTATCATGCCTATAATCCGAAGGCGGTTGTTGGAGTGATGTTGGATGGAACATTCCAGAGTTACTGGTCACAGACCAGTACATTCGAATCAATCCGTCCATTTATCAACATGGATTTTGATGGATTGAAAACGGCTATTATTGAGATGATGTCCGGAAATGCGATCAAGGTAAAAACGACCACTTTCCAGAATGATATGGTATCCATAAAGAACAGAGACGATGTGCTCACTTTACTAATTCATCTCGGTTATCTTGCATATGACCAGAAGGGAAAACTTGCCTATATTCCAAATGAGGAAATTCGTGGAGAATTTGTGGATGCGGTTGAGGAGAGCAAGTGGACAGAATTAAGGCAGTTTGAACAGGAATCGGAAAAATTGTTAGAAGCCACGCTGGATATGGATGAAGTAGCTGTTGCTGATCAGATTGAAAAAATACACACGGAATATGCATCTGTAATTACTTATCATAATGAAAATTCACTGAGCAGCGTACTTTCCATTGCATATTTAAGTTCAATGGAATATTATTTTAAACCGATCAGGGAATTACCGACAGGACGCGGATTTGCGGATTTTGTTTTTATTCCAAAGCCTGAGTATGTGGGTTATTATCCGGCTCTCGTTGTGGAATTAAAATGGAATCAGGATGTGCAGACAGCACTCAGCCAGATAAAGGAGAAAAAATATCCGGAATCATTGCTGCAATACACTGGAAATATTTTGCTTGTCGGAATCAGTTATGATAAGGAAAGTAAAAAACATGCATGTGTAATGGAACAATATCAGAAATAAAAAATTGCGAAACTCATTTTATGGGTTTCGCAATTTTTTTATAGGGAGAAAATCAATGATTTATGTAATTTTATTGGCTATCTTACATATGTTCTACCGCAGCGCGTTCAATTGAAAGTCCCTCGGTATAGCGTTTCATAAATGCTTCAAATCCTGCGGCATCTTTTGGATCAGGAGCAGCTTTACTTCCGGTGTTGCCCTTGAATACATGATCGACAAGATAAGAATCTAAAGTCTCACCGTCTTTTTTATTTACCATATAAGAGGCGAGAAGCGCCATTCCCCAGGCACCACCTTCTCCGGCTGTTTCCATGACAGAAACAGGAGTATTTAAGGCAGCTGCGAGAATGTTCTGACCTACGCCTTTTGTTTTAAAGAGACCGCCGTGTCCGAAGATTTCGTCAATTTTTACTCCTTCTTCTTTGATCAGAATATCCAGACCTGTTTTTAAAACGGCAAGGGAGGCATACAGGTTGGTACGCATAAAGTTTGCAAGGGTAAAAGCACTGTCAGGAGTTCTTACGAACAGCGGACGGCCTTCTTCAAAGCCAGTAATATGTTCGCCGGAAAAATAGTTATAGGCTAACAGACCGCCACAGTCTGCGTCGCCTTCCATTGCTTTGTGGTAAAGTGTGCCGTAAAGATCGTTCATGGAAAGGTCAATGCCGACAGCCTTGGAAAATTCATGGAACAGATTTACCCAGGCATTTAAGTCGGAAGTACAGTTGTTGCAGTGTGCCATGGCAACCAGATTTCCGGTTGGTGTGGTCACAAGGTCGATCTCGTCATGCACTTCTTTTAAATCCTGCTCTAAAACAACCATTCCAAATACGGAAGTTCCGGCAGAAACATTACCGGTACGGACAGCAACGCTGTTGGTTGCAGTCATTCCGGTACCGGCATCACCCTCAGCAGGTGCGATCGGAACACCAGCCTTTAAGCTACCGGAAACATCTAATTTTTTTGCTCCTTCTTCGGTAAGATGACCAGCAGCCTCACCAGCAAGCGCAACTTTCGGAAGCAGATTTCTTAAATGAAAAGCATAACCCATGGAAGCAGCTTTTTCATCAAACTGATCGATCATGTTCTGGTTGTAATCTTTTGTCTGAATGTCAATTGGAAACATACCGGAGGCTTCTCCGATTCCAATGACTTTTTCACCTGTTATCTGCCAGTTGATGTAGCCGGCTAAGGTGAGCAGGGAATCGATTTTTGCAAGGTGAGGCTCTTTTTTTAACATTGCCTGATAAAGGTGGGCAATGCTCCAGCGCTGTGGAATGTGATAGTGGAACAGACGGGTAAGTTCCTCAGATGCCTCTCCGGTAATCGTATTCCGCCAGGTACGGAATGGAACGAGAAGTGTTCCTTCTTTATCAAATGCCATATAACCGTGCATCATGGCAGAAAAGCCAAGAGATGCGAGGTTTGTAATGGTACAGTCATATTTTTCTTTTACATCTTTTAAAAGATTGCTGTAACAGTCTCTTAAACCGTCCCATATCGCATCTAAGCTGTAAGTCCAGATGCCGTCTACAAGCTGGTTTTCCCAGTCGTGGTTGCCCTGTGCGATTGGTTCATTGTCCGGTCCGATCAATACCCCTTTGATTCTTGTGGAACCGAATTCGATACCAAGGACAGCTTTGCCACTCTCAATATATTCTTTATAGTTTGTCATACCTTATTCTCCTTTTTACTGTCCGTAATAAGCGTTAGCACCGTGTTTACGGAAGAAATGTTTATCGCGGATACAATCCGGTGCAGGTTTTACCTTTGGATTGATCAGCTCGGTTTTCGCTGCCATTTTTGCAACTTCTTCTAAGACAACTGCATTGTGAACCGCTTCGGCGGCATCTTTGCCCCATGCAAAAGGACCGTGGTTTGTACATAAAACACCCGGTGTATGCATCGGGTTGATTCCGCGTGTCTCAAATGTTTCAATGATGACAACTCCGGTATTTTTTTCATAAGCGGAGTCAATCTCTTCAGGTGTCAGGTTTCTTGCACAAGGGATCGGTCCGTAAAAATAGTCTGCGTGAGTTGTGCCATAAAGAGGAATATCACGTCCTGCCTGTGCCCAGGAAGTGGCTTCCGGGGAATGCGTATGGACGACACCGCCGATCTCTGGATATTTTTTATATAATTCCAGATGTGTTGGAGTATCGGAACTTGGTTTGTAGTTTCCTTCGATCTTATTTCCATTCAGATCCATGACAACCATGTCATCCGGAGTTAATTTATCATAATCAACACCACTTGGTTTGATAACAAAATATCCGGTCTCGCGGTCGATACCGCTGACATTTCCCCAGGTGTAGGTGATAAGTCCACGGCGGGGAAGCTCCATATTGGCTTCATAAACCTGTTTTTTTAATTCTTCTAACATTGTTATACGCTCCTAAATTATGTAGTGCATATCTGCTCAGAAAATTCAGCAGATTAGCGGTATACAATCTCGCCAAGTGCAAGATCACGCTTAAAGTCACGGATTTTAGTATCCTTGTCGATATAAACAGCCTCGATACCCATAGCTTCTGCCCAGTCACCCATTTGATCTGCGGTCAGGTCATAAGTAAATGCAGTGTGGTGTGCACCGCCGGCAAGAATCCATGCTTCTGCACCAGTTCTAAGATCCGGCTGTGGAAGCCAGAAGTTTGTTGCAGTAGGTAATTTTGGCATAGGTTTTTCTGTTTTCTTGCAATCCACGTCATTGATGATAAGACGGAAACGGTTGCCAAGATCAATTAAGGAAGTAGCAATACCGTGACCTTCTTTGGAAGTAAATACTAATCTTGCAGGATCTTCTCTGTCTCCCATGGAAAGCGGCTGGCATTTAATGCTGATCGGACCGTCTGCGATAGAAGGGCAGATCTCAAGCATATGAGCTTCTAAGATTCCTTCTTTTCCCGGTACGAGATTGTAGGTGTAGTCCTCTAACATAGAGGTTCCTTTTGCATCTTTCATTCCGGCAGTCATAATCTTCATTAAGCGGACCATAGCGGCAACTTTCCAGTCACCCTCTGCACCGAAGCCGTATCCTTTTTCCATTAATCTCTGGATTGCAAGACCCGGAAGCTGTTTTAATGCACCGAGATCGCCAAAGTGTGTAACGATCGCCTGATAGTTCTTTTCCTCTAAGAAACGTTCGAAACCTAATTCAATCTGAGCCTGAACTGCTACGTGGCGTTTGAATTCAGCAGGATCTCTGCCTTCCAGTAAAATTTCGTATTTATCATAGTATTCGTCTACTAATTCGTTTGTATCAGATTCGGATACAGCAGCGACAGATTCTGCAATCTCATTTACCGGATAAGCATCCACTTCCCAGCCGAATTTTAACTGAGCCTCTACTTTATCACCCTCGGTAACGGCTACGTTTCTCATGTTGTCAGCAACACGCATGACGCGGATATGGCTGCTTTCGATGATACCTATCGCTGTGCGCTGCCATGCTGCGATTTTTTCCTGAACTTCTTTTTCAGACCAGTGTCCGACAACTACTTTTCTTGGGATTCTCATACGTGTTACGATATGACCATATTCGCGGTCGCCGTGGGCAGCCTGGTTTTCGTTCATGAAATCCATGTCGATCGTATCATATGGAATCTCGACATTGTACTGTGTATGTAAATGAAGTAATGGTTTTCTTAATTCCTGTAATCCTAAGATCCAGGATTTTGCAGGAGAGAAGGTGTGCATCCAGGTGATGACACCGGCACATTCCTCGTCAATGTTTGCTTCGTTGAATGTTTTGCGGATCAGTTCGTTTGTGATCAGTGTTGGTTTCCATACAACTTCGTATGGCAAAACGCCGGATGCATTTAAAGCGGCTACAATTTCTTTTGAGTGTGCTGCAACATGTGCAAGGCATTCATCCCCATATAAATCCTGTGAACCTGTGCAGAACCAAAATTTGTAATTTTTTTGTAATTTCATTTTTCTTCTCCTTTCAACCCCCGGTTGATAAATTGTTAATGTTTATTTTGTGATTTAAGTGTACAACTTGTATATATAGGTATACAAGTTGTTTTTGAATTGAATATATGCAAGAAGAAAATGGCGAAAATTAAGCATTTAATGAAAAAATAAAGTTGTATATTTCTACTTTACAAAACATACAAGTTGTGCCATGCTTATGGAAAAGGAATGGATATAAGGAGCGGGGATGAAAGAACCAAAGTTTTTACAATTGAAAGAGGATATAAAATTAAAAATTATTCATAAGGAGTGGAATGCAGGGGAGAAAATTCCTTCAGAAAATACGCTTGCCGGGCAGTATCACATCAGCCGACAGACGGTGCGCAAGGCGATCGGGGAACTGGCGGAGGAAGGATTTCTCTATGCAGAGCATGGGAGAGGAACGTTTGTATCGGAGCGCACGATCCACACAAGAACTTCCAAGAATATTGCGGTGGTGACTACCTATTTGTCAGATTATATTTTTCCGAGACTAATCCAGGGGATTGAGCAGGTGCTTACGGCAAATGGTTACAGTATTATGCTCAAAACAACAAGAAATTCGAGAGCTGCGGAGGCACGCTGTATGGAGGAACTGCTGTCGAAGGATATTGACGGACTTATCATTGAGCCAAGCAAAACGCAGATTTCCTGCAGACATACAAGCCTTTATGACCAGATGGATGAATATGGGATTCCGTATGTGTTTATTCAGGGATATTTTGAGCAGATGAAGAAGAAGCCATATGTGCTGATGGACGATATGAAGGGCGGATATCTGATCACAAAATATCTGATCGAGTTAGGACATAAGAATATCCATGGTATTTTTAAGGCAGATGATATGCAGGGACAGGCCAGGCACAAGGGATATGTCAAGGCACTGCAGGAGGCAGGGATGTTATACGATCCGGATTCGGTTACATGGTTTTACACGGAAGACAAGGAGGTGAAACCGCGGGAGACGATCAGCAACGCGATTTGTGCAGACATACCGATGGATGCTGTGGTCTGCTACAATGACCAGATTGCAGTTGAAGTCATCCGGACGTTACGCGAATTTGGCAAAAAAGTACCCCGTGACGTTTCGGTCACAGGGTTTGATAATTCGCTTCTCGCAAAAGATAATCATATTCCAATCACGACAATTTCACATCCGCAGGACAAACTTGGCAGAATGGCGGCAGAACTTCTGCTCCGGCTGATCCGTGGCGAAGCACTCACGGAGGAGGAACTTCACATCCGCGTGGAACCGGAAATTGTTGTACGTGATTCCACATGGAAGCGATAGGTGGATTGAGTTTCAGACGGATATAGGAACTGTAGTTACAAAATTTTAGCCACTACGCTTCCACAAGCTGCAGATCATACAACTTCCGGTACAGTCCGTTCTGGGCGAGCAGCTCCTGATGGGTGCCGGATTCTTTGATCTGCCCCTGATGCATGACGATGATCTTGTCTGCATGCTGGATCGTGGAAAGCCGGTGCGCAACCATGATCGTAGTGCGTCCTTCCATAAGTTTTTCTAACGCATTTGTAATCAGTGCTTCCGTCTCAGTGTCGATATTGGCAGTTGCCTCATCTAAGACAAGAATTGTTGGATTGTATGCTAAAGTTCTCGCAAAAGAGAGTAACTGTCTCTGTCCGGCGGACAGCGTACTTCCGCGTTCCGTTACCGGTGCATCATAGCCGCCCGGCATTTTTTCAATAAAGGAATCCGCGTGTACGATCTCTGCGGCACGCTTCACATCTTCAATAGAGATCGATTCATTGTCTAACGAAATATTGCTCTTAATATCTCCTGTAAAAATAAATACATCCTGCTGGACCTGACCAATGGCGGCACGCAGCACATTTGTGTCGATATCCTTGATATTGACACCGTCGATTAAAATCTCGCCTTTCTGGATATCAAAGTAGCGTCCAATCAGATTCAAAATAGAAGACTTTCCAGCTCCGGTGGCACCGACAAAGGCAACCTTCTCTCCGGGTTCAATCACGAAGCTGATATCCTTTAAAATGTAGTCGTCCTTTTCATAAGCAAACCATACATGACGGAACTCGATACGTCCCTTGATCTTCACGTCGACAGGGTGCGTCGGTTTTACGATGTCCGGTTTCTCGTCTAAAATAGAGAAAATCTTTCCGGCAGAAGCGAGCGAGGACTGCAACGTACCGAACTGCTCTGCAAGTTCCTGGATCGGATCAAAGAAGGATGAAATGTAAGTGATAAAAATAAACAGTGTTCCGAGGGAAAGTGTCTGGTTTAAAACCCCGGCGCTTCCGGTTCCGATAACGAGCATCATGGCAAGCACCGATACCAGATAAATGGACGGACGGAAAATGGCGAAAGTCATGACTTCACGCCAGTTTGCTTTGTACAGGTCTTCGGATTTTTTTTCAAACTGTGTATACTTTTCTTCTTCTCTTGCAAAAATCTGGATCAGTTTCATGCCGGAGAGGTGTTCGGATAAAAAAGTGTTTAAATCTGTAATGCGGTTTCTCGTGAGCTCGTAAGCTTTTCTTGACATAACCCGGAAATAAAAAGTCAGGATCGTGACAAGTGGCAGCAGTGCAAAGGAAACAAGAGCCATTTTCACGTTGATCGAGAGCATCACAACTGCATAGCCGATGATTTTTACAATATTCTTAAAGAGCTTTACCAAAATCGTGGAAAACAGCTCATTGACAGCCTCGGTGTCGTTGGAAACACGGGTGACGAGTTTTCCGACCGGTGTATTATTGAAAAAGTTCAACGATAGGCTGTGAATGTGGGTAAAGACTTCCTCACGCATCTGGTAAATGATTTGCTGTCCCATTTTCTGCAAAATCCAGGTGTCTAATGCGTTTAAGACAAATCCGGTGAGCAGCAGGAGCAGATAGAGGGCAGCAGCCTTTAAAATTCCGGCAAAATCGTAGTGCCTTAATGCCTTTAAGTCCTCGCGGGTGAGAAGTGTGGCATCTTGGTTTACATAAGATGAAAGCGTGGCGGAATCTGCATTTTTTAATGCATCACATTCCTCAGATGAAAGATTTTCAGCCATGTAATATTCATTATTATATAGAAGAATCTGGTCGTAAGTCTGTCCGCTTTCTTTTTCGAAATCTCTTGTCAAATACGTGTCATGGTAAGGAACTGCGCCCGGTGCATCGGCAGTAGTTTCAATATAAGGAGCATAATAACCGTTGATATAATCGTCGATCGCGTCACCAATGACGATTGGACGGTAAAGTTCTACTACAATGATAAAGAGGACGAGAACCGTTGCGGCAGTCATGACCCATTTATGCGGTTTTAAATATGTTAACAGACGTTTCATATTATGCGTCCTCCTTTCCATTTTTATTTTCGGTAGTTGGAATATCCTGTTCCACAAGCGCTTTTTTTGCTTCGCCGTGGATCGCCTCTAACTGCTGTTTCTCAAACATATCATAATAAATGCCGTGTTTCGCCATGAGAGAATCGTGGGTTCCAATCTCAGCGGCAGTGCCGTCTTCTAACACCATGATGATATCTGCATTTTGAATGGTAGAGATACGGTGCGCAATGAGAATGGTTGTTTTTCCCTGTCTGTTTTTCTTTAAATTAGCTAAAATATGTTCCTCAGTGTCCGTGTCGACAGCGGAGAGTGCATCATCTAAGATCAGGATCGGAGCATTTTTCATCAGTGCCCTTGCAATCGAGCTTCGCTGTTTCTGTCCGCCGGACAGGGTAACACCACGTTCTCCTACAATTGTCTCGTATCCGTCCGGAAACTGCACGATATTTTCATGGATACAGGCAGCGCGGGTGGCAGACTGGATCGCTTCCATATCTTCACTTTCCGCTCCGAATGCGATGTTTGATTTTAACGTGTCAGAGAAAAGGAAGTTATCCTGCGGAACATAACCGATATTTTCACGCAGTGTTTTTAACGGAATGGTATTGATATCTTTTCCGTCGATAAAAAGCATGCCCGGCTTCGTGTTGTAAAGGTGTAAAAGCAGGTTTACAAGCGTGGATTTTCCATTTCCGGTACGACCGATAATGGCGAGGGTTGTTCCGGCTGGCACGTGCAGCGTAATATCAGATAAAGTCGGTTCGCTGTGACCGCGGTGGATGAACGTGAGGTGATTAAATTCAATCTCGCCGTTGATATCGTCCACTTCTTTTGTTTTGTCGGTGTCTGCAATCTCAGGCTGTTCCTTGAGTATTTCCTGGATTCTCCGGATCGAGGCAGCGCCCTGGGAAAACATATTGACGGAATCACCGCAGGCTAACATTGGCCAGACAAGCATGTTGATGTACTGGTTGAAAGCCACAAAACGTCCTAACGTGATATCACCGATCAGTGCGAGATAACCGCCATAAATTAAGGTGAGCAGTGAAGAAAGTCCGATGATGACATCTAACAGTGGAATGACAATGGACTGGATCTTTGCAATGCTTAAGTTCTTTTCCATCGTGTTTTCGTTTTCTTTTAAAAAGTGATAACGCTGTGCTTTTTCGCGGACAAAAGCCTTAATGACGCGGATACCGGAAAAACTTTCCTGCACATAGTCGGTCAGGTCAGACACGGCTTCCTGTCTTGCGGTAAAGCGTGGACGGATGATTTTTCCATAATAAATCTCGCCAAACAAAATAAACAGCATTGGAATGACTGCAATGAGTGTCAGCTTCACACTGACATAGTACATCATCTGGAAAATGACCATAATGGTCATGACAGAAGCGTCAAACACGCAGATGACAGCCGGACCGATCGCCATACGGATCGCGTTTAAGTCACTCGTAAAACGTGTCATCAGATCACCGGTCTTGTGCTCGTTGTAATATTCTACATCCATTTTTTCGAGGTGGGCAAACATATCATTGCGCAGTTCCTTCTCAATAGAGCGGGAAGCACCAAAGAGGAAGTAACGCCAGAAAAAACGTCCGACTGCGAGTAAAAGACCGAGCAGAAACAGATAGAGCAGGTTTAATTTCACACCGCTCCAGTCGAGGCTGTGCGCAGTGAGACCGTCGGTGATGACACCGGTAAGCTTTGGGATGAAAATATTGGCAAAGTCCACGACAAAAAGTGTGATAATGCCGAGTGTGTATTGGACTTTATGCCGTTTGATATACTGACCGATAAATTGAAATGTATTCATAAATAAATCTCCCTCGTAATATCCTGCGGCAATGTTTAAAGTACCCAAAAACCGCAGAGTATCTTCTATTTTATACTTCTTAAGGAAAAGTTGCAACCTGTAAAAGCAGGATAAAAAAAGGTTTTTCCACGAAAGAATCAGAACAGGAAAACTTTCGAAGAAAAACCTTTTTTTCATTTTATTCGCAGTCGAGCAGAATATCTACCGCATGTTGTAAATCGGGATGACTCCGGTATGCATGGATGAGTTCCCGCTCATGGTAGGTCAGCGTTGCCGCCGGATCATCCGGCTGATCGTAACCAAATGAGCTTAAAATATCCGGGATCTTGTAAATCTCACACAAAAGAAGAAGTGTGTCAGCCGTTGGCTGCGCCTGACCACTTTCCCAGCCGTAGATCGTCTTTGGCGCGATCTCCATTTCGTGTTCCTTTAATTTGACTGCAACATCCTTTACAGTGTAGTGATTCCGCTTTCTATATTCTTTTAATACCTTTGGAATTAATTCATTTCGCATAAAAAATCCCCTGTTTCTATAGTTTGAAAATGAAGTCGTGATTCGGCAGTTTCGTAATCACAACTATCATATCTCACATATTTTCGACCGTCAATTTATTCTGAAAATCAAAGAAAAAGGTGATTGAAAGTCTTAAAATATAAGAATATAATTGACATGAATAAGCAAAAATATACATCAAACTCGCAAAGATTTATGAAACTCATAATAATGTAAAGTAAATTTTGTTAATTCTTCACAATCTTCATAGCATAAATAGAGTTTCGAAAAAACAAGACAAGGAGCGGCGCACATGGAAAAGTCCAGAGTAACAGAATACATCCTTACATATATGAGGGAAAATCAGATCACAGCTTCTGAGCTTTCAGAAAAGACAGGGATCGCAGAAGAAAAACTATGCCCGGATTATAAAGAACCGCTGCTTGCGGAGGAATTTCTAAGATTGTGTGCATTACTGAGATTATCCCCGGAAGAAATTTCCAGAGAGATACATAAAAAAGAAGTTACAGACTGATTTCCTTTAGTTTCATATAAGTAAAGATTCCTTCAGCAAGAACCGTATTGTTCTGGTCAGCGACGGAGACATCATATACTAAGAGGTTGCGTCCGGCCTTTAATTCCCGTGCAGTGGCAGTCAGCTTTGTTGTGCCGATTCCGGGACGCAGATAGTGAAAGGAAGAATCGACAGTTGTGATGTCAAAACCGTGGGAGGCAGCGGCACCGCCACCGGTCACATCGGCAATCGTAAAAAGCACGCCGCCATGTACGGACTGGATTGGATTTTTCATATCGTCTGTAATATCCATTTCACAGGTGCAGTGACCATCCGATATTTCGGTGATCTTAAGACCAATCAGATTGGCAAAAGCATTTGAGGCATTTCTTGTTTCCATGATTTTCTGATAATCTATCTTTTTTTTCTGCATGTTCATAAAATCCTTTTCTGTATATATTAGCCCTTAGGGTGTCAAAAAATCTGTCCGTTAAGTTTGCCGGCAGATTGCCTAAAAGCAAAGAATCATTTTAATCTTCCGCAACTGCAAAAGCAATCGCATAATGATCCTCATAAGAGAGTGAGAGATGCATATTGTTTATGCCAAGTGCTTTTGCGGTTTCTTTTGCACTGCCATAAAGACTGACGTAAGGACGGCCATTTTCCTGCGAAAGTATTTCGATTTCAGATAGCCGCACATCTTCTCCGGTAATATTCAGTGCTTTAAAGACGGCTTCCTTTCCGGCAAATCTTGTGGCAAAAAAAGACAGCGGATCAGACCGTAAAAGTGCAAGCCGGATTTCTTTTTCGGTAAAAGTGTGCCGGATAAAAGGGTCTGATGCGAAAGGCTCTTTCGTGACGGAATACTTTAATTTTTCTATTTCTACAATATCGGTACCAATCTGAACGATCATGGAAGTCTCCTCATTTTCAATGTATCATATGGGTAAATTGATTCTGCAAAAGTGTCGTGAACAGATCGACTGCTACATTATGTCTGTCCTTTTTCCAGACCGCGACAAGAAAAGAATCATCCTGCGTAATGTCCAGAGGATAAATTTTGCACATTTCGGAATCATGTTCAAACATTTTTGAATTGCAGATCGCAACGCCGAGACCATTCTGCACCGCAAGCTGCATGGAAGAAACATTTGGCACATAGCGTACTTTCTTTAAATTGAAACCACAACGGCGGCATAAAGCCTGTGTTCGTTCAGTTCCGCTTTGGGAATCCTTTGGGGAAATTAAAATAAAAGATTCATTTTTCAGATCGCGAAGCGAAATAGAATCTTTTTCAGAGAGTGGATTACAGGTCGGAACAATAATGCTTAATGGAATGTCTTTTAACTTCATCCAGGAGACATCCGTAAGACCGTCTAACTCAAAATACGGGGTGAATATGATATCCATTTTATCAGCAAGAAGAGATTCCCTGAGTGTTTTAAAGGAATGGCTGGAGGCGTCAACATTAATCTGAGGATAATCACTCATAAAATTCCGGACAAGTTTTGGAAGCACATCACTGTAATCAAAAGTATCCGAACAGCCAATATAAAGTTCACCGGATGCGTGGTTCCGTAAAAGTTTTGCATTATAAATGGAAGATTCCATATTCTGGCTTAAACTTTTCCAGTCTCTGTGGAGGGAAATTCCTTCCGGGGTAAGCACAACATGACGTTTATTTCTGACAAAAAGTGGAAAACCAAGTTCGGTTTCTATCACATTGATCTGCTTGCTTAAGGCAGGCTGTGAAATGTAAAGGATTCTGGCTGCTTCTGTAAAACTAAGTACGTCAGCTACAGTCAGAAAATAATCGATCTGCTGAAAACTTATTTTATATTGCATTATTTTTCCCCCTTCATATGTAGACGCAGTTTCTAACAAAAATATATGCGTAAGGTAATTATAACATAAGATGACGAAAAAACCTATAACTTTTAGTTATTAATAAACAAGCCTTTTCGCTATTGGACGGAAAAAAGGCTCTCATTGTATAATAAGGACATCAGATACAGAGGTCATTGAACCTTGAAACGTTAAAAAATTAACAAAATAAAAAGGTGGAGGTATTTACAATGAAGAAACTTGAAGCGGATGTAGTAGTTGTTGGTGGAGGTCCTTCCGGACTTGCAGCAAGCGTGCAGGCAGCAGAAGACGGGGCAAGCGTTATTCTTTTAAACAAAGCAGATATTGTTGGTGGAGCTGCCAATATGGGTATGGGACCACTCGGTATCGGAACAAGACAGCAGCAGGCTCAGATGGTTGATATTTCTGTAGAGAA